>WBZL01004148.1_pt1 | contig 12752 bp, 16 predicted proteins | sample 5204291 | NCBI WGS metagenome assembly WBZL01 (sample SAMN12344345, study PRJNA552823) | activated sludge metagenome | biome: Activated sludge suspended growth; feature: Nitrification reactor; material: Wastewater; isolation source: activated sludge from nitrification reactor of wastewater...
GCGCGTCATGAACTCTGGATCGGAGGCCATTTCCGCGACCTGGTTGGAAACTTCGACCGAGTTATCGTCGCCAATCACGTTGACTATTGTAACCCCGGTTGTTTGATTCAGCGTATATGAAACGCCACCCTCGGCAATGGGACTCTTTCGGCCAAAGAGCCATTTGTAGAGGCCAAATAGGGTGGTTCCTGACGTTCCCGCGAGGCCCACTATTTCTGCAATGCTTTTGGCGGTGGCAATATTCCCGGCGCCAAAAAACGTTTGCGCCTGATCAAGAAGCGACTGCACCAAACTTAAATCAAGCTGGAAGCATTTTTGGTCTACGTCAGCATTGACCAAAACCTTCATGGATGCGCGGTCGCCATTAAATTTGCGATTGGCGATCTGGACAATGTCGGCCAGCGCCAGAAGGGCGGGGGCCAAATCCTGCACATCCATATCGTGGCCGACTAGCGCCGGGCCATCATACCTAATCGTTGTGCGAACGTGCCGGGCCACTTCCACCATACCAGAATCATTCCCCCCGTTGCGCGGAACGATAGCACACGCGGTCAGATTGATTCACGTATGCAAGGGGGATAATATAGAGATATCTTTATATGTTATTTTCGCGATGCGACGACCATGCTGCAGCGTCCACCGGTCAGGACAGGCTCGACATTTGCAGCATTGGCAAGTCGCGCAAGCCCGGCCAGAGACCGGCTTTCCGCCTGGGCAGCAGACAGGATGGATGACATGTCTTCGCAGGTCAGGCCTTCGGCCCCCGCGCCGTAGCGATTGGCGATCGAGGTGACATAGCGATCATAGCCATTGAGGCCGCCTTGATCCGCGAAATGGCGCCGGAGCGTATCATTGACTTGTGTCAGCGCGACGCGGCTTGACCGAACGAAATTATTGTATGCCGGCAAGATACCAGGGTGCGATGTCCTGCAACGCAAGGCGGAGACCATCAGCATTGTTTCCATGTCCCGGACTTTTGCGGCACTGATCGCCGTCTCGCTCCAGCATGCTGCCTGCGCGGCATTGAAAGGAACGGCTGCGAGAATTGCGGCCACTAAGGTCGACTTGATGAACTTGCCCATGACATTTCCCCTGGCTCGATTGGAGCCAGAAGCGTCTCATGAGGGATTGAGCGGACTGTAAAGGACTATGGTTAACGCGAACGACTGCACTAAATTCGCCAGGGGCGCGGAATAATGCCCGCGCCCCGAGCTTGCGCTGCCTAGTAGTAGGAACCCCTGAGGCCCGAAAGCCGGATATCCTGGATCTCGCCATAGCGGACGACGCAGGCAAATTTGCCCTTGTCATAGTCGCGACCATAGCGGTCATAATGATAGCCGTAGCGGTCCCACCCATCATAATCCCGTGACCGGTAGTGACGTCCGGCAACAACGAGTCTGCCGCGCACTTCATACCCTCCCCGGATTCTGTCGATGTAGGTCACGTCAGTCACCCTGGCCCGGCCAAAGCGGCCTGCGCGCTGTCCAGCACTCCGAACGCATTGTTCAACAGCCAGGCGGCTGCCGTATCCATTTCGATAATAGCCATAGCTTTCATATCGATCGTCATAGTCACGATCTCTGTCCCAGCGCCCGCCATAACGCCGGTCATTGTTCGCTGCCGCAGACGCGATAGCGGCAATCCCACCGATAATCAGTGCGCCAGCGATGACATCGCCAGCATCAATTCCATCTCGACCCCGATGACGCCCGCCGTCTGCCAAAGCGGGCGCTGTGCTCGCAACAACTGTCGCGGCAGTGGCGGCAAAAAGTGAGAGTTTCCGAACTATGTGCATTTCAACCTCCATCGGTCTGGCGGCCCAAACTGCCAGCCTTGCACGTCTTGTCGCATGATGCGCCTGACGAGTTGCTGAATTGCATCGTAGGCTGCCGTTCAGCTTGCCAGGCTTCAGGCCCTTGAAATTCTGCGAATCCGCTGTTAGGGGCGCGCAACGAACGGCGTGGAGCAATTCGCGGCGATCCCTTTGTTTTTGCCATTTGAACCGGGCGTACATTTGTCACGCCCCTTCTGAATTGACCGGAGTGTGACGACTTTATGCAAATTATGGTTCGCGACAACAATGTCGATCAGGCGCTGCGCGCGCTCAAGAAGAAGCTGCAGCGCGAAGGCGTTTATCGCGAAATGAAATTGCGTCGTCACTATGAAAAGCCGTCGGAAAAGCGTGCGCGCGAAAAGGCCGCTGCTGTTCGCCGGGCCCGCAAGATGGATCGCAAGCGCTCAGAACGCGACGGCGTCCGTTAAGACAGTTCCTTCTGGCGCACAGTAGTTGCGCCAACAGGTTGCCCAACCAAACTAGGCACCAGGGGTCTCAATGTCTGTTACGACCGTTCCTATTCAGCCCATTGAAAAGGGCTCGCTTGCAAAACTTTGGGGTGGCGTAGCCCTGGCAGTGTTGATTGCGGGCGGTGCGGCCTGGTGGGGCACTGAAAAGGCTGTCTCCGGCGCATGCAGTGCGCGGGCCTTTGCAGAAGAAGGCAAAGGCGTTTCAGCCGTTGAGAAGACAGACAGCGGGCTCCAGTTCCAGACAGCGCGTGCCGGCTCCGGTCCCAAACCGTCAGATGCTGACGTGGTGCTGGTAGGATACAAGGGCACGCTGCCTTCGGGCAAGGAATTCGATGCCAATCCCCGTGCTGCTTTCCCGGTCCAAGGCCTTGTTCCGGGGTTTTCCGAAGCACTCAAGAAGATGCAGCGTGGGGGCAGCTACAAACTCTGCATCCCGCCTGCGCTGGGCTATGGCGCGCAGGCGAACGAGCGCATTCCCGCCAACTCCACCCTGCTGTTCGACGTCGAACTGATCGACTTCAAGAGCATGGCGGAAGTGCAGGCGATGCAGCAGCAGCAGCAGATGCAGCAGCAAGGCGCGCCCGGCGAACTGCCGCCGGGGATGATACCCGGCCAATAATCGCATTGCGCAAAGGCGCCTAGCGCCCCGTTGACTCTTATTCCGCCTCGGTTGGATGAAGGCTCATGCCCGACCGGCCGGGACGCAGTGCAGCAAACCATGTCAGCGGGTTGAACAGCTGAGTGGTTCCATCAAGCGAAAATGTGATGAATTCGGCCCGGCCGCCGAGATTCTCCCAAGGAACAGGCCCGCCAAGTCCCCTGTCCTCAAGCGAGAACCGGCTATCCGCCGAACGATCGCGATTATCCCCCATGAGGAACACATGGCCAGCTGGAATCGTAATGGGCGCGTAAATATCCGAATCATACCGGAAGCCGAGATCAATGGTGTCATAGCTGCGGCCGTTTGGCAGCGTTTCGCGCACAATTGGCATCCGGCAATAGGCGCGGCCATCGGGCGCACGCACCTTCAGGCCCGGATAATCTGAGTCGTTGCATGTTGCATTGGCGTCGACCGGGATCATGTCATAACGCACAGGGGCCCGTTTCACGGGAACTCCGTTCAGAATGACAGTTCCGTTGCGCACCTCAAGTCTATCGCCGGGCAATCCGATCACGCGCTTGATATAGTCTTCCTTGACGCCCGGCGGCGCGGCGATCACGACATCCCCACGTTCCGGCATCTTGCCCCACACTCTGCCCTTCATGAACGGCAGCAAATGGAAAGTGGGAGACACGAATGACCAACCATAGGGATATTTGGTCACCACAAGGCGATCCCCGACCAGCAGGCCTGGCATCATCGATTCCGATGGAATGAAGAAGGGCTTGGCCACGAAGCTGTGAAATCCGAGCACTGCCAGCACTAGCCAGAAGACACCTTTGACTTCCGCCCACCAATCAACTCCCGGCTTTTTCCCGGCTTGCGCGGCCTTGTTCTTGTCGGCTGCAGTTTCCGTCATGTCTGTCACAGGTCTTCAGTCTTTCGGATTGGGCAATGCTTCGATGATCACAAAGGCTTGGGCCCATGGATGATCATCGGTGAGCGTAAGGTGAATGTGCGCCGAATGACCAGCGGGAATCATCGCGTCAAGCCTTGCACGGGCGCCGCCGCAAAGTGCCAGGGTGGGAGCACCCGAAGGCGCGTTCACCACGCCGATATCCTTCATGAAAACGCCCGCCTTGAAGCCGGTGCCGACCGCCTTTGAAAAGGCTTCCTTGGCCGCAAATCTCTTCGCATATGTCCCGGCCTTGGTGAATGGCCGCCGCGCCGCTTTTGCGCGTTCGGTCTCTGTAAAGACTCGGGCTTCGAACCGTTCGCCAAAGCGATCGAGCGATTTCTGGATCCGGTCGATGTTGCACAAGTCTGAGCCGAGTCCGATGATCATCGCGCAGCATCCATCAGTGCGCGCATTTTGCTCACGCTGCCCTCAAGCCCGCAAAAAATAGCTTCTCCGATCAGAAAATGGCCAATGTTGAGTTCCATGATCTGCGGAATGGCCGCAATCGGCGCAACATTGTCGTAGGTGAGGCCGTGGCCCGCATGCGGTTCAATGCCGTTCTTCGCGGCAAGCGCAGCCGCATCAGCGATTCGCCTCAGTTCCTGCGCCCGCTCCTCACCCTCAAGGTGGGCGTAGCGGCCGGTATGGAACTCCACAACGGGAGCCCTGAGCCGAATCGCTGCCTCGATCTGTCTTGGTTCAGGCTCGATGAACAGGCTGACACGTATGTTGGCTGCGGTTAGCTCGCTGACGAACGACATGAGCATGTTTCCCTGCCCGGCCGCATCCAGACCGCCCTCTGTCGTTCTTTCCTCCCTTCGCTCCGGGACAATACAGGCAGCATGTGGCCGATGCTTCAGAGCAATCTCAAGCATTTCGTCTGTGGCTGCCATTTCGAGATTGAGAGGAATGGTGAGGGCCGCCATCAGCCGAGCAAGGTCATCATCACGAATATGCCGACGATCCTCCCGGAGGTGCGCTGTAATTCCGTCAGCACCGCTGCGCGCCGAAATCAGTGCGGCTGACACGGGATCCGGATGATCGCCGCCGCGCGCATTCCGAATCGTTGCGACATGGTCAATATTGACGCCAAGGCGCAGCTTACCAGTCAAGCGGCGTCCTTTCTGCTGCCGGGCTTGATGGCCGGTATGGCGAGAAGTTCAGGCGGCAGGGCATCTGCCGCATAAGTCGGCACTTCCAGCCGGATCAATGGAAAGAAGGGCACGCCGAGATCTGCGGAGCCGTTTGAACGATCAACAAGGGCTCCTGCCGCCACGACTTTCCCGCCCGCCGCCTCGATCGCCGCGATCGCTTCCCGGGAAGAAAGCCCGGTCGTCACCACATCTTCCATCATCAGCACGCGCTGGCCGGGCTCCAGCCTGAAGCCACGACGGAGTTCGAACACACCGTCGGGCCGCTCCACAAAAAGAGCTTCGACGCCAAGCGCACGCCCCATTTCGTGGCCGATGATGATTCCGCCCATCGCAGGTGAAACCACGATGTCGATACTGTCCCGAATCTCTGCGGGAAGCCTTGAGGCGAGTTCATTGGCCAGCTTGGCCCCGCGGGCAGGATCGGCAAGCACCCGCGCGCATTGAAGATAGCGAGGACTGCGCAAGCCGGAGGACAAAATGAAATGCCCCTCAAGCAGCGCCTCTGCGGCGCGAAATTCCGCCAAAATCTCGTCGTCCGTCACTTATTCGACCCTCGCATGGATTTTGCGCCCTGATAGGGATGCGGGCGCAGCGCCGCAAGCATGCTAAAAAAGTCCGCTTAGCGGCTTGAGGCTCCCGCCGCCCACGCGTATAGCCCGCCGCGAAGTGGTCTGCCGGAATGCGTCTCCATTGCAATCCGGCGTTCAATTCTTGGGGGTTCGGACGGAAAAGACATGTTGAAACTTAAGCCCTTTATCCTGGCGATCGGCTTGATGCTTGCGCCATCATTCGCAAACGCACAATCCGCTGCGGACGTTGCTCCTGCGCCGGTCGCTGCACAGGCGGCCCCGGTCGCGCAAGCCGCGCCTGCTGCAGCCGAGGAGACAAAGGCTCCCGAAACAACGATCGGCACGTCAAGATCCGACCCGAGTGTCGGGCAGCCCATCGAGGGAAAGATCGGGCTCCAGCCGCAGGTGACCAAATTGGGTGAACAGGCTGCATGGATGCACGACTATATCCTGATGCCTGTCATGGTTGGCATTTCCCTGCTTGTTCTTGGCCTGCTCCTCTTCGTCATGGCGCGCTATCGCAGGGCGGCGAACCCGGTCTCTTCAAAGACGTCGCACAACACAGTGATCGAAGTGGTCTGGACGCTCGTTCCGGTCTTGATCCTCGTTGGCATCGCCATTCCGTCAATCAGCCTGCTTGCTGCACAGTTCAAGCCCGCGCCGGCCAATGCCGTGACACTGAAGGCCATCGGCAACCAGTGGTACTGGTCCTATGAATATCCCGATCATGGCGTGAGCTTCGATGCAAACATGCTCAGCGATGAGGATGCCAAGGCCAAGGGAGAGCCCCGGCTTCTGGCGGTCGACAATCGCGTGGTCCTTCCTATCAACACGCCCATCAAGCTTGTGACGACCGCAAATGACGTGATCCACAGCTGGGCCGTGCCTGCCTTCTGGATTAAGCTTGATACGGTCCCGGGCCGACTGAACGAAACCACCTTCACTATTGAAAAGAAGGGTGTCTACTACGGTCAGTGTTCGGAGCTGTGTGGGGACCGCCACGGATTCATGCCGATTGGTGTCGAAGCCGTCAGCAAGGAAGATTTTGCGGCATGGGTTCGCGCAAAGGGCGGAAAAATGCCTGGCGACGCTGAATCGTCGGCTGCGCCTGCCGAAACTGGCGCGCCCGCTCCCGCATCCACTGCTGCTCCCGCAGCAGCCAAGAATTGAGGGTCTGATCAATGACTGAAGCTGTCGCAACTGCAAACGCCTTCGAAGGCGCACACGACCATGATCATCATGGAGCTGATCACAAGCCTGCGTTTTTTGCACGCTGGTTCATGTCCACCAACCACAAGGACATCGGAACGCTTTACCTGATTTTTGCCATTTTTGCCGGCATTATCGGTGGCGCGATTTCCGGCGTCATGCGTGCGGAACTCGCGCAACCCGGCATCCAGGTGCTGGAGAGCTTCGCGGGCTTCATGGGCAGTGACAGCCCGTATCACATGTGGAATTCGCTGATCACGGCCCACGGCCTGATCATGGTGTTCTTCATGGTCATGCCGGCAATGATCGGCGGGTTCGGCAACTGGTTCGTTCCGATCATGATCGGCGCACCGGATATGGCCTTTCCGCGCATGAACAACATCAGTTTCTGGCTGCTTGTTCCGTCGTTCATCCTCCTGCTCGGCTCCGCCTTTGTATCTGGCGGAACAGGTCCGGGAGCGGCAACCGGCTGGACAGTCTATGCCCCTCTGTCGACGAGCGGATCGCCTGGTCCGGCCGTGGACATGGCCATTTTCTCGCTGCACCTTGCGGGTGCCTCGTCAATCCTCGGGGCCATCAACTTCATCACCACCATCTTCAACATGCGTGCGCCGGGCATGACGCTCCACAAGATGCCGCTGTTTGTATGGTCGATCCTGGTGACGGCGTTCCTGCTGCTGCTGTCGCTGCCAGTTCTGGCCTCGGCCATCACAATGCTTCTGACCGACCGTAATTTCGGGACGACATTCTTTGATGCTGCTGGCGGCGGTGACCCGATTCTGTACCAGCACCTGTTCTGGTTCTTCGGCCATCCGGAAGTCTACATCATGATTCTTCCCGGTTTCGGTATCGTCAGCCAGGTGATTTCGACCTTTTCCAGAAAGCCCATCTTCGGCTATCTCGGCATGGCCTATGCCATGGTCGCAATCGGGGTCGTTGGCTTCATCGTGTGGGCGCATCACATGTTCACCATCGGCATGGATGTGAACACGAAGATGTATTTCACCGCAGCAACGATGGTCATTGCTGTGCCGACGGGCATCAAGATCTTCAGCTGGATCGCCACCATGTGGGGCGGCTCATTGAGCTTCAAGACTCCGATGATGTGGTCGCTCGGGTTCATCTTCATGTTCACAGTTGGTGGCGTGACAGGTGTGCTGCTCGCCAATGGCGGCATCGATAACTACATGCACGACACCTATTATGTCGTGGCCCATTTCCATTATGTGCTGTCATTGGGTGCCGTTTTTGCTCTCTTTGCAGGGTTCACCTACTGGTTTGGCAAAATGACGGGCCGCCAGCTGTCCGAGCTCCTTGGCCAGCTTCATTTCTGGATTTTCTTCATCGGCGTGAACGTGCTGTTCTTCCCGCAGCACTTCCTCGGCCTGCAGGGAATGCCGCGCCGCATCCCCGACTATCCGGAAGCTCAGGCTTATTGGAACGCCATTTCGAGCCATGGTTATACGATCATGGCTGTCGGCATGATCTTCTTCTTCCTCAACATCATCTATGCGTTCGTGGCCGGGAAGAAGGCAGAAGACAATTACTGGGGCGAAGGCGCAACAACGCTTGAATGGACTCTTCCCTGCCCTCCACCGTTCCACCAGTTTGAGACTCTGCCGAAGATCGACTGATGGCAAGCGCTGCACCAGCAACCGCATCGGCTCCGTTGCCGGCCGACTGGCGTGACTTCCTGGCTCTCACCAAGCCGCGGGTCATCTTCCTTGTCGTCTTTACGGGGCTTTGCGGTCTGTTGGCTGCACCTGGCGGGATACACCCTGTCCTCGGGTTTACGGCGGTGCTCTGCATTGCCTTGGGCGCTGGTGCTGCCGGGGCCCTCAACCAGTGGTATGAGTCCGACATTGATGCGGTGATGAAGCGCACGGCAAATCGTCCGATTCCGGCGGGCCGGATGGATCGCCAATCGGCACTCCATTTTGGCGTCGGGCTTGGCGCTTTTTCAGTCCTGCTGCTCTATCTGGCGACGAACCTGCTCGCCGCTGCTGTCCTCATGGTGTCGATCCTGTTCTATGTGATGGTCTACACAGTCTGGCTAAAGCGCAGGACCCCCCAGAATATCGTGATCGGCGGCGCGGCGGGCGCATTCCCGCCCCTGATCGGGTGGGTCGCCGTAACAGGCCAGCTTGATCTGCTCCCCATTCTGCTGTTCGCGCTCATCTTTCTTTGGACACCTCCCCATTTCTGGGCTCTGGCCCTGTTCATGGAAGCCGATTACGCAAAGGCTGGCGTACCGATGCTCCCAGTTGTTGCCGGGGAACGAGCGACACGGATCCAGATCTTCCTCTACACTGTTCCGATGGTTGCTACCGCACTTCTGCCGGTGGTGTTTGATCTTGTCGGGGCGATCTATGGCGTGACGACAGGAATTGCGTCCCTCGCTTTTCTGCTTCTGGCCATGCGCGTTGCGTTCCGCAAGGCGATCGCCGGCGATGGCATGAAGCCCGAAAAGCAGCTTTTCGGGTTTTCGATCATTTACCTTTTCGGGGTCTTTGCTGCCCTGGCGGTTGACAGGCTGGTGCTCGCATGAACGAACAGGATGTGCGCAGTCGCCAGCGAGCACGGGCCAAGGTCATGGCGGTGCTGCTGCTGGCGCTTGTCGTGCTGATTTACGGGATCAGCATAGCCAAGATGGTCGTCGCATCATGACCCCAATCGTGCGGACAGGACTGTTGGCCCTGGGCTTGGCAGGAGGCATGACAGGCCTGGGCTATGCGAGTGTGCCGCTTTATCGGGTTTTCTGCCAGGTTACCGGATTTGGCGGAACTACACAGAAGGCTGATGCCGCGCCCGGCGCAGTTCTCTCGGGAAAGCGCGTTTCTGTGCGCTTCGATGCAAACCATGCTCCCGCCCTGCCCTGGAAGTTTGTCCCGGAAAAGGCCAACGAACCGGTTATTCTTGGGGAACGTGAGATCGCGTTCTTTTCGGCAAAGAACCTCTCCGACAAGCCAATCACGGGCCGAGCGACGTTCAACGTCACTCCAACGCAGGCCGGCAAATATTTCAACAAGATCCAGTGCTTCTGTTTTACGGAACAGACGCTTGCACCTGGCAAGCAGGTCCGCATGCCTGTGATCTTTTATGTCGACCCCAGGATTGCAGATGATCCGGATGCGAAAGACATTGCCGAAATCACACTCAGTTACACCTTCTATCCGGTAGACGAGGCGAAAAAGCCAAGCTAACGCAAACTCCGAACCTTCCGATTGGCCCTTTGTAGAAAGAGACGACCATGGCCGGTGCCAAGACCCACGATTATCATATTCTGCCCCCGAGCATTAACCCGCTGATTGGAGCATTTTCAGCGCTTGGTCTGACGGGCGGTGGCGTTATGTGGATGCATGAACAGCCCTACGGTGATTGGGTGTTCCTGCTTGGCGTGTTGGGCATTGCCTATACCTTCTATGCCTGGTGGGCCGATGTCATCAAGGAAGCCCATGCAGGTGACCATACCCCGGTCGTGTCTCTGCACCTGCGTTATGGCATGATCCTTTTCATCGCGTCCGAAGTCATGTTCTTCGTGGGATGGTTCTGGTCCTGGTTCGATTTTTCGATGTTTCCAGCCCATTTGCTGGTGACGGACGGTTCGGTGGAAAACCAGCTTGGTCAGGCCGGTGCGATTGCCCAATGGCCGCCAAAGGGCGTCGAAGTCATTGATCCGTTCGGGTTCCCGCTGCTGAACACGTTGATCCTGCTCTGTTCCGGCACGACAGTCACCTGGGCTCATCATGCCCTGATCCATGGGGATCGTGAAGGCTTGAAGAAGGGCCTATGGGCCACCATCCTCCTTGGCGTCGTCTTCACGTCGATTCAGGCGTTTGAATATGCTCACGCGCCATTTGGCTTCAAAGGTCTCAATTATGGCGCCGCATTCTTCATGGCGACGGGCTTCCACGGGTTTCACGTCCTTGTGGGAACCATTTTCCTGATTGTGTGCCTTGTACGGTCCTACAAGGGCCACTTCACGCCCAAGCAGCACTTCGGATTTGAAGCTGCAGCCTGGTACTGGCACTTTGTCGACGTTGTCTGGCTCTTCCTGTTCTGCGTCGTTTATGTCTGGGGTGGCTGGGGCGCTCCCGTCCACGCCGGATAAGCGCTTGTGACATTTCAAGCCCCTGAACCTGCCCAAGCGGCAATCAGGGGCTTGTGCCCAAGATGTAGCGCACCAGGGCTTTTTTCCGGGATCGTGCGGTTTGCGCCACGGTGCGGTTCTTGCGGTATAGACTTTGGCCAGTTTAACGTGGGTGATGGCCCTGCCGCCTTCCTCATCATGATCGTCGGCGCGATTGTGACGATTTTGGCGGTCATCGTGCAATTGCGTTTTGAACCCCCATTCTGGGTTCACATCCTGCTTTGGAGTCCGATCACTTTCGGGCTCGTTCTCCTGCTCCTGCGCGTGGCCAAAGGTGCGCTCCTCGCGCTTGAATATCGGAACAGGGCGCGCGAAGGCAGACTTGTTGAATGACGCGCATCCCCATCCTGCCAACCCTCCTCGTCCTTGGCGCAATTGCAATGATGGTTCGGCTGGGCATTTGGCAACTGCAGCGCGCCGATGAAAAGGAAGCACTGCTGGCACGTTATTCGGTTGCCGCCGAGCTGCCGGAAATTGCCTTTCCTGCAATGGCTTCTGATGAGTCGTCCCTGTTTCGCCGAAGTGCAGCCAATTGTCAGGAACCCGGCGCAGCAAAGGTCGAAGGGGGGCTCAACCGGGACGGTGTTGCTGGATGGAGGCACACTATTACATGCGGGAAGGGCGCAGAGGGACAGGAGCTCACGGTCGACATCGGCTGGTCTTCCCGATTTGACGAGACAGTCACCTGGAACGGAGGCCCGGTTCGCGGGATCATTTCGCGCCAGCCGGATCATCGCAGCCTGCTGGCAAAGGCGATGGGCGCGGGGAAACCGCCGGGGCTTATGCTCGTCCTTACGGTTCCAGCACCTGGCCTGAAGCCCAGTGCCCTGCCCTCTTTGCAGGACATTCCCAACAATCACCTTGCCTATGCTGTTCAGTGGTTCGTCTTTGCGGGCGTGGCGGCTGCCATTTATGGGCTTGCCCTTTGGCAGAGACGGCGTGCCTGAACTTGCCCTTGGCTGAACTGGCCGCTAGGGCGCGGTTCCTATGGACTATGTGAGCACCAGAGGAAGCGCACCGGCGCTCGATTTCGAGGGCGTGACACTTGCCGGGTTGGCCTCTGACGGCGGCCTGTATGTCCCGCGGCAATGGCCGCGTTTCAGCCATGATGAGATCGCGGCATTGCGCGGATTGAATTATGTTGAAACGGCTGTGCGCGTGATGCTGCCCTTTGTTGGCGACAGCCTGTCCGAAGACGAGCTCCGCCTGCTCTGCACCCAGGCATATGGCCGCTTCTCCCACGCAGCCGTGACGCCCCTTGTCCAGCTTGATGAGCGGAACTGGTTGCTTGAGCTGTTCCACGGCCCAACGCTGGCGTTCAAGGATGTGGCACTTCAGCTTCTGGGCTTGCTGTTCGAGAAGTTCCTGTCGACTCGTGATACCGAACTGACGATCGTCGGAGCGACGTCTGGAGATACGGGATCGGCTGCCATCGATGCCGTGGCCGGTCGCGAAAAGATCAACATCTTCATGCTGCATCCTGAAAATCGGGTGTCCGAGGTCCAGAGGCGGCAGATGACAACCGTGCTGGCGCCGAATGTTCACAATATTGCGATCAAGGGCAGTTTTGACGATGCCCAGAAGATTGTGAAATCACTGTTCAATGATCGGGAATTTTCCGACCGCTTCAATCTTTCGGCGGTCAATTCCATCAACTGGGCGCGCCTGATGGCTCAGGTGGTTTATTATTTCTACGCGGCGGTTCGGCTTGGCGGTCCTGAAAGGGCGATTGCGTTTTCAGTTCCGACCGGGAATTTTGGCGACGTGTTCGCAGGCTATGTGGCGGCGCAATGCGGCCTCCCCGTCG
>WBZL01004149.1_pt1 | contig 12751 bp, 8 predicted proteins | sample 5204291 | NCBI WGS metagenome assembly WBZL01 (sample SAMN12344345, study PRJNA552823) | activated sludge metagenome | biome: Activated sludge suspended growth; feature: Nitrification reactor; material: Wastewater; isolation source: activated sludge from nitrification reactor of wastewater treatment...
CGAGAGATCGTCGTCGGGGCCCGCGATGAACCCGTCGAGCGAGGTGGCGATGAACACGCGGACGCGCCCGGGCATGCGATCGGTTCTACCCGCCAGTGGGCTCGGCCTCAACCGGTCACCCGAGGAATGGGCGCGTGGTCTGGGGCGTGACGCACCGGTGACCAGGGCGGGGGCGTCCCTCGTGGCGAGCATGATCGCCGTGGCGTGCACGACCGCGGCGCCCGAGCGCGACGCGTCGCAGCGCGCCGCGTCGCTGGAGCCCGCGGCCGCGTCGCTCGAGCCCGCAGCCGCGTCGCTCGAGCCCGCGGCCGCATCGCTCGAGCCCGCAGCCGCGTCGGCGGAGCTCGGCGGTGCGGTCGCGGAGCCACGGCGCGCCCAGTCGCTCGCGCCCGCGGGCTCGCACCAGGCCGCCGCCGAGTCGCCGCCCGCGCCCGCGCCCTCGTACGACGCCGCCGCCGAGTCGCTGCGCGCGCTGCCGCCCGACCCCGCGCCCGAGCACACCACCAACGACGTGCACTACCTCGTGTCCAACGAGCGCCGCCTCGATCTGTTCAGGCCCGAGCTCGACGACAGGGGTGGGGTGCTGCTGGGGGTGGGCTCGGACCAGACCTACGTGATGGCCGCGTGGGCGCGCGCGGAGCTGCTGGTCGTCGTGGACTTCGACCAGCAGGTCATCGACCTGCACGCGGTCCACGGGGCGCTGATGGGCGCCGCGCCCACGGCCGCCGCATTCGTGCGCCTGTGGTCGACCGAGGGAGCCGACGATGCCCGCGCGGCCCTCCGCGCCGCCCACCCGCACCGGCCCGAGCTGCAGGCGCTCTACGACGACGCGCGCGACCGCGTGTCCCGGCGCCTGCGCCGGCTGGCCCAGCGCTACGAGGAGCTCGGCGTGCGCTCGTGGCTCGACACCCCCGCGCAGTATCGCTTCGTGGCCGATCTGCACGCCCGCGGCCGCGTGGTGGCCCTGCGGGGCGACTTCACGCGCGACGGCGTGCTGCGCCGCGTGGCGGCGGTGCTCGAGTCCCACGCGCTGCCCGTGACGGTGCTCTACCTCTCCAACATCGAGCAGTACTTCACGTATCGCCGGCCGTTCAAGGACAACATGCTCGCGCTGCCCTTCGCCTCCGATGCGCTGGTGTTGCGCACGCTGCCGGGGCGCCCGGCGGGCTTCCACTACGTGCTCCAGCGCAGCGACGACTTCCTCGCCTGGATGCGCGCGCCCAAGGTGTGGTCGGTCTACAGGATCCGCGGCCTGGCCAAGGGCGAGCACCTGGTGGCCGGGGAGCGCTGGGTGGCCGGGCCGCCGCCGGCGTAGGGGAGCGCCCTCGCGATCGCGGCGAGGGGAATGGTCGGCCCGGGCCTCGAGTTCGGCGACGCCGATGACGGAGGTCGAGCGAGCCGGCGGGCGAGTGCGCCGTGCATGGGGGCGCGATCGCGTCGCGGGCTCCGAGCGTCGGCCCCAGCGGGCGCGCCTTCGACCGGCTGCATGGGCCCAGGTGCCGCGCGTGGGGCAGGCGGGCCCCGTGGGGTGGGTGGGCGACGCGGTGGTGTACGGCGTCGTGGGCCCGCGCGCTCGCCCGCTGTGGGCGGTGGTCGACGCCTCGCGGCGTCGCTGCGCGTGGCGGCTCGTGACGCGAGCGCGCGAGGGAGAAGTGCGGTAGGGTGTCCGGGTGCTCGGCGCGCTGATCATCCTCGCATTCGCCCTCGGTGCGGTGGGCACGTGGGTGTGGAGCCTCGTCGACATCCTCAGCCGCCCGGCCCATCAGTGGAAGGCCATCGGGCAGGACCGCACCCTGTGGGTCTTGGTGATCGTGTTCGTGGGCCTGCTGGGCTCCATCGGCTATCTCGCGGTCGTGCGCCCCAAGCTCGCCCGCGCGGCGCTCATGCCCATGCCGCAGTACCCCGTGCTCGCCGCGGCGCCGCCCGGCTGGTACCCCGATCCGCAGGGCTCGGGCATGATGCGGTGGTTCGACGGCATGCAGTGGACGCAGGCCTTCGCCCCTCCGGGCAGCGTGCCGCCCATGGGCACCCCCGTGGGGCCGCCCATGGGCATGCCCGCCGCGGGCCCGGGCTACTACCCTCCAGGCCGCTGAGCGAGGCCTTCGTGCTCACTGCGCGGGCGCGTCGGCGAGCGGCGTGTGCGTGAGGGTCTCGTAGAGCTCGGCGGGCGCCACTCCGCGCGCCGTGGCTGCGGCCGCGCGCTCGAGCTCTTCCTCGATGACCAGGCGGAAGACGAGCTCGGGCTGGGCCCCGTGGACGGCGCGGCCGTTGACGAAGTAGACCGGCGTGCCCGAGACGCCCAGGCTTATGGCGAGCGACAGGTCTTGCTCGATGGTGCGATCGAGCTCGAGGCTGGCCATGGCCTTGCGGAACTTCTTCATGTCGAGCCCGACCTGCTTGGCGATGGCCTGGATGTCGGCGTCGTCGAAGCGGGCGCGGCGGGCGTAGAGCGCGTCGTGGAAGGCCCAGAACTTGCCCTGGGCCTGCGCGGCCACCGTGGCGCGGGCGGCCACGTACGCGTGGCTGTGGAACGAGAGCGGGCTGTGCTTGTACACGAAGCGCAGGCGGCTGCCGTAGCGCTCGCGCAGCGCCTCGATGGTGTCGTTGCCGCGCGCGCAGTACGGGCACTCGAAGTCGCCGAACGCCACGATCGTGATCGGGGCGTCGTCGGGCCCCAGGCGCGGCGAGGTGCCGAGCGGTACCGGCACCACGTCGTCGGGGTCGAGGCGCCGATCGTCGGTGTAGACCACCTTGCGGTAGCCGTCGCGGATGGCGTGCTCGTAGAGCTGGTCGGGCGGCACGCCCTCGGCGAGCCACCGCTCGGCGCTGCGCAGCTCCTCTTCCACCAGGGCCTCGAACTCCTCGAGCGGCTGGGCCCCGGTGACCAGGCGGCCGTTGATGAAGAACGTGGGGGTGCTGCTCACGCCCAGGCGCCGTCCGAGCCGGAGGTCGCGCGCGACCTCGGGGCCGTGGGCGAGCGTCTCGAGATCGCGGCGCAGCGCCGCCTGGTCGAGCCCCGCGGCGCGGGCGTGCGCGAGGATGGTGTCGAAGTCGAGGCCGGCCTGGCTGAACAGGCGGTCGTGGAAGTCCCAGAACTTGCCCTGCGATTGCGCGCTCTTGGCCGCCATGGCGGCCAGCAGGGCGTGCGGGTGCATGTCGAGCGGGAACGCCTTGTACGACACCCGCACCGCGCCGGGGTAGCGCATGCGCAGGGCCTCGAGGATCTCGTGGCCGGCCTGGCAGAACGGGCACTCGAAGTCGCTGAACATCACCACCGTGACGGCGGCGTTGGCCGGGCCCCGCGCGGGGGAGTCGAGCAGCGGCACCCAGTAGCGCTCGATCTCCACCGGGCCCGGCGACTCGGCGGCCGAGGCGAACGACGGCAGGGCGTGCGCGTCCTCGACGCGGGATGGCGGCTGGGGCCCGTCCTTGCCCTCGGGGGGCACCGTGCCCACGCCCCGCGGGCAGCCAAGCAGCAGGGGCAGGGCGAGCAGCAGCGCGGGCGAACGCATGGGTGCCGAAGGTTGTACGCTCAACGCCGCGCACACGCCACGCCGCGGGGAACCTTTTTGGCGACGTGTGCGTCCCAGGCCCAACCCCCTCGGCCGAGCGCCCTCGGAGGCAGCCCATGCAGCAGGTCCAGTGCCACGACATTCGCCACTCGTACGACGGCGTTCGCGACGCCGTCAGCGCGCTCGAGCTCATCGTGCATCGCGGCGAGGTGCTTGCGCTCATCGGCCCCAACGGTGCAGGCAAGAGCACCACGCTGCGCGTGCTCGCCACCCTCCAGCGCCCCGACCATGGCCGCGTGACGTGGGACGGGGCCGATGCATGGGCCGACCGCTTCCAGATCCGCCGGCGCATCGGCTTCCTGGGCGACGGCACGGCCCTCTACCCCACCATGACCGCGGCCGGCTACCTGCGCTTCTTCGCCGAGTGCTACGGCCAAGACGACGCCACCGCGCGCCGCCGGGTGGGCGAGGTGCTCGAGATGTTCGACCTCACCGGCAAGGCCGACGCGGCGATCGCCGAGCTGTCCAAGGGCATGCGCCAGCGGCTCGCCATCGCGCGCACGCTGGTGCACGAGCCCGAGCTCTTGCTGCTCGACGAGCCCGCCGACGGCCTCGATCCGCTCGCGCGCCGGCAGCTGCGCGACATCCTGCGGCAGGTGGCGGGCCAGGGCGTGGGCATCGTGATCTCCTCGCACATCCTCCGCGAGCTCGACGGCTTCTGCGACACGGTGGCGCTCATCCAGAAGGGCAAGCTCGAGGTGCACGGCGCGGTCGAGGAGGTGATCGAGAGCTACGACGTGGGCCGCCGCCTGCACGAGGTGCACGTCACGCGCGGCCTTCAGAAGGCGCTCGAGGTGCTGCGCAAGCACGAGGGCCTCCTCGAGGGGCTCGCCCCGCTGCACAAGGGCGAGCCACAGCCCGACGAGACCACGGGCGATCGCGGCATCATCAAGGTGCGGATCCACGGCGCCGAGGAGCGCGCGGCTCACCTGCTGCGCGAGCTGGTGCTGGCCGACGTCGAGGTGATCGCCATGGCGAAGGTGCGCAGCGATCTCGAGGACGTGTACCAGAGCATGGGCCGCGACGAGGTGAGCTAGCGGCCCCGCCCGGCCGTGCCGGCCCGCTGTCGCGCCGACCGGCGGGGTCGGTCACCCCCAGCCCGGCGCGTCCCCGTGCGCCGCAGGGCGCTGCGAAACCTGCGCGCTTGAAAATGATGCGGTGCAGGGCCCGTAAGTTTCCTGGGTGATGGGGTCCAACGAAGGGTGATGTGGGTGCCGACGCGGGGCCGAGCGGGCGCAGCCGTGGCTGCGAGCGACGCGCGGTTCGCTTCCGAACGTCGATCGGAGGCGGATCCCCGGGCGTGGATCACTTGGTGCCGCAGCACTCATGCGCTAGCTTACCTCTACTTCACGGGTAGAGAGCCGCGAGGACGAGCACGAGGCGAGGCCGCCGGGGCGAGCGGCCTACGAAGGACTGGGCAGATCATGAGCACCGCGAAGAGCACTGCAACCACCCTCTCGAGCTTGCCGTGGATCGCCGCGCTGGCCGTGCTGGTCGGCGCGTGCGGGGACGACTCGGCGGCCGGCGACGGCGAGACGGGCATCGTGCTCCCCACCGGCGGCATGTCGGCCGAGGGGGGCAGCCTCGACGGCGACAGCGGGGGCACGGCCGACGACACCGCTGGCGACGAGCTGCCGGGCAACTGCGGCGCGAGCACCTTCATGCTCGAGCACCGGCCCACCAACGTGGTGCTCGTGCTCGACAAGTCCTACAGCATGGTCGACAACTCGTGGAACCACGACGCCAACCCGGCCACGGCCGACGTGACCCGCTGGCATAGCCTCTACGACTCGGTCGGCTTCATCATCGACGAGTTCGACGACGGCCTCAACTTCGGCGCGGTGCTGTTCCCCGCGGTCGACGTGCCCGACAACGAGTGGCAGAACGCCTGCGCGGTGGCGCTGGAGCCCGACGCCCCGGTGACGCCGCTCGGAGGGCAGGCCGTGCTCGCCGCGCTGCCCGATCGCGACAGCGTCGCCATCTTCGGCGGCACCCCGGCCAGCGAGGGGATCTCGACGGCCCTCAACCACCTGCGCAGCCTCGACCCCGAGCTGCCGCGCGCGATGATCCTCATCACCGACGGTGCGGCCAACTGCCTGGCGGGCACGAGCGACCAGGCCGTGTTCGACCTCTACGACACCAACCTGCCGGCGCTCGTGGCCTCGGCGTTCAACGAAGAGGAGATCCCCACCTACGTGGTGGGCATCGACATCATCGACGGCATCGCCAACTTCCCGCAGGACAACCCCTACGAGCGCCTCAACGAGGTGGCGATCGCAGGCGGCTTCCCCCAGCCGGGCGCCGAGAAGTTCCACAACGCGCAGGACGAGGACGAGCTGCGCTCGGCCATCAGCCAGATCTCGAGCCAGATCGGGTGCGTCGTCCCGCTCGACGAGGTGCCCGCGCAGCCCGACCTGCTGTCGATCTACATCGACGGCGAGCTGGTGCCGTGGGTGGACAGCTGCGAGGACGAGGCGTTCGGCTGGCGCTACACCAACCCCATGGGGCCCTACGACGAGATCGAGCTGTGCGCCGACGCCTGCGACGCGCTGCACAACATCGGCACGCTCTCGGCCACCTACAACTGCGTGCCGCAGGGGTAGCCCGGCGCCCCGCCGGCGCGCGCCGGGGACCGGCGGGCGACGGCCTCGCGCCCTACATGCGCCCGCGCAGCATGCCGTGCCAGTACATGCTGGGCAGCGCGTAGGCCTTGAGCGCCCACATGCTGTAGCGCTCCTGCGCCTGGTCGAACGGGAAGGTCTCCATGATCTTCCCGTCGTAGCCGAACTCGGCCAGCATCACGGTGCCGTAGCCGGTCACGAGCGGGCACGAGGCGTAGCCGTCGTAGCTGGCGGTCAGCGGGCGGCCGGCGCGGAGCGCCAGGAGGTTGTCCACCAGCACCGGCGCCTCCTTGCGCACGGCCGCGCCGGTCTTGGAGGTGGGCAGGCTGCTGCAATCGCCGGCCGAGAACACGTTGGGGAAGCGCACGTGCTGCGTGGTGTGCTTGTCGACCTCCACCCACCCGCCGGGGCCCGCCAGGGAGCTCTGCTTGATGAAGTCGGGGGCGCTCTGCGGCGGGGTCACGTGCAGCATGTCGTACTTCACGGTGGCACGGCTGCCGCTGGCCTTGTCGACGAACACCGCCTCCTTGGCCTCGCCGCGCACCTCCACGAGGTCGTGCTGGAACATCGTCTCGATCTTGCGCGAGGCGACGATCTTCTCGAGCGCCGCGCGGTACTTGGGCACGCCGAAGATCGCCGGGGTGGCCGAGCCGTAGACCACGCGGGTCTTGTCGCGCACGCCCTGGCGCCGGAACGCGTGCTCGGCCAGGTACATGATCTTCTGCGGCGCCCCGGCGCACTTGATGGGCGTGGCCGGGAAGGTGAACAGCGCCGTGCCCCCCTTGAAGCTGCGGATGTTGTCCCAGGTGCTGTCGACGGTGTCGTACGAGTAGTTGCTGCACACGCCGTTCTTGCCGAGCGTGGCGCGCAGGCCCGTGATCGCGTCCCAGTCGAGCTGGATGCCGGCCGCCACCACGAGCTGATCGTAGGTGAGCGTCTTGCCGGCCTTGGTGGTCACCTGGTTCTTGTCGGGCTCGAAGGTGGCCACCGCGTCGCGCAGCCACGTGGCGCCCGGCGGGATGAAGTCGGCCTCGTCGCGCACCGAGACCTCCTTGGGGAACACCCCCGCGCCGACCAGGGTCCAGATGGGCTGGTAGTAGTGCTTGTCGGACGGCTCGATGATGGCGACCTCGGGCGGGTGCTCGACGGCGCGCAGGCGGGCAGCGATGGAGAGGCCAGCGGTGCCCCCGCCGACGATGAGGACTTGGTGGTGGTCGGTCATGGCGATGGTTCCTTGGGTGGTGCGTCGGTGGGTGGCGCTAGGCGGGGAGTGACTTGGGCGAGGGGGTCTTGGGGACGGTGCCGTCGAGGGCCTGGCCGAAGCTCTCGAGGAAGCTCATGGCGAAGCCCATCGCCCGCTGGACATGGGGGTCGCGGAGCGCCTTGGCGACGCCGAAGAGGCCCACGCGACGCTCTCCCTGGGCCTGCGCATGGCGCAGGAACACGACCACCTGGCCCACGAGCTGCAAGCCCTCGCGCGTGAGCTGCTCCATGTTGACGCCCTGCGCCGCGTAGGCATCGAGCGCAGGTACCCCGGTGGCGACCGGGGTGGGGTCGGTGATGTGCCCGAGCAAGTGGCGGAGCAGCGTGAGGGTCTTGGGATGGGTGACCTGGGCCAGGAGCTTCATGCTCGCCTCCATGCGCCCGTGGATGTCGAGGCCGGCCGGATCGGCCGCGTCGTCGACGGCGTCGACGGCGGTGGCCACGAGCTTCGGCAACGACTCGATCACGTCGACTGCCTGGTGCAGGAGCTCCAGCGTGCCTGGCCGTGAGATCCGCTCGAGCAGCGCCACTGCGCCGCGCAGCCGCGTGTCGAGGTCTGCCTCCTGGCCGCGTACGCGGTCGTCGAGCGCCTCGACCGCGGTGCCGACTACGGCCGGCACCTCGCCGATCGCCGCGAGCGGGCCGAGCACGCGCTCGAGCCGATCGAGCTTGGCTTCGATGCGCTCGAGCACCTCGAGCATGTTGGGTGGTCGGGAAGAGGGCGTGGGAGGCTGCATGGGAGACCTGCGGGCGAGGCTACCGTGCCCGTGCACATGGAGTGCCACCTCTCGGGGGAGGGCGGGGGAAGGACTTGCGCGCAGCTCTTGCGCCCGGCCCGGCGCGGCGTTGCAACGCCGGTTGCAGGGGGGGAACGCTCGGCCGCGAGTGCCCGAGGCGGCGCGGCGGCCCGTGGGATGGCGCCGGCCTACGAGCCCTCGCCGTCCTCGTGCTCGTCGTCCTTCTCGATCACCTCGAACTCCTCGGGCTTGGCCTGCGAGCGGCGCCACAGCACGAACGTGGCCACCACCGCCGCGTGGAGCACCGAGCCCCGCGTGTAGAAGCCGGTCTCGGGGTCGAGGTCGCCGGCGGGTCGGCCGAAGAAGAGGGCCAGCGCGTCGTGCAGGGTCTGCACCGACCACACGTGGAACTGGCCGCGCTCGCACGCAAGGACCACGTCGTGGCGCAGCATCAGGTCGCCCACGTTGGCGGCGGGCACGACCACGCCCTGCTGCCCGGTCAGGCCCTGCACGCTGCACGTGTCGAAGAAGCCCTCGATCTTCTCGTTGACGGCCCCCACGGCGAGCACGTTGCCGAGCTGATCGATCGCGCCGGTCATGGCGAGGTCCTGGCGGATGGGCTCGTCGGTGATCGCCGAAAGCAGGCACACGATCTCGGCGGCCGAGGCCGAGTCGCCGTCGATGCCGCCGTAGCTCTGCTCGAACGCGATCGAGGCGTCGAACGCGAGCGGGTGCTCGGTGTGCAGCAGCCGGCGCAGCAGGCCCCCCAGGATGTAGAAGCTCTTGGTGTGGATCGCCCCCGACAGCTGCGACTCGCGCTCGATGTTGATGGTGCCGCCGGTGCCGGGCCCCACCGTCGCCGTGATGCGGGTGGGGAAGCCGTAGGTGAGCGGCCCCGCCTGGATGACCGCCAGGCCGTTGATCTGCCCCACCTCCTGGCCGCGCGTGGCCACCCGCAGGCGGCCGTCGGCCACCAGCTCGCGGAAGCGGCGGGCCGGGCCGTCGCCGCGCCGCTTGGTGCGGCGCACGGCCTCGCGCACGTCCTCGCCGTCGACCTGCACCGCGGGGCTCGGGCACGGGGCCGACGGGTGCCCGCGCCGGCTCGCGAGGTACGCCGCCTCGCGGGCGATGTCGGCGAGCCGACCCACGCGCGCGGTGAGCTTGTCCTGCACCGCGGCCACGCGCGCGCCGTGCTCGACGAGCTCCGCCACGGCCGCGGCCGAGAACGCGGGCAGGCCCTCCTCGGCGGCGATGCGCGCGAACACGCCGGCGTACAGCTCCACGCTGTGGGCATCGCGGGGGATCACCTCGTCGAAGTCGGCGAGCACCTTGAAGAGGTGGGGGAAGTCGGGGTCGAGCTGGTCGAGCAGGTAGTAGAGCTGCGCGTCGCCCAGCAGCACGACCTTCACGTCGATGGGGATCGGCTCGGGCTTGAGCGCGGGCACCGGGATGAGGATGGGCAGCTCGGGCATCACGAGCTCCACGCGGCCGCTGCGGAGCGTGCGGACCAGCGCCTGCCAGGCTCCGGGGTGGGAGAGCAGCTCGGCGGCCTCCATCACCAGCACCCCGCCGTCGGCGCGCACGAGCGAGCCGGCGCGCACGCCGGTGTGGTCGGCCCGCGCGGTGCCGTCCGGCGCCACCGCGGTGTCGAGCGTGCCCAGGAGCGAGCGCATCGAGGGGGCGTGCTCCACGATCACCGGCGCCGGGTCGTCCGCGTCGTGGCACGACAGCGGGTTGGCCTCGTAGCGGAACGCGTGCTGGCCGATCGCGTCGAGCTCGGGCAGGCGCCGCTGCGTCACGTCGCGCACCACCGCGTCGAGGTGCGCGGCCACCCCCGGCTCGGCAAACAGCGTGCGCAGCTCGGCGCACGCGTCGACGAGCCGGCGGCCTGCCTCCTCGCGCAGCGCCGCGCGCAGGTCGTCGCGGAGCCGCCGCTGCCGCTCGGCCACCCGCCGGAACGTGGCGTCGATGCGATCGCGCGCCTGCTCCCCCGAGCGCTCGAGCCGTACGAGGTCGTCGGGGTGCAGGCGGCCCTCCTCGAGGAGCGCGGGGATCCGCTCGGGGGGCACCGGCTGGCCGTCGACCAGCGGCAGCACCACCGGGCGGAAGCCGCCGTCGGTCTGCCCCACCAAGAGCGCCAGGCCCATGGCGTGCAGCTCGTCCTCGAGCGGCTTGGTGAGCGCCTCGATGTCCTGCATCGACGCCTGCTCGAGCGCGCGGCGGCGGCTGGCGAGCGCCTCGCCCGTGAGCGCCTCGCCGAGCTCGCTGACGATGAAGCGCCGCAGCTCGCCGAGCTTCTCGCACAGCAGCGCCCCGCGGCCGCGCGCGACCGTCAAGAGCCGCGGGCGATCGGGGCGCTCGAAGTCGTGCACGAGCACGTGGTCGGGGGCGGGGGGGCACTGCGGGCGGATCTCCTCGAGCACGCGCCGCACCATCGTCAGGCGCCCGGTGCCCTGCAGGCCGCGCACGTACACGTTCTGGCCCTTGGCGTGGATCTCGAGCCCGAACCGCAGGGCATCGATCGCGAGGTCTTGCCCCACGATGCCGGGGATGGGCGCCACGTCGGCGGTGGACGAGAAGGGCAGGCTCGCCGGATCGCAGCGCCAGCGCAGGGCCACGTGGGGCAGCGGCGAGGGCCGTGTCGCGACGGGCTCGATGATCGGCAGGTCGTCCGGCATCGCGCGCAGCATACCGGGCCGCCGACGCGCAGCGGCACGGGCGATGGATCAGCGGGCGGCCGTACGCGTGCGCAGGGTGGTGGTGGTGTCGGCCGCGGGCTCCAGCGTGACCGCGAGCTGGTGCGCCCGCCCGGGGGCGAGCTCGATGCGGGTGCGCCACGACTGGTGGCCCGGGGCCTCCACGCGGATCACGTGGGCTCCGGGGGGCAGCGAGCCCTGGTAGGGCGTGGCGCCCAGGCGCTGGCCGTCGACGGTCAGCACGCCCGGCGGCTCGGTCTCGACGGCGAGGGTGCTGCCGCGGCTCGGTGCCGTCGCGGCCGAGGTCGCCGCGGCGGCGAGCGAGGCCGCGGTCGGTGCCGCGGTGGCCCCCGGCTCGCCCACCGCGAGGGTCAGGCCAAGGGCGGTGCCGGTGGAGAGGAACGCGGCCGCCAGCGCCACGCGACCCACGACCCCGCGCCGGCGCGGCGCCGGGCGGGGTACGAGCGGAACCACCGGCGCCACGGGCTCGGCCGGCGCGCGGACCTCGAGGGGGACGATGATCTGGCGGGGATCGGCGGCCTGCGCCCGGCGAGCCGCGAAGGGCTCCACCGTCCACGGGCGCGGGGCGGCGGTCGCGACCCGCAGCGACGACGCGGGCACCACCTCGAGCAGCGCCTCGAGCAGCCGCTGCGCGTCGCGAGGGCGCATGGCGAGGTCGGGATCGACCAGCTCGCACGCCAGCGTGTAGAGCCCGTCGGAGAAGGCCGGGTCGTCGCGGTGTGCCTGCGCCAGGCGGGCGCGCAGCAGCTCGATCCGCTCGATCTCGCTGGTCGAGCGCGGCAGCGGCCCGGTCAGCATGCGCACGAGCAGCACCCCCAGCGAGAACACGTCGGAGGCCGGGTGGAGCGTCACGTCGCGCTCGGGGGCGCGATAGATGGAGGGGTGATCGACGGCGTCGCGTCGACCCGCGGGCACCCCCAGCACCGACGCGAACCCGAGGTCGAGCAGCTGGATCCGCAAGGCGCTGCCCTCCTTGGCCACGATGCGCACGTCCTGGGGGCGGACCCCGCCCACCACCACGCCGCGCCGGTGGGCCTCGCCCACCGCGACGAGCAGCTGGGCCAGCACCGGCAGGAGCACGGGCAGCGGCAGTCGGCCGCCGCGCTCCTCGAGCACCGATGTCAGCCGCGGCCCGCCGTCGTGCTCGTGCACGAAGTAGGCGAGCCCCTCGTGGCGGCCGTAGGCGACGAGCGGCGCCACGTGCTGGCCCTGGATGCCCGCGATGGCCCGCAGCCGCGCGGCCGCGCGGCTCCACGCCGCGTCGGCGATGGCGATGCCTCGCACCACGATGGGTCGATCGTCGCAGCGCCGCCGCGCGAGCACGCGGGGGCCGAAGTCGTCGGAGGGGAGCGACCGCGTCAGCGCGCAGCGGGCCGCCGGGGGGCCCTCGAGGAGCAGCTCGCTGAGGTAGTCGCTCGATCGGAACATCCGTTCACCTGTGGATGGGGACCCCTGCGTAGCGCACTCCCAGGGCGGGTTCAATCCCCCAAAGCGGGGCCATACGCGGGCTAGGGGCCGAAATCGAGCGTTAGAGGCCCACGGGCCGAAAGAGTGGACGGAAACGCGAGCATCGTTCTCGTGCGGCGACCGACGGCCTGCTGCGCGCGCGTGGCCTCACCGGCTGGGCGCGGCGCTGGGTCGTGCGTGCGCCACGTGAGGATCACCCCGTCGCGCTCGCCCGTCGGCGGTGGGCCGGCGGCGCGAAGCCGCGCCCTCACGGCCCGTCGGGCTCGGGCGGGACCTCGCCGATCACCAGGTCGTGATCGTCGACGAGCGCTCGCCCATCGGCGTCGACCATCTCGACGTGCAGGTGGGCCGGCGCCCCCACCAGCTCGGGCGGG
>WBZL01004150.1_pt1 | contig 12750 bp, 13 predicted proteins | sample 5204291 | NCBI WGS metagenome assembly WBZL01 (sample SAMN12344345, study PRJNA552823) | activated sludge metagenome | biome: Activated sludge suspended growth; feature: Nitrification reactor; material: Wastewater; isolation source: activated sludge from nitrification reactor of wastewater...
CGCGGACCTCGAGGCGGCGACCACGGTCGCGGAGCTCGACGAGGCGAAGATCCGTCACCTCGGCACCATCGCGCTTGGCGGCAACAACGTGACGAGCGATATCGTGCACGGGTTGGGGCTCACGCAAGCCGATGCCGAACGCATCAAGGAGCGCTACGGCTGCGCTTATGAGCCCCTGGTGGACCCCGCCGAGGTGATCGCGCTGCCGAGCACCGTGGCGCAGGGCGACCGGCAGATTCCGCGTGAGCTGCTGGCGCACATCATCCACCAGCGGGTGGACGAGATCTTCAACCTGGTGTTGCGCGACATCGAGGGGGCAGGGTTCGCGAACCGGCTGAGTGCGGGGATCGTGCTCACCGGCGGTGTGGCCGCGCATCCCGGGGTCGGCGAACTGGCGGCGGAGGTCTTCGGCACCGGGGTGCGAGTCGGGTTGCCGGGGGAGAACCTGACGGGGCTGGCCGACGCGGTGGAGGCACCGCGGTATTCGACGGCGGCCGGGCTGACGCTTTACGCGGCGAACCGTCTCGCGCTGGGGAGCGCCGCGTCGGGGGCCAGGAAGGTCGGCCTGTCGGCGCCGAGTGTGGACAAGTTGGCGCAACGGGTGAAGGTCTGGCTGCAGGACTTTTTCTGAGACCGGCCAGCTCGTTAGGCAATCAAAAACATGATCTTCAGTCGGTGTTTTGTGGAGAAGCGGCGCTCTCACGGGATGTGGGGCGCCGCCGTCGCGTTGTGCACATGCTGAGGTTGTCCTCACTCACTCATTTCCCTCGCGTGGGCGCGCGTCTATATTCGTCGCAACCCGATACGCCGTGGCGATGAACGCTGCGGTTGTCAGCCTTCGTGCTGGAGGAGTGCCGCGCCCATGATCTTCGAACTCGAGGAGAACGCGACCCAGAACGCACGCATGAAGGTGGTCGGCGTTGGCGGAGGCGGTGGGAACGCCGTCAACCGCATGATCGACGAGCACCTCGAGGGCGTCGAGTTCATCTCGATCAACACGGACGCGCAGACGCTCCTGTCGTCGAAGTCAGACGTCAAGATCCAGATCGGGAAGAAGTTGACGCGCGGACTCGGTGCGGGGGCCCGTCCCGAGATCGGTCGCCAGGCGATCGAGGAGAATCGCGACGACGTGGCGCGAACCCTCACCAGCGCCGACCTGGTCTTCGTCACCTGCGGCATGGGGGGTGGCACGGGGACGGGGGCGGCGCCGGTCGTCGCGCAGCTGGCCCGCGAGGCCGGGGCGCTCACGGTGGGGATCGTCACCAAGCCGTTCCTCTTCGAGGGACGCAAGCGCATGCGCCAGGCCGAAATGGGGATCAACGACATGCGCACGCATGTCGACACCATGATCGTCGTGCCTAACGAACGCCTCCTGGCCGTGGTCGGGAAGGGGATCCCCTTCCAGGACGCCCTCAAGAAGGCCGACGAGGTCCTCCTGCACGCCACCCAGGGCATCTCGACCCTCATCTCGCGCACCGGCCTCGTCAACGTGGACTTCGCCGACGTGCGGACGGTGATGTCGAACGGGGGCTCCGCCCTCATGGGCACCGGGATGGGGCGCGGCGACAACCGGGCGGCCGAGGCGGCCCAGCAGGCGATCTCGTCCCCGCTGCTCGACAACATCTCCATTGCCGGCTCCTCCGGCGTGCTCCTCAACATCACCGGCGGCGGGGATCTCACCCTCGGCGAGGTCACCCAGATTTCCGAGATCGTGCACGAGGCCGCCGGCGACGACGCCGAGATCATCTTCGGGGCCGTGCACGAGCCCGCGATGCAGGGCGAGATCCGGGTCACCGTCATCGCCACCGGGTTCGATCGCGAGTTGGGCCATGGCACCATCGTCTCCTCGCACCAGCACGTGGCCTCGCCGTCCCACACGGGCCGCACGGTGATCCCGATCTCCGCGGCCACGCGCCCCGGGGGCGCGAAGCCGACCCCCGCCACCGCATCGAGGCCGGTCGTTCCGCCGCCCGTGCGCCCGCAGGTCACGCCGCCCGTCGCCGGGAAACAGCCCACTGGTGGACAGATGGAAGACCTCGATATTCCTACCTTCATCCGGAGACAGATGGATTGAGGCAGGTCGTCGCGCGGACGGTGTTCTACCTGACAGTGGCGCTCCTCGCATGGGGCGCCACTGCCGTCATGCGCCCGATCGAGACGCCACGTGTCGGGGACGTGATCTCCGGGGCGCGGGTCGCCTGGGTCGAACGGACCGACTCCCTCGGCAAGGGTGAGACGATCACCAGCCTCCTCGGCCGCTCGCTGCCCGAAGGCGAGGTGCAGGAGGCCCTCGGGGCGGCTCCCGGCCTCGATCCCCGGCGACTCCGCGCCGGGATGCGCATCACGCTGGGTGGCACGGCGGACTCGGCGCCCTCCCAGATCCTCCTGCATCTGGGGGTGGACCGCCTCCTCCGCCTCACGCGCGGCGACTCCGGATGGACCGGGCGGGAGGAAACACTCCCCTGGACCCGCGATACGCTCATCGTCTCCGGGACGGTCGAGCAGAATCTCTACGAGGCGTTCGCCGAAGGAGCCCGGGAGCTTCCCACCCGTATCCGATCTGAACTCGCGTGGAGTGTCGCCGACGTCTTCGAGTACCGCATGGACATGAGTCGCGACCTGCAGCCAGGCGACGGGTTCCGCGTCCTTGTCGAGCGCGAGCGCACCACCACCGGGGCGGTCCGCCTCGGCGACGTGCTCGGTGTCGACTACACCTCGCGCGGTGAACGCCTGCGGGTCGTGCGATATCTCGATCGCGAAGGCCAGCGGCGGTACTTCGACGCCGATGGTCGGTCGATGCAGGCGATGTTCCTGCGGGCCCCGCTGGAATTCCGCCGGATCTCCTCGGTGTTCGGCATGAGGCGCCACCCGGTACTCGGCATCATGCGGCGGCATCGCGGCACGGATTACGCTGCCCCGTCGGGGACTCCCGTGCGGGCGATTGGGGACGGTGTCATCATCACGGCGGGGCGGATGAGCGGGTTCGGCAACGTCGTCGAGATCCGCCACCCGAATGGGTTTGTGACCCGATACGGCCATTTGCGTGGTTTTGCCGAAGGCGCTCGCCGCGGGGCGAGGGTGTCGATCGGGTCTACGATCGGATACGTCGGGATGACCGGGCTCGCGAGTGGCCCGCACCTGCATTTCGAGGTCCTGGTCAACGGCGAGCAGCGCGACCCGCGCAGCGCTTTCAACAGCGCCGCAGGGCTTCCGCTCGCGGCCTCCGAGCGAGGGGCCTTCGACGAAGTGGCGCGCCAGGTGCTGGCCCTGCTCGACACGAGCGCCACGCCCCCCCCCGACGGCGGCCCGTGAGCCTTCAACGCCACCACGCCCTCTCCGCGTAACCGCACGACATGATCAAGGCCCTTCTGGCCCTCGCGGCGGGCGTCGTCGCGACCTTTGCCTCGTACCCACGTGGCAGCGTCGCCGGCCCCCTGGTCCGCGCGGCGGCGGTTCTGCGCGGACTGGCGGTGGCCGTGCTCGCAGCGCTCGCCCTGGACGTCTCGTTCGGTGGAGCGACTCGCGTTCGCCCGATGGTCGCACTCGACGCTTCGGCCTCATGGCGGCGCGGAGGAGACACGGCGCGTTTTGCCGCGGCGCGATCCGCGGCGTTGTCCGCGGCATCCGACTCGGTCCTGGCGTTCGGGGATTCCATCCGGCGCGCGGGGGAGGCGACGCCCTCCGCCGATGCGCTTTCGCGTTTCCGCAGCATCGCCGAGCGTGCGATTGCATCCGGCCGGCCCCTGGTGGTCTACACGGATGGAGAACTCGACGACGCCGATGTGGTGGCGTCGTTGCCATCCGGCTCGCGCCTCGAGGTCGCGCCGGCTTCGACCGCGCCTGACGCGGCCATCGCGGAGATCGCGGCGCCACGAGTTGTGTCGGTGGGCGACACGCTGGAAGTGCGGGTGACCGTGGTGGCTGGTGCGGGGGGCGCTGGCGCGGGGCGCGTGTCGCTCGCCATGGATGGGCGCGGCACCGTCGGCGCCGCCTTTGATTCGCTTGGTGCCTATGGGGAGCGCTCGCTGACGATACGCGTCGTGGCTCCCCCGGTCCCTCCGGGGGTCTCGCGCGGGGACCGCGAACTGCGGGTGGCCCTGCAGTCGGCGGGCGACGCAGACGTTGGGAACGACTCCGCGGGCACGACCCTCGACATCGGCTCTGCCGCGGCGGCGGTGTTGGTGTCCACCTCGCCGGATCTCGACGCCCGGGAGATCGCGGCATTGCTGCGCGGCACGTCGGCCTTGCCGACGCGGGCCTACTATCAGGTGGCTCCCGGACAGTGGCGTGAGGACGGTGCGCTAAGCGCCGTGTCCGAGGAGGCGGTGCGTCGCGCGGTGCGCGAGGCAGCCCTCGTCGTGCTTCACGGCGACACGGCGCGCTTTGGTCCTCCACGCGCCAGTACGCGTGGGGCGCTTGCCTTGATTGCGCCGCCTGGCCCCGATGTCGGCGAGTGGTTCGCGACGGGGGCGCCGGTATCGCCGGTGAGCGCGGTGCTGACGGGAACGCCGTGGGACTCGCTCCCTCCCCTCGAGGTATCTGCGTCGGTGCCCGAAGGGGCCGCATTCGAGGTACTCGAGACGCGGCGCGCGCGTCGACTGGACCGCCGCGTCGCCATTGTCGGCTGGGAAGAGCCCCGACGGGTGCTCGTGGCGGGGGCGAGCGGGTTCTGGCGCTGGCGCTTCCGTGGAGGGGCCGGGGCCGACGCCTTCACCGCGGTGTGGGGGAGCAGCCTGGACTGGCTGGCCGGCGACCGCGCCGACGTGCGCTCCGCCGTGCCAGATGCGCCCTCGGTTCGCTCCGGGGAGATGGTCCGGTGGCGACGGGGCAGCGCGGACGACACGCTCGTGAGCGCGGTCGTGCGCCGACGTGGTGCTGCGGCAGCGGATACACTCACCCTTCGCTTCGGCGCCGCCGGCACGGTCATCGAGACCCCGCCGCTCGAACCGGGCGTCTATGACGTCTCGACGAAGGGTGGTTCGTCATTGCTCGTGGTGAATCCGTCCTCGGAACTCCTGCCTCGCCGCCCGACGGTGGCCAGTGGGGCGGTTGGCAGCGGGGAGGCGCGAGGCGAGCGCCGACAGGCGCGCGACTTTCCGTGGCTGTTCGTGCTCGCGGTGGCGGCGTTATGCGCGGAGTGGATCCTGCGCCGTCGCGCCGGCCTTCGCTGAACCGGGCACCGGGCCGCCCACTCCCGCTAAGTTCCGCGCATGGGTCGACTCTTCCGGCGCTCCGGCGATACGCCGCGGCGCTCGCTCTGGCAACGCATCAAGGACATCGCGCTCACCGACGTCACGTCGTTCGCGCGACGAGCCTCGCGCGAGGGATCCCTCGAGTCGATCGAGGAGCTCCTGCTCGAGGCCGACTTCGGCGTCCCCGTCACGCTTCGCCTCGTCGCCGACCTCGAACGCGCGGCGAAACAGGGGGCCGTGAAGAGCCACGAGGAGTTCATTGCGTGGCTCGGGAGCGGGGTACAGGCCGCCCTTCAGCAGGGAAACGCGGACCCGACGATGCGCCAGGCGGCGAACGGGGTGACGGTGATCCTCGTGGTCGGGGTGAATGGGGCGGGGAAGACCACGTTCATCGGGAAGCTGGCATCGCGGATGCGTCGTGAGGGGCGCCGGGTGGTCGTGGCGGCGGGAGATACCTTCCGTGCCGGCGCCATCGACCAATTGCGGGTCTGGAGCGAACGGACGGGGGCCGATTTCGTCGGCGCGGCGCCCGGCACCGATCCAGCCGCGGTGGCCTTTGACGCGGTGGATGCCGCGGTCAGTCGATCGGCCGACGTGTTGATCGTCGATACCGCGGGGCGGCTCCATACGAGCGACGCGCTGATGGATGAGCTCCGGAAGGTCGTCCGCGTCATCAAGCGCCGCCTCCCCGAGGCGCCGCACGAGACGCTGCTCGTCCTCGACGGCACGATCGGGCAGAACGCGGTGCAGCAGGCGAAGACCTTTGCCGCGGCGGTGCCCGTGTCGGGACTGGTGGTGACCAAACTGGATGGAACAGCACGGGGCGGGATCGTGCTCGCCGTGCACGAGGCCATCGACGTTCCGGTGAAGTTCCTCGGCACGGGAGAGCAGGCCGAGGACCTCCACCCGTTCGATGCGGGCACCTTCGCCCGGGAGTTGCTGGAGGAGTGACCGGGGCCCGGGGGATGCGACGATGAGCGCGGGACGCACTGGCTCACGTGGCCGCGTCACCCTCGAGATGCCGATCCAGTTCCTGAAGGGGGTCGGCGAGCGTCGCGGCGACCTGCTCAAGCGCCTCGGGCTCCGCACGGCGGGGGACCTGCTGTACCACGTGCCGCATCGGTATGAAGATGCGACCAGCGTGGCGCGTATCGCCGACGTGCAGCCGGGGCAGGATGTCGTCGTCCTCGGTCGCGTGATCTCCAAGGGTGTGCTGCCGACGCGCCGCGGCCTGCGGATCTTCCAGGCGGTGGTGCAGGACGCCTCGGGGATGATCGAGGTGTCGTGGCCGGGGCAACCCTTCCTGGATCGCTCGATCGACAAGGGAGACCTGCTGTTGCTCTCCGGGCCCTGCCGGTTCTATCACGGGCGCCAGCTGCAGCCGCGTGAACACGTGAACCTCGGCGGCGGCGACGACGCGCCGACGGGCGAGGGCAAGGTGCTGTCGGTCTACGCGGTCACTGAAGGGATCACGGTGCGCCAGATGCGTGCCCTGATCGAGCAGCATCTCGACGCGCTCCTGGCGCAGGTCACCGAGTTCCTTCCACCCTCGCTGGTGTCGGGTCGCGAGTTGCTGCCGCTCGCCGACGCCCTCCGTCAGGTCCATCGTCCGACGTCCGTGGCGGCCGCCCGGGTGGCGCGGACGCGGCTCGCGTTCGACGAGCTGTTCTGCGTGCACCTGCTGCACCGCCGGGCGAACGCGGTGGCGCGACGTCCGCGTGCCGGGCACGCCTTCGAGGTGAAGGGCACACTCACCCGCCGGCTGGCGGACGCGTTGCCCTACCAGCTGACTGCGGCCCAGAAGCGTGTGATCCGGGAGATCACCGCCGACATGACGTCGCCTCGTCGCATGCACCGGCTGCTGCAGGGCGACGTGGGGAGCGGCAAGACGATCGTGGCGGTTTTTGCCGCCCTCCTCGCGATCGAGAACGGGTACCAGGTGGCGCTGATGGCGCCGACGGAGTTGTTGGCGGAGCAACACGCCCGGTCGATCGGCGCCCTGCTGGCGCCCCTGGGGATCGACCCCGTGCTCGTCGTCGGGGCCCTCGGCACCGCAGCGCGACGCGAGGTGGATGCGCGCCTCCAGTCGGTGGACGCCGTGCTGGCCGTCGGCACCCACGCCCTGCTTACCGAGCGGACCCGATTTGCCCGGCTCGGCCTGGCGATCGTGGATGAGCAGCACCGGTTCGGGGTGGAACAGCGGGCCGCGTTAGGCGCGAAGGGGGAGATGCCCGATGTATTGTTGATGTCCGCCACGCCGATCCCACGTTCCCTGGCGCTCACCATGTATGGCGACCTCGACGTGAGCACGCTCGACGAGCGCCCGCCGGGGCGTCAGGCCGTGACGACCGCGGTGCGTCCCGAGTCGGCGCGCGACAAGGTGATGGCCTTCGTGGTCTCGCAGGTCCGGCAGGGACGCCAGGCCTACATCGTGTATCCCGTGATCGAGGACTCGGAGAAGACCGACCTCAAGGCGGCCACGACGATGTACGAGGCGTTGCAGACGGGGGCCCTTGCCGGGTTGCGGGTGGCCTTGTTGCACGGTCGGATCGCGCCCGCGGCCCGCGATGACCTCATGCGCCGTTTTCGTGCGGGCGAGGTCGATGTGCTGGTGGCCACCACGGTCATCGAGGTGGGGATCGACGTGCCGAACGCGACGGTGATGGTCGTGGAGCATCCCGAGCGCTTCGGGTTGTCCCAGTTGCACCAGCTGCGCGGGCGCGTCGGGCGGGGTGCGGCCGAGTCGTTCTGCATCCTGCTTGGGAGTGTTGGCGCCGACGCCTATCATCGCCTGCAGCTCTTCGCCTCGACCGAAGATGGCTTCGAGATTGCCCGCGCCGACCTCCGCCTGCGAGGCATGGGCGACCTGTTCGGGGCGCAGCAGAGCGGGGAAGCGCCGTTCAGGATTGCTGATCCTGTCGAGGACGAGGCCCTCGGGTTGAGTGCCCGGGAGGCGGCGACGGCCATCATGGACGCGGATCCCACGCTTTCCCGACCGGAACACCAGGCGCTGCGCCAGACGTTGTCGCGTCGGTACTCGCGGGCGATCGAGCTGTTTCGCGTCGGGTGAGATCGGACGCGCCGCGAGACCAGCCGCAAGTCAAAGGCGCGAACTCAGCTCACGGCGCCTCGATCTCCGTGGTCTTGCTCGCCGTGATCCGCCACACGGAGTCACGCTTCACGAGCGTCATCAACACGGAACCACGCGTCTGGCGTCTCTTCCCTGTATTCAGCAGGATGTCGTCATGGTACGTCCACGCTGCCATGGCTGCACCCGCACTCAAAGCCCGGACCCGCACGGAGTCGACCCCACCTCCATGACTCCGCCATTTGCACGCCCGCTCTCGGACACCCGCCTCATAATCGGCGAGGCTCACAACGTACAGTTCAGTGTCATCGACGTAGACGGATGAGTCACTGGCGAACTGCGACACGGCACTGCCATCAGTACACGTGGCCTTGCCGAATCCGGCAAAGAAGTCGCGGATGGTCTGGGTGACTTCGGCCTCCACGGCCGTGGGGTCGAACTCCGACAGCGCCGCCGGGGCGTCCCGCCCGGGTTGGGCGCAGCCGGTCAGCGAAAGGAAGGCCAGCGTCCAGCGCGTCAGTGCCGTCACCTGGTACCTCCGCTGAGTGCGGCGAATGTGGCAGCGTCTGGTCCCCGAAGGGGGACCGCCGAAACTGCCTGCAAGGGGCTCTCCGGTCAACGGCGCGAGGTCTCCCCGGGGCGCTTGCTCTCATCGGCGCGTCGCAGTCGGGAGGGCGTGTCGGTTCGCGGCGATCGAGGAGTCGACACACCGCGGGCGAGCGCGATGGCGGCATCGGCGATGTGACGCGCATTGGATCTGAGGGTCGGCGCCGCGCTGCGCTGCCTGACGTCTGTTTCTACCGTGGACGCTTCAAGAGAAAGCAGTGGTGGGGGGGCCGCCAGGCCGTCCCATGCCCCACAGCGCGGCCGCCCCACCACTGCACCCATAGCTGCGGCCAGCAGCAGCTAGCGTCGCTATCGAGCCGTGGCGCGCGGAGTCGTCGGCGCGCACGCGGGGTGCGGTGACCCGCGTTCGCGTGTCGAGGGCGCGCCGTGCTCGCCGTCAATCCTGGGTCGCGTCCGGGCGCCGTTGCGCGACGTGCCAGAGCACCCCCGCGGGATCCACGAGGTAAGCCACGCGGAGGCCCCACGGCTGCATCGCGGGCGCCTTGGGGGTGGGCACGCCGAACTGACCGGGCAGGTCGAGCGCCTGGATGTGGCGCCACCAGGCATCCAGGTCATCGACCATGAGCTGCATCATGGCATTCTCGGCCCACTCCTTGACGTATCGGGCTTGGAGGAGGAACTCGCCGCGGCCCGCGCGGAAGATGGCAACGTCGGCGCCATCGAGCAGCATCTCGAAGCCGAGCGCCTGGTAGAAGCGCGTGGAGCGCGCGAGTTCTCGCGTCGGAAGGAAGGGGCGCGGCATCTCGGTGCCGCCCGTGCGTACGCTCACTGCGAGTCTCCAGTCCTTGCCAAAGGCGGATGTCAGTGAGGTCTCGATAACGCTACGGTTCACCAGCGGCCGAAGGCAATGGAGTTCGGCGCGCGTTCAATAGCTCAGCCGATTGGTGCAACCGAATGTCATACCGCGCGCTTGCGACGCCGCGGTGGCGCGGTCTCTCGCACGCGGTCGACATAGCTGCGCAGAACGGCATTGATGCGCGTCTGATACTTCGGACCCATAGCACGAAAGTACGCGATGACGTCCGTATCCAGCCGAATGGAGATGGCTTCCTTGGTGACCGGCATGACAACGCGCGCCTCCGTCCAGAAGTCGGCCGGGAAGTCTCTCAACTCGGGGGGTGCGGTGCGCGCGATCTCGGCATCGGAGAGACGGCGGAGACGCGCGAGGTCAGCCCGGCCCTGCGTCGGGGTCGTCGGGCGAGCGGATGACTTCGAGGCTTTGGGCATAGCGGCGGCGCTCCTTGCGATTACTGACTCGGGCACTGATCACGCGGCGGACCACGGACCCATCGTTGGCCACGCGATCCGTAAACACGACGGTGAGAGGAATCCCATCGGCCAGACCCAGGGCGACCACTCGATGTTCACCGTAATCTCGTCGGGTGTCGTCGAACTCGACGTACGGGCCGCCAAAGATCTGCACGGCGAACGCGAAGTCGAAGCCTCGTCGCTCGAGGTTGTGGTCGCTCTTGGCGGGGTCCCAGTCGAACCTCCCCCGGGCAAGCTACACGCGTATATACAGAGCGTCAAACCCCGGGCGGCGCTATACCGCGCCGTGGCTGGGCACGCCGACGGCGGCGCGCGCCCAGCGGAGGAGGTCGTCGGCGTACGTGGCCGCCGCGAAGTCGCTGAGATCGGCGATGGTCACTGCGAATGCAGTGCGCGCGGGCGGGCCAGCGGCCGTCGGGACTGCATCGGGTCGGGCCCGGAACGCCTCGACGACCTGGGCCAGCGGCTCGCCATAGAGCACGACGCGCTGAACGAGTTCTCGCGAGCGCGCGACAGACGCGGCGGAGTACCGACGCGGATGCTGGACCGCGAAGACCGCGAAGGCGAGGCCGTGGCGGCTGCCCCAGGGCTCTCGGCGCGAGTGGTCGAGGGCGAGGAGCTGGTCAAAGCGCAGCTGGCACGAGTCGTCGGGCTCTGTGTAGCGCGCCCCGCATTCGTCGCAGCGCGTCGGGATCATCGGAAGCTCCTTCGGTACGCGCGCGTCGGGATCACGACCCGTGTTGAGTTGCGATGCATCAAAAGAAAACTGCCGCCATGGCGCAGCACATGGCGGCATACCGAAGCTGCAGCGCCAACTCCAACACGCTGTTAGGCAGACGTTGCCTCCTGCAACGATGCGTCGCTGAACGTGAGCGGCAGTTGCTGTTGACCAAGCGTGGCGACAGGCAATGTGATGGTGTGAACCAGGCCGGATGTGCTGAACTCAATCTTCAGAGCGCCTGGTGCGGGAATGACAACGCCTTGAAGCGCTAGAATAGCCCGATTGAGCAGTTTCTCGCGGAAGGTGAGGGTAAACGCATGCGAGAATAGCTCAAGATCGCCCAGTGTAATCCTGAGCGAGGCCGGCTGATCCGAGTCGTCGGAGGCCTCCCGCTGCAGTGCGACAACGATTGCGAGCCTCGGAACTACGACCGGGAAGCCGACCGCATTGATTTCTTCAAGGATATTGAAGGCCGATAACGCATTCGACGCAGCGTCGCGCACGACCGCTTCGGCGCAAAGCGCATACTTGAGACTGAGCACTAGTCGCTAGCTCTGAGATGGACTAACGACGGTCACCGACCCCGACTGAGGCAGACGCTGATCGGGGGAGGCAGAGTGAGCGTACAGGACAATTGGCTGCGTGGGAATCGACTTGAGCTCATGGATGGCAAGCAACTCCACCCCCCAGCGCAGGCGTGATGAACCGAGGCGTTCACGGAGGCCGATCCAGTGTTCATCACCCTTAAAGGTGAGGGAGACGAGGTCCGCGTACGCCTGAGCGATTTCGGGCTCGGAAGCGTCCGCCGCGTTTGCGACCCTCATTATCCGCTCGACCAAGGACTCGGGACTGCTCCGCCTCGCGAAATCAAGCACGGTCGTGTCCTCACGAAGCTTCCGGTACAGGTACGCAGGGGTGTTGGCGAAAAGAAAGCTTTGCAGAACTGAATCCGCGACCATTGGAATCACTTGAGGCGAAGTCGAAAGTATTTTGCGTGGCCGAAATTGTACGGACACCGATTGGCCAAGTGCACCACCTCGGCAAATCTGCCCCACTTGCTCAGCACGAGCGGAACTCCGAGCGGTTGAGAAGCCGGGGACTGCAGCAGCAGGCCAGAATGCTCGATGTCGCCATCCTCTGTGAAATAGAGCACGAAGTCGCCTGGTCCCGCCACTTCCTTGGGGACCTCCACGTAGCCGTCCTCCTTGAGGACCTGTCGCACCGTGTCGGCCGACTCAATGCAAGTCCTTCTGGCACCAAAGCTTAGCCCGTGGCAGTTGTACCGAGGTGTGGGGTCGACACGTCGTTCTACCTCCATACCGTATGCCCGTTCCATGACTGGGAACTGGTTCAATTCGTGCGGCGGGGTGACGCCTCCCTGATAGTTGGCCAGCTGCCTGAACTGCGCGCTGTCCAAGCGCAATTCACGGCCGCCAAATGCGTCGAGGAGCATTGTGCTCAAGGTTTCCGCATCTCCTGTCTCGGCTGCCTAACGTACATTGGGCTGCGCGTCATATCGTTCCTTCGCCCCGCACCTCGGATTTGGAACGGTGCTCCATAACGCCGCCCCTTTAGGTCCAATGTGCACGCAAGTCCCCGAGCCATCAAGACTTGAAGGTGTGGCAGGAACGCCACGGCCGCCGCGTTGGGCTGCGAGGGATGCTACCTAAGAGGACCGGACGCCCCCGGTGTTGGGTCGCGCGAGCGGCCCGGAACGCTCGGGGTGTCCAACCGCAGCACATCCAGGGGACTCCGAACGCCCAGGCCCCGGTCGAGGACATGGAGGTACACCATCGTCGTCGAGACGTCCGCGTGCCCCAGCAGTTCCTGCACGGTCCGGATATCGTACCCCG
>WBZL01004151.1_pt1 | contig 12749 bp, 10 predicted proteins | sample 5204291 | NCBI WGS metagenome assembly WBZL01 (sample SAMN12344345, study PRJNA552823) | activated sludge metagenome | biome: Activated sludge suspended growth; feature: Nitrification reactor; material: Wastewater; isolation source: activated sludge from nitrification reactor of wastewater...
AGCACCAGGACGCCGCCGTGCACGCGGCCGAGCTCCGCACGGTGGCCCACCACCTCGCCGCCGCCTGGCCGGCCACGACAGGGGCGTCGACCGACACCGGGCCGGAAGACACCGGGCTGGTCGACACCGGGCTGGTCGACACCGGGTTGGTCGACACCCTGTTGGTCGACACCCTGTTGGCCACGGGCCGGCTGCTCGGCGAGCTGGAGGGGGTCCGGGACCGGACCCGGCTGGAGTTCGCGGCCCGCTTCGCCCGCTACGACCGCGACGCCACCAGCCACGCCCTCGACGCCGCGCTGCGGGGCGCCCGGCTGTGAACCCGTCCGTCGTGGTCCGCTGGACGACGGTGGACGAGCTCGACGACACCCGGCTGGGCGAGGTGGCGCTGGGCGACGCCGAACGGGAGCGGGCGGCCGCCTTCCGGCTGGACACCGACCGGCGGCTGTTCGTCGGAGCCCGACTCCTGCTCCGCCGCACCGTGGCCGAGGTCACCGGCGAGCGGCCCGACGCCGTGGTCCTGGTCCAGCGGTGTGCACGCTGCGACGGGCCGCACGGTCGGCCGCAGGTGCAGGTCGGGGGCCGGCCCGGCCCGTCGGTGAGCATCGCCCATGCCGGCACGTTGGCGGTGGTGGCCGTGGCCCCCGACCCGGTGGGGGTCGACGTGGAGCCGTCGTCACCGGCCCGTCGGCGCGCGGTCCTGTTCGACCTCGGCGGCTGGGTGCGACGGGAGGCGGTGCTCAAGGCCCTGGGCCTGGGCATCGACACCGACCCCCTCCCGTTCGAGCTGGGACCGCCGGACGAACCGCCGAGGCTGGTTCGCTGGTCGGCGCCAGGTCCCCGGCCGACGGTCCACCTCACCGACCTGGCACCCGCCACCGATCACGTGGCCGCGGTGGCCACGCTCGGTCGTCGGCGGCTGACCGTGGACGCCGGTCCCGTCGCCTTCAGGCGCCGGTGACGGGCGGCAGCGCCGGCACGGCCGTGGCCCGCAGCCAGGCGTCGAACAGGGCCTGGAGCCCGCTCCCGCCGACCGACTCGGCCATGGCCTCGAACCCCTCGGTGGAGACCAGCCCGTGGCGCCCGGCCGCCGTCCACCGCCGGAGCAGGTCGAAGAAGGCGTCGTCGCCGAGCCGGAGGCGCAGCGCGTGCAGGGTGAGCGCCCCCCGCTTGTAGACGCGGTCGTCGAACAGGTCGACCCGGCCGGGGTCGGCCAGCACCAGGTCGTGGGGCAGGTTGCGGAGCCGATCGTGGTGCTGACGGGCCAGGTCGTGGGCGGACGGGCCACCGGCGTGCTCCGACCACAGCCACTCGGCGTAGCAGGCGAAGCCCTCGTGCAACCAGATGTCCCGCCACGTGGCGGCGGTCAGGCTGTTGCCGAACCACTGGTGGGCCAGCTCGTGCGCGATGAGCCGCTCGTGGTGGCCGTGCAGGTGGTTGCGCCCGAAGATCGACTGGCCCTGGGCCTCCAGGGGGATCTCGAGGTCCTCGGGACAGACGACCACGGTGTAGCCGGCGGCGAAGGGGTAGGGCCCGAACAGGTCTTCGAACAGGTCGATCATCTCGCCCTGGTGGGCGAACGCCCGGTCGAAGGCGGGGCCATCGGCCGGGTCGTGCACCGCGGTGATCGGCACCAGGGTGTCGCCCGCGTCCAGCCGGTCGTCTCGCTCATCGTCTCGCCGGTCGTCACGCGGGATGTCCCGCTGGACGTAGCGGCCGACGTGCACGGTCATCAGGTACGGCGAGGTGGGCTCGGTCTGCTCGAAGACCCGGGTGGTGGTGCTGCCACTCGACCGGGTGGAACGCAGCGTGCCGTTGGCCAGTCCCAGGTACGCGGTCGGGGTGGTGATGGTCACCGTGAAGGGGGCCTTCTGGGCCGCCAGGTCGTTGCACGGGAACCAGGTGCACGCCCCGCTGGGTTGGGCCGCCACGACGGCGCCGTCGTGGAGCACCTCCCAGCCGACCGGACCCCAGGGGGAACCGGTGAGACCCGGGTTGCCCCGGTACCGGACCTCGACCACCACCTCGTCGCCGGCCGCGACGGCAGCGGCGGGGATGACGTCGAGCTTGCCGCCCCGGTGGCGCCACCGGGCCCGTCGGCCGTCGACCGTGGCTCCGGTGACCCGCAGGCCCACCAGGTCGAGCGGGATGGTCGTCAACGGTTCCAGGGCCACGACCCGGATCCGGGCCCGGCCGTCGAGCAGGTTGGTGGGGACCCGGTAGTCGAGCTCGAGGTCGTAGGAGCCCACCCAGTACCCGCCGGCGCCCCGCTCGGGCACGTAGGGGTCGACGGAGGGGATGCGCTGCCTCACGGCTGCGGGTCCAGGTCGGGCCAGGGGGCGATGGGGTTGCCGGCCCAGCGGGTCCGGGCCGGGACGTGCTCGCCCCGCATCACCAGCGACGCCGGGCCCACGGTGGCATCGGCGCCGATCGACGCGGCGGGGAGCACCACGCTGTGGGGCCCCATGGTGGCGCCGTGGTCCAGGTCGACGGTGCTCGTGGCCATCACCCGATCATGGAACAGGTGGGTCTGCAGCACGCAGCCCCGGTTCACGCTGACGCCGTCACCGAGGCGCACCAGGTCGGCCTCGGGCAGCCAGTAGCTCTCGCACCACACGCCCCGGCCGATGGTGGCGCCGAGCGACCGGAGCCAGGCGGCGAGCGCCGGCGACCCGGCGGCCGCACTGGAGAACCACGGGGCGGCCACCATCTCCACGAACGTGTCGACCACTTCGTTGCGCCAGACGAACGAGCTCCACAGCGGGTGCTCGCCCTCCCGGATGCGGCCGACCACCACCCACTTGGCCAGGGTGGTGACGAGGGCGGCGAGCAACCCGGCCACGGCCATCACCGCGCCGGACAGGGCGGCCGCCCCGAGCGGGCCCACGGCCTCCGCCAGCGCGGCGAGCGCGGCGAGCACCCCGACCGCGATGGCCACCGAGCAGGCCACCGGCACGAACCGGCACAGCTCCACCACCGCCCGGGCCACCTTGAGCCGGGTCGGTGGGGCGAACGTGCGGCTCTCGTCGCCGGTGCGGGCGGTGCGGCGCAGCTTCACCGGTGGGCTGCCCAGCCACGAGGTGCCTGCCTTGGACTTCTTGGGCGCGGCGGACAGCACCGCCACCAGGCCGTTCTTGGGCACAGACCGACCACCGGCCGCCATGCCCGAGTTGCCCAGGAAGGCGCGCTTGCCCACCTTGGACCGGGCCACCCGCATCCAGCCGCCACCGAGCTCGTAGCCGGCGATCATGGTGTCGTCGGCGAGGAAGGCGTGGTCGCCGACGGTGGTCATCTTGGGCAGGAGCAGCACGGTCGACGCCTCGACGCCCTTGCCCACCTGGGCGCCGAGTAGCCGCAGCCAGCCGGGCGTGGCCAGGCTGGCGTAGAGCGGGAACAGGAGGGTGCGGGCGCTGTCGAGCAGCCGCTCGGTGGCCCAGACCTGCCAGCCGATCCGGCTCCGGACCGGGAACGTGCCCTCTCGCACGCCGATGCCCAGGAGGCGCACGCCGGTCAGGGTGAGCACGGTCAGGGTGGCGAAGCCGGCGAGGGTGGCCGCCGGCACGGCGGCGAGGGCTCGGGCGGTGGCGGTGCCGATCGATGCGGCGTCTCCCACGGCCCAGCGCACCACCAGCGCGGTGACCGCGGCGGCCGCGAGCGGGAACAGCGACATCACCGCGGAGGCCACGCCGTAGGCCAGCACCCAGTGGGCGGCCCGCGGTGGCCGGTCGTCTGGCCACGGTGCCTTCGCCCGGCCCATGCGTTCCGCGGGCGACCCGGACCACCGTTCACGGGCCGGGACCCGGCCGCCCACCGCGGAGCCGGGCTGGATCTCGGCGCCCTTGCCGATCCGGGTGCCGGGCAGGAGGGTGCTGCGGGCCCCCACGGTGGCGTCGGCGCCGATCACGATCCGTCCGATGCGCAGTTCGTCGCCGTCGAGCCAGTGGCCGGCCAGGTCCACCTCGGGCTCCACCGATGCCCGGTCGCCCAGCTTGAGCAGCCCGGTGACCGGGGGGAGCGTGTGCAGGTCGACGCCCTTGCCCACCTCGGCCCCCAGCGCCCGGGCGTAGTACACGATCCACGGCGCCCCGGCCAGGTTGGCGGCCCCGGCGGCGTCACCCAGCTGCTCGGCCGCCCACAGGCGCACGTGCACCCGGCCCCCGCGCGGGTAGGTGCCGGGCTGCACGCCCCGCAGGAGCAGCCGGGCGCCCACGGCGGCGATCGCCATGCGCCCCGGCGGCGAGATCAGCAGCACCCAGCCGCCCAGCAGCCAGGGCCATGACACGGCGGGGACCCAGGGGGCATCGCCGCCCAGCCCGAGCGGGCCGGTCAGGGTGAGGAGCCAGACCAGCCAACGGGAGCCCACGATGGTCTGGAGCGCCACCGTCAGGGCCAACTGCAGCCCCTGGGCCCGGCGGGGGGTGCGCCGGACCCATTCCCGCTCGGCCGGTTGGCCGATGGCCCGCAGGTCCTCGAGCCGGGACGCCATGGCCCCCAACCGCGGGTAGGCGTAGACGTCGCCCACCGTGACCTGCGGATGGGTCTCCCGGAGCACCGACACCAGTTGGGCCGCCGACAGGCTCCCGCCGCCCAGCTCGAAGAAGTCGTCGTCGGCGGACCCCACACCGGCGCCGAGCACGTCGCGCCAGTGGCGGGCCAACCAGTCGAGCGACGGGTCCAGGTGAACGCCCTCGGGGTCGTCGGTGCCGGTGGTCAGGGGCCAGGGCAAGGCCTCGCGGTCGACCTTGCCCGAGGTGCGCACCGGGATCTCGTCGCAGGCGGCCAGCACCGGGACCAGGGCGGCCGGCAGGCTCCGGCGCAGCGTATCGGTGAGGTCGCGGAGGTCGAGGCCGTCGCCCACCAGGTAGCCCACGAGCACCTGCGGGCCGGCGGCGGTGGTGCGGACGGCGGCCGCCGCGGCGGTGACCCCGGGCAGGCTCAGCAGGGCGGCGTCCACCTCGCCGAGCTCGATGCGCCGGCCACCCACCTTCACCTGGTCGTCGGCCCGCCCCACGAAGCGGAGGCCGGCGGGGTCGTGCACGACCAGGTCGCCGCTGCGGTACGCCCGGGGCCACCCGAGCCCGGGCATCGGCGCGAACCGTTCGGCGTCGCGCTCCTCGTCGAGGTAGCGGGCGAGGCCGACGCCGCCGATGATCAGCTCACCCACCTCGCCCTCGGGAACCGGGTGGCCGGCCCCGTCCACCACGGCCAGGTCCCAGCCCGCCAGGGGCAGACCGATCCGCACCGGCTCGTCGGCGCGGAGCGGAGCGGCGCACGCGACCACGGTGGCCTCGGTGGGGCCGTAGGTGTTCCACACCTCGCGGCCCGGGGCCACGACCCGGTCCACCAGTGCGGGCGGACAGGCCTCGCCGCCGAAGATCAACAGCCGGACCTGGTCGAGCGAGTCCGCCGGCCACAACCCCGCCAGGGTCGGCACCGTCGAGACCACCGTGATCTGCCGGCTCACCAGCCACGGGCCCAGGTCCATGCCGGAGCGGACGAGCGAGCGGGGGGCGGGCACGAGGCAGGCGCCGGACCGCCAGGCCAGCCACATCTCCTCGCACGACGCGTCGAACGCCACCGACAGGCCGGCGAGCACGCGGTCGCCGGGCCCCAGCGGCTCGTCGCCCCCGGTCAGGAACAGCTGGGCCTCGGCGTCCACGAACGCCGCCGCCGACCGGTGGGTGACGGCCACGCCCTTGGGCACCCCGGTGGAACCCGAGGTGAAGATGATCCAGGCGGCGTCGTCGGGGGCCGGCCGGGGGAGGGGGGCATCTGGTTGTGGGTCGGGGTCCGGGCCGGGGTCCGGGTCGCCCCCGGTGGGTGGGGGACCGGCGTCGGCGGGGGTGGCGCCGTGCGGGTCGCGCACCACCTTGGGTCCGTCGACCAGCGTCACGAGCACCCCGGCCTCGCCGAACACCAGGACGGCGCGCTCCTCGGGATCGTCGGCGTCCACCGGCACGTACGCCGCCCCCACCCGGAGCACGGCGAGGATCGCGAGGTACAGGTCGTTGCCGCCCGACGACATCCGGACGCCCACGCGTGCCCCGGGACCGATGCCGGCCCGCACCAGTTCTCCGGCGAGCTCGTCGACGGCCGCGAGCAGATCCCGGTAGGAGAGGACCTCGGTCCCGTCGTCCAGTGCGGGTTCGTCGGGGTGCTCGTGGGCGGTGGCCTCGAGGACGTCGACGAGCGTCCGCGCCACCGGCGCCGCCCCGGCCCGGAGCAACGGCTGGTCGCCCTCGGTGGCCGTCACGGGGCCGAGGCTACCGGTGGTGTCGCGCCCGCTCGGGTTGGACGACGACCCGGGGGTGGACCGGGGGCGAACAGCTGGTGAACTCCTGGTCGTCAGATCTCGGGGCGGTCGACGTGGTGGATCTCGGTGACCCGGCCCGCCGTGATGGTGAGCTCGTAGCGGGCGGCCTTGCGGGGCTCGGCCGAGCCGTGCAGCGTGGCGCCCCGGCGGACGGCCTCGGCGACCATGGCGGGGATCACGTCGCCATGGCTCGACACGGCCACGGTGTGGCCGGCATCGGCGCGGGCCAGCAGGGCGTCGAGCGCGCCGGCGCCGTCGCTGCCCTCGGCCAGCCTCGGGTCCGGCACCACCGTGAGGCCGCCGCGTGCCGCCAGGGGCTCAGCGGTCTGCAGGCAACGCAGGTACGGGCTGCTCCAGATCTCCGAGATGCCGGAGCGGGCGAGCGCATCGGCGATGGCGTCGGCCTGGGCCCGGCCCTTGGCCGACAGCGGTCGCACGCGGTCGTCTCCCCGCCACGCCGACCGGTTGCCGGCGTGGGCGTGGCGGATGACGTGGGCGACCCGGGTGGGCGGCTCGGAGGGGTCGGGCACGGTCATCAGCGGGGGCAGAGGGCCCACAGGTCGAGGTCGAGCAGCACGCCGGGGGCGTACTTGCCGTCGTCGCCCTTCAGGGTCATCGACTCGTCTCGCCCCTTGGTGGCCACCAGGCGCAGGCGCAGCGCGCCCACCCCGGGGGCGGTGGTCTCGGCCTTGTCGAGCACCTCGGACCAGGCGTAGACGGTGTCTCCGGCGAACGCGGGCGAGGTGTGGGCCCCGGCGTTGATGGCGGCGATGAGCTGGGCGTTGGCCAGGCCGTTGAACGACAGGGCCCGGGCCATGGAGATGATGTGGCCGCCGTAGATGAGTCGGTTGCCGTCGGGGCGGGCCTCGGTGTTGAAGTGCACCTTGGCCGTGTTCTGCCACAACCGGGTGGCCAGCATGTGCTCGGCGTCGGTGAGGGTCACGCCGTCGACGTGGTCGATCTTCTCGCCCACCTCGTAGTCGTCCCAGCGGTGCGGTTCGCCGGCGGCGGCGAAGTCGTACCCGGTGAAGTCGAGTCCGTCGGGAAGCACCAGGTCGGCGGCTCCGAGGGCCTTGGCCAGATCCGGCACCACGGTCTCGGGGGCGGGCGCGGCCTGGTCGCGCTTGTTGACCATCACCCAGCGGGCCCAGTCGATCACCACGTCGCCGGTCTGGTCGGTGGCGGTGGAGCGCACGTAGACCACACCGGTCCGGCCGTTGGAGTTCTCCTTCAGGCCGATGACCTCCGAGCGGGTGCGCAGGGTGTCGCCGGTGCGCACGGGCCGGTGGAAGCGCAGTTCGGCGTAGCCCAGGTTGGCGACGGCGTTGAGCGACACGTCGGGCACGGTCTTGCCGAAGGCGATGTGGAACCCGATCAGTTCCTCCACCGGCGCCGGGCTCAGGCCGCAGGACGCGGCGAAGGCGGCCGACGACGGCAGGGCGAAGCGGGTGGGGTAGAGCGCGCCGTACAGGGCGCGGTCCCCCTCGGTGACGGTGCGCGGGGTGGCGTGCTCGATCACCTGGCCCACCGTGAAGTCCTCGAAGAAGTTGCCGGGGTTGGTCTTGCTCACGGTGGCCTCCGTCGGCGTGGCGCGTGGTCCGGAAGGGTCCGGTCGGTCGTCGGGGAACCCTACAAAGGCCGCCCCCGCCGACCCCAACGGCCACACACCCGTTGCGCGTCCGCCCGCATGGGCCGGTGTCCGGCCGGGTAGGTTCGGGCGACCATGACGTCGCCGGAGGTCCGCCCGACGCTGCCCGAGCCCCGAGCAGGTCGGGGGTTCCGGGCGCCGATGCGTCTGCGGACCATGGCCGCCTTCGGGGTCATCGCCTTCGGGGTGTCCACCCTGGTGGCGCTGGTGTGCTTCCTCGTGACCCGCGGCACCCTCGTGGCCCAGCGCGAGGAGGCGGCCGAGCGGCAGGCGTTCCTCAACGCCCGGGCGGTGCGCACCGCGCTGCGCACCGAGGACCCCGCGCCGCTCGACGCCCTGGCGCGGGTTCAGACCAGTCCGGGGGGAGCCGGCCTCCTGCAGATCGAGGGTCAGTGGTTCGGCAGCGCGGTGGGGGCGAGCGGCGACGACGTGCCCGATGCGCTGTTGGCAGAGGCGGCCGCCGGCTCCGCCGCCCGCCAGCGGGTGGAGCGCAGCGGCGTGCCCACGGTCGCCGTGGCCACACCGATCGTGGAGGACGAGGCGGTCTACGTGGAACTGGTGCCCATGGGTGACGTCGCCGGCACGCTCAGCCGCCTCCGCCAGGCGCTGGCGTTGGCCGTCGTGGCCGCCACCGCACTGGGGATCCTCGCCGGACGCGCGGCCAGCGGGCGCCTGTTGCGCCCGGTCGGCCGCATGGCGGCCGCGGCCAACGCGATCCGGGGCGGCGCCCTCGACCAGCGACTGGCGGCCGACGGCGATGCCGACCTGGAACCGCTGGTCGACTCGTTCAACGGCATGGTCGACGAACTGCAGACCCGCATCGATCGAGAGGCGCGCTTCGCCTCCGATGTGAGCCATGAGATGCGGTCGCCGCTGGCGACCATGGCCGCGGCCCTGTCCGTCACCCGGCGGCGGGTCAGCGACCGGGCCGGCCTCGACGCCCTCGACGTGTTGGAGGGCGAGGTCGACCGCTTCAGCGAACTGGTGGCCGACCTGCTCGAGATCTCGCGGGCCGAGGCGGGCGTGGCCGAGGTGCACGTCGAGGTGGTCGACCCGATCGTGTTCGTCAAGCGGGTGCTCACCTCCACCGATCACGGTCACGTGCGACTGGAGGTCGACTGCGCGCCCGATGCCCGGGTGGCGCTCGACAAGCGCCGCATCGGTCAGGCGCTCACCAACCTCCTGGAGAACGCCGACAACTACGCCGGGGGCGCCACGGTGGTCCGGGTGGGTGACACGCCCGACGAGGTGCTGATCTCGGTGGAAGACGCCGGTCCCGGCATCCCCGACCACCAGCGCAGCTACGTGTTCGAGCGGTTCGCCCGGGGCGACACGGTCGACGCGCCCGGCACCGGGCTCGGCCTGGCGCTGGTGCAGGAGCACGTGCGGCTCCACGGCGGCACGGTGTCGGTCGGTGACGCGCCGGGGGGCGGGGCGTGCTTCACCATCCGGCTCCCGAGGGCCGAGCCGTGAGCCGTGCGGTGAGCCGAGCCCGGAACCGTTCCATGCAGCGTCGGGCCACCGCAGGCGTCGCCGGGGCTGCGGGCCTCCTGGTCCTGGGACTGCTGGCGGGCTGTGGGGTGGGGCCCGAGGACGGTGCCACCCGGCTCCCCGATGCCGAGGTCCCGTTCGACCTGCTGGTCCGCTCGGAGACCACGGTCCCCGCACCGGACCCGGCCGCCGAGGTGGCGGCGCTGTACTTCGTGGATGGCGACCGGTTGGAACCGGTCTTCCGTGAGGTCGCCGAGGATGCGAGCCCCGAGGACGTGCTGCTCGCGTTGGCGGACGGACCCACCAGCGCCGAGGCCCGTCGCGGCCTCACGTCGGCGGTGCCGGAGGCGACGTCGATCGTCGGGGTCACCGTCTCCCGTGGGGTCGCCACCGTGGACCTGGCGCCGTCCACCTCAGAGGTCCGGGGAGACGACCAACCGCTCTCGGTGGCCCAGGTCGTGTTCACGCTCACGGCCCGACCGGGCATCGGGCGCGTGGCGTTCACCATCGACGGCGAGGTCATCGACGTACCCGACGGCAGCGGCGCCCTCACCGGTGACGCAGTGGCCCGGGAGGACTACGCCGCGGTCGCGCCGCCCGGCTCCTGACGGGCCCGTGATCCACGGCGACGGTCGGCCGGTCGGCCGGTCGGCCGGTCAGAGGGGCGGGTCCTGGCCGGGCCGGGGTCGGCGTGGCACCGCGATGCGTTGCAGGTCGGCGGCCTGGACCACGTCGGGGTGGTGGCGTCGGGCTTCGGTGGCGAAGGCGTCGGTCTCGCCGTAGCGACCCGAGAAGTGGGTGAGCACCAGTCGGCCCGCGCCGGCGGTGGCGGCCAGGGCGCCCGCCTCGCCGGCCGTCAGGTGGCCGTACTCGTGGGCGCGGTGGGCGTCGACGTCGAGGAAGGTCGACTCGCACACCAGCAGGTCGGCATCGCGGGCCAGGGCCACGGCGCCCGGGCACCATCGCGTGTCGAACACGAAGGCCACCACGTTGGCGGGGCCGGTGTCGGTGACATCGGCCAACCGGACCGTGCGGCCGCCCACGGTGACCTCGCCGTGGGCGATCAGGTGGCCGACGTTGCAGCCGGCGACGCCGAGCTCGCGCAGCCGGTCGGGGCGCAGGTGGGTGGCCTCTGGGCTCTCCACCCGCCAGCCCACCGAGTCGGTCGAGTGCTCCAGTGGTTCGGCGAGCAGCCGGAAGCGGGGTCGATCCACCACCACGGCCGGAGCCGTGACCGGATCGAGGCGCAGGTCGGCGTCGTTGTCGATGATGGCGGAGTCGAGCAGCCGTTCGATCTGGTGGGTGCCGCTGGCCGGGTAGTGGAGGGAGACGGGCTGGCGCATCGGCAGCTGGGACAGCAGGGCCACCACCCCGGGCAGGCCGAGGCAGTGGTCGCCGTGGAGGTGGGTGATGCAGATCCGGGTGATGCGGGTGGGCCGCACGCCGGCGATCAGCAGTTGGCGCTGGGTGCCTTCGCCGGGGTCGACCAGGATCGCCTCGTCGTCCCACAGCAGCACGTAGCCGCTGTGGTTGCGCAGCCGGGTGGGCTGCTGGCTGGCGGTGCCCAGCACCACGAGCTCACGGTTCGACACCCCGCCATCATCGTGGATGGCGCCGCCGGCGTCCCGGTGTCCGGCAGGCGGGGCTCCGCTGCTCGATCAGAAGGGCACGACCGCGGCCAGGAGGCCTCCCCCCGGGACCCGCCCCGAGAGCGTGCGGCAGAAGGCCACGGCATCGAGCGTGATGGTGGGGGGCGTGTCGGTTGGGGCCGAGTCGGTTGGGGGCGGGGCGGGGTCGTGGCCGTCTCCCCCCTCCTGCCGCGGGGACCGGAAGGTGCCGCCGGCCGGGCCGGTGAGCTCCAGGGCGAACGGCTGGCCGTGGCGCCGGGCCCACTCGGCCACCACGTCGGCCACGATCCGTCCGTCGTGGTCGGCGGTGAGCACCGGCTCCCGCCCGGTGGCCCGCGTGGTGTCGATGCGGTGCATCCAGGCGTCACGCAGGTAGATCAGGTCGATCAGGTAGCCGAGCGACCACCGCTCCACCACCGGACCGTCCACCGGGATCGGAACCCGTCGGAGGAGCGCGGGCATCCGGTGCCGCCCCCGAACCGTCCGCGGGGCGACCGCCTCGAGCCGGGCCACCAGGTCGGCGGGGCCGAGGTGTTCCCGCTCGCGGACCTGCACGGCGGACAACGCCGCCTCCAGCGGGCCACCGTCGGTCTTGCGGAGCCGTCGGGCCGCGAGCATCTGGTGGGCGTTCTCCCGCATGGAGGCCCCGGCCTCGCACGCGCCGAGGACGTGCAGGTACAACTGGCGGACGTCCCATGCCGGGCAGTCGGTCCGGGCGGTCCAGTCGGCGGCGTCGAGCCCCCGGAGCAGGTCGATGGTGGTCTGCAGCTCGTGGGCGAGCAGGTCCATGGCCTCGTGGTGGCCGATGGCGGGGATGGTGCTGCTGTCGGTGGGTGCGGTCGTGGTCACGGTCATGGCTCCTCGTGGATGGTCGGTTCGAGCTCCCGGAGGAGCATGGAGACGGCGCGGTCCACCAGGCGTTCCCAGCGGTCGCCACCCGGATCGTTGGACAGCTGCTGGTCTGTGAGACCGGTGAGCACGGCCGTCCAGAGGTCGAGGTCGGCGGGTTCGGTCACCCCGAAGCGGGCGAGCTGGGTGGCCATCCGGGCGTAGGCCTGCTGGGCCACGGCCCAGGCGTGGTCGGAGGGCACGAAGTCGGGGATGGTGCGCTGGAACAGCAGCTGGTAGCGGACGGGGTCCGAGGTGCAGAAGGTGAAGAAGCGGTGCGAACCGATCCGGGCGGCGGTGGGCAGGTCGGCCACCCGGTCGAGGTCGGCGTCGTCCAGGTGCTCGATGAAGGCCTGGTAGCCCTCCACGAACATGGCGTCGTAGATCTCGTGCTTCGACGCGAAGTAGCCGTACAGCGACGGGGCCCGGAGTCCCACCCGGCCGGCCAGGTCGCGCAGGGCCAGGCCGGCCAGCCCGTGCTGGCGAACCAGCTCCCAGGCCGCGGCCACGATCTCGGCGCGCGTCTCCTGGCGACGACGGGCGCGGCGGTCGACGGGGGCGGGCGGCTCGCTCACGGCCTCTGCCGAACACTGTTCGGAGATTCGAACATGGTTCGCATGGTGCGGGACGCGGCGCCGCCCGTCAAGGGGCGGTGGTACGTCCGTGGCGGGTCAGCAGCTGGGCAGCGGCTGATCAGCGGCTGGTCAGCGGTAGCCCTGGGCGATGTGCTCCAGCCACCAGGCCGGCGCCGCGTCGGTGAGGGTGGCGAGGTCGAAGTAGTCCC
>WBZL01004152.1_pt1 | contig 12748 bp, 13 predicted proteins | sample 5204291 | NCBI WGS metagenome assembly WBZL01 (sample SAMN12344345, study PRJNA552823) | activated sludge metagenome | biome: Activated sludge suspended growth; feature: Nitrification reactor; material: Wastewater; isolation source: activated sludge from nitrification reactor of wastewater...
GCGGGACGGCGGAGGGGCTGAGCATGAAGGACGTCCAGGCGTTGCAGGAGAGAGCCAAGGAGCTTCGGTGCCTCTACGCGGTCGATGCCGTGGTCTCGGATCGGGCCCAGACTCCGGCCCAGGCGTTCCTGCGAGTCTTGCGAGAGATTTCGGCCGGATGGCAGCGTCCAGAAACCACCGGGGCCAGCATCGACTATCTTGGGCGTCACTACGTGGGGCCTGGTTTCTCGGCCGACGGCCGGAGACTCTCGGAGCCCGTTGTGCTCTGGGGCGTCGCCGTGGGGCAGATCGTGGTGAGCGATCACAGCGAGGAGGCGACTCGCTCGGAGAAGCCGTTCCTTCCAGAGGAGACCGAGCTGTTGCGCCGTATCGCATCGCGACTGGGCGAGTACCTCGAGTGGAAACACACGGAGCTTCTCGGCGAACGCAGCGCCGCGCGGAGGAACCACTGGGCCTGGCGCGAGCGCTTCGCCGCGGCTCTGGCCGACCGAATCGACGGGGAGCGGTTGGCGTGGCGCGGCTCTTCCTCGGCGGAAGCACCGCCCGGGGACACGCGGGGCCGGGGAGCGACATCGACCTCTACGTGGTGTTCCATGGCTCCGACGCCCAAAGGAAAGATTTCGCCGCTTGGCTCGAGGGCTGGAGCCTCTGCCTGGGCGAGGTCGCGCTCCAGCAAACGGGTCAGCCGTTTCCCGAGGGAATCCTCAACGTACACTGGTTGGATCGCGAGCCGGACATGCGCCAGCGCCTCGAGCTCCACGAGCTCGCCCTGCGGGCGTCGCGGACCGGGTGACGCGCGCCGGCTCGAGCGGGCTCGACCACTCCAGCTCGAGGAACGGCACGCGTGGTGACCGGTTTCCCGCCACCCGCGACGCCCGGCCTGCGCTTGTCCGTCAGTGCGCGGACGGCTTCCCGAGGACCGCCTCGACCTCGGCGCGCGTCATCGAGCGGTCGAGCAACGGCAGGAAGACCTCCTCCTCCTTCTCGAAGTGAGCCCCGATCACGCCGAGCGCGCGGTCGGCCGCCCGCGCGAACGCCGTCGCGTCCGGCGGGGCCGCCGCAGCCAACGCGGACAGTCCGTCGATCGCGCGCCCGATGATGCCGTGCTCGTAGCGCATCGAGGCCGTGAACGGCTCGCCCTGCCGGCCAGCGCGATCGTCCACGACTGGATAGAGGTGTGCCTCCTCCCAAGCGGCGTGGCTGCGGATGTGCTCGTCGAGGAACTTGACCACGAACGCCATCGTTCGCCGCTGCTCGGCTTCCGGCGCGCCGTCGAGCCCGCCGACCATCCCATCGAGATGGCGCAAGTGCTCCTTGATTTCGGCGTGCTCGGCGCGGAACCCCGCCGTCGGTCGGTCGTCTGCCGCGGCTGGAAGCGCGGCCACACCGGCCATCAACCCCGCCACCGCCAGGATCTTCGTCTGGTTCGAGCTCATTTCGAGTCCTCCATTGTTGCCCTCGGGGAATTCCAACGGGCAAGGTCAATCGTCGTCTTCATCGTCATCGTCGTTCGCGCGGGTCTCGTCGGACGTGCTCGCAGTCCCCGCGTCACCGGAAGTCGAGCGCTTCGAAGCGTTCTCCCTCACTGACTCACCGAGTGCCAGGGGCGTGCCGATGAGCGCAGGTAGCGGACCAAGGCTGACGGTCGGAGCGGCCAGGCGCGAAAGCGCGCCCACCGGGTCCCCACGGCACCCCAGACCGAGCGCAGCGCGATGACGAAGAGCGCGATCAGTCCGGCGATGGCGTGAAGGGCGAAGACCACCGATTCGTCGGACGCGAGATTGGCGAGCGCGAAGGCGCCGAGCACCAGCACCGCCAGCAGCCAGTGCGTGAGGCGCACCGGCAGGTCCCACACCAGGATCTTCTTCATCGCTACACTCCTTTCCAACCCTCGCCGTCAGCGTAGCGGCCCGCTCCTTAAGGCAGCCTTAACTCGCGCCGCCGGGGGTATCCTCGAAGGCGGCGAGGCCGTGGGAGGAAACCGACCTTTGCGTGTGCTGCTGATCGAGGACGACGAGTTGCTGGGGGACGGTGTGCGCGCCGGGATCGCGCAGGCCGGCTTCGCGGTCGATTGGGTGCAGGACGGTCGCGAGGCCGAGGCCGCGCTCGGGCTGGCCGCCTACGATGTCGTCGTGCTCGATCTCGGCCTGCCGGGCATCGGCGGCCTCGAACTCCTGAAGCGCCGGCGGGCCGTGGGCGACTCGACTCCGGTGCTCATCCTCACCGCCCGCGACACGGTCACCGATCGCATCGCCGGGCTGGATCGCGGCGCCGACGACTACCTCGTCAAGCCGTTCGATCTCGGCGAGCTCCTCGCGCGCTTGCGAGCCCTGGTGCGCCGTGGTTCCGGACGGGGCGAGCCGGAGTTGCGCGACGACGACCTGGCCCTCGACCCCGCGGCACACGCGGTAACGCTGGGCGGCCGGGCGGTGGAGATCTCACCGCGTGAGTTCGCGGTGCTCCACGAGCTGATGGCGCACCCCGGCGAGGTCCTCTCGCGCGAGCGACTGGAGGAGCATCTCTACGGCTGGGGGGACGAGATCGCGAGCAACGCCGTCGAGGTCCATGTCCACAACCTCCGCCGCAAGCTCGGCGCGGATCGGATCCGCACCGTGCGCGGTGTCGGCTATTCGATGGGGCGGCGCACGAAGGCGCCATGAGCCGAGCTCCGCGAGTCGTCTCGATCCGCGCCCGGCTGCTCCTGCTGCTCCTGGGCGCCACGGTCCTCTGCTGGTTGGTCGCGATCACGTGGAGCTACGTCGATGCGCGCCGCGAGCTGGCCGAGCTGTTCGACGCGCAGCTGGCGCAAGCGGGTCGTATCGTGCTGGAGCGAGCTGCGGACGATCTCGGGGAGGACCATGGGGTCGAGCTCGAGGGAGAGCTCGGCGATGGGCTCGGGCACACCCGGGAGCATCCGACCGAGGAGAGCCCCGGGAACGATCACCGCTACGAGCAGAGCCTGCACTTCCAGATCTGGTCCGGCGGCGGCCGGCTCCTCTACCAGTCGACGCCCGACCTTCCCCGCGACCCGATCGTGCCCCTCGGCTCGCGGGGCTTCTTCGATCGGGAGCTCAAGGGCGCCCGCTGGCGGGTCCTGGTCCTGGCCGATCCGGACGAAGGAATCGAAGCTCAAATCTGCCAGCGCGCCGACCTGCGCGCGAGCCTGGCGGCGACCGTAGCACGCAACATGCTCGTGCCGATGGGGATCGCGCTCCCCGTGCTCGGGCTGCTCCTGTGGCTGGCTACGACGGCGGGAATCCGTCCCTTGCATCACCTTGCGACCGAGCTCTCAAAGCGCCGCGTGGACGACGTCGCGCCCCTCGCCGCGGAGCCGAGACCGAGCGAGCTCGCGCCGCTCGCTGGCGCCCTGGACGGGCTTCTCGAGCGGCTGCGGCGGCGGCTGGAGCTCGAGCGGGGCTTCACCGCCGACGCCGCCCACGAGCTGCGGACCCCGCTCGCAGCGTTGAAGACGCAGGCCCAGGTGGCGCTGGGGGCCCGAACGCCGGGGGAGCGCGCGCACGCCCTCGGTCAGGTCGTTCGCGGCACCGACCGGCTGACGCACCTGGTGCGTCAGCTCCTGACGCTCGCGCGCCTCGAGCCAGACGCCGCTCAGGGTTTCGAGGAGGTCGACCTGGGGATGGTGATCGACGAGCAGCTGGCAGCGCTCGGCCAGGAGGCCACGGCGCGCGAAGTGCGACTCCGCCGGGAAGGCGCGGCGACGATCCAGGTCTCGGGCAACCGCTCACTGTTGGCGACGCTGATCGCCAACCTGCTCGAGAACGCTGTCCGGCACGGAAGACAGGGCGGCGAAGTGCGAATTGAGCTCGGGCGGGAGGGCGATTGGGTCGCGCTTCGCGTCGTCGACGACGGGCCGGGGATCCCCGAGGCGGAGCGCGAGCGCGTCTTCGACCGCTTCCATCGCCTGCCCGGAGGCGGGGGTGGCAGCGGGCTCGGCCTGTCGATCGTCGCTCGCATCGTTGAAGTTCACGGCGGCTCGATCACGCTCGGCAACGGTCCGCAGGGTCGGGGCCTCGAAGTCGGTATCCGGCTTCCGGGAGCGTTGGCGAGCCCGGGACCCGTCGATCCCGGCTCGCTGCCCGCCCGTGGCCTCGACTCATTGCCCCGAGGCTCGGGCCGACCCGGAGCCGGCGACGGTCCGGTCCGGCCGCGGCCGGACGCTCCGCCGTGATTCCGCACCGACCTCAGAAGTCGCCGTCGAGAATATACGGCTGGCTCCAGAGCGTGACCTGGAGGATCACCGACTTCAGCCACGCCTGGTGCATCTTCTCCACGTCCTCCGCGCCGTGCCCCTTCTTGGCGAGGAACGGCTTCAGGGTCGCGGTGATCGGGTAGATGAACGCCGGCAGGTAGCGGTAGCTGATGTTGTCGACGCTCGGGGCGCCGTCGGTCCGGTTCTTCGCGGTCCGGTGGTGGCGCCGGCCGATCTCGTACTGGTAGTCGAGCCACGCCTGGTCGTAGTTGGCCGCCGCCGTGTCCTGGATCCAGCGCGCGAACCGCTTGCGGACAGCGGCCAGGTAGTCGCCGTCCGGCTGGCCGTCGGCCTTGCGGCCGAAGTAGTGGACCAGGTGCGGGTGCGAGGCCACGAACCCGTACCAGACGTCGAGCACCGCTTCCTCCTGGCCGGCGAGGACTTCGCCCGAGAGCCGCAGGTACTTCACGTCCTCGTCCGTGAAGAGTACCGTCTTCTGGAGCAGGGCGAGCTCCTCCATCGAGAGGGGTGAGCGCGGCACGGTCGGGGTGCCGAGGGTGTAACCCGGAATCGAGGGTGCGGCGTGAGCGGTGGATGACATCGGGGACTCTCCTTCGCGCCCCGGCTCGGCGAGCAGAGCGCTGACGGTGGAAAGGTGACCCGCCGCCAGGAGGGCGACGAGCCGGGCTGCGACGACTTGCGGGCGATGGGACATGGCGACTCCTCTGGAAACTGGATTCCGGCCTACTGCGGCGACGGTGAGGAGGGCCCGGAGCCGGGATCCGGACCGCGATCGAGGAACTTGCTCCAGAGCTGTTCCGACTTCTCCTGGGGGACGACGAGATGGTCGCCGCACTCGAGCCGGAGGCTCGGGTCGCCGAACGGCGCATCGACGAAGGCGCAGTGATGCGGCAGCTCCTCTCCGGGATGCTCGTTGGGACGGAAGTAGAGGCAGGTGACGCACATGCGCGAGACCGGAATCTCGCCGCGCACTTGGAGCTCGCGGATCATCTTCACCAGGCCCCGCAGGAAGACCGCCTGCTCGCCCGGCTCCAGGGTGTCCGCTGCCGCCCGCAGGAAGTCCGTCCAACCCGCGGCCCGCCGGGCCATCTGGCGCCCCGCACGAGTGAGGCGGATGTCCCGGGCGCGCGCGTCGTCCGCCGCGCGTTCGCTCTTCACGAGCCCCTTGCGCACCAGCGCGGCGACGGCTTCGCTCGCCGTGGCCGGTGTCACGCCCAGGCCCTCCGCGAGCCGCGCGAGCCGGGCGCCGGGCGCTGGTTCGCCGTCGAGCAGGGTGAGGAGCTGGGTCTGGGTCGGAGTCAGGCCCCGCTCTCCGGCCGCCTGCCAAGCCCTCGTCCGCAGCGCCAGGCCGACCTTGCCGAGCGCGGTCACGAGCCGGCGCGCCGTGGATTCGTTGGCGAAAGGAGCTTTCATCGCGGGTCTCACTCTCACGGTACTTAGTTAGGAGTCCTAAGTATGTGGCGAGCGCCGCGACCTGTCAAGTGGTCCCGGCGAGAACCGGAAACCGAACGAGCGAGCACGCCTCCTCGCCTGCCGAAACCTGTCATCCGGTACACGGTGAACGGCCCTCCCGCCTCCAGCCGGAGTAAGATGAAGGGCGTCGGCGCCAGCCCGCCGAGGAGGGATTCCGCGTTGAGCGAGCGCAGCATCTTCCTGACCGCCGAGGACCGCAAGCGCCTGGTGGCGCTCCTCGAGCGACCGACCGCCGCATGGGATCGCGACGACGTGCGCGATCTCGTCGCCGAGATCCAGCGCGCGAGCGTGGTGCCGGCAGCCGAGATCCCGCCGGTCGTCATCACGATGAACTCACGGGCGCGGCTCCTCGATCTCGATCGGGGCATGACGCTCGAGTACACGCTGGTCTACCCCCAGGACGCGAACTTCGCCGACGGGAAGATCTCGGTGCTCGCGCCGATCGGCGCCGCGATGCTCGGCTACCGCGTCGGCGACGTGATCGAATGGACCGTGCCGGGCGGCCCGCGCCGCCTGCGGGTCGAGGCCGTGCTCTACCAGCCCGAGGCGGCGGGAGACTTCTCACGCTGAAGGAACGCAGCCGGCGCCTTCCGGCTCACGGGGTGGCCCAGCCGGTCCAAGTCCTTTCGTTCACTACTCGACGGACAACGGCCTTCTCAATCAGCTCATCCAGAGCATCCTGCAAGATGCAAAGGGCACGCTCTGGGTCGGCACTTCCGGCGGCCTGTATCGCCGCGACGGTACGACCTTCGCGAACGGTACGCGGGAAGAACTCGAGAAGGGAGCAGCGGAGATTGCGGGTCGATCGAAGCTGTCATCTGCCGGAGGGCTTCCTCTTACCGGACTCGCCTGGGGGAGCCGTCCGAATCTACCTTCGACCACTAGATCCGAGTCGGAACCGCGCTGGATCAAGCTGGAGCCCACCCGTCGGAGCCCGAGAGATCCAAAGTGCCCTTGCGCCCGCTCGACCTTCGAGAATCTGCCATGAGCAAGAACCCTGACTCACGAGGCACCGCGCACCCAATTGACGTCGCCGCCGGGGCCGTGCCCGGCGGCTCGTCCGGGTCGATTCGCGTCTGCAAACATGCCGAAGTCGTCCGGATCGCCACCGACCCCAACCACTTCTCGAGCGCGGTGTCGCGGTTCGTCCAGATTCCGAACGGGCTCGACGGCGTCGAGCACGCCCGGTTCCGAGCGTTGGTCGATCGGTACTTCACGCCGGAGGCGATGCTGGTCTTCGCCCCGGCCTGCCGCGCCGTGGCGCGCGATCTCGTGGCTGGGCTGCCTCGAGACCGCGCGTTCGATGCGATGCGCGACCTTGGGGCGCCGTTCGCCGTACGAGCCCAGTCCGCCTGGCTCGGCTGGCCAATCGAGCTCGAACGAACGCTGCTCGACTGGCTGGAGACGCGGCAGGCGGCGGTGCGCTCGGGCGACCCCGCGCGCAATGTCGAAGTCGCCGAACGGTTCGACTCGATCATTCGGTCTCTCATCGAACCGCGGCGCTCGTCCGATGGCACGCGCGACGTCACGGATCGATTGATCCACGACGAATCCGCGGGCCGCCCGCTCGAAGACGCCGAAATCGTCTCGATCCTGCGCAACTGGACCGGCGGCGACCTCGGCTCGATCGCGCTCGCGGTCGGCGTCATCGTCCACGACCTCGCCGCCGACCCCGATCTCGCCGCGCGCCTGCGGGGCGTGACGGAGGACGAGTCGTTCGACCGGTACCTGGAGGAGGTCTTGCGTCGGGACGATCCGTTCGTGGCGAGCCGGCGCGTGACGGCGCGGGGAGCCGTCGTCGCCGGGGAGCGGGTCGCGGCGGGGCGGCGGATTGCCCTCGACTGGGCAGCCGCGAATCGCGACGCCGCAGTCTTTCCGTCGCCCGACCGATTCGACCCGGACGGGAACGCGGCGAGAAACCTCGTCTACGGGATCGGTCCGCACGCCTGCCCGGGCCGTCCACTCGCACGGCTCGAGCTGCGCGAGCTCACCCGCGCCTTGCTCGCCGACGCGCCCGAGCTCGCGCTGGCAGGCTCTATCGTGAGGGAGGAGCTACCGCTCGGCGGGTATCGGTCGGTACCGGTTCGGCTCGCACCTCAGTGACAGGGCAGGCACCGGCAGAAGCGGCTGCACCGCTCGCCACGGGCGGCCCCAGAATCTCCCCACGATACTCACCGACATGACGGCCATCATGACCGCCGGGGGTGCGCCATGATCTCCTCGCTCCGAGGGTCGGCTGTCGGTTCGGTCGGCGGCCGGAGTCCCCTCACCCTCCGGACCTCCGCCGCGCGGGCGGGCGGGCACCGCCGCGGGGGCGGAGAGCTCCGGGCCCTTCGGCTCTCCGCGTCGAGATTCGCCGCCCGCAGCGAGGTTCCAAGGTCATGGCAGGTACCGGTGTGCTTCCACAGGTGATCCAGGGGGGGATGGGAATCGGGATCTCCGGTTGGCGACTGGCGCGCGCGGTTTCCGCCGCCGGGCAGCTCGGCGTCGTCTCGGGTACCGCCCTCGACACCCTGTTCGTGAGACGCCTCCAGGACGGCGACCCCGGCGGCGACCTGCGCCGCGCGATGCGCGGTTTTCCTCTGCCGGAAGTTTGCGAGCGCGTTCTCGGCAGGTTCTTCCGGCCGGAGGGCCGTCCGGCGGGCTGTCCGTACCTCGGGCTCTCGAAGCTCCGACTCGGCGCCGACCGCCTCCGCCAACAGATCGCGGTTCTCTCGAGCTTCGTCGAGGTGCGGCTGGCGAAAGAAGGGCATGACGGCGAGGTCGGCATCAACCTCCTGACCAAGGTCCAGCTACCCCAACCTCGCCCTCCTCTATGGCGCGATGTTGGCGGGCGTCGACGTCGTGCTCATGGGGGCGGGGATTCCGCGCGAGATTCCGCGCGCGCTCGACCAACTCGCCGAAGGCAGGCCGGCGGCGATCCGGCTGGAAGTCGAAGGAGATCACTCCGGCGTCTCGGAACACGTGACGCTCGATCCCCGCGAGGTGGCCGGTGAGGAGGCGCCGCCCGTGCGCCGTCCTCGCTTTCTCCCGATCGTCTCCTCGAGCTCGCTCGCGGCCCTGCTGGTCAAGAAGTCGCAGGGTGGCGTCTCGGGCCTCGTCATCGAAGGATCGACCGCCGGCGGTCACAATACGCCGCCGCGGGGGGCCGAACGGCGCAACCAACGCGGCGAACCGCTCTACGGCGAGCGCGACGAGGTGGACCTCGCTCCGTTGCGCGACCTCGGCGTGCCGTTCTGGCTCGCCGGCGGCGCGGGAACACCTTCGGGCTTCGACGCCGCGTGCGCCGGTGGCGCCGCCGGAATCCAGGTTGGCACCCTCTTCGCCTTGTGCCGGGAGTCCGGCCTCGCGTCCGACTTGCGACGGCGGATCCTCGCGGCCGCCGCCGGAGGCGAGCTCGACGTCTTCACCGACCCGGCCGCTTCCCCCACCGGATTCCCGTTCAAGATCCTGGCGCTCGACGGGACGCTCTCGGATTCGGAGCGCTTCGCCGCGCGGCGGCGGATCTGCGATCTCGGCTATCTCGCCGTGCCCTATCGCCGCCCGGACGGCGCGTTGGGATACCGCTGCGCCGCGGAGCCGCTCGCCCCGTTCATCGCCAAGGGCGGCGACGCCGAAGCGACTCGCGGCCGAATGTGTCTGTGCAATGGGCTCCTCGCGACCGCCGGGCATCCCCAGATCCGTCGTGAGGGCCGGCCCGAGCTACCGATCGTCACGTCGGGCACCGAGCTGAAAGCGCTGGCCGACCTCTCGTCGGGTGGCTCCGACTACTCCGCCGTCGACGTCATCAGCTACCTGCTCGCCGGGCAGCGGTCGTCGGCGACGAACGCCCCCACGTGACGCAGCCGTCGGACTCGTGGCAGGCCGCTCCTGGCTTCCCTTCGTCACCGGTCGATGGGCTCTTGCGTTGTTCGATCGCCGAACCGGCCGAGTCGCCAGGCGACGTCCCCGCGATCGACCCGGCCGACAGGCACACCTTGCTCACCGTCGACTACGGCGCGAAGGCGCCGACCGCGGGCCAGCCGGTCGGTCCGTTCCTCGCCATCGCCAACCCGGTTCTCGGCGCCCGCACGAAGATCGAGTGCTGGCTCTCGCCTCGGCGCGTCTCGACCTTCGAGCGCGGGTCGCTCGCCTGGTCGGAAGACGGCGAGATTCTCGCCGGGGTGGTGACCCAGCCGTCGCCCGCCGGCCCTCGCGAGAACCACCTTGCATCGCAGAGTCGTGGGCAGTTCGCCACGCTCCTCGACCTGCTCGACGAACGGGGCTATCCCCACCTGCTGCGGGTGTGGAACTACCTGCCAGAGGTCAACCGGGGCGATGGGGATCGCGAGCGCTACCGCCTCTTCAACGCCGGGCGCGCCCGCGCTTTCGCGGAGCGCTCGGGCGCCGACGGAATGCAGCGGCACCTCTGCGCCTCTTCGGCGGTCGGCACTCCGGGTGCGGACTTCGTGACCGTTTTCTTCGCCACCCGCGGTGAGACGCTCCACTTCGAGAACCGGCGCCAGACGCCGGCCAGCCGCTATCCGCGTCGCTACGGACCGAGCGCACCGTCCTTCCGTCGCGCCTCGCTCGCCGCGGGCCGCGCCGGGGCGGCGTTGTTCGTTTCCGGAACCGCGAGCATCGTCGGCCACGAGACGGTCCATGCGGGGTCCCTCGTCGCACAGATCGACGAGACGCTGCGCAACCTCGACGCCGTGATCGACGAGGCGCGCCGGCTCGCCGACTGGTGCATTCCGGCACTCGACGGTTTCGTTCAGGTCAAGGTCTATCTGCGTCACGCCGAGCAGGTGGACGCGGCGCGCGCCCGGCTGGCCGGGCGGCTTCCCGGCGACGCGGCGACGATCTTCCTCGAGGCGGACATCTGCCGTACCGACCTGCTCGTCGAAATCGAAGGGGTCGCCCTCCCCTGAGCCGCGGTATCAGGCCGGGGCCGGGCCGCGCGCGCGCGCGAGCGCGCCGCGGTCGACGAGTAGGAAGCCGTCGCCTCCGGTTTCGAGCACGCCGGACTTGTGCCAGCGGCTGAAGATCCGGATCGCGGTCTCGAGCGTGGTGCCGACCAGGTCGGCGAGCTCCTGCCGGCTCAGGCGGATCGGCACGAGAACGCCGCGCGCGCCGGCGACGCCACACTCGTCGGCGAGGCGCAGGAAGAGCGCCGCCAGGCGCGGCTCGACCCGCTCGCCGGTCATCTCGACCGGGCAGTTGCGGCATTCGGTGAGCCGGCCGGCGAGCGCCGGCAGCAACTGGCCGAGCCGCTCCGGCCGCCCCGCGAGCAGAGCGAGGAGCGCCTCGGGCTCGATCTCGAGCGCCGTGAGCGGCCCGAGCACCACGATCGAAGCGTCGCTCGCGAGTCCGGAGAGCGCCGGGATCGCGCCGCAGAAATCCCCAGGTCCGAACAGCGCGAGGACCACGGTGCGGCCGGCGGCGAGGTCGCGCGTGAGCTTGGCGCGGCCGGAGAGGATCACGCGGAGCCGCCGGCTGACCTCCCCCTGCGCCAGCAGGACGTCGCCGCGGACGTAGGCACGCTCGGTGCCGGCGGCGTCGAGCGCTTCGCGCAGTTCGGCCGGTAGCGCTTCGAAGGGGGACGGGGTGCGGGGGTCGGCGGCGGGCGGCACGGGCAGGGCGGCGGCGGCGCGGCGGCGGACCGCGCGCCGACGCGCTCGGCGAGTCTACCTCGGCGGCAGAGCCTGGCCGTCCGGGCTCGGCGCCGAGGGACAGGCCGAGGCCAGGAGCTCGGCCTCTGGGGCGCGACCGGCCCGGTCGAGCAGGGCGGCGAGATTGAAACAGGGGAGCGCCCAGCCAGGAGCGAGGCGGCGCGCTTCGCCGAAGAGCGCCTCGGCTTCGGCGGCATCGCCCCGCTCACCGAGGAGATAGCCGAGGTTGTTGAGGACCTCGGGGTCCCCGGGATCGAGCTCGCGCGCGCGACGGAGCGACGCGATCGCCTCGACGTCCCGGCCGGTCGCCGCCAGAACGACGCCGAGCCCGTAGTGCGCGGGCGCGAGCGACGGCTGCTCGTCGAGCGCCGCGCGGAGCTCGCCTTCGGCCTCCGCCAGCCGCCCCCGCGAGGCGAGCCGCTCGGCGAGGTCGAGTCGCGCGGCGACGCTCGACGGCGCCATCTCGCGCAGCGAATCCTCGAGTAGGTCGCCCCGACCCAGCGCCTCGGCCAGAGCCGCCCGGCGCGCGACGAGGTCGTCCGGACGCAGCCACCCCCAGCGCTCGCGCGCGGCGAGGTGGGCGAGCGCCCGCCGCGCGAGGGCGTCGCCGGCCGCACTCCCCGTCGCCCGTCGCCACTGCTCCCAAGCGCGGTCGCCGCGCCACTCGTGCCAGCGCACGACCCCGGCGTGCGCCGTCGCGGCCAGGGCGGCGACGGAGGCGGCGGCGAACAGCCAGCCGCGCGCGGTAACCCGGGCGGTACCGCGCAGCCGCCAGCGCTGGAAGCGCACCTCCCTTCGCCGCAGCATTCGTGCCGCGAGCACGGTGGTGAAGGCGAGGCACGCCGCGAGCGTGACCGCGAGCAGGAACGGCACCAGCCGGTAGAGACCGCGCAGCGCCGCGAGCGCGGCGAGGAACAGCGCCAGCGTCGCGAGTTCTTCCGGCCAGGTCAGCTGCCACGCGCGTACGACCCCCCGGCGTCCGAGCCACGGCGGCTCGTGGGCCGCGATCTCGAGCCCGCGCGTCGGGCAGACCGCGACGCAGTCGAGGTCCTTCAGACACTCGCCGCTGGTGACCGCGCCGTGGCGCGAGACCTCCTCGAATACCGAGATCCCGGAGTCGCAGGCCGCCGTGCACTTTCCGCAAGCGATGCAGTCGCCGGTGAGCACGACGCGTCGGCGCGCGAAGCGGTCGGCGAAGGAAAAGACGGCGCCGTACGGGCAAACGTTGCGACAGAAGGCACGGGTGCCGAGCAGCCAGACCGCGACGAAGCCGCAGACGACGAAAGTCGCGACCGCCATTCCCGGCCCCGGCAGGTTGCGCGCGAAATCGTCGGTCAGGAACGAGGCCCAGCCCTCGCCGTCGGCCAGCACGCGCAGCCGGAACTCGGGCCGG
>WBZL01004153.1_pt1 | contig 12744 bp, 11 predicted proteins | sample 5204291 | NCBI WGS metagenome assembly WBZL01 (sample SAMN12344345, study PRJNA552823) | activated sludge metagenome | biome: Activated sludge suspended growth; feature: Nitrification reactor; material: Wastewater; isolation source: activated sludge from nitrification reactor of wastewater...
GAAGAAGACTTCCCTTCCTGCCGAGTGCGCCGGGCGAAAGTCAGCCTCCGCAAGACGGCGAGCCAGTTGCCGCGCGACGGCCGCGCCGGTCTCGACAAGGGCCACGTCCTCGCCGGCCAGCTCGCGCAGCAGCGGTTGCAGGAACGGATAGTGGGTGCAGCCGAGCACCAGCGTGTCGGCACCCTGCGCCAGCAGGGGCGAGACGAAAGCCGACAGCAGCGCGCGCGTGGCAGGGCCGGACAGATCGCCCGACTCCACCCGCTCCACCAGCCCCGGACAGGGCTGCACCACGACCCGGGCCTTCGATCCGAAGCGCCCCACCAATTCGGCGAAGCGGGTACTTTCCAGCGTGCCGCCGGTGGCGAGCACGCCGATCACGCCGGAACGCGTCGCTTCGACAGCCGGTTTCACCGCCGGCTCCATGCCGACGATGGGCAGCTCGAAGCGCCGGCGCAGGCCGACGATGGCCGCCGAGGTGGCTGTGTTGCAGGCGACGACCAGCGCCTTGGCGCCTTGCCCCACAAGGAATTCGGCTATGGCCAGCGCACGTTCCTCGATGAACGCGGCGGACTTCACGCCGTAGGGGGCATGGGCGGAATCGGCGACGTAGAGGAGGTCTTCGCCCGGCAACGCCGCGCGGATGTGGCGCAGCACGGACAGGCCGCCGACGCCCGAATCGAAGACGCCGATCGGACGGGAGCGCGACCTCATCAGGCCGCTGCCGTCCCGGGTGCGGGCTCGGCGCTGCGCACTTCGCGGGCGAGCAGGCTGTAGACCGTCGGCACGACGAACAACGTCAGGAGCGTGCCGAGCAGCAGGCCGCCGACGATGACCCAGCCGATCTGCTGGCGCGATTCGGCGCCGGCGCCGCCGGCGAAGGCCAGCGGAATGGCGCCCAGCACCATCGCGCCGGTGGTCATGAGGATGGGCCGCAGGCGCAGGCTGGTCGCCTCGACCAGCGCCTCGCCCACCGCCCTGCCCTGCTCGCGCAGCTGGTTGGTGAATTCGACGATGAGGATGCCGTGCTTGGTGATGAGGCCCACCAGGGTCACCAGGCCGATCTGGCTGTAGACATTGAGCGTGCCGCCTGACAGCCACAGCGCCAGCAGCGCCCCGGTCATCGACAGCGGCACGGTGAGCATGATGACGAAGGGGTCGCGGAAGCTCTCGAACTGCGCCGCCAGCACGAGGTAGATGAAGGCCAACGCCAGAACGAAGGTCAATGCCAGGCTCGCCGTCGACGTGCGAAACTCGCGCGACTGCCCGGCGGTGTCGGTGGCGTAGCCGGGCGGCAGGATGCGGCGAGAGGCGTCGTCGAGGAAGGTCAGCGCCTCGCCCAGGGTGTAGCCGGGCGCGAGGTTCGCCGAGATGGTCACGGCGCGCCGCTGGGCGAAGTGGTTCAGCTCGCGCGGCCGCACCGTCTCGTCCACCGTCACCAGGTTGGCCAGCGGAATCATGCGGTCGTCGCGCCCGCGCACGTAGATCTGGCTGATGTCGCGCGGCGTGGCGCGATCCGCGTCGGCCGTCTGCACGATCACGTCGTACTGCTCGGCGTCGCGCTTGAAGCGCGTCACCTGGCGGCCGCCGAGCATGGTCTCCAGCGTGCGGCCGATGGTCTCGATCTGCACGCCGGTGTCGGAGGCCTTTTCCCGATCCACCTGCACCGTCAATTCGGGCTTGTTGAGCTTGAGGTCGGTATCGACGTTCACGAAGCCGGGGTTCTTCGCCATTTCGCCGAGGATCTGCTCGGTGACTGCCTGCAGATCCGGATAGGAGGCGGAGGTGACGACGACGAAGTTCACCGGGCGCTCGCGCGGACTCTGGCCGAGCGAGGGCGGCGTGATGGGAAAGGCCAATACGCCTGGAATGGAGAAGAATTTCGGCTGCAGCTCCTTGGCGATGGCGGTCGAGTGCTTCGGGCGCGCCTTCCAGTCGGTCAGGCCGACGAAGGAAATGCCCTGCGACACCACCGGGTTGCCCGCCACCACGAAGTAGCGCTCGACGTGTTCGGTCTTCGCGTAGATGCCCTCGAGTTGCCGGGCGTACTTGCTCATGTAGTCGAGGGTTGCCCCCTCCGGCCCGAGAAAGACGCCGAGGATGACGCCGCGGTCTTCCACCGGCGCGAGTTCCGATTTGAGCGTTTTCAGCAGCAGCACGCTTGATCCGGCCACAACCGCGAAGATCAGCATGATGACCCAGCGGTGGCGCAGCGTCGCCGCCAGCAGCCGGCTGTAGCCCGTCGTCAGGTTATTGAAGAAACCCTCGAACCAGAGATAGGCCTTGCCGTGCCGTGTCTCATGGCGCAGCAGCAGGGAACACATCATGGGCGACAGCGTCAGGGCGACGAAGCCGGACACCAGCACCGCGCCGGCCAGCGTCAGCGCGAACTCGATGAAGAGCTTGCCGGTGCGGCCGGTCATGAAGGCCACCGGGGCATAGACGGCGGCGAGCGTCAGCGTCATCGCCACCACGGCGAAGGCGATCTCCTTCGAGCCCAACAGCGCGGCCTGCAGGCGCGGCATGCCGTTTTCGATGTGGCGGTAGATGTTCTCCAGCACGACGATCGAGTCATCCACCACCAGGCCGATGGCCAGCACCAGCGCGAGCAGGGTCAGCGTATTGATGCTGAAGCCCATCGCCAGCATGAGGGCGAAGGCGCCGATCAGCGACACCGGGATGGTGACCAGCGGGATGAGCGTCGCCCGCGGCGAGCGCAGGAAGACGAAGATGATCAGGGCCACCAGCAGGATGGCCTCGCCGATGGTCGTAAACACCGCCTCGATGGAGCGGTCGATGAAGACCGAGGAGTCGTAGGCGATGTTCACCGTCATGCCCTCTGGCAGTTCGGCCGTGACGCGCGGCAGTTCGGCGCGCAGCGCCTTGGAAAGGTCGAGCGGGTTGGCGGTGGCCTGCTTGACGACGCCCAGCGCCACGGCGTTCCTGCCGTTGAAGCGCACCGCGGAGCGCTCCTGCGCCGCGCTGATCTCGACGCTGCCGAGGTCGCGGATGCGCACCGGATAGCCCTTGACCTGGCGTACGACGATGTCGGCAAACTCCTCCGGCTTGTTCAGATCGGTGCGCGACACCACCGAGAACTCGCGCCCGCGGCTCTCGATGCGCCCGGCCGGCACCTCGACGTTCTGCCGGCGCAACGCATCCTCCACGTCCGGCGGCGTCAAGCCGTAGGCGGCGAGCCGGCCCGGATCGAGCCAGATGCGCATGGCGAACTTGCGCTCGCCGAAGATGCGCACGTCGGCCGCGCCGGGCAAGGTCTGCAGGCGCGGCTTGACGATGCGGCTGGCGAAGTCGGTGACTTCCAGGGGGGAATGGCGGTCGCTGTTGAAGGCGAGCCAGATGATGGGGTTGGCGTCGGCCTCGACCTTGGCGATGACCGGCTCGTCGATCCCCTGCGGCAGCTTGTTGCGCACTCGCGCCACGCGGTCGCGCACGTCGGCGGCGGCGGAGTCGGGATGGCGCTCCAGCTTGAAACGCACGCTGATCTGGCTGTTCTCGGCGCGGGAGATGGAGGAGAGCACATCCACGCCTTCGATGCCGGCCAGGGAATCCTCCAGCGGCTTGGTGATCTGCGACTCGATGATTTCCGCCGAAGCGCCCTTGTAGGTGGTGTCCACCGTCACCACCGGCTCGTCGATCTTCGGGTATTCGCGCACCGGCAGCCGCGAATAGGAGACGATGCCGAGCAGGATGACCACCAGGCTCATCACCGTCGCGAAGACGGGGCGGCGGATGCAGATCTCGGGGAGTCTCATTGGGCGCCGGGCTTCGCTTCGGGGGATGCCGCGCCGCCCGCCGCGGTCCGCACCGGCACGCCATCGCGCAGCTTGAGCTGCCCGGCCGTCACCACTTCGTCTCCCGCCTGGAGGCCTTCCTCGATCTCCACCGCCGCGCCTCGGCGCTGGCCGATCTTCACCATGACGCGCTGCGCCTTGCCGTCGACGACCTTGAAGACGAAATTGTCGTTGCCGGCGGGCACCAGCGCCTCCTCCGGCACGGACAGGCCCTGACGCTCGCCGCCGAAGGCCAGCCGCACGCGGACGAACATGCCCGGACGCAGCCGACGTTCCGGATTGTCCAGGCGCGCGCGCAACGAGATGGCACGCCCGGAGGCATCGATCAGGGGGTCGATGGCATCCAGCGTACCGTTGAAGGCCTGCCCCGGCAGGGCATCGGACGACACCTCGACGGACTGGCCCTTGCCGAGGCGTGGCAGATAGCTTTCCGGCAGGCGGAAATCGACCTTGAGGGAACCGATGTCCTCGATATTGATCAGTTCCTGGCCTTCCTTGACGTAATCGCCGACGCTGACGTTGCGGATGCCGACGATGCCCGCGAAAGGCGCGCGGATTTGCGTCTTCTGCAGCTTGGCCCGCGCCAGCGCCACCGCCGCCTCGAGCACCTTGAGACTGGCCGCCGACTCGTCTCTTGCCCGCTCGCTGACGAATTTCTTCTGGTAAAGCTCATCGGTGCGTTTGTAATTGGCCTGGGCGAGAGCAAGGTTGGCTTCGGCCTGGCGCAGCTCCGCGGACTGCGTCGCGGCATCCAGCGCCACCAGCACGGCGCCCTTCGCGGCCGGCATGCCCTCGCGCAGATGGATGGCCGCGATGCGCCCGGCGATCTCCGGGCGCAGCACCACCGACTCGTTGGACTTCAGCGAACCGACCGCTGCGGCGTCATCCCGGAAACCGGACGACGAGACCTTGACGGTCTCCACGCCGACGGCAAAACCGCCCGGCGGGCCGCTGCCGGGTTTGCCCGGGGCGGTCCCCTTGCCCGGCGGCTGCGGCGAAGCCGGCGCAGACTGATTGGCGTAATAGGCGTACCCCCCCAGCGCCAGCAGGCCGACCGCGGCAAGGATCGCAATTAGAGGCTTCTTTCTGGCTGCCATTGGGGGACCGCTTTCTTTTTGTAATGCCTGCTCCGGCCTGGCCGGAATCCCTCCGACAACGGCCGGAAGGAGAAAGTTGCGCCGCGCTTCGCCTCAGGAAACGAGGGTCTGCGCCTGGCCGGGGCCGCGCCGGCCGATCAAGCCGATGGCCCAGGCTGTCTCGCCGGCTTCGTGCAGCAGTTTCAGCGCCTGCGCCTGGTGTTCCTGTGCAACGACGACGACCATGCCGATGCCGCAGTTGAAGACGCGATGCATCTCGGCGTCCGCCACCTGGCCTTCGCGCTGCAGCCAGTCGAACAGCTTCGGCCGCGTCCAGGCCGCGCTGTCCAGCATGGCCACCAGCGAGTCGTTCAATATGCGCGGCACGTTGTCGAGCAGGCCGCCGCCGGTGATGTGCGCCAGGCCCTTGACCGGCAGCGCGTCCATGAGAGCCAGCAGCGGCTTGACGTAGATGCGCGTCGGCGCCATCACCGCCTCGGCCAGCGTGCGTCCGTCGAACTCGGCGTTCATGTCCGGCTTGGCGCGCTCGAGGATCTTGCGCACCAGCGAGTAGCCGTTGGAATGCGCCCCGCTGGAGGCCAGGCCGATCACCACGTCGCCCGGCGCGATGGCGGCGCCGTCGATCAGCTTCGATTTCTCGACCGCGCCGACGGCGAAGCCGGCGAGGTCGTACTCGCCGTCCGGATACATGCTCGGCATCTCCGCCGTCTCGCCGCCGATGAGGGCGCACCCGGCCAGCTCGCAGCCACGCGCGATGCCCTGGATCACCGTGGCCGCGGTGTCCACGTCGAGGCGGCCGCACGCAAAGTAGTCGAGGAAGAAGAGCGGCTCGGCGCCCTGCACGAGGATGTCGTTCACGCTCATCGCCACCAGGTCGATGCCGACGGTATCGTGGCGGTTCAGCTGGAAGGCCAGCTTGAGCTTGGTGCCGACGCCGTCGGTGCCGGAGACCAGCACGGGCTCGCGGTACTTCTTCGAAATCTCGAAGAGGGCGCCGAAGCCGCCGATGCCGGCCATCACTTCGGGACGCAGGGTCCGCTTGGCGAAAGGCTTGATGCGCTCGACGAGGGAATCGCCGGCATCGATATCGACGCCGGCATCGCGGTAGGTGAGAGAGGTCAAGGGGATATCCGCTTCGTGATAAAGTTGCGCTTCGCGCAAGTCCAGGCCGGATTTTATCATCGTCATCGCATTTCCCGCCCAATCGACATCTATTGGACACCACTGCGCCGCCATTGCGACAACCATGCCCCAGCAACTGACGCTCGACATCCGCCCCGAGCCGCACCCGACCCTGGACAATTTCATTGTCGGCACCAATGTCGAGTTGGTGGCACGCCTGCGTGCCCTGGCGCAACCCAGGGCGTTCGATGCGGTCTACCTCTGGGGGCCGCCCGGCTGCGGCCGCACGCACCTTCTGCGGGCGACTCAGGCTGCCGCCGACGCGGCCGGCCGCCGCGTCGTCCGGATCGCCGCAGATGAAGCCGGCGCCGAACTGCCTTGTCCGCCCGGCGGGCTGCTCATCGTCGACGACGTCGACCGCCTCGACGACACGGCCCAGGTGGCTCTGTTCCGCACTTTCAATTCGGCCCGGCTGGCCGGACTGGCGCTGCTCCTGAGCGGAACGGCGCCGCCGCTGGAGCTGGACCTGCGCGAGGACCTGCGCACGCGCATCGGTTCGACCATCGTCTACCGGGTCAAGCCGCTCAGCGACGAAGATAAAGCATCCACACTGCAGAATCAGGCCAGTCAGCGCGGGCTGCGCATGGAGGGCGAAGTGGTCGACTACATGCTGCGCCACACCGCACGCGACCTGCCCTCGCTGATGGCGGTGCTGGACGCGCTCGACCAGGCTTCGCTGGAGCGCAAGCGGCCGGTGACCGTGCCGCTGCTGAAGGAAATGCTCATGAAATTCAACAGGAAGCCCAAATAGCATGGATCTGGCGCTCTTCGACCTGGACAACACGCTCCTGGCAGGCGACTCGGACTTCGAGTGGGCGCAATACCTCATTTCCCGCGGCGTGCTCGATCGTGAAGTATACGAGGCGCGCAACCTCGAGTTCTTCGAGCAGTACAAGGCCGGCACGCTGGACATCCATGCATTCCTCGACTTCCAGTTGAAGCCGCTGTCGCGCCACCCGCGCAGCGAACTCGACGCCTGGCATGCCGACTTCATGGCCAGCCGCATCTTGCCCATCGTCACGGAGAAGGGCCGACGACTGGTGCGCCGGCATCTCGATGAGGGCGCGCTCGCCGCCATCGTCACCGCCACCAACAGCTTCGTCACCGCGCCCATCGCCCGCGAGTTCGGCATCGCCCACCTGGTCGCCACCGAGCCGGAGCAGCAGGCCGGCGAGTTCAGCGGCAGCGTGAAAGGTCTGCCCTGCTTCCGCGAGGGCAAGATCGCGCGAGTGAAGGCATGGCTGGCCGGCCTCGGCCACACACTGCAGGATTTCGAACGCAGCTGGTTCTACAGCGATTCGCTCAACGACCTGCCCCTGCTGGGCAGGGTGACCGATCCGGTCGCCGTCGATCCCGACGATACCCTGGCACAGCACGCCCGGCAGCTCGGCTGGCCGATCATCTCGCTGCGATAGAATAGAGCCATGTTCTCGGACGCCGACCGCAAGGTTCTCGCGCAGAGCAAGCTCTTCCGCCACATCAGCATCGATGCGGTCGAGGAGGTGCTTGCCGACTGCCCCGTCTATGCGCTGGCGGAAGGCGACGCGCTCATCGAACCGGAGCAGGAGAACCACGCGGTGTATATCGTCCTCGAAGGCGACCTGTCGGTGCAGCTTGCCGGCCGCGAAGCCTTCGAGGTGACGCACCTCGGCCCCGGCGAGTGCGTCGGCGAGATATCCATGGTCGACGGACAGCGCCCGTCGGCCCGCGTCGAGGCGGCGAGCAAAACGCGCGTCCTCGTCCTCGGCCACGCTGCCATGTGGGCGTTGCTCAACCGGTCGCACGGCGTTGCCTTCAACCTCCTCTGGATCCTCTCCGGGCGCATGCGCAGCCACAACAGGGCGCTCGAGACGACACGCACGCGCAGCCTCGAATTCGAGCATGCGGCCAGCGTCGACGTCCTCACCGGCATGCACAACCGGCGTTGGCTGGACGACACTTTCGCCCGCATGCTGCGCCGCTGCTACAACGATGCGCGCCCCGCCTGCCTGCTGATGATCGACATCGACCGCTTCAAGGTCTTCAACGACACCTGGGGACACTTGTCCGGCGATGCCGTGCTGCGACATGTGTCGCGCCAAATGGGCGCGCATTTGCGGCCGACGGACCTGATGGCCCGTTATGGCGGCGAGGAGTTTTCGGCGCTGCTGCCGGACACGTCGCAAGCGGAAGCGCTGGGCATCGCCGAACGCCTGCGCAACGGCATCGAGTGGGCTTCCCTGGCGATGAACGAGAGCGGAGAGACGGTCCGCGTCACGATCTCCGTCGGACTGGCCGAGGCGCACGCAGAGGAAACGCTGGAAGCCCTCATCGACCGCGCCGATGCCGCCCTTTACCGGGCCAAGGAGAATGGACGCAACCGTGTCGAATCCGCCACCTGAAATGAACGGCCCTAGGCTCGCTTCGTTCGCTGCCATCGGCAGGCTCCCAGCACCCGGGAGGCCTGGCGGGCGGCGGCTGAGCGCGGCTGCGGCCGCCGTTCCGGTATCATTGCGCCCTTTTCGATGAACCCGAAAGCAGGATGATCCGCAAGCTGCTGCGCCGCGTCTTCAGCAAGTCACCGTCCGCCCACGAACCGGCGCTGATCCCCGTCGAGAAGCACCATGTCCGCCGCGAGTCGATTTCCCACGGCGCGCGACAGACGGTCGCGCGCCTGCAGGAGCACGGCCATGCCGCCTTCGTCGTCGGCGGCGCGGTGCGCGATCTGCTCGCCGGCATCGAGCCGAAGGATTTCGACATCGCCACGGACGCCACGCCCGAGCAGGTGCGCGGCATCTTCCGCCGCTCGCGCATCATCGGCCGCCGCTTCCGCATCGTGCATGTCATGTCGGGCGGGGAAACCATGGAGGTGTCCACCTTCCGCGCTGGCACAGACGTCGATTCCGAGACCGACGCGCACGGACGCGTCCTGCGCGACAACGTCTTCGGCAACGTCGAGGAAGATGCGGCGCGGCGCGATTTCACCATCAACGCGCTCTACTACAACCCGGCCGACGAGACCATCACCGACTACCATCACGGCGTCGCCGACCTCCGGCAGAAGACCCTGCGCATGATCGGCGACCCGAGAAAGCGCTATCGCGAGGACCCGGTGCGCATGTTGCGCGCCGTGCGCATGGCGGCCAAGCTGGGGCTGGCCATCGACCCGGCGGCGCGCACGCCGATCCGCGAGATGGCCGACCTGCTCGAGAACGTGCCGGCCGCACGCCTTTTCGACGAGATGCTCAAGCTGCTGCTCTCCGGCCATGCCGTCGAATGCCTCAAGCAACTGCGCGAGGAAGGCCTGCATCACGGCCTGCTGCCGCTGCTCGACGTCATCATGGAGCAGCCGCTGGGCGAGCGTTTCGTCTGGCTCTCGCTCGCCAACACCGATGCCCGCGTCAACGCCGGCAAGCGCACCTCGCCCGGCTTCCTCTTCGCCACCCTGCTCTGGCACGAGGTGCTCGCCGCCTGGGAAGCGCGCAAGAAAAACGGCGAGCCGCCTATCCCGGCCCTGCACGGGGCCATGGACGAGGTGCTCGACATCCAGGGCGGCAAGCTGGCCATCACCCGCCGCATCGCCGCCGACATCAAGGACATTTGGATCCTCCAGCCGCGGCTGGAAAACCGCAGCGGCCGACGCCCGCTGCGAGTCATCGAACAGCCGCGCTTCAAGGCCGCCTACGACTTCCTCCTGTTGCGCGCGGAAAGCGGCGAGCAGGATCGCGAGCTGGCCGACTGGTGGCGGGAATTCCTCGAAGCCGACGTCGATGCGCGGCTGGCCATGCTGGCCAAGGGAGGTCCGCGCGGGATGCCGGAGCAAAAGTCAGCCCGCAGAAGACGGCGGCGGCGCAAGAGCGGCGGGGACGCATCCGCCCCGGAAGGCGACGCATGACGGTGCGGGCATTCGTCGCGCTGGGCAGCAACCTGGGCGATCCGCAGGCCACCGTGCAGGCGGCGCTCGATGCGCTGGAAAGCCTGCCCCGCAGCGCGCTGGCGGCGGCCTCTTCGCTCTACCTCAGCGCGCCGGTGGGCTTGCACAACCAGCCGGATTTCATCAATGCCGTCGCCGCCCTCGATACGCAGCTGGGCGCCGAGACCTTGCTCGAGGAGCTCTTCGCCATCGAGGCCCGCTTCGGGCGCACGCGGGCGTACCGGAATTCGCCGCGCACGCTGGACCTCGACCTGCTGCTGTATGGCGACGAGACGCGCCGCACGGCGCAGCTGACCCTGCCGCATCCGCGCATGCACGAGCGCGCCTTCGTCCTGCTGCCGCTCGTCGAGATCGCGCCGCATGCGGTGCTTCCCGGCCTCGGACCGGCCGCCGCGCTTCTGGAGGGCGTGCGCGACCAGGCATTGACAAGACTCGAAGCCCTCAGGGCATCCTGATCCTGAACTCGCCGTGTATTCCGGAAGCGGTATAGTGCAACTTCCGCCCCCAGCTTCCGACGGACTATGATGCGCGCTGTATCCATGACTGAGCAACGACATGAGCTACCTTGAAAATTCGCGCCCGGTAAACCTGACCGAACTCGCGCGCATGCGTGCCGAGGGCGAGAAGATCGCCGTGCTGACCTGCTACGATGCCAGCTTCGCCGCCCTGCTCGACCGCTGCGGCGCGGATGTGCTTCTGGTGGGCGACTCGCTCGGCAACGTGCTGCAGGGGCAGTCCTCCACCTTGCCGGTGACGCTGGAGCAGATGGTCTACCACACCGGCTGCGTGGCGCGCGGTCTGGGCAGGCAGGGGCGACCCTTCATCGTCGCCGACATGCCCTTCGGTTCCTATCAGGAAAGCCCGGCGCAGGCCATGCGCTCAGCCGTGCCGCTGATGGCCGCCGGCGCGCAGATGGTCAAGCTGGAAGGCGGCGCCTTCATGGCCGAGACGGTGCGCTTTCTCGTCGAGCGCGGCGTGCCTGTGTGCGCCCACGTCGGCCTCACCCCGCAGTCGGTGCATCAGCTCGGCGGCTATCGCGTGCAGGGCAAGACCGATGCCGCCGCCCAGCGCATGAGGGAGGACGCGGCCGCGCTGCAGCAGGCCGGCGCGGCCCTCATCGTGCTGGAAATGGTGCCCGCTCCGCTGGCGGCCGACATCACACGCAGCGCAACCGGCATGGCCACCATCGGCATCGGCGCCGGCAAGGAGTGTCACGGTCAGGTGCTGGTGCTGCACGACATGCTCGGCATCTATCCCGGCAAGACGGCACGGTTCGTGAAGAACTTCATGGAGGGCGCGGCAAGCATCGACGACGCCGTCAAAGCCTACGTCTCCGCCGTCAAGGGCGGCAGCTTCCCGGCCCCGGAACACTGCTATTGACGATGCTGATTCATGACACGATTGCCGGCCTGCGCGCAGCGCTGGAAGACGCCGGCCGCATTGCCTTCGTGCCCACCATGGGCAACCTGCACGAAGGCCACATCGCACTCATGCGCCAGGCGCAGGCGCACGGCGACACGGTCGTGTCCAGCCTCTTCGTGAACCGCCTGCAGTTCGGCCCGAAGGAGGACTTCGACACCTACCCGCGCACCTTCGAGTCCGACTGCGAGAAGATGGCGGCGGTCGGCGTGGCCCACCTCTTCTCGCCCGGCGAGAGGGAAATGTATCCGACGCCGCAGGCCTACCATGTGCAGCCGGATGCGTCGCAGGCCGACATCCTCGAGGGTGAATTCCGCCCGGGCTTCTTCCGCGGCGTCGCCACCGTGGTGATGAAACTGTTTTCCATCGTGCAGCCGCAGGCGGCGCTGTTCGGCAAGAAGGACTACCAGCAGTTGATGATCATTCGCAACATGGTGCGCGAGTTTGCCCTGCCCATCGACATCGTTCCCGGCGAAACGGTCCGCGCGGCCGATGGCCTGGCCCTGTCCTCCCGCAACGGCTACCTGTCCGAGGCCGAACGGGCCGAGGCACCCCGGCTGTATCTGGCACTGGACAAGATTCGGCAGGCCCTGCAGGCCGGAGAGCGAGACCTGGCGCGGCTTGAGCAGGGGGCCATGCTGGAACTCCGCGCCAGTGGCTGGATTCCACAGTATGTTGCGGTGCGAAAACAACTTGATCTACAATTGCCGGCCGCTCACGATTCTGGGTTGGTGGTGCTGGGCGCGGCACTCCTTGGGAGCACGCGCCTGATCGACAACCTGGAAGTTTAGGGCTCCGCCATGCGCTCAGGCCGGCGGGGCACCAGCAGCGCACCTTGCGGGAGAGGAAACCGCAACCTGCCGGCTACTGAGAGAAGGAGCGACCACGATGCAACGGATGATGCTCAAATCCAAGCTGCACCGCGTGACGGTTACACACGCTGAACTGCACTACGAAGGTTCCTGCGCGATCGACCAGGATCTGCTCGATGCCGCGGATATCCGCGAATACCAGCAGATCGACATCTACAACGTCAATAACGGCGAGCGCTTCACCACCTACGCCATTTCCGCGGAACGCGGTTCCGGCATCATATCCGTCAATGGTGCCGCGGCCCGCAAGGCCGCGCCCGGCGACCTCCTCATCATCGCCACCTACGCGATGTACGACGAGGCGGAACTCGCCAGGTTCGAGCCGGATCTGGTCTACGTCGACTCGCGCAACCGGATGATGAACCAGCGCCACAAGATTCCCGTTCAACTCGCCTGACCAAGGCACCTGGGAACCGGGGCCCGCGCGATCCGCGGGCTTTTTTTATTTCACG
>WBZL01004154.1_pt1 | contig 12742 bp, 7 predicted proteins | sample 5204291 | NCBI WGS metagenome assembly WBZL01 (sample SAMN12344345, study PRJNA552823) | activated sludge metagenome | biome: Activated sludge suspended growth; feature: Nitrification reactor; material: Wastewater; isolation source: activated sludge from nitrification reactor of wastewater treatment...
CAGATCATCATTTTCACGCGTCGGATCATCATTTTCACGCGTCGGATCATCATTTTCACGCGTCGGATCATCATTTTCACGCGTCGGATCATCGTTTTCACGCGTCGGATCATCGTTTTCACGCGTCGGATCATCGTTTTCACGCGTCGGATCATCATTTTCACGCGTCGGATCATCGTTTTCACCCGTTAGACGGCCGTTTTCCGGCAGAAGTTGCCCCGCCCGAGGAACAATAGATTGCTATAATTAGACGAATGTCTAATAAACCATCACCCTGGCGTAAGAATCTGGTCCAGCAGCGCATGAACGCGGCTGTCGACCATCTGAAACCGCAGCGCTGGAACTGGACGGCCGTCATTCGCCCGCTGGATCGACGGCTGGCCGGGCAGGCCAACGAACCCCTCAGCGGCAAACAGGTCCGCAATCTGCGCTATTTCTGGCTGGATGGCGTGTTCGCCGCCGCCAGCGACAACTTCTACGTGGGCTATATCGCCCTGTACGCGCTGGCCCTAGGCGCCAGCAATGGGCAGATTGGCTGGCTAACGGCCGTCGGCAACCTGATGGGCGCGCTGGCTCTCTTCCCCGGGGCACAGCTCATCGAAAAAGTAGGCCGCCGCAAACCGGTCGTTCTATGGACCGGCGGCGGCGTGGCCCGCCTGACCCTGCTCGGTTTTGCCACCTTCCCTTTCTTCATCATCGGCCGCCCAGACATCGCCATCTTGCTGATTGTGCTGCTGGAAGGCACGCGCGCCTTCGCCGCCAACATGGGCAACCCCGGCTGGACCTCCATGGTGGCCGATCTGGTTCCCAACGCCATGCGCGGGCGCTATTTCGGCAGCCGCAACGTGGCCATGGGGCTGGCCGCCCTGCTGATCGGCCCTCTGGCCGGACGACTCATCACCGCCGGCAACGCCTGGGCCGATTCGCCGGTGCTGGGCTACCAGATTGTCTTTGGGCTGGCCTTCGTTCTGGGGATGATCAGCACCGCGCTGTTTAGCAAAATCAACGAGCCGCCCATGAAAACGGAAGACGGCCGTCACCACCAGCGCGGCGATCTGCGCAAAGCCATCAAACAAGCCCCCGGCTACATCGGACTCATCGCCAGCGCCTTTGTCTGGAATCTCTCTTTACAAGTCGCCGCCCCCTTCTTCAACGTCTACCTGGTCGATGCCTTCCAGGCCAGCACCACGACCATCGGCCTGCTGGTCGCCGTCAGCAGCCTCACGGCGTTAATCGGCCAGCCGGTGTTCGGCCATTTTCTGGACAAAAAGGGAGCGCTGTGGGTGATGCTGGTGTGCGGCTTTACCATTCCCGTGCTGCCCCTGGGCTGGATTTTTATTACCGCGCCCTGGCAGGTGGGCCTCATCAACACGTTGGGCGGCTTTGTCTGGGCCGGGTATAACCTGGCCAATTTCAACCTGCTGCTGCTGCTAACGCCGGACACGCAGCGGGCGCGGGCGGTGGCTTTGTACCAGACGGCCGTTTTCACCAGCGCCGTCATTGGCCCCCTGCTCGGCGGCTACCTGGCCGACGCGGTCAGTTTCCAGCTTTTGTTTGGCCTCAGCGGCCTCGGCCGGTTTATGGGCATGGTTCTGTTTTTCCTGTTTGCCGCACGGCCGTATCAGCGAACAATTGACACGCACGGGTAGAGCAAGAGGGCAGATGAGGAGATTCTCCCGGTCTCCCCATCTCCCAATCTCCCATTGCCCCCCACCGGCAATTACCCTAAAATTGCTGGCGTGAATCCCAGAAGACAGACCCGGAAATATCTATGAGCCAGACCCCCATCTACACCATCGGTTACGGCGCACGGACGATTGAAGCGTTCATCGCCGCCTTGCGCGCCCACGACATTGCCTACTTGCTCGACGTGCGCTCGAAGCCTTATTCGCGCTACAAGCCCGATTTTAGCAAGCAGCAATTGGCCGCCCACCTGGAAACGGCCGGTATTCGTTACGTCTTCATGGGCGATACGCTCGGCGGCCAGCCGGACGACCCCGCCTGCTACACCGACGGCCGTGTCGATTACGACAAAATGCGCCAAACCCCCGCCTTCCAAACAGGCCTGGAACGTGTGCAAAAAGCATACAGCCAACAACTGCGCGTGGCCCTGATGTGCGCCGAAGGTAAACCGGAAGCATGCCACCGCACTCACCTGATCGGGCAGGCGCTCACGGCTGTCGCCGTCCCTGTCAGCCACATCGACGAAAACGACCAGTTACTCAGCCAGGATGCAGTGCTGGCGCGATTAAACGGCGGCCAGATAGGCCTGTTCATGGAAGAAGAGGCGAATGAAGGGGAAACGGCCGTTTCTCCACCCGACATGCCGCCCCCGCCGCCCAACTTCGAAGACGATTACCAAAGCGGCTACCCGCTCGACGACGAACCGCCGCCCTACGACGACTACTCCGCTGCCGGTGAGATGATGCCACCGTCCGGCTTTGCCCCGGTCAAGGCTATTGCCGCCAACGATCTGCCCCTCACCCTGGACGCCGCCGCCGCGCTGCTGCGTGACGTCTTCGGCTACGACGGCTTCCGCCCGCTCCAGGCGGAGGTCATCCAAAACGTGCTGGAGCGGCAAGATTCGCTGGCCATCATGCCCACCGGCAGCGGCAAATCGCTCTGTTACCAGATTCCCGCCCTGCTCTTTCCTGGCCTCACCGTCGTCGTCTCGCCGCTGATTTCGTTGATGGAAGACCAGGTGATGCAGCTAAGGGAAGCGGGGGTAACGGCCGTGTACCTCAACTCCTCCCTCAGCTACCCGGAATACCATTGGACCACCGACCAAATTCGCCAGGGCGCGGTGAAACTGCTCTATGTCGCCCCGGAAACCCTGCTGCGCTCAGAAACCCTGGCCTTGCTGGAACAGGCCAGCGTAGCCTGCCTGACCATCGACGAAGCCCACTGCATCTCCGCCTGGGGACATGATTTTCGGCCCGAGTATCGGCAGTTGGTGGAAGTGCGGCGGCGGCTGCCAACGGCCGTGTGCATCGCCGTCACCGCCACGGCCACCGACCGCGTGCGCCAGGACATCAAACAAACGCTGGCCATCCCGGCAGCCGGTGAGTTCATTGCCAGTTTCGACCGTGAGAATTTATTTCTGGAGGTGTCCGCCAAAACCGACGGCCTGCGGCAGGCGAGCGAATTTCTGGCCGCCCATCGCGGCGAGGCGGGCATCATTTACTGCGCCACCCGCAAACAAGTCGACCAGCTCACCGGGCAGTTGGCCGCTTCTGGCTGGCCGGTGCTGCCCTATCACGCCGGATTAGACGACGCCGCCCGACGCGCCAATCAAAAACGCTTCATCCTGGAAGAGGGCATGGTAATGGTGGCCACGATTGCCTTTGGCATGGGCATCAACAAATCCAACGTGCGCTTTATTTTGCACTACGATCTGCCGCAAAACCTGGAAAGCTATTACCAGCAAATCGGCCGCGCCGGGCGTGACGGCCTGCGCGCCGACTGCCTGCTGCTATTCAGCTACGCCGATGTGCAGACAATCAATTTTTTCATTCAGCAGCAAGACTCGTCGCAGCAGGCAGGGGCGCGGGCGCGGCTGGAAGCGATGCTGGGTTTTGTGGAGACGATGGTGTGCCGGCGACGGCCGTTGCTGGCCTACTTCGGCGAAACCTACCACCAGGGCGAGTGCGACCACTGCGACAACTGCCAGACCGACCAGGGCGAACTGGCCGACCTGACCATCCCGGCGCAAAAATTCCTCTCCTGCGTCAAGCGTACCGGCGAGTTCTTCGGTATGAGCCACGTCATCGACGTGCTGCGCGGTTCGCAGTCGCAAAAAGTCCTGGATCGCGGCCACGACCGGCTCTCTACGTATAACATCGGCAGCGAATACTCCAAGAAAGAATGGCAGTTTTTGGCGCGGCAGTTCATTCAGCAGGGGCTGCTGACGCAAGACATGGAACACGGCAGCCTGAAGCTGACACCCCAGGCGTATGCCGTGTTCAAGGGCGAGACGGTGCAGGGGCTGCTGCCCGCCCAATCGCCAACCGCACGCCCCATCACCGCCCAGGATTACGATCTGGACTTGTTTGCTCTGCTGCGCGACCGGCGCACGGCGCTGGCGACGGCGGCCAACGTGCCGCCTTATGTTATTTTTTCTGACCGGTCTTTGGTGGAAATGGCCATGTATTTCCCGCAGTCGGCGTCGGCGTTTGGCGGCATGTATGGCGTGGGCGGAGCCAAGCTAGAGAAGTACGCCGACGAGTTTTTGCCGATTATTCGGGCTTACTGCGCGGAAAAGGGGATTGGCGAAAAGGGGAAAACGGCCGTTGCCTCATCCCCCACTCCTGCACGCCCAGCCGCTAACGGCCGCAACCGCAGCGACGAAGTGGTGGATTTGTTTAACGCCGGGCATTCGGTGCCGGAATTGGCGGCGCAGTTTGGCGTGAAAGAGCGCACGATTTTGGGGCATTTGTGGACGGGGGCGCAGGGGAAACGGCCGTTACGCACCGACTATCTGCTCGAACTCAGCCAGCTTTCCCCGGCCGAGCAGCAGCGTGCTCTGGATGCCTTCGCCGACCTGGGAACCGACTTCTTGCGTCCGGTCTTCGAGGCTCTCGGCGAGACTGTCAGCTACGATGAGCTGCACCTTTTGCGGCTGGTGGCTGCGGCGCAACAGGCAGCCTGAATCCCAGAGCGATTTCGGAGGAAGAATTTCCTTCTTGCCGGGAGAGCGTCTGTTCTAACCGGATAGGGTAAACAGCAGTAAAGGTCGTGCCGGCAGTTTGGTCGGTTACAAAATAAACTTTCCCCTTTAAAAAGCGTTCACTCAGCAGCCTCATGGAATAGGTGCCTAATCCACGCTGCGTGCCTTTGGTGGAAAACGAGCGCAGGAAAACCTGCCGTTGAATGTGTGGTGGCATAAATGTGGGATTATGAACCCAAAAAACGGCCGTATCCCCTTCCTGGCGGCAGCCGAGCGTAACTGTTTGGCTTTCCGCGCAGGCCTCTAGCGCGTTTTTAACCATGTTGCCCAGCACACGCCCCACCACAGCCTCGTCCGTCATAAAGAGAAAATTCTCCGCGGCGGAGTCGATGTGGAGATGGCAGCGGCGATAGGCAGCTTGCGTTTCATAGAAATCGGACAATTGTTCCAGCAGCGGGAGGGAGAGGGTGTCGCAGAGATTGAGTTCGAGACGGCCGTTTTCCGCTGCCAACAACTGCTGCTGCGTATCAATCTCATCGATCAATTTGCGGGACGCCTGATTCAACATCCGGCTGGCCGGAACCTCCTCCATCTGGTATTGCAACAACTCCACTGCACCATGAATAATTGTCGCCGTGTTGCGCAGATCATGAAAAAAGATACGTTCCAACACTTGCCGACGCTTCTCATCAGCAATGTCAATCATCGAAAAAATGGTCAGCTGATCGCCGTTAACCTGCAAGGGCGTAGCCGTCACGCGTAAATCTAAAGCGCCAAACTGTTCATCTTCGCCACGAGCAATACGGCACTCTCGCGTATTGCTTACTTCCTTTTGGGCTATCATAATGGCATGAATCGCGCCGCAAGACCGGCAGGCATCCGTCGTGCCGCAGCCGCCCACATCTTCAAATGCATGTCGGCAGCCGATAGCTTCGCCGATACGCATACCCAGCGCTTCCTCCTTGGTCGCCAGACCGGAAAAGGCCAACATGGTCTGATTGAGAAAAACGATCTGCCGTTCCGCATTGAGAATAATCACGCCATTGGGAACAGAGTCTAGAATCTGGCACAACAAATCGAAATTGGAGAAATATTGATTTTGCCCCAACAAACCCATGGGGTCAGCTCTTTCTGCGCTGGCAAAGTGAGTAGGGATTTTGCTTATCATATGATTCCTTATTGGGCAGTCCTGGGTATTTAGAGCCAAATGAGGGCTGTTTGGGGCTGCTTCCTCTCAGACACGCACTGAAATGATCGGCCGAAGCGACGGCGAATCGGTGCGGATACTTCGTTTCCTTTAACCGGGTTGATCTTTTTTATGCTGCTGTGGTGGGGAGAACGGCCGTTACGAATTCGCAGCATCGTGACAAAAGTAGCATGGCAAATCATTTGCCATGCAGCCCCGAAGGGTTTGCTCCTGAGAAGCCAGACCTCTTGGACCTCAAACCCTTAGGGTGTGTATCATTCAGACAATACAACACTATGGGTCTTTTGAAAATAGGCCAAAGATAACAGACAAATCAAAGCGTAATAGTGAATGTGGCGCCATGGCCAGGTGTGGAAACGGCCTGAATCGTGCCACCATGAGCGCTCACCAGCGATTTGACAATTGCCAAACCCAGGCCGGATTCACCTTCACCTTCGTGGCGAGACTTGTCGCCGCGATAGAAACGGTCAAAGATGTGCGGCAGCTCATCGGGCGAAATGCCAGTTCCGGTGTCGGCGACGATGAGCTGCAAACTGCCGGGGGTATGGGGAGTGGGTACGGCCGTCAGGATGATACGGCCGTTCGGCGGTGTGTAACGCAGGGCATTGCTAACCAGGTTGCCCAATACCTGCCGCATACGCGCCGGGTCAACCTGGATAAGCGGCAGATCAGGCGGGGCGTCGGTGACCAGATTCACATGTTGTTGCATGGCCTTGTGGGCATAGGCCGTCTGCACCTGGGCCAGCAACTCGCGCGGGTGAATGGGTTCTTTGTACAAAGCCAAATTGCCAGCGTCGGCCAGCGAGAGGGTGCGCAAATCTTCTACCAGCCGTTTAAGTGTTTCCACTTCCTGGTGCATCATTTGCAACCGGGGAGCCGTTGGCGGTAGCGTGCCATCTTCCATGGCTTCCAAATAGCCGGAAAGAACAGTGAGTGGGGTGCGCAAGTCGTGGGCAATGTCGGCGGTCATCAGGCGGCGTTGTTGGTTCGCGCGGACGAGTTCGGCGCTCATCTGGTTAAAGGTGTTGGCCAGATCACCCAGTTCGTCCTGGGTGCGCACGGGGACCTGCTGCTCCAGGCTGCCGGCGGCCATGGCGCGGCTGGCGGCGGCCAGTTCTTGCAACGGCCGTGTCAGAGTCTGCGCCAAAATCAACGCCAGAATAATCGCCACGGCCGTGGCGACCAGCGCGCCAATCAACAACGCGCGGTTGGTTTGCTGCACATAAGCCTGCTCCACAGGGTTGCGCGGCGGCGGCTGATTAACCGGCAGCACCACACCGACCTGCGCGCCATCTACCGTCAGAGGGATACCCGCTGCCAGATCAGACGGAGAAGCGATCATGCCGCGCCAGTAAGGTCCGTTTTCGATGATGATACGGCCGTTCTCATCCGCCAGGGCAAAAGGTGCATCGGAACGGCTGAGGCCGCCCTCGTGATCATGGGCGCGCCGCGCCAGGCCGTTAAACGTCCCATTTGCTTCGTAATAGGCCAGCACGTCATTGACAAAACTGGCCTGTCCCTGTTCACGCAGCAGGGCGTTAAAGGCCCGCTCGTTAGACTGCCGCACAATAACGGCAGCAATCAACGAACCGGCCAGGCTGATGGCCAGGAAGGTGAAGATGAGCTTGAGGCGAAGTGAATGCATAGGGTTCGTGAAGGTGAAGCGTGAAGCGTGATGTATGACCATCACGCTTCACGCTTACGCATCAATCCATACAAAAGCGGTAACCGACACCAAATACGGTTTCTACGTAGCGCGGGTTGGCAGGATCCAGTTCGATTTTGGTGCGCAAATTGCGTACATGGACGTTGATGGTTTTTTCTGCGCCTTCCAGGGCAATGCCCTGCAAGTTTTCCAGCAGTTCCAGGCGCGAAAATGCCCGCCCCGGCGAGGTCATCAACACGGCCAGCAGGTCAAATTCTGAGGGGGTGAGCTGCACATCGGTCCCGGCGACGGTGACGCGACGGCCGTTTTTATCCAGCACCACATCCGCCACTTGCAGCCGCTCGGCTGGCGTATCGCTGCGGGCTGTGCGCCGCAGCACAGCCCGCACGCGCGCCGTCAGTTCGCGCATACCAAACGGCTTGGTCACATAATCATCTGCGCCTAATTCCAGACCCAACACCTTATCCGTTTCTTCCAATTTGGCCGTCAGCAAAATGATGGGCGCGTCGGCTTCCTGGCGAAAGGTGCGCATGAAGGTGTAGCCGTCCATCTCCGGCATCATAATGTCCAGCAGAATGAGGTCTGGGTTTTCCTGGCGGGCGGTGAAGAGGGCGACACGGCCGTTTTCGGCCGTCACCACCCGATAGCCCTGCTCGGTTAGATATTCGCGCAGCAGCGTGCGCACATTGGCTTTGTCATCGACTACAAGAATTGTTTGCATAGCGCCCTCATTATAGCCTAACAATGATAAAGATTTGGTTTAGATGGGATTCACGGCCGATAAATTTTCCGGTTCTTTGGGCCTTCAGGCGGCAACGTCGTTACGCCCCATGGCAACCTTCCGTCACGCATCGCGCATCACGTCTCAGGCGCAATCCCAGAAGTTCAACTTTGCTCTTGCCTGCCACCCATGTTCATGGCATCATTCCCGCCTTGGAGGCTACCATGACATTTAACTTTGATGAAGAGATAGAACGGACCGGAACCCACAGCATCAAGTGGGAATTCCTTTTTGAAGGCCACAAACTGGTATTTGGCGATCATGCTCAGGCCAAACACGGCCGTGATCGGCTGCTGCCCATGTGGGTGGCCGATATGGACTTTCGCTGCCCTCCGGCGGTGATTGAGGCCCTGACCGAGCGCGTGGCGCACGGCATCTTCGGCTACGCGATGCCATCGGACTCTTACTACGAGGCCGTCATCGATTGGATGGCCCGGCGTTACGGCGTTGTTGTCGAGCGCGAATGGCTGGTGCTAACGCCCGGCGTCGTTCCCGCCCTGAACATGCTGGTGGAAACGCTCATCGCCCCCGGCGACAAAGTGCTGGTGCAGCGGCCTGTGTATTACCCCTTCTTCGCCGCCATCGAAAACAACGGCGGCGAAATTGTGTCGAATACGCTGGTGCTGGAAAACGGCCGTTACACCATCGATTTCGACGACCTGGCTGCCAAAGCCGCCGATCCGGCCGTTAAAATGGCGATTCTGTGCAGCCCCCACAACCCCGTCGGCCGCGTTTGGACCCGTGAAGAACTGACCCGCTTTGGCGAAATCTGCCTGGCCAACGACGTCCTCGTCATCTCCGATGAAATCCACTGCGACCTCATCTACGACGGCGTTGCCTTCACCTCTTTTGCCGCCATCAACGAGACCTTCGCCCAAAAAAGCATCATCTGCACCGCTCCCAGCAAAACCTTCAATATGGCCGGTCTCAAAACGTCCAACATCATCATTCAGGACAAAGAAATACGCGCCAAATTTAACAAAACCCTGAATCGTCACGGGTTGATGGGCGGCAACGCCCTGGGCATCGTCGCCACTGAAGCCGCCTATACGCACGGCGAAGCGTGGCTGGCCGAGGTCATGGCCTACATTGAAGCCAATTATCACTTCCTGGTGGCTTATTTAGCCGAACACCTGCCCCAACTGGAGGTCATTCGGCCGGAGGGAACCTATCTGGTCTGGGTAGACTGCCGCAAACTGGGCTTAGACCCTGCCGCCCGCCGGCAGCTTTTGCTGGGCGAGGCCAAAGTTTTTCTGGACAACGGGGAAATGTTTGGACCGGAAGGCGAAGGCTTCGAGCGGTTTAATCTGGCCTGCCCTCGTTCTATCCTGGCTGAAGCGCTGGAACGGATTGTAACGGCCGTTTCCCACCTCTAACACCGTAATCCGTAGTCCGTTTATGGGCTACGGATTACGAACCGCTAACGCCACCGCCTCCGCCAGCGGCAGCGCCCAACCCTCTGCCCAGGCCAAGGCAAACGCTTCTTCGCCCAACAACGCCCGCGCATGGCCCTTTTTCCCTTCCGCTTCCGCCTGATAACTGGCCGCCGGAGTAATGCCCAACTCTTGCCGCAGCCGTTCGCTGGCGGCAAACAGGCGGACCGCATCGGCCACATCCCCCAGATACATGCGCGCTATGCCAATAGCCCCCAACGAGATCGTCAGCTCCGGCCGGTCGCCTAACTGGTGGCGCAGGTGAATACTTTCACGAAAATAGGCCATCCCCGCCTCAGCATCGCCCCGTTCGACATTCACTTCTCCCAGGCCGTGCAGCGTATAACTGAGCGAACTCAAATTGTTGGTCTGGCGGCACAACTGCGTGCCTTCCTGATACAGTCGTTCGGCGGTCGCCAGATCGCCCAGGCGACGCATCACAATCGCCAGATTGTTTAAGGTAGAGATGACCGGGCGCATTTCGCCCATCCGGCGATCAATCGACAGGGTTTGTTCCAGCAGGTCGCGGGCACGGCCGTAATCTCCCTGTGTCCCTGCCAAAATCGCCAGATTCTCCAACGAACGACACATGCCCGCCTCGTCGCCCAGCCTTTCCTGAATGACCAGCGCCTGCTCATGAGCAATCTGTGCGGCGGCAAGATCGCCCTGCAGCCGCAAAAATTTGCCGATGCGGTTCAAAATGCGGGCATGAAGCTCGTCTGTTTCCTGACTTAACGAAAGCGCCAATTCCAGCCAGCGCCGTCCTTCGCTCAGATAGCCGCGAATGTACCAGAACTGCTGCAAATTCTCGACCAGTTCCAGGGCAAAGCGCGCCCTGGCGGGTACGGCCGTTTCCCCATCCACGGCCCACGTTAGAGCGGCGCGCATGTTGTGATGCTCCCTGTCCAGAAGTTCCAGCCAAATAACTGTATCTGTACTGGCAATGAGATGAGGTTGGGCGATTTGCGCCAGGCTGCCATAATATTCTGCGTGCGCCTGCCGCGCCGCCGCCAACAAATCCTTCGCCTGCAATTGTTCCTGGGCATACTCGCGCAAAGTCTCCAGCATGGCATAACGCTGCGCGCCATCTGTCGCCGCGTATTGGCGCAGCAAGCTCTTTTCGACCAGCGATTGCAGATTGGAGACCAGCGCAGGTGTATCGGCCAGAGGCCAATCGGCGATGGCCAGACGCGCTAAAATGGCTTGCACGGCCGTTGCATCACACCCATCCACAAAGACCCCCAACACGTCGAACAATGCCCGCGCTGAGGGCGTCAGCAGGTGGTAACTCCAGGTAATCGCTCCACTGAGCGACTGCTGGCGCGGCGTCAGGTCACGCGGGCCGCCGGTCAGGGCCACCAGCCGCGTGCGCAGTTGGGCAAAAACCTGCGCCGGCGTCAGCCATTTCACCTGCGCGGCGGCCATTTCGATGGCCAGCGGCAGGCCATCCAACCAGGCGCAAATTCGGGCCACATCGGCTACGTTGTCGGCCGTCAGACGGAAATCTGGTCGCACGGCGCGGGCACGTTCCTGGAACAGGCGGATGGACGGGTAACGAGAGAGGTAGGAAACGGCCGTCGCCGTCGGCAAATGGTTCACGTCTGGCAAAGGCAGCGGCGGCACGGGAAACTCATGCTCACCATAAAGATGCAGCACTTCACGGCTGGTCACCAGCGCTTTTACCCCTGGGGCAGCGGCCAATAACTCTGTCACAATGGCCGCTGCGCCCACTACCTGCTCAAAATTGTCCAGAACCAGCAGCAAACGCCGGGAGCGCAAGAATTCTTTCAACGCCCGCCGCAGGGGAGCCTGCCCATCGCCGGAGCGCAGCGGTTCCACCACGCCCAGGGCCTGGGCCACGGCCGTTGTCACCAAATCCGGGTCGGTGATGGGCGCCAGCGGCACAAAATAAGCCCCCTGCGGAAAGGCGGCCTGCCCGGCCAATTGGGCCGCAGCGGCCAGACTAAGGCGAGTCTTGCCTGTTCCTGGCGGGCCTGTCAGTGTCAGCAGGCGTACGCCCGGGTCTTGCAGCAGCTCGGTAACGGCCGTTACTTCCTGCTTCCGCCCCACAAAACTGGTCAGCGGCGCGGGCAATTCGCCAACCAACGGTTCTGATCCAGCCACCGGAACGGTTTGCATCGGTGAATACACATCCGGCGTCGGCGGCATCTGGCTGAAGCCGCGCGCGTACAACACAAAATTGTCCCGTTCAGCTGCGGCCACGCCCAACACATCAGCCAGCAGACCGGCCAGTTGAGCCGACGGCCGTAAATCCCCCGCCTCCAAACGACGCACTGCGCTGGCAGAGCAGTGCGCTCGTCGGGCTAATTCTTCACGGCTCAAACCCAGCGCTTTACGGCGATGTTTTAACCAATTGGGGAAGGATTCGGGCATGACCATACGTAGCTGTGGATTATAACAGAGGCGCCCAAGAAAAGTGTGTCAAAAATAGTGTCACTTTGTGTCACTGACAAACCCCCTGCGCCAGATTTACACTGACCCCAACGTTAAACAAATCCATTCAACTTGTAAAGGAGACATATCAATGAAAAAGTCTGGTTTATTCTTAGGATTACTCGTAGGGCTGCTCGTTCTCCTGGCTGCGTGTGGGGGTAAAGCCGCAACCATAGCCGACATTCCCGCTTACCCTGATGCCGTACCCTTAGAGCCGGGCGTCGATCCGGTAGCCGACACCCTGGTCAACAACATGGTGCAAGATGCTCAAGTTCGCAGCAGCGTGGGCGCAGGCGGCCAGATCGAGCAAAAAGCGTACCGTCTGCCCGCCGGAACCACCTGGGAGCAGGTGCAAAGTTTTTACAACGACAAACTCGGCGGCGACGGCTGGAAAAATGGCCTGGGCGGCATCGCCGGCAATCTGGCTGGCGACATCATGAACTCGGTCAACGAAGGCAACGAACTGTTCCAGACCGGCATCTGGTCGAAAGACAAACAAACCCTCACCCTCATCCGCGTGGCCGATTCGGTCACA
>WBZL01004155.1_pt1 | contig 12739 bp, 10 predicted proteins | sample 5204291 | NCBI WGS metagenome assembly WBZL01 (sample SAMN12344345, study PRJNA552823) | activated sludge metagenome | biome: Activated sludge suspended growth; feature: Nitrification reactor; material: Wastewater; isolation source: activated sludge from nitrification reactor of wastewater...
CATGAGGGGAACGTTGCAGCATTCGTCGATGACCCGCGCCCACCGCCGCACCGGAGCGACCGCACTGATCGCCACCGTGGTCGCGCTGGTCTGCAGTTCGTGCCTGCTCATGGGTCCGACCGATCCCGGGCCCCTCCGGTACCGCGACGAGATCTTCCCGACCGTCACCAAGACGGCCGACGTGGTCTACGGATCGGCCGTGAAGCAGGACGGCACCACGATCAGCCTGTTCGCCGACATCTACCGACCCGCCGGCGACACGGCGACGGCGCGGCCGATGGTGATCTGGGTCCACGGTGGCAGCTTCAAGAGCGGATCGCGCACCTCGGGGGAACTGGTGGATCTCGCCAACACCTTCGCCCGCAAGGGCTACGTGGGCGCCTCGATCAGCTACCGGCTGTCGGCGCAGGGCTGCACCGTGATCGACGCGGCATGCGTGGAGTCGATCGTCGACGCCACCGAGGACGCCCAGTCCGCGGTCCGCTACTTCCGGGCCAACGCCGCCACCTACGGCATCGACCCGGATCGGATCGCCATCTGGGGCACCTCGGCGGGCGCCATCACGGCCATGAACGTGGGGTTCCGGGCCGTGGTGCCCGGTAACGGCGCAAACCCAGGCGTGTCGTCCGACGTCGAGGCGGCCGTCTCGTTCTCGGGTGGCCGACTGCTGGGCTCGTGTGACGAAGGCGACGCCACCACCTTGCTGTTCCACGGCACCGCGGACCCGCTGACCCCGTACCAGTGGGCCACCAACACGGTGACCTGTGCCCAAGATGCCGGGGTGTGGGTGCACCTGACCTCCTGGGAGGGCCAGGGTCACGTGCCCTACGCGGCCAACCGATCGCAGATCGTGCAGGAGACCACCAGCTTCCTGTGGAACGCGCTGTCGCTCCGGCTCATCGTGTAGCCACCGCCACGGTCACGTCCGCCGAGGCCTCCGCAGGAGCCTCCCAGGCGGCGATCGAGGGGATCGACGCGTTGCTCAGCCACTGCCGGACGGCACGGGTGGCCCGCACGTCGTCTTCGTTGTACTGGAGCAGCCGCACGCGGTTGCGGGCCTTCACCTCCGGGTCGGGGTGGGTCACGGCGTCGCGGTGCCACGTCATGGACTGCAGCCCTCCGGCGTCGGGGTCCCGCCATTGGAAGCCGGCCAGGGGGGCGATGCGCTTGAGCCCCAGACCATGGCCCACCACCAGCGACCCCCGCACCACCTCGTAGAGGTCGATCCACGAGCCCGAGGACACCAGGGCGTCGACCTCCTGCCGGCTGGCGACGGCGGTGCCCGGCGGCGCCTCGTCGAGGATCTGCACCATCTTGCGGTGCTCGGCCGCGGTGTAGCAGTACGCCGCGAACGAGAGTCCGGCGGTCTCGCACCGATCCCGGAGCTCGGTCAGCCAGGTCCAGAACCGGTTGAACACCTCGGTCTGGCTCGTGGGCGTGATGGGGTCCAACGAATAGAAGGGCTGGTAGCCCTCACTGGTGGCGGCGGCCGCCAGCGCCTCTGGCGTGCCGGAGACGAGCGTGCCCCAGAGGTAGACGCCCTCCTCCACGTTCTCCATGTCGATGTCGACCTCCACGTCGGCCCGGGTGACGACCGCGCGGTCGAGCCCCCGGGCCAGGAACGGTCGGCCGCTCACGGTGGCCCGGGCTTCGTCGATGACGGTGGGGAGGTGGCCGCACCGTGACCCGCTGTAGGACGCGGTGAAGGGATCGAGTGCGACCAGGTCGGCCACGGTGGTGAGGTGCAGGGCCCGGAGCCGGTTGCGGAGCACGGCGGTGCCCGGGTGGCCGCCGACCGGGTCGCCGTCGACGCGACCCGGTGCGTCGAGGGGATCGATCGGGTCGAGCGGCGGGGCCAGGGCCTCACCCTCTCGGTCGGCGCCGGGCCCGTCGCCGGCGTCGAGGTCGTCGTCGGGGAGGGGCAACCGGAGCTGGACCGGCCCGTCGTCGGCCGGCCCGTCGTCAGCCGGGCCTTCCGCAGGTACCTCGGGACCGAGCACCCGCTCCAGCGGCGTGTCGGGGGCGAGGGTCCGGGTCCGGGTCAAGAGGTCGTCGACGTCGACCGACGGCGCCCGCGGGTCGTCGCCGAACATCAGCCAGGCGGTGGGCCGGTGCAGTCGAGCCACCTGGGCCCGGGTGAGCACACCGCGGTCGCGATGGGCCAGGAAGTGGTCGTAGGTGGAGCGCGGGATCAGCGACACGTGGTCCACGGCCTCCATCTCGGCCCGGCACACCGCGTCCCACGGGCACGTGGCGCACTGGCCCACGTGGACGGGCACCACCCCGCGGGCCACGTCGGGGTCCCGCGTGCGGGCCAGGCGGTTGGCGATCACCTCCAGGCGGAACCCGAAGCCGTGGTCGTAGTGCGCCAGGGTGGTGACCAGGGTGGGCGACCACCGGGCCGGCCACCGCTCCTCCTCCAGGTCCACCCACCACAGGTTCCGGTCCCGGTCGATCACGCCGCCCAGGGCCCGCTGGCCGGGGGCCACCGCTCCCACCGCCTCCAGCAACCGCCACGCGTGGGCCAGGGCGATGCCGTTCTCGTTGTGGCGGTTGGCGCGAGCGGCGACACCCGGTACCTCCTCGGCGTGGTCGGGGTGGGGGGAGGTCAGGGGGGACCGGCGCAGCCGCCCGCCGGTGGCCGGCCGGGTGAAGGCGTGGCGCCGGACCTCGACCGGGACCCAGCCCGAGGACGGTCCGGTCTCGGTGCCGGGGCGCACGAGCAGGATCGAGCGGCCCCGGCGGCGGCCGGCGTGATCGTCGGGCAGCTGGGCCCCCACGATGATCCGGGCGGGCCCGGCCAGGGCCTCGAGGGTGCGGGCTTCCCGCTCCGAACGCGAGGGCTGGTCGATCACCACCACCGCCACCGTCGGTCCGTGCGGGGCCGCGGCACCGAGCCGGGCCACCTCGGCCCACACGTCGGCCACGTGGTCGGCGGTCTGCTGGGCCCGCAGCACCTCCGACGGGTCGCGAGGCGTCCTGGCGTCGGCCAGATCGGGCGCGTGGTCGAGGTCGGCGCGCACGGGGCACCGGGTGGCCACCACCGCGCGCTGGAGGGGTACGTCCTGCAACGTCACGCCGGGGTGGGGCGTGGGGGTGCCGTACTCCATGGACCGACGGTACCGCCGGGGGGTGACAGGCCGCCGCGCCTTCGGCGCCCGGCGACCTACGCTCGATCGATGGAACCGACCAGCGCGAGAACCCGGCCGGAGCTCGGCGGGGACCACTCGTGAGCCGGCCGATCCGCTTCGGCGTGGCTGCCCATGCAGTGCTCGACGCCGACGAGTGGCGGCGGCTGGCCCAGCGGGTCGAGCACCTGGGGTATGCCACGTTGCTCCTGCCCGACCACACCAATCCCCAGCTGGCACCGATCCCGGCCCTCGTCGCCGCGGCGGCGGCCACCACCACGCTGCGGGTGGGGACCCAGGTGCTCTGCAACGACCTGCGGAACCCCGTCATCGCCGCGAAGGAGGTGGCGACGCTCGATCTGCTCTCCGGCGGGCGGGCCGACTGGGGCATGGGCGCGGGCTGGTTGCCGGCCGACTACGACGGGAGCGGCATCCCGTTCGACCCACCGGGGGTGCGGGTCCGTCGGCTGCGTGAAGCGGTCGAGTTGATGCGTGCCCTGTTCGACGGGCACCCCGTGGAGCACCGGGGCGAGTTCTACCGGTCGACCGGTGTGAGCGGTACGCCTCGGCCGGTGCAGCGACCCCACCCGCCGCTGCTGATCGGCGGCGCGCAGGAACGCCTGTTGCGTTGGGCGGGGTCGGTGGCCGACATCGTGTCGATCGGCCCGTCGTGGCAGTCCCGCCAGATCGGCCCGTACCCACCATCGGTGGGCATCGAGGAGGGCATGGACCAACAGGTGCGCTGGGTGGCCGAGGGAGCCGCGTCCGCCGGTCGAGCGCTGAGCGACCTGGAGCTGAGCGTCACGGTGATGCCGGTGGTGTTCACCGATGACCCCGGTGAGGGCTTCGCCCGGGCCGGTGCGCCCCACGGGATCTCGGCCGCCGACGCCGAGCGGGCCCCGTACATCCTGGTGGGATCGGTGGAGGAGATGGCGGAGGCGATCCGAGCCCGCCACGAGCGCTGGGGCGTGGCCAACTGGGTGGTGCCCGCAGAAGTCGCGGACGCCTTCGCCCCGGTCGTGCAGCGCGTGCTCGCCGGCGGCTGACCGTTGGGCCCCGTTCAGTCCGCCGGCGGCGGGGCCAGGGGGGAGCGGGTGAGGGCGGCCAGCGCGTGGGGCGCGTCGGCTGCGGTGAGGTCGACGGCGGCGGTCACCGGACCGTCGGCCCCGAGGGCCTGGCGGAGGGCCTGGTGGCCGGGGGTGGACCTCGCCGGCAGGTCGGTGGTGAGGAGCACCACGGGGAGGTCGGTGGCGACCTGCAGGACGGCGGCCTGACCCAGGGCCCGCCACAGCGTGTCGGCGCGCCGCAGCCCGGTGCGCGTGGCGGTGAACCCGCCCGAGATCAAGAAGGCCCACCGCCGACCGGTGGCGTCGGTGCCCACCAGATCGACCTCGACGCCGGTGCCCCGCGGCTTCACCTTGGTGGCGAGGTCGGTGAAGCCGGCCTGGCGCACCAGGACCATGGCCACGTCGCGGGCCTGGAGGCCCTGGCGGACGGCCCGTTCGATGCCCTCCGGCTCGGGGGCCGGATCCTCGCGGGGGCCAGGGGCGGGGACGGCCGTGGACCCGACCGGGTCGATGGCGACCCGTCGGGCGGTGTCGGGACCCGCGTCGTCGGCCAGCCGGGCCGTGGCGAGCGCCACGTAGGCGGGGTCGGTGTCGAAGCCGATGTAGTGGCGACCGGTGCGCACCGCCGCCACCGCCGTGCTGCCCGATCCCATGAAGGGGTCGAGCACCACGTCGCCGGCGTAGGTGTAGAGGTCGATCACCCGCTGGGGCAGCTCGACGGGGAACGGTGCGGGGTGGCCCACCCGGGTGGCGCTCTCGGTGGGCAGCTCCCACAGGTCGGTGGTGGCCTCCATGAACTCGTCGCGGGAGATGGTGACGGTGGCCGGCAGCCCTTGGGCCTGGCGCTGCCTGGGCTCCAGCGCCCGGTCGAAGCGGCCCTTGCTGGCGATGACGATGCGTTCGGTGACGTCTCGCAGCACCGGGTTGGCGGGGCGCTGGAACGTGCCCCAGGCGCACGACCCGCCGGCGGCCCGACCCTTCCACCAGATCACCTCGCCCCGGAGCAGCAGCCCGAGGTCCTGGAGGATCTGGGTGACGTCGCCCGACAGCGAGCGGTACGGGCGCCGGCCCAGGTTGGCCACGTTCACCGCGATGCGTCCGCCGGGCTCGAGCACCCGCTTGCACTCGGCGAACACGTCGCGCAGCAGATCGAGGTACTCGAAGTAGGTGGCCGGCACGCCGTTCTCGCCCAGGCTCTGCTCGTACTGCTTGCCGGCGAAGTACGGCGGCGAGGTGACCACCAGCGCCACCGAGCTCGACGGCACCATGGACATGTCTCGCGCGTCGTGCTGGTGGATGACGTCGACCTGGCCCGGCGGGTGCACCGTGTCGTCGGTGGTGATCTCCGGACCCACGAAGCGGTCGTAGAACGCCCGGGCGTCGTGGCTCTCCCGGCGGCCGGACCCGAAGTCTGCGGTGGCGGTGGCGCGGCGGGCCCGGTTGCCGCCGCGGTCGGCGGGGGCACCGGCGGACCGGGCGGCGGAGATGGGGGTGATGCTCACGGGCGGGTGGCCTTCGGCTCGGCGGTGCCGATGGACTCGGCCAGGCTGGGCAGCCGGTCGAGGTACTCCTCCACGGCCCGGGTGACGAGCAGGTTGGCCGAGACCGCCCGCTCGCCGGCCACCTGGTGCAGACGGCGGTGGAGCCCTTCGGGCAGGCGGACCGCGGTGGGGATCCGGGGCTCGGGGTACGTGCGCGGGCGGGCCATGGAGCGACCCTACCGGTGGGGGGTGACAACGACGGGGATTCGCGCGCGCAACATCGCGCGACTCCGCGCGTTCGGCCCGGACCCCCGATTTCGGCACGATCCGGATGGTTACCGGCACGTAGAGAGACACGGGCGGGGCTTATCGGCGGATGGTGCGCCCAACTGGAGCATTTTCCTTGACAACGGTCGTCCGGCCACGCACGGTGACCCGAGGTGCCGCCTGTCACAGGCCGGGCACCGGGGACCAGGCCCGTTCCGGGCCGTGAAGAAGCGCCGGGCCGCGTCGTCGGTCCGGCCACCAAGGGAGATCCGTGTCACCTCGTCGTCTGTTCGCCGCCCTCGCCTTCCTCGCCACGTCGCTGGTGCTGGTGGCTCCGAGCTCACCGGCGCAGGCCGCCACCAAGGACCCGGTGATCGTGGTCCCGGGGTTCACCACCGGACCGATCGTGTCGGTGGGCTACCTGCCCCTCGTGGAACGGCTCCGCAACGCCGGCTACGACGTCACCCTCCTCGTCTACCCCGACTACGGCCTGGGTGACATCAACGCCAACGCCCAGCGCCTGGCCAACACCGTGGCCTCGGTGCGGGCGCGCACCGGTGCCGCCAAGGTGGACCTGGTGGCCCACTCCATGGGTGGCCTCGTGAGCCGCACCTTCGTGAAGAACCTGGGCGGGTCCACCAAGGTCGACTCCCTGATCACCATGGGCACGCCGCACTACGGCACCGACCTGGCCGTGATCGCCAAGTTCCTCACCTTCGGGAGCTGCGTGGGCATCACCGCCTGCAACCAGATGGCCCGGGGCTCGTCGTTCCTGGCCAGCCTCAACGCCGGCGACGACACCATCGGCAGCGTGCGCTACACCGCCATCGCCACCAAGGTCGACGAGATCGTGTTCCCGTACTCCACGGCGTTCCTGGCCAACGACGGCAACATCCGCAACGTGGCCGTGCAGGACCAGTGCTGGGCCCGGTTGCCCGGTCACCTCGGCCTGATCCTCGACGGCACCACCTTCGACGGCGTGAACGACGCCCTCAAGGGCAACACCGTGTCCATGAACTGCTGGGCCATCTAGACCCGGCGGTGGCAGCCGGCCCTGCGGGGTTCGGTTCCCCCCTGCTGCTGAGCAGAGGATGACGGAGGCCCGGTCCCCAGGGACCGGGCCTCCGTGCTGTTCGACCTACCGGCTGTCTGACCGGTCGGGGCCTACCAGTACTCCTCGAAGTGGATGTTGCCGCGCTGGTTGCGGTGGTCGAGGGTGAAGCCCCGGGCGGCGAGCAGTTCCACCACGCCGGTGGTCTCGGGGTAGGTGACCGCACCGTCGACCTCCTCGGGCAGACCGATCATGGCCGGGTTGCCGCAGAGGAACACGTGGGTGGTGGCCGGGTCGAGCGCGATCCCGTGCTCGGTGCCGAAGACGTCGTCGGTGATGAGGTCCTGGATGTAGCGCTTGGGCACGTCGGGCTCGCGGGTGGGCAGCGGCACGTAGTGGTAGTTGGGGTAGCGGCGCTCCAGCTCGCGGTGCAGGTCGAGGTAGCCCAGGTCGGCCCACTGGCGCACCGTCACGGCCGACACGATCGGCCCGTGGTGGCCCTTGCGCAACAGCTCGGTGACCATGGCGTTGTGGGGGGCCTCACCGGTGCCGGTGGAGAGCAGCACCACGGTGCCGGCCGGGTCGGTGACCGGGGTCAGCGTGTAGCGGCCGGCCACCTTGGGCCCGAGGTAGATCCGGTCACCCGGCTTCTTGAGGGCGAGGCGGGGCGTGAGCCCGGGCACGTTGTCGGGGGTGGGCGGCACCAGCACGATGTAGAACTCGAGCTCGTCGGCCCGGCTGTCGTCGGCCAGGTAGCCGTGCTCGTCGAACATCCGGCACGAGATGGAGTACGAGCGGCGGATCAACTTGTCGAAGCGGGCGTCGAGGTCGGGGTCGACGGCGTCGTCGACCCGCTCCTCCCAGTAGCCGAGGCCGAGCGACGCGTACTGGCCCGGGAGGTGCGAGACCGAGCCGTGGTCGGGCTTCACCCGCAGCACCCACAGGTCGGAGTGGGTGGGCTCGAAGTGGGTGATGGTGGCGTTGTAGTGCTCGGCCCGCAGCTCGTCGATGACCTCGGGGAAGCCGCGCCGGCGCTCGGGGCGGGCGGGCTCGGGCACGGTGACCTCGGGGAAGGCGGCGGCCAGCAGCTCCCGGCCCACCCGCCAGCCGGGAGCGGTGGGGATGGTGTCGGCGGTCTCGTCGGGCTCGCCCAGGAACCACACCCGCCCGGTGGCCAGCGCGGCGTCGGTGAGGCCCACCTCGGCGGTGGTGTGGGGCCGCCGACCGGAGGCGAACACCACGTAGTCGAACTGGAGGTCTGGCGTGCGGCGGTCGTCGAAGTCGGCCATGGGGTAGCCGTCGACCGAGCGGATGGCCGTGGGGAGCGACCGGTACAGCAGGGTGGCCTGGCGCTCGCGCTCGAGGCGGTTCAGCAGCGTGACGGCCACCGGCGACAGGCGGGACGGGTCCATGCCGCCCGCGGCCAGGACCACGCCGCTGCCCTTGTCGACCAGGGTGACGGCCAGTTCCACGGCGTGGTCGGTGTGGCCCACCACGAGCACGTCGGCGTCGGAGGGGTGGTCGGGCAGGCGGTCGACCAGGACGCGGTCGCTGTCCGCCGTGGGCACGGTGGGTGACCAGTCGGTGCGGGCGGTGCGCTCGGCCACCAGCACGGCCCGGGTGCGGTACGACCGTCGACCGGTGGTGACGACCAGCACGTCGCCCTCGACGTCGATGCCCGTGACCCGCTCGCCGTAGCCCACGTCGAGGCCGTGGGGACCCACCACGTCGGGGAACCCGAGTGCGGTGCCGGGCTCGAGGATGGTGACCCGCTGCACCCCGCACTGGCGGGCGAACACCGCCGCCGACAGGCCGCCGGCGTTGCCGCCCACGACCACCAGGTCGTGGTCGGCGCTCACCGCGACACCGCCGGGATGCGGGACGGGCCAGACGGGTGCAGGGGGGAGGACATGGCCCGAAAACCTACTGGGGGCACCGGCGGCCGCACCGCCTCGGGTATCTGACGAGGTTTCACGAACACGCGTGTTCGTGGATGGCTAGGGTGGCGCGGTGACCACCCCGCTGCACCCGACCCCGACCTCCCGCCTCCGGTGGTGGCGCCGATGGGGGCCCGTGGTCGCCGCGGGGCTGGCCCTGGCCCCGCTCGCCGCCTGCTCCCAGGGTGAACCGGCGGCATCGAGCGGCGCGACCACCGCCACGACCACGGCGCAGGAGGCCGGGCCCGGATCGGGTGAGCCGCCCGAGCAGTACTCGGGCCCCGACGACGCCTTCTACGAGGTACCCGACCCGCTGCCGCCCGGCGACGCGGGCCAGCTCATCCGGGTGCAGGACCTGGGCGAGTCGGACGGGTACGCGCACCTCCGGGTGATGTACCACTCGCGCGACGCCCGGGACCAGGACCGCGCCGTGACGGGCATCATCAGCCACCCCACGGCCCCGGCGCCCGAGGGCGGGTGGCCGGTCATCGCCCTGGCCCACGGCACCACCGGCCTGGGCTCGCAGTGCGCCCCGAGCCGCTTCCAGACCACCGCCCCCGGCTTCGGCCTGGAGGGGGTGCGGGTGGCCACCGACTACGTGGGCCTGGGCCCGGTGGGCGAGGTGCACCCGTACCTGTCGGGGTTGAGCGAGGCCCAGCCGGTGATCGACTCCATCCGCGCCGCCCGGCTGTTGCCGGAGGCCCACGCCGGCGAACGGTGGGTGGCCGTGGGCCACTCCCAGGGCGGACACGCCGCCCTGTTCACCCACGAGATCGCGGAGTCGTACGCCCCCGAGCTGGAGCACCTCGGCACGGTGGTGAGCGCCCCGGCCGCGGTGCTGGACCGCCGCTTCGGGCCCGACGACGAGGTGGTCCCGCGCATGGTCGCCCTGATGGCCCTCTACGGCATCGCCCAGGACCACCCCGAGCTGGATCCCGACGACTACGCCGGCGAGCAGCTCCAGGCGAAGTCCGAGATCGTGACCACCGGGTGCACCCAGGACGTGATCGACAACTTCGTGACCATCCCGCCCGACGAGCTCTACGACCTCGACCCCATGGACGACCCCGAGGCCCATGCGGTGGTGATGGCCAACGACCCCGGCCAGGTGGCCACCGACGTCCCGATGCTGCTGCTGTACGGCGACCTCGACTGGTGGGTGGTGCCCGACCGGGTGCGGTTCCTGTTCGACCGGCTCTGCGACGTGGGCCAGCAGACCGAGCTGGTGGACGTCCCCACCGGTGATCACGGCAACCTGCTGGACGAGGCCGGTGCCACCATCACCGGCTGGTTGCAGGACCGCCTGGCCGGCGCGCCCGCCACCGACTCCTGTGCGGAGGCCTGACGTGGCCCGGCTCTCCCTCGACACCATCCGGGGCCCGGCCCCCTCGCTGGCCGGGCGGCGGGTGGTCATCACCGGCGCGGCCCGCGGCATCGGTGCGGCCCTCGCGGTGCGGCTGCACGAGCGGGGCGCCCGGGTGGCGCTGGTGGGGCTCGAGCCCGACCTGCTGGCCCAGGTGGCGGGCCGGTGCGGCGACGCGCCGTGGGCGGTGTGCGACGTGGGCGACCGGCTCCAGGTGGACGACGCGATCGAGCAGGTGGTCGCTGCGCTCGGCGGTCTCGACGTGGTGGTGGCCAACGCCGGCATCGCCGCCCAGCTGCCCATCGTGGGCGGAGATCCGGCGATCATGGAGGCCACCGTGCGGGTGAACCTGCTCGGCGCCTACTACACGGTCCGGGCCGCCGGACCCCACATCAGCCACCCCGGCGGGTACGCGCTGGTGGTGTCGTCGCTGGCGTCGGCGGTGAACCTGCCGCTCCTCGCCGCCTACAGCGCGTCGAAGGCCGGCGTGGAGGCGCTGGGCAACACGTTGCGGATCGAACTGGCCCCGTCCGGCGCCACCGCCGGTGTGGCCTACTTCGCCGAACTGGAGACCGACATGACCAGCCGGGGCTTCGGCACCGAGGCCGCCACCGCCCTCACCGGCGGCGGCTCGCTCTCCCGCACCACGCCACTGGAGGTGGGCATCGACGCCCTGGAGCGCGGCATCGCCCGGCGCCGCCGCCGCATCGTGGCCCCGGCCTGGGTGGCTGCGGTCCTCCCGGTGCGGGCGCTCACCGCTCGGTTCGTGGAGGTGTACGCCCGGCGGAACCTGTCCGAGGCGTTGCGCCTCGCCCGCACGGAGCAGGTGGCGCTCACCACCCCCCAGCCTGCCGTGCAGCCGTCCACCCAACCGGTCGGTGAACCGTGACCGCGGAGGGGCCCCGCATCCACCCGGGCACCCGGGCCGACGTGGGCCGGATCACCTGGGCCATCGCCCGCATCTCCGGCCGGGTCACCGGCACCGGCCCGACCAACCTGTTCCTCACCCTCGGCCGCAACCGCAAGCTGTTCCGCGGGTGGCTGCGGTTCGCCGGACGCCTCATGCCCGGCGGCACGTTGCCCCGTAAGGAAACCGAGCTGGTCATCCTGCGGGTGGCCCACCTCCGGGGCTGCGCCTACGAGTTCGAGCACCACGTGACGCTCGGCCGCCGGGCCGGGGTCACCCAGGCCGACGTGGCCAGGGTGGTCGAGGGGCCGCGGGCGGGCGGGTGGTCGGCGCGTGAGCGGGTCCTGCTCACCGCGGTCGACCAGCTCCACCACCACCGCGATCTCGACGACCCCATCTGGGCGGCCGTGCGGCGCGAGCTCTCCGAACCGCAGACCATCGAACTGGTGCTGCTGGTGGGCCACTACGAGATGTTGGCCACCGCCATCGGCACCCTGCGGATCCAGCCCGACCCCCCGCGGCGGTGACCGTGTCATCCGACACCACGTCCGCCGAGACACCGCCTACCGAGACCGTGCCGCCGCGCCTGCCGCGGGGCCGCCACGGCCTGAGCCGGCAGGAGGTGGCGGCCAGCCAGCGGGACCGCATCTTGTGGGCCCTGGCCGAGACCATGGCCCACAAGGGCTACGTGGCCACCACCGTGGCCGACGTGCTCAAGGCCGCCGGTGTGTCCCGCGAGACCTTCTACCAGCAGTTCTCCTCCAAGCAGGACGCCTTCATGGCCGCCTTCGACGCCGCCGCGGCCCGGGTGCTCGACCAGACCCTGGAGCGGTCGGATCCCGCCGACGGCGCGGCCGCCGGGCCGCTGGAGCGCTTCGACCGGGCCCTCGGCGCCTACCTCGACGGGTTGGCCGCCGAACCGGCCTTCGCCCGCACCTTCCTGGTCGAGGTCTACGCCGCGGGTCCCGAGGCCCTCGCCCGTCGGGCCCGGCTCCAAGGGCGCGTCGTCGACCTCCTGGTCGACGAGCTGGGCTTCGGCGATGAACGCCGGGTCGCCTGCGACCTGGTGGTGGCGGGTACCGCGGCGCTGGTCACGCCGCTGCTGGTGCAGGGCGACCTGGACGGCGTGCGGGCCCTGCGCGGGCCGCTGGTCGAGGTGGTGTCCCGCCTGCTGGCGTGAGTAGCGCGGTACTCATGACCCGACGGGATCGGGTCCGTACCGTCCTCGGGTATGCCGAACATCGCCCTGTCCCGCCGCATCCGGACGCTGCTGGGTGCGGCCGCCCTGGTGGCGACGGTCCTGCCCTTCGCCCTCGCCGCCCCCGCCGCCGCAGTGGTCGGCGGTGACCCCATCGCCGCGACCGAACTGAACCCCGGGGGCGGGTACCAGTGGCTGGTCGGGGTGGAGCTGACCGGTGGCGGTACCTGCTCGGGCACCCTCGTGGCTCCCCGGTACGTGCTGACCGCGGCGCACTGCGAGAACCCCTCGGTGGTCACCATCGGGTCGGGGGCCACGCCGGTGGCCGTCACCGATGCGG
>WBZL01004156.1_pt1 | contig 12739 bp, 10 predicted proteins | sample 5204291 | NCBI WGS metagenome assembly WBZL01 (sample SAMN12344345, study PRJNA552823) | activated sludge metagenome | biome: Activated sludge suspended growth; feature: Nitrification reactor; material: Wastewater; isolation source: activated sludge from nitrification reactor of wastewater...
AGCGACGGCGGCGCCCACTGCGGCGCGATCTGCGACGGCGGCATGCCCACGTTCATGCTCACCCACTGGGCCCGCGACCGCCGCCGCGGCGACACCCTGCCGCTGGAGTACGTGGTGCACCGCCAGACGGCCCAGACGGCCGCGCTGTACGGCATCGGCGACAGGGGCATCGTGGCCCCCGGGATGAGGGCCGATCTCAACCTCATCGACTTCGAGCGTCTCGGCTTCGACCCGCCGCGTATGGCCTACGACCTGCCCGCGAACGGCCGGCGGTTGGTGCAGAAGGCCCGCGGCTATGTGGGCACGTGGGTGGCCGGTGTGCGCACCGTCGACCACGACGAGTTCACCGGCGCGCTACCCGGTCGGCTGCTGCGCGCCGGCTGAGGCGATCAGCGGGCGACGACGATGCCGCCGTCGCTGGCGATCACCTCACCGACGATGAAGGCACCGGCTCGCGACGAGAGGAAGATCGCGAGGCCGGCGACATCCTCTGGCGTGCCGATGCGGCCGCGGGGCATGCCCCGCCCGAGGGCCGCCCAATCGGTGCCCTCGACGTCGCCACCGGTGCCGATACCGGTGCTGAGCATCCATGTGGGGTACGGGCCGGGGGCGATCGCGTTGACGAGCACGTTGCGCTTCACGAGAGCGGCGGCCATCTGGCGGGTGAGCGCGTGCACTGCAGCCTTGGACGGGCCGTACGAGTAGTTCTCGAACGCGGGCGTGCGGATGCCGTCGATCGAGCCGATGTTGATCACCCGCGCCGGGTCGTCGGCGGTGCCGGCTGCTTCCAACTGGGGCAACAACGCCTGGGTGAGGAAGAACACGCCCTTCACGTTGGTGTCCATCACCTTGTCCCAGCCCACCTCCGGGAACTCGTCGATGCTCGCCCCCCACGTGGCGCCGGCATTGTTCACCAGCACATGCAGCTGCTGCTCCCTGGCGGCGAGTTCGCCGGCCAGATGGCGCACCCCATCCAACTGCGACAGGTCGGCGGGGATCGAGATGCACCGGCCGCCGTACTCCTCGGCGAGGCGCGCCGCGGTGGCATCGCACACGTCGGCCTTGCGCGACGAGATGTACACCGTGGCCCCGTTGGCCAGGAAGCCGGCCGCGATCATCTCGCCGATGCCACGCGACCCACCGGTGACGAGCACCACCTTGCCGCGCACGGAGAACAGGCTGTCGAGCGACAGTGAGGGTGCGGTCATGGCCGGCTCCTGACGATCAGCCCTTGCGGGCGTGGATGATGATGCGCGACGAGTAGAACGCGGCGCGGAACGACTTGCCCTTCACCCGGTCGCGGAGCGCGCGGGCGAGGCGACGGTACAGCGGGTAGCGGAAGACGGTGTTGGCGACGGAGAAGCCGACCTCGCGCAGCAGCCCCTTCAGCGCGTTCTCGTTGTATTGGTACCAGTTGGTGGGGTCGCCGTTGAGTTCGGCCCCGGGGAACACGCGGGCGGCCGGGAACGGCAGCCAGTTGAGCGTGGACTCGGTCTCCAGCACCAGCAGGTCGCGGGTGCATGCAGCCACACGGCGCAGCACCCCGATCGGGTCTTCCAGGTGGTACAGCACGCCGAGCAGGAGGACCACGTCGAACTGGCCACCGATCGCTTCGGGGGAGAGTTCGGTGGGGTCGATGAGCTGGTCGCGGACGACGCCCTCGTGGCCCAGCGCACGGCGGGCGAGTTCGAAGGACTCCTTGCGCCCCCAGCCGCGCCCGTCCCAGCTGAACGAGTCGGCGGCGAGCACGTCGGTGGCTCCGCGGCGGGCAGCCTCGAAGGAGTAGAACCCGTCCCACGCGCCGATGTCGAGCAGGGTCTTGCCGGCCAGCGAAGGGGGCAGGTGGTAGCGGGGCAACACACGCGCGTTCTTCACGACACCAGGGGTGGTGATGCCACCGGGCAGCTCGATCGAGTGGTACCACGGCAGCGCCGCGACCTGGGCGGCGAGATCGCCGCCGACGGGCGCGCCGACGGGGTTGGCGGTGGCGTTCTCGGGCATCAGGGCAGTCTACGGAGCGGTGCCGCCGCCCAGTGGCGTAGTTCGCGCCAGCGCGCTCGTGGGGTGAGCAATGCCACCACGCCCGTGACGGCGGCCGCCGTGAGCAGGGCGAACACCACGCCGGCGAGGGTGAGCGCGGAGCGGTCCCATGTGGGGGCCAGCAGGGGCGAGTACTCCCCCACCCACCAGCACATCGGCTCGTAACGGAAGTCCTCCACACGGCACAGGAAGTCGGCCTGCGGGGTGGCGAAGTAGAGCACACCGACGATCGCCACCCACCCCGACCACAGGGTGAGCAGGGCGGCGACGGCCCACTGCCCGTTGTTGCGCGCATTCGTGAGCCGGTCGCACAGGGCGACGGCTGCAGGCACCACGCCCAGCAGGAAGAACCTCGGCCCGAAGGTGAAGCCGCCGTACCACGCCCACCACTTCGCATAGATGGGGATCATCGCGACGACCATCAAGGTCATCAGCGTGCGCCAGGTGCGCACCGCGTCGTCGGGCGCGTCGGGATTGCGCACGAACAGGCCTGGCTGGTACCAGACGATCCCACGGCCGAGTGACACCAGGATGCCGACCAGGCCGAAGAGGAACGGGTACCCGAAGTCGTAGATGCGGCCCCATGGCAGCAGTTGGGTCTCCCACCACTCCTGGGGGTACTTCTGCAGCCCGAGGTGGCCGGTCGTCCAGGTGACGTCGGCGATGTGGATCAGGGTTGCGAGCGCCACGGACACCAGCAGCCACACCTGCCGGCGCCGCCACCAGAGCCAGGTGCCGGCGACTGCCGCCGCGGCGATCTGCACCGGGATGTTGGCCACGCCGAGACCGACGAGCACGACGCCCAGAGTGCGCGCGAATCGCCCCTCGCTGTCGAGCGCCAGGAGCAGGCCGGCGGACACGAACATCAGGGAGAACGCTTCCGAGTTGAACAGGGTCACGAACGGGGCGAACATCGACGCCGTGGTGAGCGTCACCACGCAGACCGCGAACCGCCGAGTGCGCAGCCGTGTCAGGCGAGCACCCACGAACAGGCACCACGGCACCCACAGCAGCACGTCGAAGTGGTCGTACACCACGCTGCCGATGCCGATCGCGCTCGTCACCAGGTAGGGCACGAACGCGACGAACGGCATCACGACCGAGTACTTCATGACCTTGCCGCTCGGCGGCCCGTTCAGGATGGCATCGAGGGCACGTTGGCGACGCCAGTCGTCGATCGCCACGTGCTGGGGCACGAAGCACAGCAGCACGGCAACGCCGAGCACGATCGTCACCGCCGCCGCTCGTCGAACCGCCGGACGGCGCAACACCAGGGCACCGATCACACGGCGAACAGTACCAGCGAGGGTGGGTCGATCCGGAGTGCTGCGGCCGGGCGGGGCCGAGACCGGTCACACCGCCGAGTGGTCGTGGATGAAGGAGCGCAGGACCGAGAAAAACGCGTCGGGCTCGTCGCGGAACACGCCGTGGCCGGAGTTGGAGAAACGCTCGAAGCGCACGAGGCCGGCGGGAAGAGCGGCGACGATGCGCTCGGCACACACCATCGGCGTGACGGGGTCGTGCTCGCCGTGGGCCACGAGCACGGGCTCGCCCACGGTGGCCAGCCCGGGCAGCAGATCCATGCTCGGCGCTTCGTGATGGTTGAAGTGGGTGAGCACCTCCGTGCGCTGCAGCGTGCGGTGGCCGGCGAACGGGTTGATCCGCGAGGTGGTGTAGAGCGGGCCGCACACCGCGACGTAGCTGGGCGCGGCGGCGGCCATGGCCGCTTCGTCGGGTGCGTCCCAGAACCGGCGGGCGATCGCCTCGGCCTCTTCACCGCCGAGGCGGTGGAACATCGCGTAGATGGCGGCGCGGTCCATGGCGGGGGCGGTGCTGAGGAAGATGTGCGCCGCCGCGAACCCCGGGTGGCGCGTGGCCAGGCGCTGTGCGACGAACCCGCCGAAGCTGAGGCCGAGCACGAACGCGCGCTCGATCGCGAGGGCGGCGCACATCTCCACCACGTCGTCGGCCCACCGGTCGAGATTCCACTGGTCGGGGGTGGAGGCGTCGCTGCGGCCGTGGCCGCGGTGGTCGTAGTACAGCACCTGGCACGTGTCGGCCATCGCCGAGAACGCCGGCTTGAACCCGTTGTGGTCGGCCCCCGGCCCGCCGTGCATCACGATCAGCGTGGGCCGCTGGCGCATCGTGTCGCCGTCGGGCACCACGCTGCACCCCTCGGTGTCGAACCAGAGCCGCGTTCCGTCGCCGAGTGTCACCTTCATGACGCCAACCTAGGCCAACGGCTACTTCACGGATCGCAGCGCCTTCAGGCGACGCCAGAGCAGGGCGAGCGTGAAGCCCCCGCAGCAGAAGGCGGTGAGGCCAGACATGGATGTTCGTGATCCTATTTCCCCGGCCCCGTGAGGCCGGCGGCCTACCCTGGCCGTCGAGGGAGCAATGATGGCCGCACGTATTCGTGAGATCTGCGTCAACTGCTCGCACCCGGAGGCGTTGGCTGCGTTCTGGTCGGCCGCGCTCGGCTACCCGGTCATCGACCGCGACGAGGAGAGTGTCGCGATCATGGGTGCGGCCGACCGGCCAAGCCTGCTGTTCATCCGCACCGACGCCGACAAGGGTGGGCCACCGAAGGCCGGGCCCAACCGCTTGCACATCGACCTGTCACCCACCGGTTGCGACCAGGCCACCGAGGTCGCCCGGCTCGAGCAGCTGGGTGCGCGCCGCATCGACATCGGTCAGGGCACCCCGTCGTGGGTGGTGATGACCGACCCCGAGGGCAACGAGTTCTGTGTGCTGCGCACCCAGGTTCCACCCGAGCCCGAGCCGTTCGGTTGAGATCGATGGAGTGGATCGACACCATGCCCGACGAGGCGTTCAAGGCGCTGATCATCACCGGGCTCCTCCTGGCCTTGATGTCCTCACTCCTGCTGCGCAGCTTCGGCCCGGGCAGGCCGCGGGTGCGAACCACTCTCCACACGCTGATCTGCATCGCCGGGTTGAGCTTCGGCGTGGGATGCCTCATCGGCGCTGTGCGTGAATCCGACACGTTGAGTCACGGCGCCACCGTCGTCTTCGCCGTTGGTGTGCTGCTCACCACGATCACCTACACCGTCTTCATCGTCCGCCACTCACCGAAGTCACGAGTCGTTGCCATCACTGTGGCCGTGTGCACCCTGGCGAGCGCCGCTGTGCTGGGCGCGAGCGAGAACAGCGAAGACTGTGGTGCATGCGGGAACCCGACGACGACCGTCGCCACCACCACTCCGCACAGCTGAGGTACGAGCGCCTCTAGGTCATCGCGCAGAATGTGTGTCGCTCGGCGCGGTGACGGAGAGCTCAGAGTCGTCGGTTCGGGGCCTCCACGCGACGCGCTGGCATCCTAGGCCTCGGGCAGATTCTCCAGGTCGAGGAGATCCTTCGTGCGCCCCGCCGCGCGCTTGTTGGCGCGGAGGTCGCCGAGCGAGATCACCGGCACGTCAATGCCATCGAGCCGCACTTCAACCACTCGCCGTTGGCACCCCGCAAACTCCACCCCGTCGATCGACGTGAGCAGTTCGATGCGAAGTGGGGCAACCCCCATTCGTACGACACGCTCGCGCCGCAGAAAGAGGTCGGCCGACACCTCGGGCAGATCGAAACCGAACTCACGCAGCGCTGCCACGATGCGCTCCGCATTGGGTTGCTGGCATGCGACCCACACGTCCATGTCGACGGTGGCCCGGGCGTACCCGTGGATCGCGACGGCGTACCCGCCGACGAGGAGGTAGTCAACGCCGTGGGCGTTCAACAACCTCAAGAACTCGCTGAAGTCGGGCGGTAGCTCGATCGGTTCCATAGTTCACGACTCGCATCTGCTGCAATGCCTGCAGCCGTTCCCGGGGCGTGCGCGACCACCAGTATTCGCGATCAACACGGTCGGCGGCCTCGAAACCATCCACGACCTCGATCTGGCGGGCAATCATGTCAGCAGTCTACGACCGGAGCCGAAGTGGACGGCGGACGAGCTACTCGATACGCAGACCCGAGATCGCGCGGGCGATCACCAGCTGCTGGATCTCGCTCGTGCCCTCGAAGATCGTGTGGATCTTGGCGTCGCGGTGCCAACGCTCGACGGGGTACTCGCGGGTGTAGCCGTAGCCGCCCAGGATCTGGATCGCCTCTTCGGTGACCCGCACGGCAACCTCGCTGGCCTTGTACTTGCTCATCGAGCCTTCGCCGTTCTTGAAGCCACCATTGCGGGCCAGCCACGCGGCGCGCCAGATGAGCAGACGTGCGGCGTCGATCTCCGTGGCCATGTTGGCCAGCTTGAACGCGATGGCCTGGTGCATGACGATCGGCTTGCCGAACGCCTTGCGCTCCTTGGCGTACTCCAGCGAGAACTCGTACGCGGCGCGGGCGATGCCGAGCGCCTGCGCGCCCACGCTCGGGCGTGTGGCCTCGAAGGTGGCCATCGCCGGCTGCTTCTCGCCGCTGTGACCGCGCTCGCGGGCACGGGCCAGCTTGGCGTCGAGCTTCTCCTTGCCACCGAGCAGGCAGCTGCCCGGAACGCGGCAGTCGTCGAGCACTACCTCAGAGGTGTGCGAGGCACGGATGCCGTGCTTCTTGTACTTCTGGCCCATGCTGATGCCCTTCGTGCCGGGCGGCACGATGAAGCTGGCCTGGCCGCGGCCCTTCAGCTCGGGATCGACCGCGGCGACCACCACGTGCACGTCGGCGATGCCACCGTTGGTGATCCACGCCTTGGTGCCGTTCAGCACCCACTCGTCGTTGGCCTCGTCGTAGACCGCACGGGTGCGCAGCGACGACACGTCACTGCCCGCGTCGGGCTCGCTCACACAGAACGCACCGAGCTGCACCTTCTTGGCGTCGCCGTAGCACTGGGGCACCCACTCCATCACCTGCTCGGGTGTGCCGTTGCCGGCGATGCCCGCGGCAGCGAGCGTGGAACCCATGATCGCCATGCCGATGCCGGCATCGCCCCAGAACAGCTCCTCGATCGCCACCGGCAGGGTGAGCCCGGTCGGGTCGGCCATCGAGTTCATCACGAACTCCCAGCCGTAGAGGCCGATCTCGGCAGCCTGCTGCACGATCGGCATCGGCATCTCTTCCCGCTCGTCCCACTCGTGGCCGGCGGGGCGGATCACTTCTTCGGCGAAGCCGTGCACCCACTTCTGGATCTGCAGTTGGTCTTCGTTGAGGGCGAAATCGGCCATGTTGGTGTCACCTCGGTGAACTCGGGCGGAAGTTACTAACGAGTAACTCTACCCGCCGGTAACCGCCTTGTCGACACCCCGTCACCCCGTTTTCCTCCCTCCAGTCGCGGCCTGACGTCCGAAGATGGACGTAGAGCCGCGACACGAGCGTGGGAGGATGTCGCATCAACTGGCAGTGACCCGCCCGCTTCCCTCCCTCCAGTCGCGGCCTGACGTCCGAAGATGGACGTAGAGCCGCGACACGAGCGTGGAAATCGGGGACGGGCGATGTGGGAGAGTGGCGGGCATGAAGCGAACAGTGATGGCCGTGGCGATCTCGGCGATGTTGGTGGCGGCCTGCAGCGACGGGGGCAGCGGGGGCGGGGGCGCCACCAGCCTCGCCATCGACCCCAACGACACCGCGCCGCCGGCAGTGCTGCAGACCCAGGCCGACGAGGCCACCGAGCTCGCCGTGCAGGAGGCGGTGGACGCCGCCCCAGGAGGTTGCGACCCGCTCGACACCACCCGCTGCCTGCTTCCCTTCCCCAGCAACGCCTACACGCTCGAAGACCCCAACACCGACACCCACCTTCGCGTGGCGATGCCCGCCGAGGGCATGCCCGCCAACGAGAGCGGCGCGGCGATCGACCCCAGCGAGTGGAACCGCAACGACGGCTTCAGCCCCAACACCCCGATCCTCACCTACTTGCCCGAGCTCGACGCGGAGCTCTCCAACCTGCCGTCGTGGACCGATCTGGGTGCATCGCTGGCGGCCGACGCGACCGTCGTCATCGTCGACATGAACACTGGCGAGCGCATCCCCCTGTGGGCCGAACTCGATGCACACGCGGCCGAGGAGACCGACCGCCTGCTCACCATCCGCCCCGCGATCAGCCTGCCCGAGGGCCACACGTTCGTCGTCGGCCTGCGCGGCATGCTCAACCATGACCGCGGCCTCATCGAGGCCGGCCCCGTCTTCCGTTCGTATCGCGACAAGCTCACCACCCAGATCGAATCCGTCGAGTTCCGCCGGGCATCGATGGAGGAGGCGATCACTGCCCTCGAGACCGCCGGTGTCCTGCGCAGTGATCTGCAACTGGCCTGGAGCTTCACCGTCGCCAGCACCCGCAGCATCAGCGAGCGCATGCTGCACATCCGCGACGAGGCCGTGGCCGGTCTCGGCGACAAGGCACCCGCGTTCCACGTCACCTCCGTCGAGACCAACCCGGACGACAACATCGCGTTGCGCATCTCGGGCACGTACGAGGTGCCCAACTACCTCACCAACGACGGCAGCCCCGGCAACTCGTTCCATTACGACACCGACCCGGCCACCGACCCGGATGCCCTGCCCACCCAGAACGGCACGGTCGACGTGGGCTTCCAGTGCAACGTCAGCGTGGCCACGATGAACGGCAGCGAGCCCGCGCACCTGGTGCAGTACGGGCACGGCCTTCTCGGCGGGTACGACGAGATCAACGCCGGCAACGTCCGTGCGTTCGCCAACGAGCACAACGCGATGATCTGCGCCACCAAGTGGGCGGGCATGAGCGAGGACGACGTGGCCAACGCGATCACCACGCTCGGCGACTTCAACCACTTCCCCACCATGGCCGACCGCCTCCAGCAGGGTGTGCTCAACCAGATCTTCCTCGGCCGCCTGATGACCCGCTTCAACGGCCTCGCCACGGTGCCCGAGCTGGTGCGCTCCGACGGTGGCCAACTGTTCGACCCTGATCACCTCGACTACGACGGCAACAGCCAGGGCGGGATCATGGGCCTGATGCTCACCGCCGTGTCACCCGACATCGAGCGCTCGGTGCTCGGCGTGCCCGGCATGAACTACAGCCTGCTGCTGCCTCGCTCGGTCGACTTCGACGACTACGAGCTGGCCTTCAAGCCGGCCTACCCGAACGATCTCGACCGCACGCTCATCCTCGGCTTCACCCAGATGCTGTGGGATCGCGGCGAGGGCGCGGGCTATGTGCAACACGTCACCAGCGACCAGTACCCGGGCACGCCCGCCAAGCAGGTGTTGCTCGACGTGGCCTACGGCGACCACCAGGTGACCCCGCTCTCCGCGCTCATCGAGGCGCGCACCATGGGGCTCACCATCCACCGACCCCTCGCCGCCGACGGCCGCTGGCCGGAGGTGGAGGCAGGCTGGGGCCTGGAGAGCACGGTGTACCCGAGCAGTGGGTCGGCGATCATCATGTGGGACTCGGGCATGGCCCCGATGCCACTGGAGAACCTCGCCCCGCGCGACGGCGACGACTCGCACGAGGATCCCCGGGCCGATGCCGACGTGCGCCGGCAGAAGGCGGCCTTCCTCTTCGAGGACACGCTCATCGACGTGTGCGACGCCAAGGCGTGCACCGCCGACCACCGCGAATGACGCCCGCCTGACCCGCGGCCGGTTCAGACCGGGATCGACAACAGCTTCGCGGCGATCGCCTCGATGGTGAGCTTCGCGCCCGGCTTGTACGAGTGCACCCCGTCCCACCGGTAGGCCAGGCTGCTGGCGATCTCGGGGTCGGTGCAGTACTCCTGCGGGCCGGACACGAAGGTGGTGGTACTCGGGTTCGCCGCGGCAGCCTCGCGGAGCAGCTCGTTCACGTGGGCCACCCGCTCGTCGTCGGCGCGCTCGGGCAGGGGCGGCGTGCCCTGACCCTTCACCTCCTGGGGCCGCATGCACGGCACCTCCAGCAGCGCCACCTTCACCCCGATCGCGCTCAAGGCATCGATGCCCTGCTGCAACCCGTCGAGGAAGCGCTGGTCGACCTGGTCGCTGTCGAACGGCAGGGTGGTGTCACCCAGCTTCACGTCGAACACGTCCCACGCGCCGATCACCACCAGTGCCACCTCGGCGCTCACCTCTTGCGCGGAGGCCACCCACTTGCTCACCCAGTCGCCACAACCGCCGAACGAGCGCGTGTACCCGATCGACGACACCGCGGTGCCACCGCTGTACACACTGCACCCCGAGATCGCCCCGTCGCCCACCACGAACGTGGACTCCAACCCGTCGGGCAGGTTGATGGTGAGCGCGTGCGCCGTGGAGTCGCCGACGATCACCAGCTTGCGCGGCAACGTGGGCTGGGTGGTGGACGTGGGTGTGGTGGACTCGGTGGGCACCGCACTGTCGGGGGTGCTGTCGGGTGTGCTGACCAGTGAACTGTCGGGAGTGCCGGCGGACGACGAATCGGGGGTGGTGCCGTCGAGCACACCCACATCGAACTGCTGCCCCGCGCCGGTGTCGACCGCCGCGTCGTAGACGGCCGTGGCCGAACCGAAGAAGTACGTCATCGACCCGACCAGCCAGACCGCGGCAACGGTGGCCACCGCGGCGATGCCGCGCCAGTTCGTGGCCTGACGGTTCGCCCACCACCGCGAGATCGCGCCCGCGCGGATCGGGCCCTCCAGCCAGCGGTAGCAGGCCTCGTTGACCGGCACCGTGATCGCGATCGCCACCGCGAACTTCGGCCACGATCCTGAGTACGCGTCGCAGACGCGCATGATCGGCCAACTCCACAGGTACAACCCGTACGAACGCTTCCCGATCTCCACCAGCGGCCGCCAGCCGAGCACCGCCCGAGCCCCGGTGGCCCACGGGTGCACCACCACCGCCACCAGCACCGCCGACGCGATCGACACCATCGGCAGCATCCACAGATAGGTGCTGTCCGCATCCCAATGACCGGCGAAGAACGATGCCACCAGGAGCGCAACGGCCACCACCGCAGCCGAGTCGAGCACGGTGCTCGCCTTGCCCTGGGAGGGCCCGGCCACCTTCCACGGCCGCCACAGGAAGGCCATCGCCGCGCCCAGCAGCAGGCCGCTGGAACGCGAGAAGGTGGACAGGTAGAGGAAGTTCACGTGGAACGAAGGGTTGTCCGCGAGCGACGGCCAATCCTTCGCGGCGAAGAGCGCGGTGGCTGCCATCACCGAGACGGACACCACCAACAACCCGAGGCCTCGGCGTCGGTCGCTGCCGCCACGGCGGGTGATCCCGATGAACACCAGCGGCCAGATGGCGTACCACTGTTCCTCCACCGCCAGGCTCCACAGGTGGCGCAACAGGGTGGGCGACGGCCCGAAGTAGGGGGTGTGGCTGAGGATCTGGCCCCAGTTGGCGAGGTAGAAGATGCCCCACGGGTAGTCGTGGCGCAGTTGGCTGTGCTGCTCGACGGTGCCCCACAGCGCAGCCCACACGCCCACCACCAGCAGCACCGCGGCGAGCGCCGGCAACAGGCGGCGGAAGCGGCGCTGCCAGAACTGCTTGAGGGCGATCACACCCCGCGAGCGGTCGCGCTCCTCGACGAGCAGCGAGGTGATGAGGAACCCGGAGACGACGAAGAACACCTCCACCCCGAAGAACCCGCCGTGCATCCACTCGAACCCGGCGTGATACAGGATCACCGCGATCACCGACACGGCACGCACACCATCGAGGCTCGGTTGATATCCCATGCGCGGCCGCTCCGGCTTCAGCCGTGTGGGGCGTGACGACAGCAGTTGCGGCGGCCGCGGCGCGGCGGCAGGGGTGGGCTCGAGCACAGCCCCTGGGTCGGCCGACCACGCCGGCTCGGCGGCCCACGACAGACCGCCGTCGATCTCGCTCGACGCGCTGTCCGGTGCGTCGCCGGCGGACGTCGGCGCCATCGCCTCCCACTCGCGTTCGAGGCGCGCCAGGCGTTCGAGCGCAGGGTGATGCGGCTGCTGGTCGGTCACGGGGAAACAGTCTCGCAGGTGATCAGGGTTGCTCGGCGGTCACTGCCGTGGGCGCGCCGTCCGTCACGCGGTCGCCCGTCACACCGTGACCCGTGCGCCACGCGAGCGCCAGGCACAGGGCGAGCGAGGTGACAGCCGCGCCGGCGATCATCGGGCTCCACACGCCGACGCGATCGAAGGCGGAGCCGGCGAGGGGCGGCCCCAACACGCGACCGATCGCGTACGACGACTGCTGGAAGCCCAACGCCGCCCCGCGACGGTCGGCCGGAGCCGTCTGATTGACCAGTTCGGTGAGGGCGGGCGAGGCAATGCCCTGGCCCACCGACAGCAGCAGCAGCCCGAGGATGAGGAGAGGCCACACCGTCGACACACCCACCACGGCCAGCCCGATCGCCACCACCGCGAGCGCGCCGGTGTACATCCGCCCTGACGACCAGCGGCCGGCGAGGCGCCCGAAACCACCGCCCTGCACCGCCACCAGCACCAGCCCGATGCCGAGGAACACCATCGCCGCGGAGCCTTCGGTGAGTTCGAAGCGGCTGCTGCCGAACAGGGAGAACGTGGCCTCGAACGCGGTGAACGCCAGGCTGCCGAGGAACCCGATGATCGCCAGACGGCGCAGCGCAGGCAGGCGCGGCCGGCGCTCGCGGCCCACGCGCGGCCCACGCGTGGAGGCGACCTTGGTCTCGGGAAGGCGGATGATGGCCGCGATCGCGTTGACGGCCGCCAACGCGGCGGCCACGTAGAACGGCACGTGGGGCCCACCGAGCGACGCCAACCCGCCGATCGCCGGGCCGAGCACGAAGCCCACCCCGAAC
>WBZL01004158.1_pt1 | contig 12738 bp, 11 predicted proteins | sample 5204291 | NCBI WGS metagenome assembly WBZL01 (sample SAMN12344345, study PRJNA552823) | activated sludge metagenome | biome: Activated sludge suspended growth; feature: Nitrification reactor; material: Wastewater; isolation source: activated sludge from nitrification reactor of wastewater...
ATCGCGGGCACGCCCCAGAAGCTCGCCTCGCGTGCGATCGCGAGCGTCCCCGAGTAGGCCATGTCCTCGCCGACGTTGCGCTTGTCGTTGATGCCGGCGATCACGAGCTGCGGCGCGAGGCCGCCGTCGACCACGGTCATCGCCGCAATGACGCAGTCGGCCGGCGTGCCGGAGCAGGCGAACACGCGCGGCGACCGTTCGGTGAGCGTCAGGTCGAGATCGAACGACACCCGGTGGCTCGCCGCCGTCCACTTCTTCTCCGGCGCGACGATCCAGACGTCGTCGGTGAGCGCGCGCGCTGCCGCCGCCGCGCGCTCGAGGCCGGGCGCGCCGACGCCGTCGTCGTTGCACAGGAGGATCCTCATCAGCCGATCTCCATCCGGTCGCCGGTGGCGACGTCCGGGCTCAGGCGCGGCAGTCGGTCCGCGAGGCGCTGCAGCGCGTCGCGCTCGCACGAGTGGCCCAGCACGATCCGCGCCCCGCTGCGCGCCGCCAGCGAGACGTTCTCGCCGCACGTCGGGTGCGTGGGCAACCGTATCCAGCTCGCGCGACCCGCCGCGAGCAGCCGATCGGCCGGGCTTCCCTCCGGAACGTGGCCGGTGAGGAGCACCGGATGCGCGGTCCGTTCGGCGATCCGCAGGAGATCGGCGGAAGGCCCGCTCATTCCCATGCCGTCGTCGCACAGCACCGGCGCGCGCGGCAGAGGCTCGCGCGCTTCGCACGACGACGCGCGCGCGAGATCGCGCCGCAGGCCTTCCGCCGCGCCCTCGGCGAGCCACCGGCTCGCGTCCAGCTGCGCTGCCAGCGCCTCGCGCATACCGGTCGCGAGCACCGCATCGGATCGCAGCAGCGCGAAGAGTTCGAGCGAGCGGCCGAAGCGCGGCGTGGGCAAGATCGAGCCCTGCGGCCGCGCGCGCACCCACGCCAGGATCTCCGCGGCGCGTTCGGGGGCCGGCGTGGCGTCGTCGCCGTAGGACGCGTCGAGGACCAGCGCGTCGCAGGCGGGCAGCGGATCCATCGCGAACACCGGACTGTTGGGCACGACATCACCGCAGTAGGTGATCCTGCGCGCGCCGTCGTCGATCGCGCACCAGACGCCGCCCGCGATGTGGCCCGAACGTCCGGTCGCGAGTGTGAGCGGACCGAGCGTCGCGGCGCGCTCGCCCACGGCAAGGGTCTCCACGCGCGCGGCGCGAACCCTCTGCGCCGCGTCGTGGCCATCGTACGCGGCGACGACGGACTCGCACTCGGCGTGCGCGTCCCCGGTCATCAGGATGCGGCCGCGGAACCCCTGCGCGAGGCACCAGCCGAGCGCGCCGACGTGGTCCTCGTGCGCGTGCGTGACGACGATCGCGTCGACCTGCGCGAGTTCGTCGCGCGTGATCGCGGGCCAGTAGTCGGGCGTGCCCCGCGCGCTGGTCTTGACGCCCGCGTCGAGCAGCAGGCGGTAGCCGCCGGCGTCGACACCGAGCGAGGTGCGGCCCTTCTCGCCGAACCCGCCGTGGAGCGAGAGACGCATCGTTCTACGACGCTCGACCGGGGATCACCCAGCCGTCGCTGACGGCGAGGTCGACGAGCGACCCGGACGCGAGCGCGCAGGGCTCGGGCACCGTGAAGTGCAGCGCGACGCCGGGATCGGCGCCGATCATGCCTTCGACGCGGAAATGGCCGCCCTGGTAGATGGTGCCGGTGACGCGCATCCGCAGCGCCCCGGTGCCCTCCGGAGCGACCGACAGCGCGGACGCGCGAAGGCACACGAGCGCGGGTCCCGGCGTCGTGCGCGCGGAGCAGCGCATCGTCGCGCGGTGACCGAAGAGATCGACGTCGCAGGTCCCGCCCGCGACCGCGGCGACCGTCGCCGGCACGACCATGCCCTCGCCGATGAAACCGGCGACGGTGGCGTCCGCCGGTTCGCGGTAGAGCACCGACGGAGCGGCGAACTGCAGCACCCGGCCCTTGTCCATTACGGCGATGCGGTCGGCGAGCGCCATCGCCTCCGCCTGGTCGTGGGTGATGTAGACCATCGTCGTGCCGGCGCGCTCGTGGAAGCGCGCGAACTCGCGCTCCATCGCCGCGCGCAGGTGGACGTCGAGGTTCGCGAGGGGCTCGTCGAGCAGCACCAGCGACGGCTCGGTGACGAGGCAGCGCGCGAGCGCCACGCGCTGGCGCTGGCCGCCGGAGAGCTGGGAGGGCCGGCGGGCGGCGAATCCCGCGAGCTCGACGAGCGAGAGCGCCGCGTCCACGCGCTTCGAGCGCTCCGGCTCACGCACGCCGGCGACGGTGAGCCCGTAGGCGACGTTGTCGGCGACGCTCATGTGCGGCCACAGCGCATACGACTGGAACACGATGCCGATGCGGCGCTCCTCGGGCGGCATCGCGCGCTCCCGCGTCGACACGACGGTGTCGCCGATCGCGATGCTGCCGGCGTCGGGCTGGTCGAAGCCGGCGACCTGCCGCAGGAGCGTCGTCTTGCCGCAGCCCGAGGGGCCGAGGATCGCGACGAACTCGCCGTCGGCGACGTCGAGCGACACGTCGTCGAGCGCGCGGAACGCGCCGAAGGTCTTCGTGAGTCCGGAGACGGTCAGTCGCGCCATGGCAGCACGCCGCGGGGCAGGCGGTCGGCGAAGACGAGCGTCGCGAGCATCAGCGACACGCTGACGCCGATCGTGAGCATGCCGAGCGCCGACGCGTAGTTCGAGTCGCCGCCCTGCTGGAACGAGAAGAACACGACGCCCAGCGTTTCCGCGCCGGTCGACCACAGGAGCGCGGACACCGTGAGTTCGTTGAACGCGGTGAGGAAGATCAGGAGCGCTCCGGCGGCGGCGGCGGGCGCGACCAGCGGCAGGATCACCGTGCGCAGCCGCCGGAACAGCCTTGCGCCGGCGATCTGCGAGGCCTCCTCGAGCGTGCGGTCGAGCTGGTGGTAGCCGCTCACGATCGGGCGAAGGCCGAGCGCGAGGAAGCGCGCGACGTAGCAGAACAGGATGATCCAGATCGTGTTGTAGAGCGAGAACCCGAAGATCGGCAGCGGCTTGAGGAACAGCAGGATGGCGGCGATCGCGAGCACCACGCCGGGCAGCGCGTACGGAGCCTCGGTGAAAAGGCTCATCACCCGGAGCGCGCGGGTGCGGCGCCAGACGCCGAAGTAGGCGAAGGGCACGGCGATCATCACGATCATCAGCGCGGCCGCGGCCGACATCCCGAAGCTGTTGGCGAACGCGCGGCGCGCGGCGTCGTGGGCGAACAGGACGAACCGGTAGCCTTCGAGCGTGGCAGTCGAAGCGTTGAGCGGGACGCCGATGGCCGGCACCAGCGAGGTCATCGCGAGCGCGGACAGCGGCAGGACGAGCGTGAAGAGCATCAGCGTCCACAGCGCGATCTCGACCGGGAGTCGCCAGCGTCTGAGCGCGAACGAGCGCGCCTCGGCGGTCGCGGCGACGGTGCGGAAGTCGCGCCGCGCGAGCAGGAAGTCCTGGGCGATGATCCCGATCATCGCGATGCTGCCGATCAGCACCGAGAGCACCGCGATCTCGGACAGCGTGCCGGGACCGAGTCCGGCGAGGCGCTGGTAGATCAGCGTCGGGAGCACCAGGTAGTTGGTCGGGATGCCGAGCAGCGCGGGAATGCCGAAGTTGCCGAGGCAGGAGACGAAGCACAGCGCGACGCCCGCGAGGAGCGGTGGCGTCATGAGCGGCACGACGATGTCGCGCACGACCGCGAGCGGCCGCGCGCCGCCGGCGCGCGCCGCCTCGATCAGCTCCTGCGGCATCGCGCGAAGGCCCGCGCGGAGCGTCAGGAACACGAGCGGCGCGTACTGCACGCCCAGCACCAGCACGATGCCGCCGGGCGAGTAGAGCGGGTTGCGGCTGCCGAGCGGCGGGGCGAGGCCGAGCGCCCCGAGGAGCGGCGACGAGGGCCCGGCCATCTGGATCCACGCCAGCGCGACCACCTGCGGCGCGAGCATCAGCGGCATCACGAAGACGAACACGAACAGGTTGCGCGCGCGCACGTCGGTGAGCGTGACCGCGAGCGCGACCGCCGAGCCGATCACGGTCGCGAGGAGCGTGCCGCCGATCGCGACCACGAGGCTGTGGCCGGTGGCGCTCCAGGTCGTGCCCGACGAGAGCACGCGCCCGATCACGCCGAGCGAGAACGCGCCGCCCGGCATCAGCGCCTCGAGGATCAGGCGCGCGAGCGGAACGATCGACAGGAGCGCGACGACTCCGGTCAGCGCCCACAGGAGCGCGGTGTCCTCGAAGCGCCCGCGCGGGCCGGCGACGTCGGCCATGGTTCGGCTGGGCGCGCGGGCGGGGACGTCAGTTGCCGAAGAGCTCGGAGAAGCGCTTCAGGTTCGCGGCGTTCGACTGGGAGACCTTCGCGATGTCGGTGGGCATCAGGTGGATCTTCGCGCCCTCCGGGTACCACGACGGCATGCCGACGCTCGCCCGCGCCGGGATGTAGCCCATCGACGACGCGAGCTTCTGGCCGTCGTCGGACAGGATGAAGTCGACGAACGCGCGGGCGGCGGCCGGGTTCGAGGCGGTCTTCAGGATCGCGACCGGCTCGGTGACGGCGGGCAGTCCTTCGGCGGGGAACACGAAGTCGACCGGCGAGCCCTTCTTCTTCGCGTTGAACGCCATGAAGTCGACCAGCACGCCGTAGGACTTCTCGCCGCTCGCGACCGCGGTCAGCACCGCGCCGTTGCCGCGCACCGGGGCCGCGCCCAGCGCCTTGAGCTTCTCGAAGAAGCCCCACCCGAGGTCCGGCCGCGCGGTCATCGTGCCGAGCATGATCGCTGCCGCGCCCGAATAGAGCGGGCTCGGCATCGAGATCTGGCCCTTGTACTCGGGCTTCGCGAGGTCGGCCCATGACGTCGGACGCTGCGCCGCCGCGGTGTTGACGACGATGCCGGTGGTGATGAGCTTCGAGCCGAAGTAGGTGCGGTCGGCGTCGATCACGCCCGGCTCGATGCCGTCGACCTTCGCTTGCGGATAGGCGAGGAGGCGCCCGTCGCGCTTGAGCGTCTCCATCGTGGCCGCGTCGGCGAGCAGGAGCACGTCGGGCTTCGGTGCGCCCGCCGCGAACTCCGCCGAGAGCTTGCTCATCACCTCGGTGGTGCCGGACCGGAACACGTCGACCTCGACGTTCGGGTACGCCTTGCGGAACGCGGCGACGGTCTGCGCGGCGTCGCGCTCCGGCTGCGAAGTGTAGAGGACGAGCTTGCCCGAAGGGGCCTGCGCGAGCGCGCTGCCGAAGGCGAGCGTCGCGCCGAGGCCGGCGAGGGCCAGGATGCTGCGGCGGGAAATCATGGTGGAATCCTCCTTGGGTGCCGTGTGGGGTGCTTGCGAGCCCGATTGTCCGTCAGAATCCGCGACGCCGGCGCGGCGTCGGGTCAGGGGTCGATCCAGGCGACCTGCGTGCCGACCGGCAACTCCCGTCCGTCGACCGGCGCGAGATCGCGAATCACGCCGGCAGATGGCGACTCGACCTCCATCATCGCCTTGCCGGTCTCCATCTCGAACAGGAGGGTGCCCTCCTCGACGCGCTGGCCTTCCTGCACCAGCCACTTCGCGATGACGCCCGATTCCATGTCCATGTCGACCTTGGGCAGGATCACCTCGACCGCCGCCATCAACGCGCTCCTTCCTGCACGAGCGAGCGCACCGCGGCGGCGATGTCCGCCTCCTGCGGCACGGCCGCCTTCTCGAGAACCGGATTGTAGGGAATGGGCGAGTCGGCGCCGCCGAGTCTCACGATCGGCGCGGCGAGCGTGCGCATCACCGGATGCTCGGCGACCCGCGCGGCGATCTCGGCGCCGATGCCCATGGTCTTCACGCCTTCGTACACGACGATGAGCCGCTTCGTCTTCGCAACGCTCGCGACGATCGTGTCGGTGTCGATGGGCCTGAGCGAGCGCAGGTCGACGATTTCGGCGTCGATGCCCTCCTGCGCGAGCGTTTCCGCCGCCGCGGCCGCGCGCAGCGCCATGATGGATGTCGCGACGACCGTGACGTCGCGCCCCGGTCGCCGGACCACGGCCTTGCCGATCGGCTCGCGGTACGGCTCGATCGGCACCGGTCCCTTGGTCCGGTAGAGCAGCTTGTGCTCGAACACCAGCACCGGGTTGGGATCGTCGATCGCGGCGAGCAGGAGACCCTTCGCGTCGTGCGGTGTCGAAGGCTGCACGACCTTGAGTCCCGGCACGTGCGCGAACCACGCCTCGAGGCTCTGGCTGTGCTGCGCGGCGGCGCCGGTGCCCGAACCCGCGGGCAGGCGCACGACCATCGGCACGGTCGCCTTGCCGCCGAACATGAAGCGGATCTTCGCCGCCTGGTTGACGATCTGCTCCATCGCGAGCGTCGCGAAATCGGAGAACTGGATCTCGAGCACCGGGCGCATCCCGGTGAGCGCGGCACCGACGGCTGCGCCTGCGAGCCCGAGTTCGCTGATCGGCGTGTCGATCACGCGATCGGCGCCGAAGCGGTGGAAGAGATCGCCCGACACGCCGAAGGCGCCTCCGTAGACGCCCACGTCCTCGCCGAACAGGAACACGCGCGGGTCCGCCTCCATCGCCTGCGCGAGCGCCTCGCGGATCGCCTCGGCGTAGGAGAGCGTGCGCACGCCGGCTTCGGTTGCGGGCGCGTCAAGCGGCATACACGTCCCGGGTCAGTTGGTCGGGATCGGGCGCGGGGCTCGACTTCGCGAACTCGAGCGCCGCCCCTATCTCGCGCTCCGCGTCGGCGCGGATGGCTGCGATCCGACCGGCGTCGAGCCTTCCGTGCTCGACGAGTTCGGTCTCCAGCCGGGCGATCGGATCGCGGGCGCGCCAGCCGTCGATCTCGTCCTTCGTGCGGTACAGGTTGCGGTCGCTCTTCGAGTGGCCGCGCAGCCGGTAGGTCTTGCACTCGAGGAGCGTGGGGCCGCCGCCCGAGCGCGCTCGCCCGATCGCTTCCGCCGCGGCGGCCGCGACCGCGGGCAGGTCGTTGCCGTCGACCGTGACACCCGGCATCGCGTACGCCGGCGCGCGGTCGGCGACGTTGGCGACCGCCATCGCCTTCGCGACGTCCATCGACATGCCGTACTGGTTGTTCTCGCACAGGAACACGATCGGCAGGGCCCAGATCGACGCCATGTTGAGCGATTCGTGGAACGCGCCCTCGTTGGCCGCGCCATCGCCGAAGAACACCATGCACACGCGCGGGAGCTTCTGCGCCTTGATGCTCATGCCGACGCCCACCGCGATCGGCAGGCCGCCGGCGACGATGCCGTTGGCGCCGAGGTTGCCGGTGTCGAGGTCGGCGATGTGCATCGAGCCGCCGCGGCCGCGGCAGTAGCCGGTCTCCTTGCCGAAGAACTCGGCGAGCATGCGCGCGACGTCCGCGCCCTTCGCGATGCAGTGTCCGTGGCCGCGGTGCGTCGACAGGATGTAGTCGTCGCGGGCGAGGTGCAGGATCGCGCCGACCGCGCTCGCCTCCTGGCCGATCGACAGGTGCATGGTTCCGTGCACCAGGCCGCGCATGTAGCTCTGCTCGGCCACCTCCTCGAACCGGCGGATCAGGTGCATGCGCCTGAGCGCGGAGGCGAGCGTCGCGTCGTCGAGCGCCGCGAGGGCGGGACGCTGCGAGACCGCGGACGACAGGTCGTTCGGCATGGCGTTACGCCGCGACGGCTTCGTGGACGAGCGCATCCTGCTCGCGCCGGAGCTGCACGATGCGCAGCCGCCCGTCGGGCGCGCAGTTCTCGTAGGTGAGGTAGTCGCCTTTCGCGATCGGCTGCGTGACGCGCGCGCCCTGGGCGAGGCCGAGCGGCAGCGCGCGAAGCCTCGCGGCGTCGTCGCGCGCGAGCGCGAAGCCGCGGTAGCCGTACTCGCCGATCGCGTCGAGCGTCTCGCCGGGCGCGAGATCGCGCTTCGCCCGCGCACCGACCTCGGCGGCGGGCACCGGCAGCGGGCGCATGTGGCTCTGGCCGAACAGGACCGCCGCCGCGGCGGAGAGCGGCACCTCGAGGCTCGTCAGGTGGTAGGGCCGGAAGAACGTGACGTAGGGCGGTTCGCCGATGCGAAGATCGCTCATGCGTTCCATCAGGCGCGGGTGGCGGACCTCGGCGATCGCGAACACGCCGGGCGCGACGCCGGGCGCCACCGTGAAGTCGACGACGCCCTTGCGCGACAGCAGGCCGCCTTCCTCCTTCGGGCACAGCACCTTGTGCAGCCGGTCGAGCGGCGCGTCGGGGCCGTGCATGCCGGGGATGTCCGGCCGCAGGCCGGTGGCATTCGCGAGCGCGACCATCTCGACCATGGTCTTGCTGCCGTCGACGAACTCGACCAGCATCCGCGGGTTCATGTTGCGCCGCGCGGCCTCGTCGCGGTACTGGTCGGGCGTCGCGTCGGTCCGGAACTTGTTGTTCTTGCCCTTGCCGGCGGCGACGATCGGGTAGCCCAGCGCGCGCAGGAAGTTCACGAGTTCCATCGTCGACGAAGGCTCGTCGCCGGCGCCGAGCGTGTAGACGACGCCCGCCTCGCGCGCCTTCGCCGAGAGCAGCGCGCCGATCGTGACGTCGGCTTCCACGTTCATCATCACCATGTGCCTACGCGCCGCGAACGCGGCGAGCGCGACCTCGGCGCCGACGTTCGGGTTGCCGGTCGCATCGATCACGACGTCCACGCCCTCGGCGGCGCAGACATCGCGGTGCGAGCGGCACACGGCGAGCCTGCCGCGCGCGATCGCGCGGCCCGCGGCCGCTGCGTCGTCGACCGTCTCGAGCGGACGCCTGTCCGCGCCGCCGGCAGCCGACGCCGTGTAGACGTTCTCGGGAACCGCATCGGCGGCCGCGACGACCTCGATGCCGCGCATGAACCCGGTCTGGACGAGGATGTCGGTCCCCATCTGGCCGGCGCCGACGAGGCCCACGCGCACCGGCCGCCCCTGGCGCTCGCGGGCTTCGAGCGCCTCGGCGAGCGATCCGTTGTCGGTCGGGGAGGGTTGCGTCATGGCCTGAACATTTGTATCGTGCGATGAACATAACTCCAGGCGGACCCGGTGTCAACCGCTCGCGACCTCCCGTCGGCGCCCGACGCGAAGCTCCCCCCCGACCTCGGCGTGCGCGCGGCGTGGCTGTACTACGTCGAAGAGCTCACGCAGGCGGACATCGCCCGCGCGCTGGGACTGAGCCGCGCGAAGGTGATCCGGCTGCTCGCCGCGGCGCGCGAGAGCGGCGTCGTGCGCATCCAGCTCGACGCCCGCGGCACCGACGAGCTCGCGCTCGAGCGCCGCCTCGCCAGGGCGTTCCGGCTGGACGAGGCGATCGTGGCGCCATCGCCCGCGCGCGAGAGCGCGGTCGCGACCGTCGTCGGCCACGCCGCCGGCACCTGGCTCTCCGGCTGCGTGCGCGACGGCATGTCGGTCGGCATCGGCTGGGGCTCGACGCTGCACGCGAGCCTCAAGGCCATCCGCGACCGGCCGCTCGATCGCGTGTCGGTCGTCTCGCTGCTCGGAGGCATGACGCACTCGCGCGCCGTGAATCCGTCGGCGGTCGCGCGCCGCGTCGCGGACGCATTCGGCGCCGAGTGCTACCAGCTCACTGCGCCGCTCGTCGTGTCGGATCCGGCGACTCGCGACGCGCTGTGGAAGGAGCCGGGGCTGCACGACCTCCTCGGGCGTGCGCGCAAGGCCGACCTTGCGCTGGTGAGCGTCGGCGACCTGCGCGAGGACGCGACGCTGTTCCGCGAGGGCCTGCTGCCGCGCTCGATGCTGCGCTCGCTCGCCGCGGCGGGCGCCGTGGGAGACGTGCTGTGCCACTTCGTCGACGCGGACGGATGCGTGGTCGACCATCCGGTCAACCGGCGCGTCGTCGCGGTCGGACTCGAAGACTTGCGCAAGGTGCCGCGGATCGTCCTCGCGGCCGGCGGCAGGCGCAAGGCCGTGGCGATCCGCGCGGCGCTCGCCGCCACCGGCGCGCGCGTGCTGGTCACCGATGCGGGCGCGGCGCGCGCGATGCTCGCTGCCGGGTGACCGCTGTTCGCGCGTGCCCGGCGGAGGGGCACGGGAGGCAGTCGCAGCCCGACGTCAGCGTGGCGCGCGGTCGGCCAACGCCGCGAGCGGCCGCGCGGGTCTCCCGCACAGCACGAGCGCGACCGCGTCGAGTGCGTCCCAGGGATCGCCGCGGCCGAGGCCTTTCGACAGCGCGTCGAGACGGGCCACTTCGGGAACGAGCGCAGGCGCGACGTCGCGCGGGATGCGCGAGGCCGCCCGTTCGAGTGCTTTCGCGCGGGCTCCCCACACGCGGACCTGTCGGACCGCGACCGCCGCCGGCGTGCCCTGCGCCACCAGTCCCTGGACCAGCGTGAGCGCGCGCACGTCCTCCGACAGCTGCCACACCGGCTGCACCGGTGCGGTGCCCTCGTCTCGCAGCACCGACAGGATGCGCAATGCGCGACCCGCATCGCCCGCGAACCACGCTTCCGACAGCGCCGCGGTGTCGTAGCGCGCGACGTCGGCGACCGCGGCGACCACGGCGTCGTGGTCGAGGCTTCCGCCCGGCAGGACCAGCGCCAGCTTCTCGATCTCCTGGCGCGCGGCGAGAAGGTTGCCCTCGCTCGTCTCGGCAAGGAACGCGAGCGTGTCGGGCGAGGCCTTCTGTCCCTGCCTCGCGAGGCGCTTGCCGATCCAGCGCGGCAGATCCTCGCGCGAGACCGGCCACACCGGAACCTCGACGCCGGCGCTCGTGAGCGCGCCGAACCAGGCCGAGGCCTGCGTCGCCTTGTCGAGCTTCGGCAGCGTCACCAGCGTCACGCTGTCGGGGCTGGGGTTCGCGGCGTAGGCCTCGAGCGCCTTCGCGCCCTCGACGCTGGGCTTCCCGGTCGGGATGCGAAGGTCGACGAGCCGCCGCGTGCCGAAGAGACCGAGGTTCGCGTTGCCGGCCAGGAGCGCGTCCCAGCGGAATCCCTGCTCGGCGACGAACACGTCGCGTTCCTCGCAGCCGGCGCGGCGCGCGGCGGCACGTATCGCGTCGCCGGCCTCGAGTGCGAGGAGCGGCTCGTCGCCGTGGACGACGTAGAGCGGCGCGAGCGTCTTCGCGAGGTGGCCGGCGAGCGCTTCGGCGCGAAGCTGGGTCAAGGTTTCTTCGCGGCCTGCAGCCGGCGGACGATCTGCGACACCGCGTCGGTCTGCATCTCGGCGAGCAGGCGCTGTTCCTGGATCTCGCGCGCGAGCCGCTCGGTGTCGTCGTAGAGGTAGGTGCGGCGGATGGTGATCTGGTCGCGCGGCAGCCACACCGCGCCGCTGGCGTCGCGCAGCAGGAAATCGACCCGCTTGGTGAGCAGGAACTCGCGCGCGCGGCCGCCGGGCGAGAGCGACAGCACCGCCTTGTCGTCGCCGAGGTTCTGGATCTCGAGCACGACCTGCGCGCCCTGCGGGCTGTCGAGCACCTTCGCCTGGCCGGCGCCCGCGAGCGCGCGGCCGAGTTCCTGCGTGAACGGGAGTCCAGGCGGCGCCCCGATGTAGATCGACTCGAACGCGAAGGTCGCGCTGCCGCGGAGCTGGAAGCCGCAGCCGGCGAGGGTCGCGGCCGCGAGCGCGGCCGCGAAGGTCGCAATCACGCGACGGCGGGGGCCGATCCGCAGCGGGGAATCCGCGAGCTCCGCGGCCGCTTCCGCGCAACCGGGTTCGGGTGGTTCAGACCACGACATTGACGAGGCGTCCCGGCACGACGACGACCTTCTTCACCGGCGCGCCGTTCGCGTGCTTCGCGACTTCGGCGGACGCGCGCGCGGCGGCCTCGATCGCGGCACGGTCGGCGGTCGAGGGAACGACGATCCGGCCGCGAAGCTTGCCGTTGACCTGCAACACGAGCTCGATCGCGTCCTGCGCGAGCGCGGCTTCGTCGACTTCGGGCCAGGGGGCATCGAGGAGATCGCCGTGCTCTTCGGCGTAACCCAGGTCGCGCCAGAGCGTCCACGCGGTGTGCGGGACGACCGGGTAGAGCACGCGGAGCAGGATGGACAGGCCCTCGCGCACGACCGGACCCGCGCCGGGCGCGTCGGGTGACAGCGCCTCGATCGTGTTCAGCATCTTGTAGCCGGCCGACACCACGGTGTTGTACTGGATGCGCGCGTAGTCGTAGTTGGCCTGGCGCAGCGCGAGGTGGATCTCGCGGCGCGCCGCCTTCGCGACCTCGCCCGCGCCTTCGCCGGACGGCGCGCCCTTCGCGGCGCGCACCGCGACGATCTTCCCCTGCGCGCAGGCCCACAGCCGGCGCAGGAACCGGTAACTCCCTTCGACGCCCGCGTCCGACCACTCGAGCGTCGCCTCCGGGGGCGAGGCGAACATCACGAAGTGGCGCGCGGTGTCGGCGCCGTAGCGGTCGATGATGTCCTGCGGGTCGATGCCGTTGTTCTTCGACTTCGACATCGTGCCCACGCCGCCATAGTCGACGCTGCCGCCGTCGGCCTTGTGACGCCCGCCGGTGATGCGGCCGTCCTCTCCGAACGACGGCTCGACGTCGTGCGGCCAGAAGTACTCGATGGCGCCCTTCTCGTTGCGGCGCGACCACAGGTGGTTCAGCACCATGCCCTGGGTGAGCAGCCGCGTGAACGGTTCGTCGAAGCGCACGAGCCCCATGTCGCGCATCACCTTGGTCCAGAAGCGCGCGTAGAGGAGGTGCAGGATCGCGTGCTCGATGCCGCCGATGTACTGGTCCATCGGCATCCAGTAGTCGTTGCGCGCGTCGACCATCGTCGGC
>WBZL01002848.1_pt1 | contig 12736 bp, 14 predicted proteins | sample 5204291 | NCBI WGS metagenome assembly WBZL01 (sample SAMN12344345, study PRJNA552823) | activated sludge metagenome | biome: Activated sludge suspended growth; feature: Nitrification reactor; material: Wastewater; isolation source: activated sludge from nitrification reactor of wastewater...
AACGTGCTCGTCACGGACGATGGGCAGGTGAAGTTGCTGGACTTCGGCATTGCCAAACTGACACAAGCGAACGCGACAGAGGACGCGACCGCGCTGACCGCGGCCGGTGGACCGCTCACCCCGGATTTTGCAGCGCCCGAGCAGGTACGGGGTGATCCCGTCACGACCGCCACGGACGTGTATGCGTTAGGCGTCCTGCTGTACCTGCTCCTGTCGGGCCGACATCCGACGCGTGCCGCCGCAGCCTCCCCGGCCGACGCGATGCGCGGCGTCCTCGAGGGGGAGCCGCACCGGCTCGGCCTGGGCGACCTGGATACCGTGCTGGCCAAGGCGATGCGCAAGGCGCCGTTGGAGCGTTATGCGACCGTCGAGGCGTTCGCGGACGACCTGCGCCGCTACCTGAACCACGAACCGGTGCGCGCGCGACCCGATGCATTCGGCTATCGCGCGCGCAAGTTCGTGCGTCGGCATCGTGCCGCCCTGTCTGCGGCGACGGTCGTGCTGCTGGCCCTGATCGGCACCACGGTCTATTCGATTGCCCAGGCGCGCCGCGTCGCCGAGCAGCGCGACATCGCCACGCGCGAGGCGCGACGGCTGACGGCCTTCGTCGAGGTCCAGGGTGTGCTGGCCGAGGACGCCCGGGGGGTGGACGGTGAGCCGATCACCGCTGCCGCCCGTCTCGGCCTGGCCGAGGAACTGCTGGCCGCGCGATTTCGCGGTGAGCACTGGTTGATTGCCGAAGTCACCATCGCACTGTCCGCGCGCCTCGCCGATCTGAACTTGCGCGAAGAGGAACGGGAGATGCTCACGCGCGCGGGAACGGTTGCACGGGGGGGAGGTCAACCGGCGCTGGCCGCCGCGGCCCACTGCAAGCGCGCCCTGAGCTTCTGGATCGACGGACAGACCGAGTCGGTCCGGCAAGAGGTATCTACCGCGCGGGAGTTGATGCGCAGCGCCACGCCGCCGATCGACCCCGATGCGCGGGCCTACTGTCTGGAGGCTGAAGGAAAGCTCCTCGCGATGGAGGGTAAAGCTGATTCGGCCGTCACACGGTTGCGTGAGGCCGCGGGCGTTGCGGGACGCGACCCGAACGCCGAGCTGGCCACGCAGGTGGCGCTCGCGCAGATGCTACGCTCGGCCAACCGGCTTCGCGAGGCCGCGGAGGCGCAGCAGCGCAACGTGGCCCAGTACGAGCGGCTGGGGTACGGCAACAGCGAGAACTTTCCGCGCATCCTCACCAACCTCGATCGCGCGCTCGCCGACCTCGGCGAGTTCCGCATGAACGACTCGATCCTGGCGACGTACGTCAGGCCGCGCGAAGACACAACGGGTGCTCGACGGGTTCCCGCGCTCCTCGCGTTCATGTACGGGATGAACAAGCTGCGACTGGGCGACGTAGACTCCGCCGACCATTGGGTGACGTACGCGACGCAAGGTCCGTGGCAGAAAGGCGGTACGATGAGCAACTGGCTGCCGTCGACCCTGGCGCTCATCCGGATGGACCAGCGGCGCCTCCGCGAGGCACGAGCCGCAGCCGAGCAGCTGCCCACCGGGCTCCGCGGCCGTCGAGCGACGACCGCCATGGTCAAGGCGAAGCTGATGTACGCCGAAGGACGGCGCGCGGCCGCCGCCGCTCACCTGGAGGGTGAGCTCCGCGCCATCTACGAGGAGTCTCCTTCGACGCTGCCCCTCTTTGCCGAGCCGCTCGTAACGGCCGGTGAATGGCGCCTCACGCGCGGTGACCACCGAGCCGCCGACTCCCTGGCGCAGTTGGGGTGGAGGGCTGCGGCGCTGGACTCGCTGGCGGCCTCCCGAAGTGCCCTCGCGGGCCTCGCCGAACTCCTGCGGGCCCGCGCCTTGACTGCCTCGGGCGATTCATCAGGCGGTCGGGACGCGGTGACGCGGTCCCTTCCCGCATTGATCAACGGGTTCGGCGCTGCCAATTCCTACACCCGGATCGCACGCGCCCTGGCCGATTCGCTCCGACGATAGCGCGTCGTCACTCGGAGGGCTGGAGGGCGTGCTGCAGGATCAGGCGGGCCTTGCGCCAGTCCCGCTGCACCGTGCGCTCCGACACGCCCCGCATCGCCGCGATCTCCTGGAAGTTGTAACCACAGAAGAAGTGCAGGTCGACGAGTTCAGCCAGCGCCGCGTCGAGCTTGGAGAGTTCGTCGAGCGCCTCGGACAGCTGTTCGAGCTCGGAGAGCTCCGAGGCGGCGAGCCCCGCACTCGCGTCCGCCGCCCGCGTCAGGGTGACGACATACGCACCGCCTCCCCGCTTTTGCGCCATGCCTCGTCGTGCGTACTCGATGACGAGGTTTCGCATCGCCCGCGACGCGTAACCCAGAAATCGTGCCTCGTCCGGGAACCGGAGTCCATCGCGCCCGGCAAAGTTCAGGTAGGCCTCGTGCAATAGCGTCGTGGCGCCCAGGGAGAGGTCCCCGCCGCTTCGCCGCAGCTGCGCGGCCGCGAGGCGGTGGAGTTCGTCGTACAGCGCCACGAAGAGATCGTCGTGCCGGGACATATCCGAGGCAGGCGAGTGGAAAGGGTCGCGGGAGGTTGGTTGGGGGCGACCAACGTCGCAAGGGTCGCGGTGCGGCGGGACTCGCGGGGCGATCGCCGACAGACGCGGCGACGGTCTCTGGTGGCAGTGCGACTGCCACGGGCGGGGCGCAGTTTCGTCCTGCGCCCTGTTCAGGAAGCTCGCGCGACCGCGGCCTTGGGTCCCGTCGGCATCTGCTCCGCCGCCCACTGGACGCATTCCTCGTACAAAGCCGGGAGCTTCGCCGGGTCGAGCCCGATACGACTCGCCGCCTCGCCGGCGCTCTCCCAGAGCCCGAGCTCGTACGACTCCACGACCATGAGCGGATCGGCGTAGGGGCCCGTCCGGTCCAGGAGGGCTGCCTTTACGTCGTCAGCAAGGTTCACGCGCTCCAGCACCTCGGACATCGGCATCCGGAAGACTGCGTCCAGCAGCGAAAAGAGCCCCATCAGGAAGAGGGTGCCCTTGTCGAGCCCCGTGCGCGGGAGGGCGAGGTGCTCGCAGAACCGGGCGCGTTGCACCGTCTGGCGGATCAGCTCGTCGTCCACCCCACGCTTGCCGGTGCGCGACGTTGCGGACGCCAGGGCCAGCCACCGGATGACGTTGTTTCGCCCCACCAGTCGCAGGGCGTGCGGAATGCTCGTGATGCCGCGGCCGCCAAGGGCGGCCGAGTTGACGATCCGCAGCAGCTGGTAGGTGATCCCGGGGTCGGCTGAGATGACGCGCTCGAGTTCGCGCTCCGGCGTGTTGGGATCGCGTGCGAGGGCGAGGAGGCGAAGCGCGGCCGCGGTCGAGGTCGGGAGTTCTGCCGCGGGGAGCGGCTCCGGACGACTGAAGTGCGGCCCCTGGAAGATGTCGAAGCCCAGCTTGAGGCATGCCTCGTGCAACTTGGCGTCGAGCACGTGATCCGCGATCACCTTCTTCTGCTGCTTCTTGAGCGCGGTCACCAGCGCGCCGAGCATGGCCGGATTCTGCACCCGGAGGTCCACCCGGATCATCGAGGCGGGCCCCAGCAGCTGAAGGATCGGGGCTCCGGATTGACGTGGCAGTTCGAACTCGTCGAGCACGATCTTCACGCCGCGTTTCGCGAGCTCGGTGACGGCGGTGATCACCTCGGCATCCACGCCGACCTCAGGGGGCACCAGGACCACCAGGGCCCTCGGCTCCGGCGTGTTGAAGATGCCCTCGACCAGCTGCTGGCGCGTACTACGCACCCAGGCCGGGAGCCCGGACCGCAGGAACTCGAACGACCCGCTCATGTAACTGCGGGCGAACGGATCGCTCCCGTCATCCGTCGGTCGGAACCGCAGCTCGTATCCGATCGCCGTGTCGTTCCGGTCGAAGACGGGCTGGCGGACGAGGAAGATGTCGGACATGGGCGGGGCGACGGGTGGAGCTACCAGCCCGGAGTATCGGCCCCAGGGGGGGTGGACTGGAGGACCCGATCCGGCGGCACTTCCTGCCGCCTCTTAACGAGCACGCTCGATCGTCTCCCTGACACTGATGTAAGTTGTGCCCGTGCCGATTTCGACAGCCCTTCCGACGTCTCCCGACGACCTCCGCGACGCCACCTGGGAGGATCTCGCCCCCCTGTATGATGCGCTCGCCGCCGCCCCCATCGAGGGGGACGGCCAGGCGTGGCTTGCCCGCTGGTCCGCCCTGCAGGAACTGGTGGAGGAGGCGGCGTCGTTGGCGATGATCGCCTACACCTGCGACACGGCCGATGCGGCGAAGGAGGCCGCCAATCTCCGTTGGTCCTCCGAGATCTTTCCGCAGGTCATCGAGCAGCACGTCCGGCTGGCGCAACGACTGGTCGACAGCGGGCTCGAACCGCCGGGGATGTCCATGGTGCTGCGGGAGTTCCGCGCAGACATCGCCATCTTCCGCGAGGAGAACACGGCGCTGTTCACGCGGATCGAGGAGTTGGTCGCCGGCTACCAGAAAGTCACCGGCGGGATGAGTGTGGCGTGGGATGGCCGCACGCTGACCATCCCGCAGTTGCAGCCCTTCCTCAAGGAAGGGGACCGCGCGGTGCGCGAACGCGCCTTCCGCGCCGGTGCGGGCGCGTACCTGGCGGAGCGCGAGCAGCTGGCGACCCTGTTCGACGAGATGCACGCGCTGCGGCAGGCGGTCGCGCGGAACGCTGGCTTCGCGAACCACATGGAGTGGGCTTTCGCGGCGAAGCACCGGTTCGACTACACACCGGCAGACTGCGCACGTTTTCATGACGCGGTCGCGACCACCGTGACGCCGGTCGTGGCTCGCCTGATGGCACACCGGCGCGAACGGCTCGGGCTCGACGTCCTGCGTCCCTGGGACACCCTGGTGCAACTCGAGGCGCGGGAGCCGGTGCGCCCGTTTGCCGACGTCGACGGCCTCGTCGGGCCGGCGCAGCGCATCTTCGACCGCCTCGATCCCGAACTCGGCGCCCGTTTTCGCGAGATGTCGGAGGCCGGCCTCCTCGACCTCGCGAGCCGTCCCGGCAAGGCGCCCGGTGGGTACTGCACCAACCTGCCCTGGCGGAAGCAGCCCTTCATCTTCATGAATGCGGTCGGCGTGCCGGACGACGTCAACACGCTGATCCACGAGGCCGGGCACTGCTTCCACGACTTTGCCGCCAATCGCCTCCCGTGGATCTGGCAGCGGAGCGCCGGCCACGAGGCGGCCGAACTTGCCTCGATGAGCATGGAGTTGCTCGTCACCCCCCACCTGGTGCAGCCCACCGGGTACTACACGCCGGCCCAGGCCCGGGCGGTCGAGATCGAGCAGTTGGAGGACGTGCTGACGAGCCTCTGCCACATTGCGAGCGTGGACGACTTCCAGCAGTGGATCTACAGTAGTGATGCAGGGCAGGACGCCGCGGCGCGCGATGCGGCCTGGCTGGACATCCGGTCACGCTACGAGGCGGGGGTCGACTGGTCGGGGCTCGAGCGCGAGCGCGTGTCCCGCTGGTATCGCCAGTTGCACATCTTCGAGCTGCCGTTCTACTATATCGAGTACGGCATTGCGCAGTTGGGGGCCCTGCAGCTCTGGCGTGATGCCGCGCGCGATCCCGCCGGCACGCTGGGGCGCTACCGGGCCTTCCAGGCCCTGGGCGGGACGCGCCCCCTGCCTGAGCTGTACGCCGCCGCTGGCGCGCGGCTCATCTTCGATCGCGAGGGCATGGCCGAGCTGGTCGGACTGGTCGAGGCCCGGCTCGATGCCCTGCGCGCGTGACGCTCAGGACTTGGTGACCGACGTCCCCGGGTCGCGTTCCACCGCAATCGTGTAATCCGTGGCCAGGGCGGCCACCGCGCCCACCGCGGCCCAGAACGGAAGGAGCGCTGCGCCGACCAGCCCCGCGCTCAGGGGCATGTCGAGCAGCTGCCGTCCCTGCGGATTCCGCAGGATAATGCGCCGGACGTTCCCCTCGCGGATGAGCTCCTTGAGCTTCTTCTTGAGGTTCTCCCCCGAGACCTTGATCTCTTCCATGTGGTGGTGCCTCCAGGTGTCTTCTTCCTACCGGCCCGGGGCGTGACGAGTTTCGCGGGGCCCGCGCGCGCCGGTGTCCACCGGTGCCACGGCGCGTTACACTACCAGAATCCCGACCCCGGAGTCCATGGCCGCTAATGCCATCGTCGCCCGCTTTGCTGATGGGCGGACCATCAAGGGCATGAGTCTCGACGTCGCGCCGGAGCGCCCCACGTGCCACGTGCGCACCGCGGATGGCGCCATGGTCGAGGTCGCCCTCCGCGATCTCAAGGCCCTCTTCTTCGTCAAGAGCCTGGATGGCGATGCCCAGCGCAACGACGAGCAGGCCGTCGATGCCGCGGATCCGCGGCTGCGAGGGGCGAAGCTGATCGAGGTCGTCTTTCATGACCAGGAACGGATCGTCGGCATGGTCATGCGTTTTCCGCCGCTCAAGTCCCTGTTTTTCCTTGTGCCGGCGGACCCCGCGAGCAACAACCTGCGGATCCTCGTCAACAAGGACCAGGTCAAGACGATGGGAGTGATCACTGCGGGTGCGTAGCGTCGGGTGGTTCGTCATCGCCCTGTTCGCCGCGGCCCCGGTCAGGGCGCAGGAGCGCGGGCCCACCACGTCGGGGGCACGTGTCACCGCACAGCTCGCTACCGGGGTCCTGCTGACACCCGTCGGGTTCTTTGCGACCGGTTGGGCCACCAAACGCCTCACGCTGCGGGCGGGATGGCCAGAAGAGCGCGCGCGGCGGGCGGCGTACGTGGCGGCGTGGACGGGCGCGGCCCTCGCGGCGGCGGCTGGTCCGGCGCTCGTCGGGAATGGCGGGCGGTTCCCTGCCGCTCTTGGCGGGGCGGGAGTCGGGCTCGGACTCGCGGTATTCACTGCGCGACTGGGCAACTGGCGATATGACGGGGGGGCGGCCTGTGGCCCTCTCTGCTGGACACTCGGCATGGCCACGATGGCCCTGCCATCGGTCGGGGCCACGGTGGGGTACCAGGTGAGCCGGCCCGGGTGAGGCGCGCCCGACGAGCCTGTTGCGGCGGAACGGTCACGACGTAAGGTGTAGCATCCGACATGCAGACCCATCCCATGAAGAGACTCCCCTTTGTCGCCGCCCTGGCGCTGGGCCTTGCGGCGTCCGTCGCGGCCGGGCGCCCGATGCCCTCGCCGGCTGCCGTCGCCCCGTTGATGCACGTGTACAAGTCGCCGACCTGCGGCTGCTGCAAGTCGTGGGTCGAAATGATGCAGGGTGCCGGCTTCGAGGTGCGGGTGACCGACCTCGATGAGGCGGCCCTGCAGGGCATCAAGGCCAGACATGGTGTGCGTGAGTCGCTCCAGTCGTGCCATACGGCCCTCGTCAACGGATACGTCGTCGAGGGGCATGTGCCGGCGGCTGACATCCACCGGCTGTTGCGCGAAAAGCCCGCGGTGGTCGGGATTGCGGCGCCAGGGATGCCGCGCGGGAGTCCGGGCATGGAAGTCCCGGGAGGAGCCAGGGACCCATACCAGGTGCTGACCTTCACGAAAGCCGGCGCGACAACCGTCTTCGCTCGTCATTGAGTGCGCGAGTGGTCCAGGTCAGGCGGTATCGGCTGCTCGCGGCTCCGCTGCTTGTCGCGTTGATGGCGTGTGCCTCCGGCTCCAGCGAGGCGTCGTCGGGATGGCCGACGACGGCCCCTTCACGAGCCCTCGTCGGCGGGCTCGTGGTGGAGCTCGAGGTGGAGGCATGGCGGAGCCATCAGCCCGTCGCCGGGGAGGCGGGTGATCCCCTGATCGCTGTCCTGCGACTCAAGGGGGATCGTGCGATTCCAACGGAGATGAAGATCGGGCCTGTCCGCATGACCCACGCTGGGGATGTATGGACGACGGTGGCGCGGGAGGAGCAGCCTCGCGAGCCTGGCGCCACCACGGTGGAGTACATGGTTCGCGAGGGGCCCCGATGGCCCACGGGGGACTCGATCGAGGTGCAGGTCCAGGTTGGGGTCGGGGGAACCGCCCCGACCACGATCCTCGGGGTGCGGACCGACCTGGCGCGCGTCAACTGATCGATGAGTGGTCCGCCGGGTGACGAGGCCGATTTCCCCAGGATCGCCCCGCCTGACGATCTCCGGGCACGAGTCCTCGCAGTCGGCGTCCCCGCACCCTTCACGATCCTGCGCGCGGATCAGGGGTTCTGGCTTGCGGTGTCACCCGGCACCCGGGTGCGCACGCTCTTTCGCGATTCCCGCGATCGGGGGATGACACGGTTGGTTGAGCTGGACGACGCGGTCGTGGTCCCGCCGCCCGAGATTCCCGGGTGGGTGACATATGTGCTGCTGCGTGGTCGGCTCGATGAACGCGACGGGCCTCCGCTGCGCGTGGGGGACGTGGCCGGCGGAGGGGGGGGCACTGCCCGCGGGGTGACTTGCCTTCTCGAGTTTGTCACGACGGGGACCCCCGGCAGCGCGCCCCGGTCCATCGGCGAAGGATCCCGGTGGATCCAGGTGGGTGAGGGGCTGCGGGCCTCACCGCTCGACCTGGGGGTGGGCCAGCGGGCGACCTGGTTCGACGCCGCCCCTGCCGCGACGCTCGATGCGCACGCCCACGACGGCCTGGAGGAGTTGTATGTGGTGGAAGGGAGCTGTGTCGTGGAAGGCGAGGTGCTGCAATGCGGGGACTACCACCGGGCCCTCCCCGGAACCCACCACGGGTTGACGGTGGCCGGGGGTGACGGTTGCCGGGTGCTTTGCATGGAACGCACCTTGTGAGCCATCGCACCGACGCGCGCCGGTCACTGCGGCGAGCTTGCCGGTGATGAGTCGTCAGATCCTGCCATGGGTGCTTGCGGTGTCGGTCGCATGTGAGGGAGCCACGGCTCCCCCGCGGGCTCAGTCGCCGCGACTGGTGACCTGTGTCGCTCCGGTCGTCCTGTTGACGGAGCGGATCGGGGCGGGCGGGGAGCCGCGATTCAACTGGAGCCCGCCATGCGGGGCGACGTACCTCGAGGTCTCGACGCCGGACCATCAGACCTCGTTCTGGATCATCCAGGGAGACACGGGCAAGATTGCCCCCGGGGTGACCTACGGTGTGGCGCCGCCGGACTACAGCGCCCGATACGGGCCGCTCCCGCTGGTGAGTGGCGCGCGGTATGTCGTGCGGCTGGGGGTCATGATCGACGAGAACTCCTATGCCGTGGTCGGCGAAGGGGCCTTCCAGCGGTGAGCGCCTAACGCTGGCGATGGGTCGTGAGGCGTGCTAGGCTCCGGGTCATGTACGCCTCCGACGGCCCCCCGGGACGCCCCACCCTGCTGGGCATCCCCTTCGACGGCGCCTCGTCCTTCATGGCCGGCGCGGCCGGCGCGCCGCCCCGGTTGCGGGCGGCCCTGCGCGACCCGGCATCCAACAGCTGGACGGAGGCGCTGGTGGACATCGGCGCTCCCGGGGCCTGGGCCGATGCGGGGGACCTGTCGAGCGACGCACTCGCCGCCGACCGCAACGGGACGATTACCGGGGCGGTCGCCGACATCTACGCCGAGGGCGGGCGTCCGATGGTGCTTGGGGGCGACCACGCGATCACGTGGCCCGTCCTGCGCGCGGTGCGCGCCGCGTGCGAGGGGCCCCTTGCGGTCCTCCACCTGGATGCGCACAACGACCTGTACGAGTCCTTCGAGGGTGACCGCATGTCGCACGCGTGTCCCTTCGCCCGCATCATGGAAGAGGGGCTGGCCGATCAGTTGGTGCAGGTGGGGATCCGGGCGATGACCCGTCACCAGCGGGATCAGGCGGAGCGATATGGCGTCGACGTCATCGACATGCGACGCTGGGCACGCGGGGACCGTCCCGCGCTACGCCACCCGACCTATATCTCCCTGGACATCGACGTCCTGGATCCGGCGCATGCGCCGGGCGTCTCGCATCGGGAGCCCGGTGGACTGACGGTGCGCGAGGTGCTTGGCCTGGTGCAGGACGTCGGGCAGCGCATCGTTGGGGCAGACCTGGTGGAGTACAATCCCCGTCGCGACCTCGGGGACGTGACCGCGAGCGTCGGGGGCAAGTTGCTCAAGGAGTTGCTCGGGGCGATGCTCGTGAGCCGATGAAGCGGCCGTGGCCGGTCGCGGCCCTCGCGGCATGCCTGACCGCGTCCGAGCCCGAGGTGACGGGGCCGGCGCGGTGCGAGCGTCCGGCCGCCGTACCGGGCGCCACCGGATGCGCCCTGCTCTTCGGGAGTGTCACCGATGGCGGCGGCGTGCCGCTCGACGGGATCGAGGGGAGCATCCGTCCGGGGACGTCGTGCCCCTGCCCGACGGTGACCTTGCAGGTGGACGACCGTGGGCTCTTTTCGGCGACGGTGTACCGGACGGCCGGGACGCCGGACACGGCGACGGTGACCATCGTGGTGCAGGCGACGGCGCCGAGGTATCCGCGACATGTGACCGGGGCTCCGTATTTTGACACCGCTGCCGTGACGCTACGCTTCGCCTCAACAGGTGCGGCGCCCGAGCCACGCGAAGTGAGATTGCGCATTCCCCTACCCTGATGGACCTGCAACCGAGGAGAGCAGACAATGCTGGCATCACGCGTGACGATGGCGCCCACCCTGGACGGCCATGAGGTGGAGGAGACGCTGGGGGTGGTGCGGGGGATCGTCGTCCGGTCCCGCTCGGTGTTCGGGACGATCGGGGCGGCCTTCCAGACGTTGCGTGGGGGCAACATCTCGCTGATGACGGACCTGTGCGAACGCACGCGGGCCGACGCCTTCGCGCAGATGATCGAGCATGCGGAGCAGCTTGGCGCGAACGCCGTGACCTGTGTGCGGTACGATGCGACCGAGGTCATGCAGGGGGTGTCGGAGGTGCTGTGTTACGGGACCGCGGTGCGCGTGCGGCCGCGGTGACGTCGGGGCTCGCCGGGGTCGCGCGCCCGGGGTAGATTCGGCGGACCGTCACCCGGGCCCGCCCTGAATCGTTAGGTATGCCGCGCTCCCGATCCCCTCTGCCCCGTCGTCCCGGCGCGCGCGCCGGGGTGACGCGATTCCTCGAGGCGGCGCGCCGGTGGGATGCGGCACTGGTGGCCGAGGCGCTGCGCTGCAGTCCGGAGTTTGCCACGGTGACCGACCGCGCCGGCCGCACGGCGCTCCATCTCTGCGCAGCCACCACGGCGCAGGTGGCGCGTCGGCCCGCATCGGCGTCGGTGGCGACGGCCCGCGCGCTCCTGGCCGGGGGGGCGGCGATCGATGCGGTGCAGACGATTGCCGACGGCGGCGAGTCGTTCCCGGCGCGGCCGTTGTGGCACGCGGTGGCCCGAGGGTGCAACCGCCCGTTGGCGCGGTTCCTCCTCGAGCAGGGGGCGAATCCCGACTGGTGCCTCTGGGCGGTGGTCTGGAACGACGACGTGCCGACCGCGCGGCTGCTGCACGCCCACCGGGCGGACCTCAACCTGACCTTCCACGGTGAGACCCCGTTGTTGTATGCGACGCGCTTGCACCGGTCGCGGATGATGCGGTGGTTGCTGCGACATGGGGCGGACCCCAACCTCGCGGATGGAAAGGGGCAAACACCCCTGGCGGTCGCGGTGGCACGCCGGCGGCCGCTCAAGGAGGTGGCGGAACTGCTGCGCCACGGTGCGGACCCGGCGTCGGTGCCCGCCAGCCGGCGTCGCGAACCGGCGCTCGCCCGCCTGCTGGAACGCCCGCCCGGGAGCAGCTGATGGCCGAGAACCTCCGGCTCTGGCGGGAGGAAGGGCGGGGGCTCTTTGGTGTACGTGAGGCGTCCGGGGGCGAGCTGGTTGGGTGAATCGGGTTCTGGTACTTCCACGAGCCTCCCGTACTCGAACTCGCGTACGCGCTGCATCCGGGGGTGTGGGGGCGGGGATACGCCACCGAGGCGGCCCGTGGGGTGCTGGCCTGGGCGGCGGTGGGGCACGGCGACCGGGAGTTCCAGGCGAGCACCGATGCACCTAACGAGGGTTCGCTGCGGGTCCTGGCCCGCCTGGGGTTCCGCGAGGTGCGGCGCACCCCCGGATCGCACCACGAGACGGTGCACCTCCAGCGGGAGGGCGTCCCGGGCCCCGGGGCGCGCCGAGCCACGCGACGCGCGACTCGTCAGGCAGAAACTCTCCACCTGGCGTGGAAAACCCCGCCGCTGGCTTGCCTTCACGTGTGCACGCCGGGCGCCGTCCTGCCTGACGAGCAACACCGGATTCACTCGTCAGGCACTCGTCAGGCCTAACCACTCGACAAATCCGCACCTGCCTGACAAGTTAGTGACCGGCGGGGCCTAACGGGCGTCGAGGTGCCTGACGAGTGCGCAGCCAGCGCAGACTCGTCAGGCGGACCGGCGCCCCGGGCCCCGCCGCACCCTCACAGCGTCGACCGGGCCTGCGCCCGCGACCCCAGCCCGAACCCCCATGGCAGCGCGCAAGAAGGCAGCGAAGAAGACCGCAAAGAAGGCGGCCCGTAAGACCCGGCGTGGGGCGACGGCCTCCGTCCCCGGTATCAGCCGCATCGACCAGGAGTCCACGCGGACCCACGGCTACTTCGTGCGCGTCGGATACCACCGCACCAAGGAAGGGGCGTGGCGCCCCAAGCACCGCGCCTTCTTCGGCGATGCCTCCCATGGTGGCAAGGAGAAAGCCTTCAAGGCCGCGGTGAAGTGGCTCAAGACCAAGCAGGCCTGATCTCGCAGTCCCCGAACCACCTCCGCCCACGGCGCCGCAAGCGGCACCGTGGGCGGTCGTGTCTCCCGTGACCTACCGCCCCC
>WBZL01004159.1_pt1 | contig 12735 bp, 11 predicted proteins | sample 5204291 | NCBI WGS metagenome assembly WBZL01 (sample SAMN12344345, study PRJNA552823) | activated sludge metagenome | biome: Activated sludge suspended growth; feature: Nitrification reactor; material: Wastewater; isolation source: activated sludge from nitrification reactor of wastewater...
TTGGAGCTATGGCGGACGGAGGATGCTGGACTGCCGACTGCCAACTGAAAGACTGAGAACTGGATGCTGCCCGCCGTCGCCTTAGGGCTATGGCGGACGGAGGATGCTGGACTGCCGACTGCCAACTGAAAGACTGAGAACTGGATGCTGGTGACTGGCGACTGCCAACTGAAGACTGACAACTGCCAACTGCCAACTGAAGACTGCCAACTGAAAGACGGGATTTTCGACTTAACTTCGGCCTCCGGACGACGAAGTCTTCGCCCTATGGCTGACGGAGTCAGCTACGCTCAGTTACCAGACTTACAACTTACGACTAACGACTTACAACTTACGACTAACAACTTACAACTTACGACTAACGACTTACAACTTACGACTAACAACTTACAACTAAAGCTTACATCATGCGCATATTACTGGTAGAAGACGAAGAAAGCATCCGGGAAACCCTGAAACTCAACCTGGAGATGGAGGGTTATGAAGTGGTGACGGCCGTCAACGGGCGATTGGGCATCAAACGCTTTCAGGAAGAGCATTTCGATATCATCATTCTGGATGTGATGATGCCGGAAATGGACGGATTCCAGGTATGCGAGCAGATCCGGCTGACCAATATGGATGTGCCCATTATCTTTCTGACGGCCAAAGATACGCCCACCGACCGGATCAGCGGCCTCAAACGCGGCGCCGACGACTACCTGACCAAACCGTTCGCCTTCGAAGAGCTCCTGCTACGCATCGGCAACCTGATCAAGCGGACCAGCAAATCACCGGACAACACGCCCGAGGTCTATGAGTTCGGCCACAACCGGATCAATTTCGCGACTTATGAAGCCACTGCATCCGGCAAACAGATCAACCTCACCAAAAAGGAAGCTATGCTGCTCAAACTCCTGATCGACCGCAAGAATGAGGTCGTGAGCCGGCAGCAGATCCTCCAGTCCGTCTGGGGCTACGACGTGTACCCCTCTACCCGGACCATCGATAATTTCATCCTTTCTTTCCGGAAATATTTCGAAGCCGACCCCAAGAACCCGGTTTATTTCCATTCCATCCGGGGGATCGGTTATAAGTTTTTGCCGAATTAGCCTACACACCCTCTCACCCTCTCACTTCTCTCACCCTCTCACTTCTCTCACCCTCTCACTTCTCTCTCACCCTCTCACTTCTCCCCCCTCTCCTACTGCCCCGGATCATCCTCAAAAGGATCCTTCTCAAATTCATCTTCAAACTCCGTATCGCCGTCCAGCGGAATGAGGTTGGAGTGGAATTTGCTGCAATCCAGCTCGATGCCCAGGTCGCCGGGCGGGCGGTAGAACCGGACGGAGGAGTCATAAATATCCGTAGCGTCGGATTCCAGGCGTTTGATGAAATTGCGGAAGAACGGTTTGGACATATAGGCGCCCTGGCCCATATCGATGGAGCGGAAAGCGATCCAGCGGTCGTCGCCTCCGGTCCAGGTGCCGACCACGAGGTTGGGCGTAATGCCGATGAACCAGCCGTCGGCATAGTCGTTGGTGGTCCCCGTCTTACCGGCTACGTCGCTCTTGAGGCCGCCGCCTACGTTGCCGGCGGAGCGGAGCATGTCGATCATGACGAAGTTGGCTTGCGGGCTGAGGGCCGGCCTTGGTGAGTTGTGCGATTTATAGATCTCATGGCCGTTCTTGTCTTCTATCCGGAGCAGGTAGATCGGTTTGTTGAACTGGCCGTTGTTGGCAAATGTTGAGAATGCGCCGGTCATTTCCACCACCGTCAGGTCGGCGGCGCCCAACGCGATACTGGGTTGTTTGGGCAGCCTGTCCTTTTCGATACCCATCTGGTAGGCCAGATCGATCACCGGATTGGGGCTGGCCAACTGTTTCATCAGGAAGGCGGACACGGAGTTGACGGATTTCATCAGCGCCTCACGCAAGGTCATGGCTTTCCCGGTATATTTTCCGCTGGAGTTGCGGGGCGTCCAGGCTGTGGCCAGGTGGAAATTCCCGTCTCCCGGAGCAATGGTTACGGGCACATCGAAGACCTCGTTGCAGGGCGACATGCCCTGATGATAGATGGCCGTAGCGTAAACGATGGGTTTGAAGGTAGAACCGACCTGCCGGCTGGAGGTGACGTGATCGAACTGGAAATACTTGTGGTTGACCCCGCCGATCCAGACCTTGACGAAACCGGTCTTGGGATCTACACCCATGACGCCGGTCTGGAGGAACATCCGGTGGTACTTGATCGAATCGAAGGGGGACATGACCGTGTCCTTCTCCATCTCCTCGTTCTCGTAGGTGAACACCCGCATTTCCACCGGCGTCTGGAATTCTTTATCTACTGCTTTCTGCAGGCTTTGCCAGGAGATTTTCAGTTCGGGAAATTCAGGACTGCGGAGGATCTTCCGGTATTTGGCGGCCAGTTCTGCGCTGAGGTATTTGCGGCTCAGCAGGCCGGCGATCACGCCTTCTTTTTCCGACTCCTGAACGATGCGTTCTATTTCGCGGTCGTCGTTGTGGAAGGTAAAATCGTAAGCTTCAGAAAGTTTTTTGGTGATCTCGTCGAGGTATTGCGAGCGGAGCGACTGGTAGCGATCGGATTCGCGGAGCAGCCGTTGGAGGGCGTCCTCTCTGATCTCAATCGGCACCTCGGTTTCCGATCCCGATCTGTAAGTCCACGGATCGCGTTTGCTCCAGTGTTTGAAGAAGGTTTTCTGGAGTTGTTTCATGTGTTTGGTCATCTCCTCCTCTGCCAGCTCCTGGAGTTTGGGGTCGATGGTGGTATAAATGCGCAGGCCGTCCCGGTAGATGTCGTAGGAAGAACCGTCGGGTTTGCGGAATTCGGGCCGGTTGAGGATATTCCTTACTTCTTTGGCCAGTTCCATCCGGAAATAGGGCGCCAGTCCGTCGATGTGCGACTGGCGGGTAAAGTGCAGGCCAAGCGGCGTTTGTTTGAGCGAATCGTATTGAACCCGGGAAATGGCGCCGTTCCGCTCCATCTGTTTGAGCACTACGGACCGCCTTTTCAGAACGGTCTCCGGGCGCCGCAGCGGGTTGAAATAGGAAGAGTTCTGCAGCATGCCGACGAGCATGGCGGCCTCGGTGATGGAAATATCTTTCGGGGATTTGGAGAAATAGATCTCGGAGGCGGCGCGAATGCCCTGGGCTTCATTGATGAAATCGTACCGGTTGAGGTATAAGGCGATGATTTCCTCTTTGGTGTATTTCCGTTCCAGCCGGATGGCGATGATCCACTCTTTCAGCTTCTGCAGAATGGCTTCAACCGTATTTTTGGAACGCGGCCCTGTAAAGAGCAGGCGGGCCAACTGCTGGGTTATGGTACTGGCGCCGCCTTTGCTGCCCATATAGGCTACCGCGCGGGCCAACCCCCGGAAATCGATGCCGCAGTGCTTGTAGTAGCGTACATCTTCGGTTGCGACCAGGGCATTAACGATATTCGGCGAGAGTTCGTCAAAGGAAACGGGGACCCTGTTTTCGGTGAAATACTTGCCGAGTACGGTACCGTCGTATCCCATTACCTGGGAAGCTTCGTTGCTTTTTGGATTTTCGAGCTCTTCAATGGAAGGCAGGTCGGTGAAGCTGAGCCCGATGAAAAAAACTATGGTGAAAAGAATGCCGCCGAGAAACAGCCGCCACATCCATTTGACAATCTTTTTGTGGCTTTGCTTTTCAGCGCCGTTCAGTAATTGATCGATGATTTGGCGCATAGGTATGCGATTGGTTCCGGGTTTGCTCTGATACGCCGCAAAGTTAAGCAAAAAGTTTTAAAACTGAGCGGATTACACCCGAATGTGGAAAACTTGTTGGAAATTAACCGTTCCTGTTTTCGGGGATATTTCATTGTACTGTTTTACATCAAAACTGACTAAGGAACAGAAAAAAAAACAACGTAATGATGTCAATCTGGAAAAGGTATTCTTTTTGAAGCTTGAGCCATTTTTCTTGAAATGCTTTTTGAGATATTACCTCTAATTAAGGCGTGCGCATAGTTATCCTCAAGCGGATCATGCTCATTAACTAAGCCAAGTCCTTCGGTAAAAGCGGCATCCAGGGAAAAAAGGCGAAACCTAGAAACATCCTGAATTGCCTTTGGGTAGTTCGTCAAACGCTCAATGTCAACGGATAAGCCACTTTCATCCTTTTTTAACTGAAAACTTGATGACGCAGGAGAACCATCCGGCTTGATAAAAGCCGGATTAAGAAACTGAACCCTTCGAAGTAATTTATCCGTTTTATCAATTTTAATTTTGTTCAAAACCAAGTTTACTTAAAAATTGAAATTAATGCTTTCTTGTCCTTTTCAAGCGTGCTTTCCAATTTGCATTCGTCATTCTCAAAAAGCAAGAGTTCATTACTACCATCAGGGTTGAAATAAATTTCCGCTGCCTTTGTCCCTCGACCTTTGAACTCAACCATAACATCGCCATTTCGGCCTGGCGCCGTGAAATAAATCGGAAGGTTCATGCTATCAGCTTCTTTTATGAAGTCAACGGCCGCTTCAATTGCTACAATAGAAGGAGCAAGTGCCCCATAGCTATCCCAATTGTTTTGTAATTTTTTGAAGCGAATGAGCTTGTTCCAAATTTCCTTGGCATCTTCAGAAATGATATTTGGCAATTCAAAAACGGTACTTCCTGAAATGAAATAGTCAGATATACCTGTTAATTGCTTATAGTAGGTTGACAAGACGATGGATGTTTCCCGTTGGGAATGAATATCGAAACCCCTAAGTGATAAAGCTGTCATAAAATGGTGGTTTACAGATTTCTTTGAATACTTCTGAGTTAACCTTATGGGCTTCTTCCACCCAATTTAAAAGTTCGATTCGGTTTATTCTGTTGCGGCAATTTACAGCAGTCTGCCATATGAAAACCGGATCGCCAAGTTTATTCAAACCAGTCGCCAAAGTAATCTCTAGCTCTTTTCCGTTTTCTAACTCAAATGTCTGTTTAAACTGAAATCGATTCAACTCTCCTCTGGTGTTAAACTGGTTTTCAAAGTTAAAGTTGATGTTTTTGTTGAGAAATTCAGACCAGGAAGCCTGCTCGTATTCTTCTTTTCGTACAACATCAATATATCTAAGAGAGTATTCACTGAACCTGATCTGTCGTGGATAAGATCGTTCTAATTTTTCTAGGGCATCTTTAAGCGTAGGCAAATAGGTATCTTCCCAAATATAGTTTTTTTCAGTATCATTTAGGGTGAATATACCTGGTCCAAGTTGTAATACAGGCCAAGTATCTTCTCCTCTCCAAAATCGATATAAAACCTTCGGATTAAGAATTGTAAACGGGATGCCCTCAGGGAAAATCTTTAACGCTAGTGGAAATTCATTAGCTACCTCCCCTTGGAATTTGCCCAATGCAAATTCAAAATCAGGATCGTGCAAAAGCTGAGTATAGGGATCAATCTCCAAATCCCACCTAGCTTCAAATATCACCTCCTGTAAAGGGGCATTGGGTAGTTTCTTCATCCATGAATTTGTTGTGCTGTCGACTTAGAGACAAATATATTATTTTCTACCCAACTAAATCCATTTTACACTTAGCAATAAAATTTGAGTATAAAACATATATTAATTCATCTGGAACGAATGATCCCTTTTCACCAGATACCTTACCGGTACCGCATCCGTCAGCCATACGCCGTTCTCAGAAACAAAAAACGCGAATCCATCCGCCTGCATCCGGCCCGCCTGCACTTCAAAGATCACCGGAGGGCCGTGCCGTTGTCCGACTTTCAACGCAGTATCCTCATCCGGGCTCAGGTGGACATGATGCCGGGCGCCTTTTACCAGGCCGGTTCGCAGAATGCTGTCGACGTTCTTGCGCCCTGTACCGTGGTACAATACCGCCGGCGGATCCTGCGGCTCATATCCCAGTTCGACCTGAACGGAATGCCCCTGGTTGGCCCTGATCATTTTGCGGTCATCATTGAAGGCGAACCTTTTTTTGGGATTGTGCTCAACGATGTATTCGAGGGTCTCAAGGTCTAAATTATGGCCGTTTTCTTTCATTTTGGCCAGCAGATCGGCCACATTGGTCCAACCGCTGTTATCCAGTTTAATGCCGATCGTCTCCGGTTGATGCCGCAGGACGAGGCTCAGGAACTTGCTGATTTTGATTTGCTGTTTTTCGGGTATCATTTTTCTATGTTTCAATGCCCCTCTAAACCGGCAATAATGGGAAATAATTCCATTTGCGTTACTTTTTCACCACATCCGACCACAGCCAGCGCAGGGATTCCGGCAGGATGGAGCCGCCGTGTTCGCCGTCATGACCGCCGGTTCCCCATTCGGACTTTACTTCGTAACCCTTGAATTTCAGGGCCGCTTCCATTTGCTGGTTGCTGATGAACCAGTTCCCGAAAATGTTGTCGAGGTCGTTGGAACCGTCCTGCATGAAGATCTTGATGTCTTTTTTGGCATTTTTCCGGATGATGAAGGGGTAATTATGCCCGCCCCGGATATTGGTAAAACTGCCGATATGGCTCAATACCTTGTGGAAGTAGTCCGGCCTTTGCCAGGCGGCGGTGAATGCGCAGATGGCGCCCGAAGACAATCCGCAGATGGCGTGCATTTTCCGGTCGTCGGAAATGTTCAGGGTCTTTTTCAGTTCAGGGATGAGTTCATTCAGGAGCATGGACACGTAGGTATCGTCCATCTCGTCGTATTCATTGGCCCGGTTGGAAGCGCGAAACCGGTTTTCGGGCATATCCTCCGAAAGGTGCCCGGGCGTGATGAACAGCCCGATGGTCACCGGCATTTCGCCCCGTTGAATGAGGTTGTCGAACACAACGGGCACACGCCAGCTGTTGGTCGTATCTACGTAGGCATGGCCGTCCTGAAAGATCATCAGCGCCGCCGGCTGACCGGGCTTGTATTGGGCGGGCACATAGACGTAGTATTCCCGGTAATTGTTGTAAACGGTACTGCGCCAGGTGTACTTGGCGACCTTGCCGACCGGAACGCCGGGTTGACGCTGGGAATCTGCTGTGAGCTGGTATTGGGCGGACATTATGCAGGGAATTAACAGGAACAGGAAAATAGGTGTTTTCATAAATAATCGGTATTATCGGTTTACAGATCCATAAACAGACCGCCCAATTTACGCATTGCAGCGCTGCCGGCCTTTCACACCGCTACCCGCTCTGCGTAATACAGCAAAGATTCCCGGATCAGTTCCACCTCGCAGGTCTGATTGACCGCTACCTGGCCGATTGCCGGCAAAAGGCTGAAGTTGATCGCCTTACCCTCATTTTTCTTGTCATTCAACATCAGGGCCAGCAGATCGGGAATGACATCCTCCTCAAATGCGAAAGAAGGGTACAATTGCAGGATGAACTGCTCGATCTGATCCAGTTCACGCCTGCTCAGTCCGAGGATGCGGTGCGACAACCAGGCTTCGCACAACATGCCCACCGCAATGGCTTCTCCATGCAGCAACGGATGCGGCCCGTCCAGCGCGAACCCTTCCACGGCGTGACCGATGGTGTGGCCGAAATTCAGGGCCTTGCGCAGGCCTTTTTCAAAGGGGTCCTCCTTGACGATCCGTTGTTTGATCTTGAGGGAGGGGACGATGAGTTCCAACCAATTGATATCGCTCAGGGCAGTGATCTCCCGGAGGCGTTGCCACTGTTCCCGGTCGGCGATCAGGCTGTGTTTGACGATCTCGGCAAACCCGCTGCGGATTTCGCGGTCCGATAGCGTGTGCAGGAAGTGCGGGTCGACATAAACGGCCCGCGGATCGGCAAAAAGGCCGATGCAGTTTTTGACCTGCATGAAATCGATGCCCAGCTTACCGCCTATGGAAGCATCCACCTGAGACAATAACGTGGTAGGGATCTGGATGAAATCGATGCCCCGCTTGTAGGCGCTGGCGCAAAAGCCGCCCATATCGCCGATAACGCCGCCGCCCAGGTTGATGCCCAGCGCTTTGCGGTCGGCGGCCGCCTTCAGCATTTCCTGCCAGATGAGCTGACAGGTCTCCAGGTTCTTGTGCAGCTCCCCTGCCGGAATTCGGATTACGGTCAGTTTCTGATTCCCGAGGCTGTCCTTCAGATAAGGCAAACAGTGCTCCCGGGTATGCTCATCTACCGTAACGATGATCTGGGAATAGGAATGCCTGTCGAGGAATTTCTTCAGCTCCGGCCTGCAATCCCCGATGAATACGTCGTAATCCGATAGTGGCAGTATATGCATTTGTTTAGTTGTAAGTCTGTTAGTTGTAAGTCGTAAGTCCGGTCTTTGATTGGCAGCCCTCAGCTTACCAATCTCTACCTACTGCAGGCAAGCCTGTGCTGCGCTTCGGGCTTAGCAATCTGCCGCGAATCCAGGAAGCATCCTTCGTCCGCCATAGCTCCACAAGAGCGACGGCAGGCAGCTACTAGCATCAAGCATCAAGTCACCAGTATCCAGCATCAAGCATCAAGTCACCAGCATCCAGTATCCATCACCGTTTCTTCACCTTGAACGACCACGTGATCCGCACTACCGCCACCTTTTCTCCGGTTGCCTGGACGCCTTCTGCGACAGCGGTGAAAACCTGCGCCTCTCCGGTAGTAATCGCTTTTTGGATCGTTTCCCGGAAGGCTTCACCGTCATTGCAGGTAAAGGTCGTCCGGGTAACGGCTTTTTTTACAAAATCGGCTTCCAGTGATACCACCAGCATGGAAATGGGGCCTTGTCCTTCCATAGCCAGCAGGGCCAGGACGCCGGTGGATAATTCCGCGGCGCCGCATAGCGCTGCAAAGTAAGTGGATTTGAACGGATTTTGGGTGCGCCAGGAAAAAGGGATGGTTACGGATGCCCCTTCCGGATTGACCGACCGGATCCTCACCCCCCAAAACACCAGGCTCGGCAGGTGGCGGAAGTAGTAAAGCCACATTTTCCAGGGCGTGTTCAATGCATTTGTCTTTTCCATAGATCCCGGTTGGTTCGAAACGGCGTGCGATTTCAGGCCGCTGCGAAAAGTCATTTTACAAAATTCCCGTTGAAACCAGAAAGAGGGTCGGATCGGCCATTATAGCAGGGCATCCTGCACGCTACCCCGATTCCCGCCGGCCCCAAAATTCCGGAAAAAATTACCGCAGGTGAAAAACTCGGGCGGCATTTTTCATTAACCGGTCAAAATACCTACTTTTGGGGCGCAAAAATTCAAACCGGACGCATGAATTTACACGAATACCAGGGAAAAGAACTGCTCAAGCGCTACGGCGTTGCCATTCAGGAAGGCATTGTAGCCGCTACGGTAGAAGAAGCCGCTTCCGCATACGCGAAGATCGCTGAGCAATCGGGCTCCAATTTTGCCATTGTCAAAGCCCAGATCCACGCCGGCGGGCGCGGCAAAGGCGGCGGCGTCAAAGTGGTCAAAAGTGCCGACCAGCTGAAGGAGCAAGCCGGCAATATCCTGGGTATGATGCTGAAAACCCCGCAAACCCCGGGCGGCATGACGGGCCCGGGCAAACTGGTGCGCAAGGTGCTCATCGCCGAGGATGCGTACAAACCCGATTTCGACTCCTGCAAGGAATACTATATGTCCATCCTGATGGACCGCCAGAAGAAGCGCAATGTCATCATCTATTCCACCGAGGGCGGGATGGATATCGAAGAAGTGGCTGAAAAGACGCCGCACCTTGTTTTCAAGGAACACGTAGACCCGACGCTGGGCCTTCAGCCGTTCCAGGCGCGCAAGGTAGCCTTCAACCTGGGACTGAGCGGCCAGGCCTTCAAGGAAATGGTCAGATTCGTGGGCTCTTTATACTCAGCTTTCCTGGGTGCAGATGCTTCGCTATTTGAGATCAACCCCTGCCTGGTAACCGGTGAAGGCAAAGTAATAGCCGTCGATTGCAAGGTATCCCTGGACGATAATGCGCTTTACCGCCACCCCGATTTAGCCGAAATGCGCGACCTGGATGAGGAAGATCCTACCGAGGTCGAAGCCAAGGATTTCGGGCTCAACTACGTCAAACTCGACGGCAATGTCGGTTGCATGGTGAACGGCGCCGGCCTGGCCATGGCTACCATGGATATCATCAAACTCTCCGGCGGGGAACCGGCCAACTTCCTCGACGTAGGCGGTACGGCCGATGCCAAACGGGTAGAAAATGCCTTCCGCATCATCCTCCGCGACCCGCGCGTAAAAGCCATCCTGATCAATATCTTCGGTGGGATCGTGCGCTGCGACCGCGTTGCGCAAGGCGTGGTGGATGCCTACAAAAACATCGGCGACATCAAAGTGCCCATCATTGTTCGACTGCAGGGCACCAATGCCGACCTGGCCAAAAAGATCATCGATGAATCCGGGCTCAAGGTACGATCAGCTATCCTGTTGCAGGAGGCCGCCGATCTGGTGAGCGAGGTGCTTCAGTGATCAGTTGTCAGTTGTCAGTTGTCAGTGATCAGTTGTCAGTGATCAGTTGTCAGTCTCCGCCCGGCAACTTCGCCGAAAGCTTCGTCGCCCGGTGGCCGTAGCTTCAGCGAAGGAGGGGGTCAGTGGTCAGGAGGGCACACGGGTAAATTCAGTCTATTTAACCGACTGACCAAAAGCTTATCCAGTTCAGGTGAAATTGATCATTTTGCACTTTCAGGAGTGCAGTTAATGGCCAATAATAGTGCACATCCGAAAGTGCAAAATGAGCATTCAGCCCGTCTTCTGCCCTACCAGATGGGCAAATTCGCCGATCCCTTTCCGTTTTCTGGGCGTCAATTCGCGGGTCCGGTAGGGTTCTTCCAGTTTTTCCGGCTCATCGAGGTAGCCCAGGGCGATGATGCAGAGCGGCGCCTGGTGGTCATCCAGCCCCAGTAAATCCGCCATTTTACCCTTGTCGAAGCCGCCGATCTGGTGGGCAAATATTTCCAGAGATACCGCCTGGAGCAACAAATGGGCGTTGGCCATGCCCAGATCGTGTTCTGCGGATGCGTTAAAGCCGCCTGTTGCGGCAAACGTCTTCCTGGCTACCGCTACCACCAACACCGCCGCGTTATGCGCCCAGGGCCGGTTGCCGGGCATCATCGTATCCCAAATCTGCTGAAAACCTTCCGTGTCGCGATGCGCATAGTAATATTCCCACGGCTGCTCATTATTGGAACTGGCAGCCCAGGAGGCCGCTTCAAAAAGGGTATTCATTTGCTGGTCGGCAATGGGCTTGTCCGAAAAAGACCGGGCGCTCCACCTTTTTTTGATCTGGCTCAATACGGGGTGATCCGTTTGGGCTTCTTTGACCAATATGCTTTTCATGGCTGTTTTTTGTTGAAACCGAATACTATAACAAGAATGACAGCACAAAGTTGGGGCAGAAAAGGCGCCGGATACAATAACCTAGGTTAAGAAATGTGGTGATGCGCCCAAAGGTGGCCTAAGAAGCTGCAATCACCCGTAAATGGTCCTTCACCCAATGGGCTTTGTGCAGAACTTCCTGCACGCTTTCCCCGACAACCGTCACATGGCCCATTTTCCGGAAAGGTTTGGTCGTGGTTTTGCCGTAATTGTGCACGTATACGCCGGGCGTGCGCAGGCATTCTTCCAGGCCCTCAAACACGGGAGCGCCCTCATACCCTTCAGCGCCGAGCAGGTTGACCATCGCTGCGGGCCGGACCAGTTCGGTGCTCCCCAGCGGCCAGTTGAGCACGCCGCGAAGGTGTTGTTCAAACTGCGAAGTCACACAGGCTTCAATGGTATGATGCCCGCTGTTGTGGGGCCGGGGCGCGACTTCATTGACCCAGATCTCGCCGGTTTGCGTCAGAAATAACTCAACGGCCAGCAAGCCGCAGAGGTCAAAGGCTTCGATAACGGCCTTGGCCAGGTTTTCCGCCGCCGCTTCCACGGCCGGGGATATCTGGGCCGGGCAAAGCAGCAGCTCCACCAGGTTGGCATCCGGGTTGAACACCATTTCAACAGCGGGAAAGGCGGCCAGCTCGCCTCTTTCATTCCGGGCGGCAATAACGGCCAGTTCCTTATCGATCGGCGCAAGTTCTTCCGCCAGGCAAGTCCCTTCCAGCAGCCGGGTTTCCAGGTCTTCTACCGACCGGATGATCGATACTCCGCGGCCGTCATACCCGGCAGTGGTCGTTTTTTGTACGAACGGAAAGGCCACTTCACCGGCCTCCACGGCCCGAAGCAGCGCTTTTTCATCTTCGAATACGGTAAACGGAGCGGTTGGAAAACCATGATCCGCAAAAAACTGCTTCTGCCGCCCCTTGTCCTTGATGATTTCCAAGGCTCCCGGCCTGGGATGAATGCGCTTTCCCTCAGCTTCCAATTGATGAAGCGCTTCAATATTGACATGCTCGATCTCGATGGTCAGTACATCCACCTCCCGGCCGAATGCGAGTACGTCTTCCTTGTTTTTGAAATCACCCTCTACAAACCGGGGCACATACGGCGCAGCCGGAAAGTTCGCATCGGCGTCCAGCGCCCAAAGCGGAAGGTGCCATTTGCCAGCTGCTAATGCCAGCATCTTACCCAATTGCCCGCCCCCCAGAATGCCTGTTTTCTGATCGATCTTCACGCTTGTTCTGATTTTAGGCGCAAAACTATTGAAATAAATTTGATTGAGCTGATTGAGCCGATTGTTCCGATTGGTTTTGCCCTCAGTTCTTCAGTTCCTCGGTTCTTCAGTTCCTCAATAAATGATTGATTCGCCACGCCGCGGCGTGGTCGATTGATCCGATTGGGGCGTCCGTCGATTGGTTTTGCTTTCAGTTCCTCGATTACTCGATTACTCAGTTCCTCAA
>WBZL01004160.1_pt1 | contig 12731 bp, 21 predicted proteins | sample 5204291 | NCBI WGS metagenome assembly WBZL01 (sample SAMN12344345, study PRJNA552823) | activated sludge metagenome | biome: Activated sludge suspended growth; feature: Nitrification reactor; material: Wastewater; isolation source: activated sludge from nitrification reactor of wastewater...
TGTGGTGGTCGCATTTCGGACATAGGTTATTGTCTATTTTCTCTTCGTTTAAAATATTTTCGTTTTCCCACTTTCCGAACGTTGTTGTGGTTTTCATTCCTTTTAATTGTTCCGCTAATTTTGCATCGTATATTCTGAATGTTGACCGGGTAACGTATTTAATCACGTGTATTTGTTCGCTTTCCTTCTTATAATATCTGTAGTGAATATTTGGAACTAACGGCGACGCCTTAACCCTTTTCAGGTATTTAACATAGTGGCGTTGGAAATACCTGCGTAAAAAATGTTTCAATTCGTTGATTATATCGGTGTGCATGTAGAATTGTTCCAGTATTATATTCAAATGAGGATTGAATTTTCGGCCCGCGCCCGTTTTCCTGCAAGCCTTACAACCTTTCCCCCTGCATACCATACAATCCCCGAAATAATGCCAACGCATTAACCCGCGAGTAAATCCCATCTTTTTCAGTTTGTTCTTAAAATCCCGCCTAAAATCATTTAATGCCGCTTTATATCTAAACATCGGCCGGAGTTGTTCCGGAATTGTTACCACCATATAACCAAATTCAGTCATTTGTCGTTGTTTCGGCGTCCATCGGTTTATTCGGGTCGAATGGATTGGCGACCCGTCCCGGCCGCAGTCGGTGCAATATTCCCGGCCGCAGGTTACATTTTTCGCGAACACATGCCCGCCACTACAACCACCCGACACCCAACCCGGGGAACATGCGGGAACGTCGCCGTTCCTATACAGGTCCTCAAAATAGGCCCGGCCCTTTCGGAACTTATTTTCGACATGCTTGTCTAAACCTGTTTTCCCGTTCAAATCAATCATTTACGCGGGTTTTGGTAGAGTTTTGTCATATTATTCAGGATAACTAATTCTATTAGTAGTTAACTACCATTATGCCACGCTTACGGAATATCGATACCCATTTTAAAAGGTGTCGGTTGGTTAACTGCAAAGAGCCGCCAGAAACGATTTTGCGCGCTTGTGACGGCGATAAATTCCCTTCAACGGCCCTGTAGGCGTTGTTTTCAAAGATCGTTCGTTGAAGCTTAAATAAAAGCGTATCTAACTTGTATAGGAACGCCCATAAACGAACGGTGAAAGGTCCGGCCGTTGTTCTTTCAAGATCAAATTGTAATCGCTCTAAACGGGGTAAAACAGTAACTCGGAGCGGTTTTCCGGGTTTTTTGGGCGTGCTGATAGGCATGAACGAGGGGGTTTTTGATAGTAGAATGCAATAATAAGGACAAGTGGACACCGAAACAACAACAATAACGGCGGGGTTTAATGTTGGGACCCGGGAAAACTGCCTTTCCGGGTGTTTCAGGTACCTAAAATTTCCGTTAAGACGGCCCGATGCATACAAAGACAGTAGAAAGGACTCAAGTTTAGCCAGGTTTTCTGAGTTATTGGTTATAAAAGCAAATTCAGTTGGGGCTAATTGTACGTTTCGCAGGTAACAAACTACAGGATTCATAAAGATTATTTAATAGGACGGGGCAAACATATAGCCGGAAACCGCCATAAACAAGCGAAATAACCATTTTCGAAAGTATTAACAGGGGATTGTTAATCAATTGTGCAGTTTAATTAACTGTAAATCAACTGGGAGATTGCACTATTTAAACTGAAAATAAATTATTAAAAACGTTGTCGATTGGAAACGGCAGGTTTTGCAGGACTGCCCAACGCCGGGGTTGACGCGGCCGGGTTTGGCGTATTTACCCGTAAATACCGGAATTACTTTTCGCCCTTTCCTTTGTAGTCCCGGTAGATTTTTACCCACGTCGCTATAATGGTGGTAATGGTCAATGCAAGTTGACAAAATGCGGTTACGTCGGCCCGCCAACCGCCCGGGTCCATCAATCCAATCAACTGAACCTGCAACCACGTAACAACGGGATAATAGGGAAGGGCAGTAAAAATATGTTTCAGGTTCACTTGGTAAAAATAAAAAGCCCCGGCAATCCTTCAAAGCCGGGGCGTTGGTTTAGTCCTGTGCCATCCACCTGCAAGGATAGCGGGACAAATATAACTCCTGTTTAACGAATTCCAAGCAATTAATTGAAAATATTGAAACCCGCGTCAACCAAGCCGCGCGAGGTCATAGGGTCATAACTCAGGCCAATATGACCATTGGGCATAATAAACGACACCCGAGGCCCTAAATACGATTTGCCTGTAATAACGCCAAGCGATATATTGAAAGGCCGCCGGATTTTTCCGAGTGGCTGCGGGTTTGGCAAACTACTTTTAAACTCTTTCGTGTTACTGTAAATAACGGGCCGTTTTATATTGGTTTTAAATTGAAAACTATCGACCTGACAAGGGCCGAACGCTTTAATGTGCAAGGTAACGCCTGAAACGCTATCTAAATAACTGTAGTTTGATTCGGTTACAATTTGAAAATTGATTTTTTCCCTGTAGATTGTATCCGGGACAGATTTACCAATAACCTCAACAGGATAGAAAATTGTATCAATTTGGATTTTGATACTATCGGTTCTGTTTTCAAGGTCGTTGATATAGTTACGCGCATTATCAAGTTTTCGGACTTCGTTGCAATAAAAGCCCGACAGAGAAAGACTCGCGACAATTAAAACCGCGAAACTGAGGTTGGTTATCGCTTTCATTTCATTCCTATTTTTTCCATTGTGAAACGCAAGACGTTTTCCGAAGCATAACCGCATAGAAACGCCAATGGACCGTTCATGTTTTCGTCTAAGATACCCCCTACCAGCAATGCCGTAGCGATTAAAGCGGAAACAATTATTTTAAGATAATTAGAGGCTATATAATTCACTAACGTCACTCGATATGGAACAAGGTCGTTAACTTTTATTAATGCCTTCAAAATTGAACATATAAAGCCCAATAACATCAAAGCCATGTAATACAACTCAAGCGGGTACTGCTTCATAATATGAAATTTTATAATAACAATCGTTAAATTGAGCGGCACCGTCATCTGTTGGGCTATATAAAACAATGCCCGCGCCCGGCGTTGTATTCAATTCAAACGCCCGCGTATTTACACCGCTTTGAACTAATCCTGGCTCTGATATAGACTGCAGGGCAAATGTGATTATTGCGCTTTTATCCTGAAATGTCGCCAAATATGGATATTGACCAACATAGTATTCAACTGTCGCTCGTTGTATAAAATCAGCTTCTAATATCATAGTGAGTAAGACGGGTACACCTGATGCAATTGGGCCAAATAAAATAAACGGATCTGAATTCAGTGTATTAAACCGAATACCCGGTATTACACCCTCAGCAAATTTGATAGATGAATCTCTAAACACCGGACCAATGCCGTTAGATATTAAACTACCCATTTAAATATACCTTTCTTAAAACTTGAATTATTGAACCATCCGCAACGCTCAACCAATTAATGTTGTAAACGGTTGTATCATGTTCGTTTGCCTGACCCGACAATGTCAATGCGTCCCCGGTTAAAATGTTTACGCCGTTTATTTGTATAGTTCCGGCCGTCGTATTTAAAATTACAACGGAATTACATTCACTTTTGAATGAAGTATCGCGCCCCTTAGTTAAGTTTAACACCTGCCAATTATATTTACGATCAGCCATTTTTTGATTGAGTTATATTAGATAAAAAAAAAACAGTATTAATGCAACTGCAACACCGCCAAAACTCGACGCGCCTGCAGTTATTGTCCCGTTGGTTGCGTAGCGCAGTTGACGCAATTTTGTTTTGACGTTTTCGCTTTTTACCCTCGCATGATCACCGCCGCCACTATAATAGCTTTGATCTTTGTTTACATACTGCCTGTATCCCTGAGTTGCGTAAGGAACGCCAATAGAGGCCCATGTTTTCGCCATATCCAACGCCGCCGCGTTTAACGTCGTTTCGTTGTCCGGCACATTACCACGAAGGTAGTTTCTCAAATTAACGCGATCATATAAAAGGAACTCGCCAATTTTGTTTTGCGTGTTAACATCGAAAACAGCACTACTGGGAATATTTAATTTTTCAACGGCGTAATTCAAATTAGTTGGTATTGTCTGGAACCTGCCAATAGCATACAATTGCCCTACAGCGTCGCGCGGATGCGTCTGGTATTGTTTTAATTCTGAAATGGTGTACGCGGACAGTTTTTTGTTTAAAAGCGGATAGGGCCGTGTACTAATCCCATCAAGATAGCTAACAAGACCGGTATTTTTATAATAGTTATAGTCGTTATAACCTCTACTTTCCGCTGCTAATGCAACGGTCCATAATTCGTTTAATGCGGTTTTATAGTCCATCACTTATGCCCTCCATAGGTCTGAATCCCTGTTTTTGCAATTGCAACCAATGCAACAGTAACAACGACCAACGAGATGTTTTTCTGAATAAAATCCATTATTGTGGAATCGCCTTTTGCTTCTTCTGCCTTTTGCACATCTGATTTTACCCCTTGCTCAATCAACGAGGTAGTGTTAATCGGCGCGCCCCATCGCATATAATAGGCCCTTCTGTCCTTATCATAGAACATTAGATAAACCGCCGTTCTGCCCTCTTTCGGTAAAACATAACTATCCACAATGCCGATTGTGTTCCCAGGCTTTACATCATAAATTGCAGGAGCGTTATCATAGGGCAAGCGAAATAACGAAACGGACCCTTTCGCGATCATTGTCTTTCCTATCAAATCCGCGATGCTATATGTAGCCATCAAATTAACGTTTTTGCAAGGTTGTATTTACTCGGGTCCTTTACTGCAAGATTAACGACCTGCTTCAAAATGATAAAATAATCCGGGTCATGTTGCGCCCAAATATTTATAAGTTGTTGCAATCCCTCATCTGTCATAGGAATAGCCATCACGTCCGCGGGTGCAGGTCCTGCAAGTTGGCGAACTGGGCCGGGCGCTACCGAATTACTGATTTTTGCCACAAGGCCATTGATAGCAGGGGCCAAATGGTCCCACACATCTCGCTTACTTTCTTTCAACTCCTCAATTTGCCGGGTTAATTTCTCGAGTTGGGCCGAGTATTTTAACTCCTCAATCTTTGCGAGCAATTGCGCCTCGCGTGAAGTGGCGACGCCGTTTTGATTGATAGCGGAATTGCCAAAGGACGGACGCACTTCGACCGTAAACTCCTTAGTGTGACGCGTCGGCGGGCGACCGCCAGCGGCCGCACTTTTTAACGGTCTGAATATTTTAACAACAGCGACGCCGGATGTAATAGACGCGAATACATTTTCGAGTTCTGAAATACTTTCCACTTCGTTAGGTTCACCCCGTTTGTAATCTGCAATACAAACCGTACCGGAAAAAACCTCCCAGTGGTAAAATTGTGAACTTTGAATTGTTCTTTTAACTAAATCCAACGCAACCTTCATTTCACTAATTTTTTGATGTGCTGATAATAAACGTACATAAGAGAGTTCCGGCGGTACCTATAGGACCTCCAATCTGATACGCATCTAAGTAACTACGTTTGAAATCGACGTCGTCAAGATCAAACAAACGAGTTCGGCCGAAATCTCCTGTAACCCCCGTTGGGTCTGTCCAAATCATACGGAGCGGCATCCGCTCTAACAACGTTTCACCCTTTGAATTTTTCAACGTTAACATTCCCTCAGGTTGGTTGCCTAAATCAACAATCCCGGTATTAAGAACCTTCAACCGTGTTATTTTTTTGCGCAAGAATTGTGGCAACGGCGGAAAGTAATAACGGCCAAAGTCGGAAGTAGTGGAAACGTCGGTTTTGAGTTGCACCGCCTCCTCTAACTGATTCATTCGATATTGAACCGTTTTTGCCATGTCTTAATACTGATAATGAAGGCCCAACATCAACGAGTTAGAAGCAACAAGGCCCGTAGTTGAATTAATGGTGACGTAAGATTTCACCAGATTCAGTTTTTTGTTATCAAATAACCGAATGAAGCCGTTAACGTTTGCGCTTCGTAAATCACTAACGGGTATTTGTTGGACTTCTTCGTTTTCGCCGACAACAAGCGTCAATAACAGCGAAGCAAGGCCCATAGTTGACACGACAGCCGCGCCACTCGGCGAAGTGGACCAATCTGCAACGCTAAACGCCTGCACCGCGTAGATCAACCCGGTTTGAACATCCGGGTTATAATTGAACTGAACCCGGTTGCCCGCCGATATCGTTGCACCAAGAGGAACCTCTATTGAAAGGAACCTCTTTGTTATAGGTTGGATTAATTGCATGCGATTTTTTTTTTAAAAAAGCCCCGGGAATCCGGGGCTTTTATTATACGAATGTTGATTTTACCCCTGATTCAATTTTGAAGCGTTTTGCCAGAGCAACCCGCGAAAATGAGCCATTACGAAATTCTGTGAACCGGTCCCGCCCATATTCAAATTTGCAGGGAGGTTGATAGTCACCTCATTTTTGCCAATACCGTTGAACGTTATTTCGGGGTCAATCTCAGCGAAGGCAAAATTAGGACCAACGTAACCGGAACGACCGTAAGAGTTATTTGAAGCGGCAGTACTAACGTTAATGCCTTGTTGAGCCGTTTCTACCCTGCGAAATCGCATACAGTCGAGAGAATCAATAATTACGTCGTTGTCAATTTTCACCTGCATTACGCCACGGTACAATTGCCCCACGTTCACCGCTTCGTTTGCTGACGTAAAAATAGTTGGGTTTTCAAAAGTATGGTTTTGTGCCACCGCCAATTCATCGTCCGTTGCGGTTGTTGTTGTACCTGCCTTAATCAGATACAAGGTCATATGCGTAACTGTAAACAAGTCCGTAACATTCAGCCTGTTTTCAACATTTCGCACCGTTCCCTGATTCGTTAACAGATTGAATGAAATAGTTTTTGTTGTCCCCTGAATTGAAGTGAGCGACGCAATAAAACCCTGTGTTACACGAGGACGATTACCGTCCGGAACGTATTTTTTCTGCCATAATTTTGGCAAAATCCGTTCAATAGTGCTTTCGTTGGGTGACATTACAGAAATAGCGAGAGAACCATTTGGAATAACGCCCAAGCTACCAAAGGCCACCGCTCCCAAGCCAACGGCGGCCGATACGGGAGCCGTCGCCCCTGCAAGAAATGAAACGGCAAACGCCATTACAAACCCGAGCATGCAGGAAAGAATAAATTTAAGTTTTTTCATTTTATTGTTTGTTTTTTTTGAGTGAGTCGGTTTATAGGAGAAACACGGGACCAAATTAAGCCGCCATCATGCGATCATAGTTCATAGCGTCGTCACGTGAAGGGACACCCGCCAGAGCTACGCCGTTAACACCATTGCCATAGTCAAGGCCGGAAAGAGCCAACGGTCCGTTCATTCCGTCGTCGTCGGGAGCAGCTTCTATCACGTAATCGCCAACGCCGTTTTCAACGAGTTGCCCGAGTCCGAGTTGAGGCAATGCCACTTTTGCAACGCCAACAACGCCTGAAGCCATCATGCCATATCCGAGCATCTGCAACGGTTTTTGCTTTCGTGTCGAAAGAAGAATTCCAACCGCCAACGGCAACATTGGTTGCACGATAGGAGGCAATGAAATAGGAAGTTTGAGGGACGCAAGTTTATTTCCGACAATTGCGCCGCCTCCGATCATTAGCGCGTCGGTAACAACGCCAAGTTTGAGTTTTGCCATTTTGTTTTTGTATTTGTTGAGTCCCCGGGGGTCCGGGCAACATCGGTTTAACGTAATTTTTTACGAGCGGAAGAAACTGCTTTTTTCCATGCGGCCTTTTGTCGCGTGGCCGCTTTTTTCGCGGCCTTTTTTGCAGCTACGTAACTTTTATTGCGTGACGCAATTTTGAAAACTGAGGTTCCCGCGCGTTTAGTTTTTTTCGTTGACCGCTTGCGGGTTGTTTTTCTTTTTCTGATTGCCATTTTATGAACGGTTAAGTAAGTATAGACCCGTACCTATAGCGGCGGCGGGAATTAAATATTTTGTCAAACCGGATTTTTCATTACCGCTTACATGGTCATCCCCGGGCATAGAGTTGTCGATCTCCCTTTCGGTTTCGTTGGTAATTGGGCGTTCCGGCAGTAAACCCGTTTCGGCCGCAGTTCTTGCCGCCTGACTTGCAAACGTCATCACGTTATCAGTTATTGACTGGAGGCCGTTTTCCCGCGCTTCCGTCATTACTTCGCTATCCGACGCGCCCGGGGTTTCGGGGACACCCTCTTTTTTGAGAAACTTCATCATGGCGGCTAAAACTGTAGAAGCGGCGGCCAACCATGCACCGACAGCAGGAGCGACGCCAATACCCTCTACAGGTTCCTGACCTGGCCCGTAATGAATAGCCTCTATGCCTCCAATACCATGAACGGATTTTATTTTACCGCCACCAAGTAATGGGCGTTTATTCTTACCCCGGTTGATAGCTCCCTGCAAAACGCTAAATTTACCACCGAGCCGTTCCCATTCCTTTTTTAAGCCGTCAGGCCGCGCCTTACTTAGTCTTGTTGCAAGACCGCGAACATTGAGCGCAACGAGGGCCAGAAATGATTTTCGCGGGATAATAAAACTGGTGGCTTTTACCGCCCGAAATATTTTTTTAAGACTCAGTTTTTTCAAACTTCGCCCGACTTTCTTTAATGAAAATTTGCCAACGGCCTGTAATTCGTCACGCTCAAAATCCCCGCTAATTTCCTCCATATATCCCCTAATTGCGGGGCTTTTGCGCGCGGGCGGAATACTACCATTGAAACGGCCGGAATTCACAATATTGAGTTCAGACGTTAATACCTGACGAATTGCCGGGTTGATACGGGCCGGATTTGCAAGACGCATTGAAAGACGCCGAGCGTATCGGTTTAACTCCTCCTTTGAATAGTTAACCGGGATTGTAACGCCGTTTTGACGGTTCAACTCATTTCGGATTGCGTAATAAGCAAGGGAGCCGGGTCGCACCTTTTGCGCTAATCTTTGCAGGGTATTCCCGGTTGCCGCCTTAATCGTATTAACAGGGCGGACGACCTGCATAGGAGCGGCTACAGATGGACCACTAAGATATTCAACTTTCATATTAACGTCTGTTTTAGAATTATACGGCGGTTCAATATTAAAACCATGATAAACGCCGTCAATAATAATTGTTTTCCCTTGCTCATCCTTTGTTAGAGCGTAAACATGCGTAGGGGTTGGGTCCATCGAGTAAGAGGCGTAACGATAATACGCAGGAAGGCCCAACGCCCGCAGGCAACCAACAGTAAAAAGCGAAAACGATTTGCAATCAGTCGGTATGCCTTTTTTGGCATCATCAATAATCCGGTTTGGCCCTTTTATTCTCTGATTGGTTGGCCCGTCGGCTTTGTACGGAATATTTTTTTTCAGAAAGTTCCAAATATTGCGCGCAGTTTCCGTATTATTTGCCCCTCTGAATTGTTCGGCAAACTTTGAACACTCAATAGTCGCCTCCGGTGTCTTGTTGTAAATAGTGGTAATTAAATCCGGGTTAATACCATGTTCGTTAATCAAAAAATTCACATTTTTTGCACTACCCGCGCCGATTGTGTATAAATTAACCGCCCTCATAGTTGAATTGTATAAGGTTGGTTGAAATTAAGTTGAACACCACCAGCCCCAACAACCTGACCAACTACGTTAAACGTTATTGGTTTTTGTGAGGTCAGCGCACTAACGGCATCCGATATTGTTCTAAAAATATTGAGCGTAGAAACTCCAACCAATAAACTAACATCCGTAGAAGCATATTTTCCTACAGTTACAGAGTTGTCCCGGTAAACAACGCCAACAGGTTTGTTATTGTATGAAACGCCAACGGCCACGCGCTGTATATTAACGTCGCGGTTCGTTGGGTTAACCAGATTAACGGTTGCATTAAAATAAAGGCGGGTGAATAAACTTTTCCGCGTTTCATCGAAATTAAAGCCGATTTTGGAAAAACGGACTCGCAAACTATCGGCTATATTGGTAGCCCCCCGACTAAACCAATAGACCGCCGCAATGCCCACGAACCCTAAAAAAACAAATCCGCTTTTTTTCACGGTGTAAATATAAATTCCCAATTCGGGAAAACAATACTCGTTTTCTCAAATTGGGAATTTTGGCGGTTTTTGGCTATTTATTCCAATTCGTAGGGGTCCGGTTCTTCCGGTTCAACCTTACGAACGGGGCCGAATAGTTTTTGCCAACGCTTCCATTCGTCAAAACTAAGGAAGTGGGAACGGTCCCCGCAAATCTGATGTGACCTGCAACGACGCCTGAAAGTTGTCGAAGATATTCCATAGTAGGTTTGAATATCTTTTTTTGATACTATCCGTCCGCTAATTAACCGTTCTGCCGCCATTGCCCGGGGCGACTTGTTTACTTCCATACATCAACTTTGTAAGTGACGTTATGACACAAATCAACAAATGAATTGTTTTCGGAATTTATTGTAATGTTGAACAACGGGCAAGATTCCGAGCAAGGCATCCGATCAAATTCTACGCTTTGACCACTTGCAGACAGGCTTTTCGTTATTCTCGTTATTGGAGCCGAAACCGGACACGGTAACGCCTCCCCCTTTTCGTTAACCAAGTATCTAACGCCGTTGGTTTCCTTAATAAATCTTTTCGTATTATCCATTTTTCGCAGGTTTATACTTCCACTCGTAACTTTTAAGTGTGAGCGAAGCGTTGTAATAGTTTTTTCCGTCGTGTTCGCGTTTTCGACTGTTTACGTAACAAATGAAGTTCAACGGGTGTTCGGTTGCCTCAGCTTTATATGACTTCCAAAACGCGTCTATTTCATTGCCTCCGTATATCATTATCTCGAAAGTGTCGCCGGGTGCGGTAACGTTTCCGAAATCGTCTTTTCGCGGTGGCGTTTCCACCACGATACGTTGATAAGCGCGTCCGCTTTCGCTCGTTTTCATATCGTCCCATTCTCTGAGGAACGCCGGGAATTTTTCGGTTCTCATCCTTCGACTTCCTCCCATGTATTACAGATGAATGTCGCTAATTCAACAGACATTTGTTTGCGGAAAACCGCTTCTGTCAAAATCGCATCAATTAACAAAGAGAAACCACAATTTTCACAACGCGAAGACTTTGCAACATTTGCGTAAAATCCGTTGACCTCTTTAAATTCTCCGAATGTGTTTAGGAAAAACCATGTTTTTCCGTCATAGAGTAGGAAGCCCGTAGGCACTTTGATAATTTGTTTTTTCATTACATGTATGCGTACAGCCCCGCCGGGCGTCTTAATGGTTATTTGTTTAAATATTTATACAGTTGATCGGCGAAAAGCAAAGCGAGAATGCGAAGGTTGTTGTCCTGTTTTTGACTTGTTTTATATTCGGCCATCCACGCACCTAAACAATGGTTGTATTCTTGTCGTTCTTCCGATGTCGGTTCAAACCATGTTTTGAAAAATTGCTTTTCATTGTCAGGCAAACATTTACAACAATGCCACCACCCATTTATATTTTTTTCTATTTTAATTGCAAGTTTGATAAATTCAGACATGTTGTGCGCGTACAGTCCCGCCTGGCATCTATGTTTAACTTAATCTTTCCAAAATCCATTTTTGAAACACGTTCAAATTCACGTCGGCCGGATTTACCCACCCCGTTTCAAATTGTTGCATTCGTTGCATTCCGTCGTTTTTTTCGTAGTGGCGCACCGTTATTTTTACAACACCATCCCAATCATGTGCAAGGTTTATCTGAAACCCGTCGAGAGTTTGCACCCATGCAATGAATTTAACTATGTGGTCCCATCCGCGTTCCGTATGGTTGTGCATGTAGGGAGTTAATCCGAACAACCATTTTACTAATAGTTTAATTATTTTCATTTTGTTGTATAGTTTTTAGTTAACAAGGTTTTAAAGTAATCGGACGCATCAACTATTTTAATCGGGTACGCGCTCCGGTTGTTATCTTCTACATATTGTCGCACCTTTCTAACGTTGTTGGTCCCCCGAAATATTATTTTCGGATCGTTTACGTCATTGGTCCATTTCAATTCATTCGTTAAAAACAGATCGTTTTTTTCCGAATCTCTTGTTTTAATTAAGTATTCCATCATTCAGCAGTTTTGAATAATATTTTCAAATCACGTCCGGCCGGGTTGCCACGTCTTAAAAAAATAGTTCCGTACATCACAACGAATTGTTCACTAATTGCGCCACCCGGGGCCGGGTTCATTACTTCGATCAAGTATTTCGTTTTGTCGCCGGGTGAAAGCCATAGCGACGGGCGCGGAAATACCAAAGTAATCCGGGCGGTGGTTTGTAGGCGGTTTATTCCCGGGTTTTGCTGAAGTTCGTTTTCCACCTCTAAAAGTAAGGAGGCGAGGCGGTGCATTTCCGAGTTTATTTTGTCTTTCGGTTGCATCGGGATTGCCACTAATTCTGTAGAATGTTCCATTATCAAGAGGTTGATATTTTCCGTTAAATTCCGAAGGTCTTAACAAACGTTCCCATTGAACCGGGTTGTGGTGGTCGCATTTCGGACATAGGTTATTGTCTATTTTCTCTTCGTTTAAAATATTTTCGTTTTCCCACTTTCCGAACGTTGTTGTGGTTTTCATTCCTTTCAATTGTTCCGCTAATTTTGCATCGTATATTCTGAACGTTGATCGGGTAACGTATTTTATTACGTGTATTTGTTCGCTTTCTTTCTTATAGTATCTATAGTGAATATTTGGAACTAACGGCGACGCCTTAACCCTTTTCAGGTATTTAACATAGTGGCGTTGGAAATACCTGCGTAAAAAATGTTTCAATTCGTTGATTATATCGGTGTGCATGT
>WBZL01004161.1_pt1 | contig 12731 bp, 11 predicted proteins | sample 5204291 | NCBI WGS metagenome assembly WBZL01 (sample SAMN12344345, study PRJNA552823) | activated sludge metagenome | biome: Activated sludge suspended growth; feature: Nitrification reactor; material: Wastewater; isolation source: activated sludge from nitrification reactor of wastewater...
TCACCAGCATGTCGGCCACACCGTCGACCGCCTCGGCGTCGATCTCGGCGCGCACCGCGGCGTCGCGGGCGGTGGCGAGCGAGAGCCCGTCCACCGGGTCGATGTGCAGCATCACGATCGCGTCGGGGTTGCTGGCGGCGACCGCCTCGATCTCCACGCCGCCCTCGGCGCTGAGCATCAGCAGGTGCTTCTTGGCCGCACGGTCGAGCGAGTAGGAGGCGTAGTACTCCTTGGAGATGTCGCTGGCGTGCTCCACCCACACCCGCTTCACCAGGTGGCCCTTGATGTCCATGCCGAGGATGTTCCCGGCGTGGAGGCGCACCTCGTCGGCGGTGTCGGCCAGCTTGATGCCGCCGGCCTTACCGCGGCCACCCACCTGCACCTGGGCCTTCACCACGACCGGGTAGCCGGCGGCGTCGGCGGCGCGCACGGCTTCATCCACCGTGTAGGCCACGTCGCCGGGCGACACGGGAATGTCGAAGCGGGCGAAGTACTGCTTGCCCTGATACTCGAACAGATCCACTACTGGTCCTCTCTCTCGTCCAACTGGGCCTCCAGCCACTGACTGATGCCCTTCAACGAACTTCCCGGCCCGAAGACCGCGGCGACACCTTGCTCCTTGAGGGTGCGCGCATCGGCCTCGGGGATCACCCCGCCGCCGAACACGAGCGTGTCGCCCAGGTCGCGCGAGCGCAGCTCCTCCATCACCCGCGGGAACAGGGTGAGGTGGGCGCCGCTCAACAACGACAGGCCGACCGCGTCGGCATCCTCCTGCAACGCGGTCTCGGCGATCTGCTCGGGGGTCTGGTGCAGGCCGGTGTAGATCACCTCGAAACCATGGTCGCGCAGGGCGCGGGTGATGGTCTTGGCGCCGCGGTCGTGACCGTCAAGCCCCGGTTTCGCCACAACGACACGATATGTGCGCTTCACAAGGGGATTACCCTACGGCGCAAGCGGGATTCACCTCAATTCCGGCAGACTGTGCGGCGATGCGTTTCCCGCAGTACAAGTCCCCACTGGCCCGGGCCACCATGCCCGTGGTGCTCGGCATCGGCTTCTTCGCGCTGATGTTCGCCGCCCTGTGGGGCGTCGCTGCGGTCATCTCGGGCAACGGCGAGGACACCACCGAACACCTCACGCCGTCGTTCCAGGAGATGGGGCGCGTCGAGCCGATCGCGGCCTCCATCGAGGAGGGCGGCCCGATCATCCTTCCCGACCTGGTGGGCGACGACCGCCACATCGTGCTCGACCACACCGGCGCCGACCCGCTGCGCGGCTGGGCCATCTACCTCGCCCACCCGGCCGATCGCGATGCCGAGTGCGCCATCACACTCGTGCGCGGCACCCGCACGTTCACCGACTGCGAAGGCCGCACCGTCGGCGTGGACGACCTGGCGACCCCGCCCCGTGGCGTCGAGCCGATCATCAACGAAGCCGAGAGCACACTGACCCTGTCGCTGCGTGCCCGGCCCACGGACACGGTGCCGACGACCACCGCCTGACCAGCCGAGGGCCTCGCCCTCGCCTCCGTTCAGCGCAGCGGGCTGGGAACGTTGTCCACCAGGCGGGCGGCGAACTCCTCGGAGTGGGCGCGCAGCTTGTGGCGGTGCAGGGCCAGGCCGCCCACCACGTTGGCGCCGAGTGCGGTGACCGCGGTGTCGAGCTTGGCGAGGGTGCGGCCCGGGTTGATCGCGTAGGTGCAGTAGGTGGCTGCGAGCTTGCCCTGGAGGGCGGGCAGGTGCTGGATCGCGTTGACCGCGAACGGCTTCTGGCCCACCACGAACAGGCCATCCACCCAGGTGCCCACCACCACGAGGTCGGCCTCCTGGATGGCCGCCATCTCCGGCCGGTTCCAGGGGCACACGCCGGTGACACCCCACCCTTCCTGCTGGAGGTCGGTGGCGATGTACTCGGCAGCCTTGCGGGTGTTGCCGGTGAAGCTCTTGAAGAGGACGACTGCCTTCATGCGCCCTATTCAACCACGCGGAGCGCGGCGGCCTTCAGCTCACGACCCTTCTTCACCTTGCGCCACACGCCGAGCACCCCGATGGCCAACGTGGCTCCGATGATCAGGCAGATGGTCACGATGATCCGCTTCGGCAGGGTGCGCGTGCCGAGGAAGATGTACAGGTCGGGGATGATGAACACGACCAGCGAGATGAGCGCCCACTCCACGGCCTTGCGCATGTGGTCGTCGATGAAGCTGAGCACCATCCGCGGGGTGCTGAGCGCATCGACGATCGCCGAGCCGAGGTCGAGCGCCAGGTAGATCCACGGGTTGAGGCCGTAATCGCCCACGGCGGCCCACACGATCACCGTTCGGATGAGCGACCAGGCGACCACGATGATCGCCCAGGTGCGGCTCAACCGGCGGCGGCGCTGCAGCGTCTCGGGGTCGTGGTGGCGCAGCGCGAGGGGCATTGGGCACATTCTTCCAGGGTGGCGACGCCGCGGGGAAACGGCTCAGAGCTTCTTCAACGGGGCCCAGGCGAGCGAGAGGTGCTTCGTGCCGACGCCGGGGAAGCGGATCGTGGCCTCCGCCTTGTCGCCCTGGCCGCGGATCTCCAGGATCACGCCCTCACCGAACGACGGGTGTTCCACATCGTCACCCACCCTCAGCCCGATCTCCTGCGCGTTCGACGGCGTCGGCTGGCGGCGGCCGGCGTTGATCGCCGCCTCCACCACCCGCTCGCGGTGCCAATCGACGTCGTCGTCGGGGTCGAAACTGCTGACCGGCCGGCCGCCGCCCCTGCTCGTGCCACCACCGCTCGTGCCGCCGCCGCTCGCCCCGCGCCGGTACGGCGGGGGTGCGCCCGCACCGCCCGACGACCACGAGTCGCGCGAGCGGTAGCTGGCCCGCCCACCGCCGCTGCGCCCGGTGACCGCGCCCGTGTCGGAGATGAGGTCGGGGGGGATCTCGTCGAGGAAACGCGAGGGCGGGCTGTAATTGGTGGTGCCGAACAGCTGGCGGCTCCAGGCATGGCTGACGAACAGTTGCTGCTGGGCGCGGGTGATGCCCACGTAGGCGAGCCGCCGCTCCTCCTCCATCTGGGTGGGTTCGGTGAGCGAGCGGCTGCTGGGGAACAGGCCTTCCTCCATGCCCACCAGGAACACCACCGGGTACTCCAGGCCCTTGGCGCTGTGGAGCGTCATCAGCACGACCTTGTCGTCGTCGTCGATCTCGTCGGTGTCGGCCACCAGCGCCACCTGCTCGAGGAACTCCTCGATACGGGTGAACTCGCGCGCCGAGCCGATCAGCTCGCCGATGTTCTCCAGCCGGCCGGCCGCCTCCACGCTCTCCTCCGCCTCCAGTTCGGCGAGGTATCCGCTGGCCTCCAGGGCAGCCTGCAGCAGATCGCCCGGGCCGGTGCCTTCGTCGGCGGCCAGCACGGCCATCTCGTCGAGCAGGCGCACGAAGCTCTCCACGCCTCTCGCGGCATTGCCCGTGAGGCCCGCGGCCTGCGACTCGCGCATCGCCTCCGCGAAGGTGACGCCATCCGCGTTGGCGAGCGCGTCGAGCTTGGCGATGCTCGCGTCGCCCACACCGCGCTTGGGCACATTCAACACACGCTTGATGCTCACCTCGTCGGCCGGGTTCACCACGGCCCGCAGGTAGGCCATCGCGTCCTTCACCTCGCGCCGGTCGTAGAAGCGGGTGCCGCCCACCACCTTGTACGGCACCCCCATGCGCATGAACGCTTCCTCGATGACCCGGCTCTGCGCGTTGGTGCGGTAGAAGGCGGCGATCTCCTTCCACATCAGGTGTTGATCGCGGTGCAGGTTCTGCGCGGTGCGCGCCACCCACATCGCCTCGTCGCCCTCGTCCTCCGCGTGGTAGCGCACGATGCGGTCGCCGCCGCCCTTCTCGCTCCAGAGGTGCTTCTCCTTACGATCGGGGTTGTTCTTGATGACCGCGTTGGCCGCGTCGAGGATCGTCTGCGTGCTGCGGTAGTTCTGGTCGAGCACGATCGTGGTGACGTCGTCGAACGCCTCCTCGAACTGGAGAATGTTGCGCACATCCGCCCCGCGCCACCCGTAGACCGACTGGTCGCCGTCGCCGACGATGGTGATCTGCTGGTGGCCTTCGGCAAGGGCGAGGGCGAGTTCGTTCTGCGCGGTGTTGGTGTCCTGGTACTCGTCGATGAGCACGTACTTGAAGCGCTGTTGGTAGTGGGCGAGCACCTCGGGGTGGTGGCGGAACAGCTCCACCGTCTTCATCAGCAGGTCGTCGAAGTCCATCGCCCCGGCCTTGTGCAGGCGGGCCTGGTAGTCGGCGTACACCTCGGCGTGCTTGCTCGTGAACGGGTTGTCGGCCTTGTCCTTGGCCTGGTCGGGAGTGACCAGCTCGTTCTTCCACAGGCTGATCTGGCCATGCACAGCCCGCGGCGGGAACCGCTTGGCATCCAGCCCGAGATCACGGATGACATAACCCGCAAGCCGCTGCGCGTCGGCCTGGTCGTAGATGCTGAAGTTGCGCGGGTAGCCCAGCACCTCCGCGTTGGCGCGCAGGATGCGCACGCAGGCGGAGTGGAACGTGCACACCCACATCGCCTTCACCACCGGCCCCACGAGGGCCGCCACGCGGTGCTTCATCTCGTCGGCAGCCTTGTTGGTGAACGTGATCGCGAGGATCGAGGTGGGCGGCACCCCGTCGTGCACCAGGTGGGCGATGCGATGGGTGAGCACCCGCGTCTTGCCCGAACCCGCGCCCGCCACCACCAGCAGCGGCCCGCCGCGGTGCACGACCGCGTCGAGCTGGTCGGGGTTCAGTGACTCCAGGTCGAGCTCGTCCATGCCCCGCCCATCCTACGGACGGGGTGCGCGCCTGGTCCCGACCCCCTTCCCCCTCGTTCTTGTCATACGCCCACCACGGGCGGCCGTGGCCGATGTGGGACAACAGCGAGGGAAATTGCCGGTTCGAGCATCTCGATGTCCCCAGTAGGGGTATGGAACGTTCTCTCCGGCTCGTGGAAGCAGGTATTCGTCAGGGTGGGCTGGTCACCGACGGTGACGCGCTGGCGCAGATGGGGCCCGAGGCATGGCGTCGGGCGCAGGACGCCGGCCTGTGGATCCAGGTGGCCCCAGGGCGTTATCGCCACGTCGCCACCCCATTGACATTCGAGATGCAGGTGAGGGCGGGCGCGGCGTGGCTCGGTCATCGAGGCGCCCTGTTCGCCGACACCGCGCTGCAATGGCAGGGCGTAGATGTACCACAGCCCCCCGTTGCCGAGTTCCTGGTTCCCCGCGGCCGGCGCGCCATCAGGAGCCTGGTGCTGCACACCACGACGAGGTGGGACGAACGCGACGTGATCCGACACAAGGGTGTCCGCACAACCTCAGCGGCCAGGGCGATCATCGACTGGGCCACGCAGGGCGCGACCGCGCGACAACTCGAGCAGGCGATCGACAGCGCCATACGACTGCGCCGGACGGCACTGCCCCGGATCATCGAGCGGCTGGGAGTTCTCAGCGGCTCAGGCCGCAAGGGCGTTGTACGGCTCAGGGAACTGCTCCTCGACAGTGGCGGCGAGTCGTACCTCGAACGGCGATTCCTCCAACTCGTGAGGCGAGCCGGTCTCCCTCGGCCCGAACCGCAGGTCGTATTCCGTGCGAACGGAACGAGCGTCGCCCGCGTCGACTTCCGCTTCCCCGGCACACGCGTGATCGTCGAGGTCAGTGGACGCCTCGGTCATTCCTCCGACACCGACCGACGCAACGACGCTCGACGTCGCAATCACCTCCAGCAGGCAGGCCAGGTCGTCCTCGAGTTCACCACCGTGGATGTCGTGGAGGCACCCGACCGAGTCCTCCATGTACTCCTTCGCTCGCTTCCGGCCACACATCGGCCACGGCCGCCCGTGGTGGGCGTATGACAAGAACGCTGGTTGGGGGCGGCGGAGGTGGCGGAGGTGGCGGGGGCTTGGATGGCTAGCCTTCCCGTGTGTTCGCCCGCCTGCGCCTGCTGCTGTTTGCGGCGATCGGCGGGGTGCTCACCGGGCTCATCTCGTGGGCCTTCCTGGAAGGGCTCGATCACGCCACCAGCGCCCGCCTCGACCACGGTTGGCTGCTCTACACCCTGCCGGTGGTCGGCCTCTTGGTCGGTGCCGTGTACTTCTACTGGGGCGGCCACGCAAAGGGCGGCACGCCCTACGTGATCGAGCAGGGCAATGTCTTCACCCACGGCGTGCCCGCCCGCATGGCCCCGCTCATCTGGGGCGGCTCGGTGGCCGGGCACCTTGCCGGCGCCTCCGTCGGCCGCGAGGGGGCGGCCCTGCAGATGGCCGGCTCGGTCACCGACAGCGCCGCCCGGCTCGGCCGCCTCTCCGACGTCGATCGCCGCACCCTGGTGATCGCCTCGCTCGCCGGCGGGTGGGGCGGGGTCTTCGCCGTGCCGTTCACCGGTGTCGTGTTCGCCCTGCAGATGGCGCGCAAGCACCGTTGGCGGGCGCTCGCCCCCTCGGTCGTGGCGGCCTTCACCGCCGACTACACGGTGGATCTGGCCGGCTACGAGATGACCGGCCGCCCCCACCTGCCCGCCCCCGACTGGACCTTCGCGCTCCCGTTCAAGCTCGCCCTCCTCGGTATCGGCTGCGGCCTCGTCGCCCGCGCTTTCGTGCGCCTGCTCCACGTCACCCGCGCTCGCATCGGCCACTGGATCAAGTGGCCGCCGGCGCGCCCCGTCATCGGCGCGCTGGCCACGATCGGCCTGGCGGCGCTCGTCGGCCGCGACTACCTCGGCCTCTCCACCCCGCTGATGGGCGAGGCCTTCGCCGGCCTCCACATCGATTGGTACGACCCTGTGCTGAAGCTGGTGTTCACGGTCATCGCGCTCGGCACGGGCTTCGTCGGTGGCGAGGTGCTGCCCCTGTTCGTCATGGGCGGCACGTTCGGCGGGGCGGTGGCCCCGGGGTTGCACGCGAGTGGCCCCCTGCTGGCCACCACCGGCTCGGTGGCCGCGTTCTCCTCCGCCGCCGGCACCGTGCTCACCGGCATCGTGCTCACCGTCGAGCAGTTCGGCTGGAACTCATTCGGCCCTGCGCTCATCGTCTGCGCGATCGCCCATGTCGCAGCGGGCAAGCCCGGCCTCTACATGACCCACCATTAGCTACCCTCGGCCCATGACCCTGCGCCTTCAAGGTGCCCGCACCCGCCGGGCTGGCGCACGGCATCTACTCGATCGACAGGACCGCGTGAGGCGGACGAGGAGCACGTCATGCACCTGAAGGACAAGGTTGTCGTCATCACCGGCTCGGGCAGCGGCATCGGCGAGGCGTTCGCCCACCGCTTCACCGCTGAAGGGGCAAAGGTGGTCGTCACGGACATCAACGCCGAGGGCGTCGAGCGCGTCAGCACGGCAGTCGGCACGGTCGGCCTGGCCACGGACATCGCCGTCGAGGCCAACGTGCACGACGTGATCGCACTGGCCCGCGACACCTACGGCGAGATCGACCTGTGGTTCTCCAACGCGGGCGTCAACGGGCCGAAGATGACCGGCGTGGTGCAGGACGACTTCGATTGGCAGTTCGAGTGGAACCTGCACGTGATGTCGCACGTGTGGGCGGCGCGTGCCCTGCTGCCTGGCTGGCTCGAGCGCGGCCATGGATACCTCCTCCAGACCGCCTCCGTGGTGGCGTTCGCGATGCAGAAGGACAAGGGCGCCTACACCGTCACCAAGCAGGCCGCCCTCGCGCTCAACGAGTGGCTGGCGGCCAACTACCGGCCCAAGGGCATCAAGGTGTCGTGCTTCTGCCCAGGGGCGATGCTCACCCCGATGCTGCTCTCCAACGACTTCCCGGCCGACCACCCGGTGATGCTCGGCGCGGCCACCCCCGAGCAGGTTGCCGATCGCCTCGTCGCCGGCATCGAGGCCGAGCGCTTCCTCATCCTCGACAGCGACATCGCCCTGCAGACGATGGCGATCAAGCTCGACGATTACGAGAGCTGGATCCAGGTGATCGAAGGGCTGTAGCCCCGCCGGAATCGGTCAGCGACCAGCACCACGCAACTGGGCGCGGGCATCGTCGGCCAGCAGATCCACCACCAGCGCGACCGGCTTGCCCTTGCCGGTGACGGCCTTCAACGCGGTGCCCCCGGCAGCAGCAGAGGGAAGGCCGGTGGACAGCACCCCGTAACGCGCCTGCGGATCGAGTTCGCGCACGACGGCACCCTTGGCGATCGCCCGCCACAACAACTCCACCCGCTGCGCACCGGGCCGGTTGGAGGTGCGCCCACCCACCACCTCGAACCACCACGGACGGCCCTTGTGGTCGATCGCCCTCAGCGTCGGCTCGACCCCCTGAGCCACCTTCCCGTCGTCTCGGATCTCGCGATAGCCGGCCTCGGCCAGCAGCGCCTTGGCGAGATCCTTGGCCGCCCACCCGCCCACGAAGGGGTCGGTGGCGCGCCCGTCGCGGGCGTTCAACTGCACCTGTTGCACAGGGTGGGTGTGGCGCACCCGCTCGGTGGCGGCGGCCACGTACGCGGGGTCGGTGTCGTACCCGACGAAGTGGCGGCCGGTGCGCACGGCAGCGACTGCTGTGGTGCCCGAACCCATGAACGGATCGAGCACGAGATCACCGGCGTAGGTGTTCATGTGGATCAGCCGCTCGGGCAGCGCGATGGGGAACGGCGCGGGATGGCCCACCCGAGCGGCGCTCTCCGGCGGGATCTCCCACACGTCGACGGTGGCCTCCATGAACTCGTCGCGGCTCATCGTGCTCACCGACGGCAGACCCAGCCGAGCACGCTCCTTCACGTCGACGGCGCGGTCGAAACGACCCTTGGAGGCGATGATCACCCGCTCGCTGAGGTCGCGCAGCACCGGATTGGCCGGGCGCTGGAAGCTGCCCCACGCGCAATTGCCCGCCGCCCCACGCTGCTTCACCCACACGACCTCGCCACGCAGCAGCAGGCGCAACTCGTCCTGCAGGATGGTGGTGACGTCGGCGGCGAGCGACCGGTACGGGCGCCGCCCGAGGTTGGCCACGTTCACCGCGATCCGCCCACCCGGCTGCAGCACGCGGGCGCACTCGGCGAACACGTCGCGCAGCATCACCAGGTAGTCGACATAGTTGGCGGGGATGTGCCCCTCGCCGAGCGCCTCCTCGTAGGCCTTGCCGGCGAAGTACGGCGGCGAGGTGACCACCAGGGCCACCGAGTTGTCGGCGACCTCCTTCATCGCCCGCGCATCGCCGACGATGATCCGATCGACCACGGTGGGCGGGTTGATCGCGTCGTCGCTGCTCACCTGCGGCGCCTGGAAGCGCTCGTAGAACGGCGACGAGTCGTGCCCCTCGCGCTTGCCCACCCCGAACGCCGACGTGCGGGTGCCGCCCTTGCGGCGACCCGCGGGCGCGGTGGTGGATGGCTGTTCCGGCACGCGGCCACGATACGCGACCCCCACGCGCGGGCGCGCGATGCCACACCCCTGCTGGCTAGCGTGGCCCCGATGGCCTACCGGTACCTGTGGACGCCCCTGCAACTGGGGCCGGTCAGCACCCGCAACCGCATCGTGTTCAGCGCCCACCTCACCAACTACGCGCGCGACGGCAAGCCCACCGAGCAGCACGCCGCGTACTACGCGGCCCGCGCCGCGGGTGGGGCGGGCCTGATCATCACCGAGGAGCACAGCACCCACCCCACCGACTGGCCGTACGAGAAGCTCATCCACGGCTTCCACCGCGACGTGATCCCCGGCTACAAGGCGATCACCGAGGCGGTGCACCGCCACCGTGTGCCCGTGTTCGCCCAGATCAACCACAACGGCGGCCAGGCGTCGTCGATGTATTCGCGCCTGCCCGTGTGGGCCCCGTCCGCCGTCGCCGACCCCCTGTTCCGCGAGGTGCCCAAGGCCGTCACGCTCGCCGAGATCGACGAGATCGTCGCCGGCTACGCACTGGTCGCCGAGCACTGCGCCGAGGGCGGCTTCGACGGCATCGAGCTGCAGTGCTCGCACTCCTCGATCGTGCGTGGCTTCCTCAGCCCGGCCACCAACCACCGCACCGACGCATACGGCGGCAGTCTGGAGAACCGCTCCCGCCTCCTCACCGAGATCGTCGCCGCAGTACGCAAGGTCATCGGCAACCGGCTCGCGCTCGGGGTGCGCCTGTGCGGCGACGAACTCATCGAAGGCGGCACCACGATCGACGACGCGGTGCAGACGGCGCAGATCGTGGAGCGCACCGGCCAGGTGGACTACATCAACACCTCCATCGGCGTGGCCACCAGCAGCCTGTTCATGATCGAGGCGAGCATGCACATCCCGCCCGGGTACGCGATGTTCATCCCGTCGGCGTTCCGCAAGGCCGTCGACCTGCCGGTCGTGGGCGTCGGCCGGTTCAAAGACCCGCTCCAGGCCGAGCGGGCCCTCGCCGAGGGCCACTGCGACATGGTGGGTGTGGTGCGCGGCCAGATCGCCGACCCCGAGTTCGCCGCCAAGGCGCGCGCCGGGGCCACCGACGACATCCGCCTGTGCCTGTCGTGCAACCAGGAGTGTGTGGGGCGCATGGGCCTCAACCGCTGGCTGGGCTGCATCGAGAACCCACGCACGGGCCGTGAGAGCATCGGGGTCGGGGCGGTACGCCTCAGCCCCACCCCGAAGCGGGTCACCGTGGTGGGCGCCGGTCCCGCCGGCCTCCAGGCCGCCATCGCCGCCGCCCGCAACGGCCACCGCGTCACCGTCTACGAGCGCGACAGCCGGCCCGGTGGTCAGGTGCGCCTCGCCGCCACGGTGCCCAACCGTGCCGAGTTCGGCGACCTCGTGCGCAATCAGGTCACCGAGGCCGCCCGACTCGGCGTCACCATCGTCTACGACACCACCGTCACCGCCGAGGCGGTGCGCACGGACCGTCCCGATCACGTCATCGTCGCCACCGGCGCCGAGGCCAACCGGCCGTGGTGGGTGGGCGGCGACGCCACCACCGTCGCCGACGTGCGCGACGTGCTGAGCGGCGCGGCCGAGCCCACCGGCACTGTCGTGGTGATCGACGAGATCGGCTTCCACCACGCCACCTCGGTCGCCGAACTGCTCGCCGACCGCGGCTGCCGGGTGGAGGTGATCACCAACGGGATGGTGGTCGGCCAGGACCTGGGCATCACCCTCGACATGGAGAACTGGTGGATGCGCGCCCACGCGAAGGGCATCGCCCAGAGCACCGACCTGGTGCCGATGGGGTTCTCCGGCGGCGAACTCACCCTGTTGCACCACCCCACCGGGGCCAATCACACGCGCCACCCCGACTGGCTGGTGCTGGCCGTTCCGCCCAACCCGGCGGATGCGCTCTACCACGAACTGAAGGCGACCGGGGTCAGCGTCGAGCGGGTCGGCGACTGCCTCGCCCCACGCCGCGCCCATGCCGCGGTGATCGACGGCGAGCGCGCCGGCGCCTCGGTCTGAAAGACTGGCCACGTGACCACTCCCCTCGTCGCTGTCGTGATGGGTTCGGCCAGCGACTGGCCGACGATGAGCAAGGCCGTGGAGGTGCTCGCCGAGTTCGGCGTGCCCCACGAGGCACAGGTGCTCTCCGCCCACCGCATGCCCGACGAGATGTTCGCCTTCGCCGAGGCCGCCGGCGAGCGCGGCCTGAGGGCGATCATCGCCGGGGCCGGTGGCGCCGCCCACCTGCCCGGGATGCTCGCGGCGAAGACCACCGTGCCCGTGCTGGGGGTGCCGGTGCCCAGCCGCCACCTCAGCGGGCAGGACAGCCTCTACTCGATCGTGCAGATGCCGGCGGGGGTGCCGGTCGCGACGTTCGCGATCGGCGAGGCCGGGGCCACGAACGCGGCCCTCTTCGCGGTGGCCCTGCTCGCCGCCGGCGATGCCGCACTGGCAACCCGGCTCGCCGAGTACCGCAGCGCGCGACACCATCAGGCCGCCACCAGCACCCTGCCGCCGGCATGACCCCCGTCGCCGCCTCATGACCCGCTCCGTGATCGCACCGCCGGCAATGCTCGGCATCCTCGGCGGCGGCCAGCTCGGCCGCTACTTCGTGCTCGAGGCGCACACCATGGGGTACCGCACCACGGTGCTCGAGCCCGATCCCCATGCGCCGGCCGGCAAGGTCGCCGACGTCCACCTCGTCGCCCCCTACGACGACCCCGACGCCCTGGCCCAGCTCGCGGCCACGTGCGCCGTGGTGACCACCGAGTTCGAGAACGCCCCTGCGGCCGCGATGGAGCAGCTCGCGCAGCGCACGCTCGTGCGCCCCGCACCGGCGGCGATCGCGATCTGCCAGGACCGCCTCACGGAGAAACGATTCCTCACCGACATCGGGGTTCCCGTGGCGCCCTACCGCGAGATCCACGCCGAGGCCGACGTCGTGGAAGCGGCCGGCTTCCCGTTCCCGGCGATCCTGAAGACCGCACGCATGGGGTACGACGGCAAGGGCCAGATCCGTTGCGAGTCGCACGAGGCGCTCGCCGACGCGTGGGTGCAGCTCGGGTCGGTGCCGTGCGTGCTGGAACAGCAGCTACGGCTCGACCGAGAGATCTCCCTCGTGCTCGCCCGCACCGCGGACGGCAAGCTGGCGTTCTACCCCGTGGCCCAGAACGAGCACGTGAACGGCATCCTCGACATCACCTTCGCGCCGGCCAAGTTGGGGCCTGGAGGGCAGAAGGCGGCAGAGGAGCTGTGCGGCTACATCGCCGAGCAGCTCGACTTCGTCGGCGTGCTGGCGGTGGAGATGTTCGTCGTCGATGGCGACGTCTACGTCAACGAGATCGCCCCGCGCCCG
>WBZL01004162.1_pt1 | contig 12728 bp, 10 predicted proteins | sample 5204291 | NCBI WGS metagenome assembly WBZL01 (sample SAMN12344345, study PRJNA552823) | activated sludge metagenome | biome: Activated sludge suspended growth; feature: Nitrification reactor; material: Wastewater; isolation source: activated sludge from nitrification reactor of wastewater...
CGGCGCCAGCGCCCGCCAGATGCTGGTCGCGGCGGCCGCGCAACGCTGGCAGGTGCCGGCGGCGGAGTGCGTCGCCGAGAAGAGCCTCGTCACCCACAAGCCGACGGGGCGCACGTTCCGCTACGGCGAGCTGGTGGCGGAGGCGGCAAAGGTTGCGCCGCCGAAGGACGTCAGGCTGCGCGACCCCAAGGACTGGAAGATCGCCGGCAAGTCCGTGCGCCGGCTGGATATCCCGGACAAGGTGCTGGGCAAGCCGGTGTTCGGCGTCGATGTGGCGCTGCCCGGCATGCTGCACGCCTCGATCATGCAGTGCCCGGTGTTCGGCGGCAAGCCGAAGAAGGTGGATGCGAAGGAAGCCCTGGCCATGCGCGGCGTGAAGAAGATCGTGCAGCATGACGACTTCGTCGCGGTGATCGCCGACAGCTGGTGGCGCGCCGACCAGGCCCTGCAGAAACTGGAGATCGACTGGGACGAAGCCGGCAACGGCAAGGTCGGCAGCGAGCAGATTGCCGCCATGCTGCGCGCTGGCCTGAACGCAACCGGGCTGCCCAGGGCGCGCGATACCGGCAACGTGGATAGCGCATTCGCCGACGCCGGTCAGGTGACGAAGGTGATCGAGGCCGAGTATTCCTCGCCCTACCTCAACCACGCGACCATGGAGCCGATGACCTGCACGGCTTGGTTCAGGGACGACGGCACGCTGGAGGTGTGGACTTCGACGCAGAACGGCGAAGCGGCCATGCAAGAGGCGGCGGCCACCTCCGGGCTGCCGCTGGACAAGATCGAGGTGCACAAAATGATGCTCGGCGGCGGCTTTGGTCGGCGTGGTGCGGTGCAGGACTACGTCCGCCAGGGTGTGCTGATCGCCAGGGCCATGCCCGGTGTGCCGGTGAAGCTGATGTGGTCGCGCGAGGAGGACATGCGCCATGGCTTCTACCGCCCGGCCAGCATCGTGCGCCTGAAGGCCGGCCTGGACAAACAGGGCCGGCTGGTGGCGATGCAGGCGAAGGTCGCCTGCCCGTCGGTGCTCAAGGTGGTGATGCCGCAGATGCTCCGCGACGATGGCATCGACTTCACGGCCGTGCGCACGCTGAGCGACATGCCCTACGCGGTGGCGAACCAGCGTGTCGAGTACGCGGCCCGGAACGGCCATGTGCCGGTCGGCTTCTGGCGCGCGCCGGGGCAGCAGAACGGTTACTACCGCGAATGCTTCATCGACGAGCTGGCCCGCGCCGCGGGCCAGGATCCGCTGGCCTACCGGCTCGCCATGCTGGCGCCCAGCGACAAGAACCGGCTGGTCCTGGAAGCCACCGCCAAGGCCGCTGGCTGGGGCTCGCCGCCGCCGACAGGCTGGCATCGCGGCCTGGCGGTGGTGGATGGCTTCGGCAGCTATGCCGCCGCGGTGGCCGAGGTGTCGATCAGCGAGACCGGCGCGGTGAAGGTCCATCGCATCGTCGTCGGTATCGACTCCGGCTACGTGGTCAATCCGGACACCTGCCGCGCCCAGGCCGAGAGCAACGTCGCCTACGGCCTGGGGCCCGTGCTCTACCAGGAGATCAACATCCGGAACGGACGGGTGGTGGAATCGAACTTCAAGAACTTCCGCCTGCCGGAGATTTCGGAGATGCCGACGGTGGAGACGGTGCTGGCGCCGACTGGCGGGTTCTGGGGCGGTCACGGCGAACCGGCCATCCTGCCGCTGGCCCCTGCCGTCTGCAACGCCATCCTTGCCGCCACGGGCAGGCCGGTGCGCTCGCTGCCACTGAGCCGTCTCGACCTGCGCAAGGCCTGAGGCGGGTGCCGATATGGACAGCGCCGACCGGCAGGTGCTCGATGCGCTGATCGCCTGGCGGAAGGCCGGTCGGCGCGCCGCGCTGGCGACGGTGGCGCGGACCTGGGGCTCGTCGCCGCGCCCGCCCGGTTCGTGGGCGGCCTGCCGCGACGACGGCGCGGTGGTGGGCTCGGTATCAGGCGGCTGCATCGAGGAGGATCTGGCGCGACGCGTTCGCGAAGGTCTGCTCGACAATGCTGCAGCGGAGGTGCTCAGTTACGGCGGCACGCCCGAGGAGGCGGCACGGTTCGGCCTGCCCTGCGGTGGCACTGTGCAACTCGTTGTCGAGCCGAATCCGGAACTCGCCGCTCTCCGGACACTGCGCGAGCGCATCGCCGCTGGCCGTGTCACCGCGCGCGCCGTCGATGTCGCCGGCGGTGCCGTTACCCTCGCCGACGCGGCGCGCGACGACGCATTCGCCTGGGATGGCAAGTGGCTCACCACGATCCACGGCCCGCAACTGCGTTTACTGATCATCGGCGCGGTGCAAGTGTCGACCTATTTGGCGTCGATGGCGCAGGCGCTCGGCTACGAGGTCACAGTCTGCGATCCGCGCGAGGAATACCACGGTACCTGGCGGCTGACGGGCACCCGGCTGGCCACCGAGATGCCCGACGACGCGGTGACGGCGCTGCGACCGGACACCGGCACCGCCATCGTCGCGCTGACACACGACCCCAAGCTCGACGACCTGGCACTGCTGGAGGCGCTGCGTTCATCGGCCTTCTACGTCGGCGCGCTCGGTTCGCAGCGCAACAACGCGAGGCGACGCGAGCGCCTGGCTCAGCATTTCGGTATGACGGAGCAGGAACTGGAACGCCTGCACGGTCCTGTCGGCTTGCCCATCGGCAGCCGCACGCCACCCGAAATTGCCGTCTCGATCCTGGCCGAGATGATCGCCGCGAAGTACGGCGCCGAAGAACAACGTGGCCAGGGAGTGTGAAACCGGCTATTGCGGCATCCTGCTAGCCGCCGGCCGTTCGACGCGTTTCGGCGCCGACAAGTTGCTGCATCGGCTGCCGGACGGAACCGCCGTCGCCTTGGCCAGCGCCCGGGCCATGATGGCGGCCATACCGCGCGTGGTGGCCGTGGTGCGCGACGGTCAGATGGCGCTGCGGCATTTGCTGGCGGCGGAGGGGATCGCCATCGTCGCCGCGCCGACGACGGACGAGGGGATGGGAAGGAGTATTGCCGCGGGTGTTGCCGCCACGGCCGACGCCGCGGGCTGGGTGGTCGCGCTTGCCGACATGCCTTTCGTGCGTTCGGCCACGATTGCCCAGGTTCTGGCCGCGCTGGCGACCGGCTCGCCTCTGGCGGCGCCGGTCTTCCGTGGTCAGCGCGGTCATCCGGTCGGTTTCGCCCGCCGGTTTCGGCCCGCCCTGTTGGCACTCCGGGGCGACGAGGGCGCGCGCCGGCTCCTGCGGGAGCACCAGGCGCAACTCGACCTGATCGAATGCGACGATGCCGGGGTCATTGCGGACATCGACCGCCCAGACGACTTGCGGGGCAGCCCGCTACCCGGCGCCGGATCCCGACCGTCGTTCGACGGCTAATACACCATGGTCGCGCCGGGGTTGATGATTTCGATGATTTCGAACGACTGTACCAGGGAGCTGGCGATGATCTCGGGAATGGCTTCCGGGAAGAGGCCCAGGCGGCTCCAAATTTCCGGTTCGTACGCCGGCACGTAGTTGGCCACCGGCTGGCGGCTCTGGATGGCCGGGGCGATCCGCGCGGCGATGTCGCCGGCGACGAAGGCGATCGCCGCCTCCTTCGGCCAGGCCTTGGCCGCGCTGGGGGCGAGATGGGCGCCGACCAGGAACTGGAGCATCGGCGGCAGCTTCCAGGCCTTGAGCAATTCGGCGCCGAGTTCGGCGTAGTCGAAACCGAAGATCCGCCGCTCGGCCGCCACGATGGCGGCTTCGCCCTGTGGCGCGACAGCCAGGACATCGCGGTACTGTTCCGGGCGCCGGGCCAGGAACACCAGCTTGCCGACCCCGAGCAGGAGGCCGGCGATGAACAGGCGTTCCCGTTCCTCGATGCGACAGGCCTTGCCGAGCTCCCGGGCGATGACGCCGCAGGCGGTACTGTTGTCCCAGAAGGCGTGCATGTCGAGCAAGGTGTCGGGGATGCCGCGGAATGCCTTGACGATCGCCGCCGACAACGCCAGGTCGCGCAGCGCTCGCTGGCCGATCAGCACGATCGCCGCGGAAACCGTATCCACCCGCGACGGCAAGCCGTACCAGGCGCTGTTGGCGAGCTTGAGCACCGCGGCCGTGAGTCCCGGGTCCAGTTCCACCAGTTCGGTCAGTTCGGCCACCGAGGCCGTGCCCGACTCGATGAGGCTGTTCAGCCGTACCACGACATCGGGCAACGAGAACAGTGAACTGACTTCCTGGACCAGATCATTTGGTTTCATCGCGATCACCCCGTGCACGAAAATGCCGCGTATCAGTCCGCCACCAACTGCCAGGCGCCATCCCTGAGCGTCATCATGACCCGGCCGCGCTGGTCGAATCCGGAATGGTCCTGCGGGCTCATGTTGTAGACGCCCTGGGTGCCGATCAGCTCCCGGATCGACTCCAGCGCGTCGCGCAGGGCGGCGCGGAACTCCGGTGTGCCCGGCTTGCCCCGCTTCAGCGCCTCCGGCACGGCCTTTTGCAGCAGCAGGCCGGCGTCGAAGACATTGGCACCGAAGGTCGCCGGCTTGCCGCCGTGCAGCTTCTGGTAGGCGGCGACATAACCCTGGGCGATCGTCTTCGTCGCGTTGCCATCCGGCACCTGGTCGAGCACCACCATGGCGCTGGCCGCCATGAAGGCGCCTTCCAGCTTCTTGCCGCCGAGGCGGATGAAATCGGGTGTCGCCGCGCCGTGGGTTTGGTAGATCCTGCCCTTGTAGCCGAGGTCGACCAGCGTCGTGTGCGGCAGCACCGCCGGCCCGCCGGTACCGGCGATCAGTATGGCATCGGGTTTCGCCGCGAGCAGCTTGATGGCCTGGCCGCCGACGGATTGGTCGGTGCGCAGATAGCGCTCGACCACGCCCAGTTGCAAGCCGGCCTTCTGTGCCTGGGCGGCGAATTCCTTGAGCCAGCTCTCACCGTAGGGGTCGTTGTAGCCGATGAAGCCGACAGTCCTGACGCCGTGCCTGACCATATGGGCGATCAGTGCGTCGGCGATCAGACCATCGTTCTGCGTGGTCTTGAACACCCAGCGCTTCTTGTCGTCCATCGGCAATACCACCGCCGGGGTGCCGACCGGGGCCAGCATCGGCGTCCCCGCCTCGGCGACGAACGGCAGCACGGCCATCGCGTTCGGCGAACCGGTGGGGCCGATGATGGCGTCCACCTTGTGTTCCGCCAGGAGTTTCTTGGTTATCTGAACCGTCTGGGTGGCGTCGGAGGCGTCGTCGTAGTAGATGTACTCGACGGCGAGATCGCCAATCCTGGTCGGCAGCAGGGGAACGGTGTTCTTTTGTGGAATGCCGACAAAGGCCGTCGGACCGGTGGACGAGGCGATCACACCCACCTTCATCTGTGCCGCCGCGGTGGTGGCAACCATGGCGAGGATGACGGCGGAAACGAGGGATTTCATGGCGGGGCTCCGAAGCGGTTCAACAAGCGCGCCGATTATGACATCCTTGCCGCTCCATGCCCGATTCCGCCGCTCCTGCCGCCTTCGCCGAACGCCTGATCCTCTGGCAACGTCAGCTGGGCCGCCACGACCTGCCCTGGCAGAACACGCGCGACGCCTACCGTGTCTGGCTGTCCGAGATCATGCTGCAGCAGACCCAGGTGGCGACGGTCATTCCCTACTACCTGCGCTTTCTCGATCGCTTTCCCGACCTGGCCGCGCTGGCCGAGGCGCCGACCGAGGCGGTGATGGGTCTGTGGAGCGGGCTCGGCTACTACGCGCGGGCGCGCAACCTGCATGCCTGCGCCCGCCGGGTGATGGCCGAACATGGCGGCGCGTTCCCCCACGATCCGGAGTTCATCGCCCGGCTTCCCGGCATTGGCCGCTCCACGGCCAACGCCATCGCGGTGTTCTGTTTCGGGGCGGCCCGCCCCATCCTCGATGGCAACGTGAAACGCCTGCTTTGCCGGCATGGCGGGATCGAGGGATTTCCCGGAACGGCCGCGGTGGAAAAGCGGCTCTGGCACCTGGCCGAGTCGCTGCTCCCCGCCGCCGGCGTCGCCGCCTACATTCAGGCCCAGATGGACCTGGGCGCCACGGTTTGCAGCCGTGGCCGGCCGCGCTGTGCCGCGTGCCCGGTGGCGGAGGACTGCGCGGCGCGCCGCGCCGGGCGCACGGCCGAACTGCCGACCGGCCGACCGCGCAGGTTGCTGCCCGAGCGGGCAGCGACGGTGCTGCTGCTGGTTCATGGCGGCCGGATCCTGCTGGAACGGCGCCCGCCAACGGGGATCTGGGGCGGCCTGCTGTCCCTGCCGGAACTACCCGCGGCGGTCGGTCCGGCGGAGCACGCCGCCACACTGGGCTGTCGCCTGCTGTCCGCGCAGCCTCTGCCGCCGGCAACCCATGGCTTCACGCACTTCCGGCTGCGGCTCAATCCGTTGCTGTGCCGGGTGGAGCCGCTGGTCCGGGTGGCGGAACCCGCCGGGTGCTGGCTGGCCCCGGCGGAGTGGGCCTCGGCGGGGCTACCCACGCCGATTCGTCGCCTGCTGATGGCCCAGGCACCGACCGGCTAGAGTGTCATGGGGATTGCGCCCGGCCAAACCGACGTAACGATTATTGACCGTTGGGCCGGACTTGTGGTGCTAGGCTATTGGCCACTTTGATCAGCGGCGGCATCCAGCCGTCGTAACCTACGGAGATGAACATGGGACTTCTCGACAACATTATCGGCGGTGTACTGAACAACGCCATGGGGCAAAGTCAGGGCCAGCCGGCGGCCGCCGGTGGCGGAATGAACAGCGGCCTGTTGGCGGCGCTGCTGCCCATCGCCCTGGCCATGCTGCGCGGCCAGCCGACCGGCGCGGCGGCCAGCGGCGGCGGCCTCGGCGACGTGCTGGGCAATGTGCTTGGCGGAGGCGGCGGCGCAGGCGGGGGTAGCTTGGGCGGCATGCTGGGCAGTGTCCTGGGCGGTGGCTCGGCGGGCGGTGGCCCGGGCGGTCTGCTCGACCAGTTCCAGCGCGCCGGCTTCGCCGATCAGGCGGCTTCCTGGGTCGGTACGGGGGAAAACAAGCCGCTGCCCCCCGATGCGATCGGTCAGGTGTTCGGCAACGATGCCGTGGCCGACATTGCCCGGCAAGCGGGCGTCAGCGAGGCCGACGCCTCGTCCGGGCTCGCGCAGTTGCTGCCACAGTTGGTGGATCGTCTGACCCCGAATGGCCATGTGCCGGCGCCGGACCAGCTAGCCAAGGGCCTGGAAGCGCTGGGTCTGCGCCTCGGCTAGCGGTTTTCCTTGATCAGCCGGTTGTTGGCCGGCTGTATCGGCCGGGCGTTGTTCCGGTACAGGCGCGCGAAGATGTTGACCTGTTCGGCCGACACCGGCAGGGGCTGCTTGAAGACCATCCACAGCACGTCCTCGGTACAGGGGGGCGTGGTGAGCGAGCCCATGTAGGTGTAGTAGCCGCGGTTTTCCGGCAGCAGGCCGTTGAGATCGATCGCGACTGCCGGTGCCACCTCCCTATCCACCTCCAGCGGCATGTGGTTCCAGAGGGTCTGGATCAGCGGATTTTCGCTTCCCTTCTCCAGCAGAACGGCGACCACCGCGATCTTGCCCGCGTCGTCCTGGTGCACCAGATGGATCACCATGTCGAAGCTCTTGCCGTTGACGCGCTCTTCGGACGGGCGATGGAAATGGAACTGGAGCAGCCGGTAAGTACGGTTCATCACCGACAGGGTGCTGCCTTCGCCGACATTGACCTGGATGGTATGGCCATTGTCCACAATGCGGAACTGACTGTGTTTGTAGTCGAACTGTATCGGTTCGAGATCGACGCGAATGCCTTCCCGGATATCGATGGGCGACTGGCGGCGGCCTGTCGCACAGGTGGTGAAGTCGCCGCGCAGTTTGCCCCAATTGGCCGGCGAGCCTTCGCCCTCGTAACTCCAGTGGCTGTCGTGGTGCGGCACGACGGCGGCACTGGACTCCTCGGGCGGCCTTCTGCGCGCCGTGCCGGGTACCGCTGCCGGTGCCCGGCGCGGACCGGAGGTGGCATACAGGCGTTCAAGTTCCTGGCGGCTGGTGGCTCGAGGTGCGATCGTCTCGGCCGGTTTCTCTGCGGCCCTGGCCGGTGGCTTGCTCTCGGCGGCCTTGGTGGCGGCGACCTTCGGCTCCGGGCCCTTGGCGGGTGCCTGCGGGCTTTCGAGTTGCGATTTGTCGATCTTGGGCAACTCGATGAAGCGCGGCCGCTCCACCAGTGGCTTCGTTTCGGTCTTTGCTTCGGGTTTCGTTTCGGGTTTGTCGGCCGGTTTGCCGGCATCGGCGACCGACATGGTATGCGCGGCGGGCGAATCGCCCGCCGTGCGCATGTCGGCGTACATGACGCCCGCCTTGGCGCCCTGGGCCTCGGCAGCCAGCCTGGCCGCCTCGTCCGCCACCTTGTGCGCCTCGCCGACGGTTCTGAGCTTGCAGGCCTCGGCGAGCAGCTTCTCGTCCACACTGCCTTCGGTGGTGGCGATTTCCTTGGGCGAGCCGACCGTTTCTTCACGCCGCACGCGGTCGTGATTGGGGCCGGACATGTAGATGCGCTTGAGGGTTGCGAACTTGCGACCGCCGCAGTCGTACCGGTTCATGGCCTGCACCGCCGTATAGCTGCCGCCTGCGTCCGTCAATTCACGGCCCGGGATCAGCCGTGTCCAGGCGACCGTCTTGCCGTTGGCGACACGCATGATGCGCGACTTGTCGATTTCGACCCGCTCGCCGCCGGCGACCGCCACCGATTGCCAGCTGGCGGCGAGAACGGTGGGTACCGAAAAGACGGCGGCGAGGATGGCGGCGAAGGGAACAACGGGGAGGCGCATCGATATCCTCTGGCTTTCAAGGCGTTTCTGTCATATCGGTTGCGGCAAATCATACTTTAGCCGATCGAGGGGGTTCCTCTGGATAGACGGGCATCTCGGCCCCTCCTGCCGAAATAGGCCCCATTGCGGTCGGGTTGCATTCCCGTGGGGATTCCAGTAGCTTCGAAGATCGCCGCAACGCGCACCCCAACGAACACCTACGACAAATGAACGCCAACGACAAATTCATCGCCGCCCGAGCCCACGTGGACGAGGCCGCCATCCAGCCCCTCCCCAACTCGAAGAAAGTCTACGTCGCCGGCAGCCGGCCGGACGTCCGCGTGCCGATGCGCGAGATCAGCCAGACGCCCACCGAAGGTGAAGCCAATCCGCCCATCTACGTCTATGACTGCTCCGGCCCCTACACCGACCCGGCGGCGAAGATCGACATCCGCGCCGGCCTGCCGGCGCTGCGCGCGGGCTGGATCGCCGAGCGCAACGACACCGAGGCACTGCCCGGTCTGTCGTCCGACTACGGCCGCGCCCGCGAAGCCGATGCCGAACTCGCCGGCCTGCGCTTCGACCTCAAGCGCAAGCCGCTGCGGGCCAAAGCGGGGATGAATGTCACGCAGATGCACTATGCCCGCAAAGGCATCGTCACGCCCGAGATGGAATTCGTCGCCATCCGCGAGAACCAGCGGATCGATGCGCTGCCGGAAATGATTCGCCGCCAACATCGTGGCGAGAGTTTCGGCGCCGCCATTCCGCGCGAGATCACGCCCGAGTTCGTCCGCGACGAGATTGCCCGTGGCCGCGCCATCATCCCGGCCAACATCAACCACCCGGAAGCCGAACCGATGATCATCGGCCGCAACTTCCTGACCAAGATCAACTGCAACATCGGCAATAGCCCGATCGTCTCCTCGATCCAGGAGGAGGTGGACAAGATGACCTGGGCGATCCGCTGGGGCGGCGACACGGTGATGGACCTGTCGACCGGCAAGAACATCCACGAGACGCGCGAGTGGATCGTGCGCAATTCGCCGGTGCCGATCGGCACGGTGCCGATCTACCAGGCGCTGGAAAAGGTGAACGGCAAGGCCGAAGACCTCACCTGGGAAATCTTCCGCGACACGCTGATCGAGCAGGCCGAGCAGGGCGTCGATTACTTCACCATCCACGCCGGCGTGCTGTTGCGCTACATCCCGATGACGGCCGGACGCATGACCGGCATCGTCAGCCGCGGCGGCTCGATCCTCGCCAAGTGGTGCCTCGCCCACCACAAGGAGAACTTCCTCTACACGCACTTCGAGGACATCTGCGAGATCATGAAGGCGTATGACGTCGCCTTCAGCCTCGGCGACGGCCTGCGCCCCGGCTCGCTCTACGACGCCAACGACGAGGCCCAGCTCGGCGAGCTGAAGACGCTCGGCGAGCTCACCGACGTCGCCTGGAAACACGACGTGCAGGTGATGATCGAAGGCCCCGGCCACGTGCCCATGCACATGATCAAGGAGAACATGGAGCTGCAGCTAAAGTGGTGCAAGGAAGCGCCCTTCTACACGCTCGGCCCCCTCACGACGGACATTGCACCGGGCTACGATCACATCACCAGCGCCATCGGCGCGGCGATGATCGGCTGGTACGGCACCGCGATGCTTTGCTACGTGACGCCGAAGGAACACCTCGGCCTGCCCGACAAGAACGACGTCAAGGACGGCATCATGGCCTACAAGATCGCCGCCCACGCCGCCGACCTCGCCAAGGGCCACCCGGGCGCGCAGGCCCGCGACAACGCGCTTTCCAAGGCGCGCTTCGAGTTCCGCTGGGAGGACCAGTTCAACCTCGGCCTCGACCCCGACAAGGCGCGCGAGTTCCACGACGAGACGCTGCCGCAGCACGCCGCCAAGCAGGCCCACTTCTGCTCGATGTGCGGCCCGCACTTCTGCTCGATGAAGATCAGCCAGGACGTGCGCGACTTCGCCGCCAGCCATCATGTTTCGGACCAGCAGGCGCTCGAGGAAGGCATGAAGGAAAAGGCGATCGAGTTCGTCAAGCAGGGCAGCGAGATCTATCACAAGGCATAACAACCGGCGTACACTTCCGCCGCACGAGGATCGCATGACAGACCCTAGAGAGCAGCCAGCCTATTCGATTGCCGAAGCGGCGTCCTATCTGGACATGCCGGCGGCGACGCTACGCTCCTGGGTTCTGGGCCGCGCGTATGAAACCAGTGCTGGCCGCAAGTTTTTCCAGCCACTGATCGATCTTGCCGACAAGAAACTTCGCTGCCTGTCGTTCTACAACCTGATCGAGGCGTTTACGCTGAACTCGATGCGGCGCACCGACCATCACATTTCGATGCCGAACATCCGTAAGGCGCTCGACTTTGTCAGGCGGCAAACCAAGGAGCGACGCCCGCTGCTGACCGAGCGTTTCCTTACTGATGGCGTAGATCTCTTTCTCGACAAGTACGGGCAATTGGTTGCTGTCTCGAAGGATGGTCAACTCGCCATGCGTGCAGTCATGATGGACTCGCTAAAGCATGTCCGCCGCGACAGCAAAGGCATGCCGAGCAAGTTGTATCTCTTTGCCGCACCCGGCGAAAAACTGGCAACGGTCGAGGTCGTAATCGATCCGCGCATCGCCTTCGGTAATCCGATCGTGGAGGGCACCGGCATTTCCACGGCGATTCTCGCTCAGCGCTACAAGGCAGGCGACTCCATCGACGAACTAGCTGGCGATTTCGGCCTTTCCCGCGATGCCGTCGAACAAGCGATCCGCTACGAAGTTATCCCCTTACGAAAAGCAGCTTAGGGAGCTTACGTTCTTCCTTGACCGCAACCTGGGCAGCAAGCGGGTCGCGGAGGCGTTGCGCAGTGCCGGCGCAACCGTTGAAGTCCATGCCGACCATTTCGCCGCCGATGGCTCGGATGAGGAATGGCTCGCCACTTGTGGCCAGCGTGGTTGGATAGCTCTCACGCTCGATTACCGGATTCGCTACCGCGCCAGCGAGCGCGACGCCCTCAAGGATCACAAAGTCAGGGCATTTCTTGTCGCCCGTGCCGGGGAAATGAAAGGCGAAGTGCTGAGCCAGCTGCTGGTCGACAAGCTCCCGAAATTCGTGGCTCTTGCGTCTCAGACGCCAGCACCATTCGCCTTCCGCGTCACGCCATCCGGAACAATTGCCAAGCTGCCCCTCAAACGCCTATAGCGGCGTTCCGCGACCGCTAACTTTCAAGTGACAGGACTCGTCAGCTTCCGATAAATCTCACACAGAAACGCCACACGCGCCGCGTCGCTGGCGAAGCCTTTCCTGCCATGGGCGGCATCCAGGGTGGCGTCAAGCGTCTGGTACCACTTGACCAGCGGCGTGAAAACTCGTGGGCGCGGCTGCGGATTTCGTTCCAGGAGAGGGGCATGGTGCGCGGCGTTGGGCGGGACAATGACGAATGCCAGCCCAAACCGGCTAATATCTGCTTCCCCGTTTTCCGCGCGAACCGCCCATGAAGACACTTGCCCCACTGTTGCTCGCGCCGCTATTCCTGACGACCGGCCAGGCCGGTGCGGAAGGTGTCTACAAGTGGCTGGACGAGCAGGGTCGCCCGCACTTCGCGGGTACGCCGCCGGCGGGGAAGAAGGCGGACAAGCTGAATATCCCGGCGGCGCCCGCCGAGCCGGCAGCGGCCGGGAGCAAGACTTGGCAGGAGCAATTGCAGCTTTCCAACCAGCGTCGCCAGTTGGCGCGCGACAAGGAACAGGAAGCCGCCAAGCGCCAGCAAGACGACGAGCGGCGCTGTCTCGCCGCACGGCGTTATGTCGATACGCTGAATCGCCAACGGCCGCTCTACAACGTGAACGATCAGGGCGGCCGGGACTATCTGGACGACGGGCAGCGTCAGGCCGCCCGCGAAGCCGCCGGTCAGCAAGTCGC
>WBZL01004164.1_pt1 | contig 12723 bp, 10 predicted proteins | sample 5204291 | NCBI WGS metagenome assembly WBZL01 (sample SAMN12344345, study PRJNA552823) | activated sludge metagenome | biome: Activated sludge suspended growth; feature: Nitrification reactor; material: Wastewater; isolation source: activated sludge from nitrification reactor of wastewater...
TAAGTTTTTAACGCCTTCCAATTGGTAGGATACTATCCTACTCAACAGAATTGAATAAAGCAAAAAAATATTTCAACCTTCTGAATTATAGAATCACATTACTATTGATAACATATTTTATCAATAGTAGAGCAGAAGACTTATCAAAAAGTATTTTTGTACTAAATACCAGATGGAGTATTTATGTATCATACTATATAGTATGATAATTATTTGTTTACAATAGTGTGAGCATAATATGACACATCGAACGACCATTACTCTGGATGATGAAAGTTTTGCATTTCTGAATGATATTGCTGGCGATAATCGGAGTGCTTATATCAACGAGCTTTTGAAACAGGAGCGCAAAAACTATATCAAGCAAACTTTGCTCAAGGCAAATCAGGAGGAAGCCCAGGATTCTGACTACCAGAAAGAACTAAAGGAATGGGATACAACTCTGTCTGATGGTCTCCCGAATGACTGAGTTTAAGCAATTAGATATTTATTGGGTTGATCTGGAGCCAACCAAGGGTGCAGAAACTAAAAAGCTAAGACCGTGCGTAATTGTTCAGGGCGACCTTGTGAATATCCAATCAAAAACCTTGGTTGTGGCACCGATGTTACCCAATCATAAGTCCTGGCCATTTGCAGTAAATCTGACGCCAACCAGCAATAACGGATTGGATAAAGATCGCCATATTAATCTTAAACAATTGCGTGCAGTTGATATCTCTCGAATTGGCAAAAAGCAAGGTAGGCTTGAAAACCTATATCTGCAACCGATCAAACAAGCTTTAGTAATTGTTTTTGATTTATAGTTATTCTTAATATTTTACGGCAAGTGTGTTACATAAATCTTAAATAAGTATAGAGTCTAAGCTGTGACTCAAGTGCTGAAAGCTGTATAAAAAGTAGCGGGAAAAGAGCTTTTTCGTTGTTGATACCGGTAAAATTGACCATTACCGGCAAGATTGCGTTGGTCACGATCTTGCATAGCCTACCTCCTGTAAACAGCGTACTTAATAAAACGATGTGGATTGGACTCTAGCACTGATGGGGATCCTCCGGCTGTTTTTCGTCCGCCTTGGTCACTCCTGGCGCTGGCCGAACTTCCGTTGCACTCCGGTGGAGCCCCCGGTGCGGCTCTCCCTCCCTCCGTCCCCGCGTCGCGTGCTCTGTATTCACTCATCCCTCCTGTTGGGACATTTCCCGGTGCATCCGGCAGAGGCATTGAGTAGATTTGCGTATGCACCTGTGAACAAGCTCATTCCCTCCCAAACCTGAACAGATTAACAGTAAATTACCTTACTAGGGCCTGTTAACACAAACGAAGAGATTCGACGATTAAGGCGAAACTGATAAAAGACAAGAAGATAACATCAAGTTTATCAAATCGGGAGAAGATGCGTCGGAATCCCTTCAATCGACGAAATAATCTTTCAATTTCGTTACGTTTCTTATACATGCTTGATCATATTTCCATGGAGAAAGGCGGTTAGTTTTGGGTGGAACAACCGGGATATATCCAAGATCAAGAGCTAGCTGACGCATTTGATCGCCTTCGTAGGCTCGATCCATGAGTAGATAAGTAGGAGAATCCACAGGACCAAGTGAAAGAAGTAGTTGCTTACCTTCTGGAGCATCATGTGCATGCCCTGGAGACAAGGCAAAAGTTATGGCCGTTCGGGCATCCGCGGCAACCAAATGAATTTTGGTAGTCCATCCACCTCGGGATCTACCAATGGACTGTGGGCCGTTTTTTTTAATGCACCAGTTCCATCCGGATGAACTTTGACGATCGTACTGTCGAGTGAGACAGCTTCGATTCGGATACGAATGATTTGCTGCTTCTGCAGGTGTTCAAAGATGCGATCAAGCGTGCCACTCTTTGCCCATCGATTCATGCGTGTGTAGATAGTATGCCAATTACCAAAGCGCTTGGGCAGACCGCGCCATTTACAACCATGCTCTGCCACATAGAGAATGGCATTGAGTACTTGCAAATTCGTAAAACTTACATTGCCTCGTTGGCGTGGCATATAGGGTGCAATTTGATTATATTGAGTTTCTGTAATTTCCATTCCTCAATTATATCAAATAGTGTTAACAGACCCTAGCTAGCTCAGTCGGCTCTCGGCAGCGCCTAATCCACCGAGATGTGACCGCTTACATAGAGTTTGGACGTATTCCAGAAAAGTCCATTAGGCAGCGGAGGCAGCATCACGGTCGAAAAAGTTCCAGACCGAATTCCGCTCCAGTCTAGAACATCGAACGACATTCCGCTCGACGGCACAAAGCCATCTTGGAGTGATAGCTCCAAGATGCCATCCAACATAATATCGCCCATGACCTGCAATTTGTCGAACGAGTTAATTGAACCCAGTTCGACGAACAGCTTGCCGCCGGCGAATTGCGTGTAGGTGCCGTCAACATGGAGCGTCCCCAGGTCGTGCCCAGGAGATACGGTACCGCCGTTTTGCACGCTAATCAAGCCAGCATGTCCTGTTCCGCGCAAGACTCCACCTATCTTGACTATTATCGAGCCAGCGATGACTCCGTTCAACACTAGCGCGCCGTCTTCGATGATTGTCGGGCCTGCATGCGTGTTATCACCGGTGATCGTCAAAGATCCACCGCCCTTCTTCACAAGGCTTAGATTGCCCGTGAGCTGGCCTCTGTAAACAGTATCGTTGGATTGAGCTACGGTAAGCGCTTTCAAATCGGCACCACTATTAATGATCCTGCGCGACATTGTGGAACCGCGCGAACTCAACGCACCGACTTCCTGGTTGAAGCTGTTCAAATTGAACATCGCACTACCGACATCATCGTCATTTCCTACGGTGAGCACGGTTGTTTTCAGCAGGCGGTTGTCGCCAATGCCGAACGGGGGTGCGCCTAGTTGCAGCGTGCCTTGCTCAACCGCCGTTGGACCGAGATAGGCGTTCTCGGCAATCAGTGTGAGAGTTCCTTGGCCGAGTTTCGTCAGACCGCCAGCGCCGCTGAAGGGTCGGTTGATGCCTACGGTGAAACCATTGGTGTCGATAAATGCCCCGCGAGTGAGCACGTCGATGATGAAAGAGGAGTTATTGTCAGGACGAACGAATTTGGGCTCGTCCGCTGCTGCCCGCAGCACACCGCCGTTAAACTTGATGCGGCCATTTTTATCCGTCGACTCTACGAAACCAGTTTGAAGAACACCACGTGACTGTGGCGAGGTACCACCATTGATGTTCAAGGAGTTCGTCACCAAATTCTGACCGACGACGATAACGTTAGGCACCGTAATCACGCCACCGCCGTCCATTGTTACATCAGCCCGCCCGAAAATGCCGATAATGACGGGGCCGACATTCGACCAGATCGACCCGGGATCAGACACCAAAACTTTCCCGACGGAGTTCGGATCGCGACCGATTACCGTTTCCACGCCAGTGAAATCAACCTTAGCGCCGTTACGCACAGTTAACGAACCTTCGCCACGGTTGGCAATAACTGTCTGTGCTCCGCCAACCGACCACTTTGAGTCAGCCCCCTCGACAAGTACCGACCCACGGGAGCCATCTTGAACGGCTATGATGGCTTCGCCGACGGAGCTAAAGGCCCCTCCCTCTCTGATCCTGAGCTCGCCGATTCCGTTGCCCATAATGCTTGAAGCATCGCCTCCGGCCACTCGCACCGTCGAATTGCTGATCCAAGATGAATTGGCCCCTGTCACCGTAACCGAGCCGACGCCGAAGCGAGTACCATCACCCGCGTCTGCTCCTCCTATGCCGACAAATTCGCTGACAACGGTTCCGCCGTCCTCAACGGCAACCGAGCCCTGCCCCTCATACCCCACGAGCAAGCGGTCGTTCTGCTGCCAGCGCGAACCGGCGCCCTTTACAGTAGCGCTGCCATTGGCGCCGACATTGTAGCCGAGCCATGTAATCTCACCGCTGTTCACCTTGCCACCGTCCTCAACAGTCATGTATCCTTCCGCTAATTTCCCGATGATCAAGCCGTCGGAGTTGACCATCGAATCGGGATGCCGGATCTCCACACCGCCGCTGCCGTTCAAAAACTCGCCGATGCTAATACCCCCGGTGCTGACGTTCCCTCCCCCTTCAACTATCAGCCGTCCAATTCCGCCGGAGCCACCGGTGTAAATGTTGTTTTGCACTCCGAGCTTTCCAGGACCAATCACTTTCACTTCACCACTTTCCCCTTGCCTACCGCCAATGTAGATTTGGAAGGCCCCTGACATATCCTTGACGGTGGGGATGCCACCATAGACACGAGCATTATCGGAGCCGCTAGGGACTTGCTTGGGGTCCCAGTTCTCACGCTCCGACCAATTTCCGTCGCCACCGACCCAGTGCAAATCGGCGGCTTTGCCGCATGAGCTGAGCACGCAGAAGACTGTCAAGAAGAACAATGTCGCAGACAATACGACCTGGGCCCAATCGTTTTTAGCCATAGCAAACGTGTGCATAGGAAAAATAAATGCTCTATTTAATCAAAGTGATTGTACTGAGAGTCGATCCAGTGATATTTTCATGATTTCTCCTTAAGAATAAAAGAGAGCAGAAATCGCGATCTCCATCGCCTAGAGATTTAACGTTAGAGTGCGAAAACATCTGCGAAAACCACACGACGCACGACGCGAATTTGATCTCGAGCAGGTCTGAGTGGACTGGCGTCGTCGGTGCGAAACCATTCAAACTCTTTAATCGTTAACCTAAAGAAACCTGACCCCAGTGTTCCGTTCAACGTCACGCCACCTTCCCATTTACCTGGTGCAGATGGATTCTGAAAAAACAGTACACGTGTCGCATCAATGGGTTTCCATGCAAGTTCATTTGTCAAATCATCCGTGGGATCGCATCGCTCAATTACGGCTTTAATTTCGCTCAAGCCATTGCTGCCGGGCGGGCCGCCGAATGCGGAGAGATCGTCCCAAACTGTTCGGATCAATTCCGAATCAAAATAGACCGGACCGTTGACTGTCACATGGATCGATGAGGCACTGACCGCCATGATCTTCGTATGTCGCGTGGGCGGAAACTGGATGAAATCTGATCGAAACACGCGGGAGAGATGCGCATCATCGATCGACTGTGGTTGGAAGCGCGCGAGTGCCAGCCGAACAAATGGCCAGTAACTATCGCCGGTATCGATTCGGATATCTACGCGCCAAAGCTTGTGGTCGGGATCAAGGACTGCTTCGTAACCTGCTACGGAGAAGATATCTTTTGGATACTCAACCAAGGTCGGCGGCTTATCTGGAATCAGCTTGGTATTTTTAAAATGAGCTTTCTGTGCACTCACAGGTGCCGGATTGGCGTCCCAAATGGGATCAGCGCCCCACTGTGTGACGAGCGGTTTCAACGAATCATCTAGCGCCAGAAATTCTTTGTTATCCTGGAAGACGATGCCGAGCAATTCGCCATTACCTGATGAATTCCATCCGTGGTCAAGGTAAATTCGCAGACCACCGCCCAGACGAGTGCGTTCGGTAATTCCGTTTGTTCCCGACGGCGTGTCCCACTCAAACAATGGCAGTGCATAGAGAAATTTCGGTGCATCAGGGCGTGCGGAATTCAACACATCGACTGTGAAATTCGGGCCGCGTAAAGTGGTAGCTTCTGCTTCTGCAGTGTTCTTCATTGCGGGAAAGTATTCCCGAAAGCGCGTGATTGCGACCGGTGTGTAAGTGACACGGTGATATTTCGTGTCGTGAAGTTCATGTTTCGGCGGCTAACATCATATTCCGAAAACTCATGATAATTACTTTAATAATATGATTTGAAAAGTGATTATATCATTCCACGGCACTAAACTCACTTCCGGCCGTGCAAAGGTCTCAAGAGGTGAGCTGCCATCGAACCCATCATTGTGCACTTGAAGTCAGATTTAAGATCTGTCACGCAATTTATCTCAATAGCATCATGATCGGTGCTCACATCAACCTATTGATGGCCAATTTACACATGAACTAACGCTCACAATTCATCCATCGGCGTTACTGATCCGGAATTATCCCTGAGCAGAACACGCTCCAGCGCTTCTCGGTGATTACCTCGTCGCCATTGCACGCGTCGATAACGACACCCTTAAAGTCAAGATCAAAGCTCGCAGATTGTCCGGATAGTCCTTGAACAAATGGCCGATCGACCATTTGATAACGGCATCCCGATCGCTGATCAGGTTGATAACGCCCGATCGGGTCCGGCGGCCCGTCACGATGCCCATAGAACTGCACCGTCGCATTGACATCCCCATCCTCGAGGAAATTCTCATCGAGTGCACCCGAGGCTGGAATCGGCAACATCGGGATTGGCTGGCCGCCATTCGGGTCAGGAAGTAGCGCTTGATGCGGTATGGCGTCGAGCATCGTGCTTCCGCGAACGAACTGTCGATATTGGGCACAGCCGCAGAGAACCGGATAGGGCCCGCTCGAGAACTCCGCAACGGCCGTAAACATGCGCCTGATGCTGCCACCACCTAGAAAAGGCCCGGCTATCACCTCGCAGTCGGGCGCAATCGTGATGGCAAGCATTGCCGACCCTGCATGGCTCCATTCGACGCCAGCGTTCACTTCGGTTGGCAGGCCTGGCCAGTTATCGGCGATGGAATAGGGATAAGGCGGGGTGACCTGATCGACTGTTCGTGTGGCGAACGTCAGTCGCACATACGTATCATTTTTGAAGAAGTATATCTTGCCGTTGCACATGTTGACAGCAGTATCAATGCCGGATGCGAAACTACTGGGTAGGTTACGCCATCCGTTTGGGCCGGCAATCGCGCGCGGATAGGGCACTGTACCGGGATCGGGAGTATCGACCGCTCCGTTCGCGATGTTGTAGCGGAGATACTGGCTGTCTTTGAAAAAATAGGCTTTACCTTCGCCGCCGTTGAATGCGGCATCGATACCGAGCTTGAAATCGGCAGGGAAGTCTGTCCAACCATCGGCGATCTTGATAGGTGTCGACGTAGCCGTCCGATTGAGCAGGATATCGTATTTCCAGTATTCATCCCCCTTGAACAGATATGCGAAGCCATCGCCCCAATTCACAACCGCATCAATATCTCTCGTGAAGGGAGGAACGAGCCCGCGCCACTTTTCGCCAATTGTACGAGGTCCTTCGACAACGCGGTCAGTGCCAGGGCGCGGGTCATAGGCCCAAAATAAATCGCCCTTAAAGAAATATATTCGCTTGATCATAATAAAACTCCTGAATATGAACTCTATATTTGACAGCATACCTCAAACTGGCTCTGCTCCAATAAAATTGGCTGATTTATAGTGTGGACAAACATCATATTTTTTCAAGAGTTAATGGATCACATTCAGTGGCCCCGCATTCACATTCACAAACGGCATATTCATCGTTATTATTGAAATAAAAGAGCTGTCAGTTGGTATCTGATTAACTTGCCAACAATATACCCAAACTAGATAACGAAGGTCGGGGCCTGTGTCCAGATAGATCGGCGCGAGGCGAACTGGCCCCAATCCGGAAGGAGATGAAGCATCCTCGATTCGACCCGTACCCGTTTCGCCTGAGAGTAACGTAGCTCCACTCGTACTCCAGAGCAACGCCTGCCGTGAGAGGATGGGCTGCGGATTTTCATTAACATAGACTGTTATCCCTAATCCTCCTCTGCTTCGCAATGACGGTATGTCTTGAAATGCGGCCCAACTGAAATCGTAGGAACCCATCGGTGTAATCGCCGCCGACAGACGCTCGGGCGAAGACAGATAAAAGCCTACTGCCACTGTATCGGAGCCAGAACATCCAAATAGCGACAATTTTCCATCAAAACGACTTCCAAAGGCTATACCACATCCTGTACCCCATTCTAAGTCGTAGGGAGTTCCAATCACCCGACTGCCAGTTTGCACCGTAAAATCGAGGAGCTTCATCGGCTGATTCAACGCAACATACAACTTTTCAAGCAAGTGGTAACGCAGTTGGACTTTAGTTTGAAGACCACCAAAGTCCCGTAAGGTGCTTAGCGGTTGTGATGCGGCAACTAATCCCTCAACCTCAGGGGGCATTTCACCTAACTGCCGCTGCAAGGAAGTCGCTACATGATCTTCAAAAAGCGACGTGTGAAGATCTTTTGCCTCTTCTGTTGGCACTGTGCGATCCAAGCCAAAGAACTTTCGCTCCATCATTTTTTCCTTGATCAACGCTTCCATGGTCAGTGCTTCGGTTTCGAGCTTTCCATTTGGTCGGTTCTTCATTGATAGTCTCCTCGTTTTCTGTATTTGCGCAAATTTATTACTGCAAGTAGCCTAATAGCAACTATAAAGTTTTTGCATATTGACTTTATTTAATAATCTGGCCACGCAACATTTTAACCACTAAGTTAAACTTATAAGAATAAACTTGACTCACGAATGAGTAACGTTACATTAGTAGCTGACTTCAAACTAAATTTTGTCGGATCAAAAGTTATTTTTCCCTGAAGAAAATTTAAACCAGCAGCGAGCCCCAATCCCCCGTTTAGGACACCTGTCAAATCAACATTGCCTGAAAATCTGGTGCTCCTGAGCACAGTCATCGTAGTAATCTCCTCATCATTTGTGATTCGATTCTTGACCTTCAAGTCTCAGAGACTGGACAATAGTATTTGTATTGTCAAATAAAGATATCAAGCAAGAATCTCCGATTCTGGATTATGTATCCATAAAAGTCACGTTGTTCGACATGGTACTGAACCACCTCGGGTTTGCCAGGACTCTCTTTTTAAGAGGATGAAGTGATGAACAAACAACTCGATATTCCCCCGAAGTTCTTGTATGGGCGATTCGCTTGGTCCCGAGTATGACTCACAATGAGCGACTCCGTTATCGATTATGCGGAGAATAAATCTTCTGATCCTGGTATTCAATACCGCCACACATCGTGTCCGCTACCTACTGCGTCCTCTGCCCCTTGATTTGGTTAATCCACCATCTTCCTTCACAAAGGTTCTGGGCTTCCTAAAAATGGTGCTTATTTCACCGGGTATTGATGCAAATAGCCCTTCTTCCCGTAATGAACGATAATCGGAACCCTCTACTGCCAACACATCTTTTAATATGCCAGCTTCACATGCTTTTGATAATACAGGGTGTCTGTAATCATTACTATTCGTGATGGCAAATACGGTATTGACTCCGGAATTGCGTGCAAAATTTTGTAGTCGTGCCAAAAGCAGATTTTGAGGACGATTCAGTACAGATAGGGGTAACTCACTTAACGATAATACAAAACCTGTTGCACTGATGCCTATCAAGTTAAAAAACTGATCTCGTTTTTTTAGAGCATGGCCTATCTTCGCAAGATCCTCCGGTGAGGCTATTTTCTCCAAGAGCAATTCATGACTTTTATAGTGATTATTTTGATATCCTCCTGCCAGATCACCCATCCAATCCACAAAATCGACATGACCGTCTTTATCAATGACACTGTATTGACTGGTATTGATAACTACATGGCTTTTGAAATCCGGAACAGTAGATGCAAGTATTTCTGTGAGCCTGACATCATGTCTCGATGGCGTAGCATTACCCGATGGATGGTTATGCAATAACCAGTAACCATCTGCCTTAACCTGGCGTTTTGTTTTTTCTACCAATACACCCAGATCATGATTGGCATGCCCGATCTTGTCTAGATAGATTGCACCCGGCAGCCTGGAACTCACAGCCGTATGATGAACGATGCGATTCATACGGGTATAGAAGATTCTCAGTGTCTCACAACGCGGGTCGCGCAGTATTTGCGCCATTATTGCCAGTTCATGCCCTGACTTGATGGGCTGATTCAGGAAGGTCGTTCCTCCTTTTTCTCGGAAGTCTTTCGGGAAAGCACAACCCAGTAAGGTGCCACCTGCCCATCGAGCATGAGCTTCAAGCAGTTCTGTATAGGCACCTCGCCCTGCTTCTTTTTGCTTGTCGGTAGTACCGGGACGAGTCTCAATGTTTTCATAAAGATCACCTTCATCAGGATGGGATGGGTTTGCTGGAATCTTCTGCATAGTAGCGCGCATAATGTGTCTCCTTATCAGATTACCTGACCAATGCCCGTTTTTGCTTGATTTCCTGTCGCTTAAGTGCAATAGGCGTTTGTAGCCTCAATAAACTAGCTTGTTTAGCCTGCTGAGATACTTTCTCAACAACCGATCCGACCTGACGTTTTACGGCCTCAATACCCAGCACGCTTTTATTGGCCAGATCATTAAAATCATTTAATTTCTTTGATACCTGCTCACTTGGCGCAAAAACCGGAAATACCGCCACACCATTCACCAATGCTGCGGCATCTAATGCTTTTTCCTTGCCGGGGTTTTTGCCAAGAGTTGACTCCAGGTGATGATCATCATCTCCGGCAATAATGATGGACTTATGCGGATACTTTTCATGCAAATCCTGCGCGACTTTGGACAAATTGCCCGAATCAAATGCGGCTATGACAGGATAATCCAGCGCCTGTGATAGCGTGTCTGCGGTGGCATACCCTTCAGCAATCACGATAGCAGGTGCTGTATTGATGGCTGTATCCAGTCCCTGACCGTTATTTCCCACGATATGAAAGTTATTCTCCTTTCTGCTACCCGCTACAAAAAGCTTTGCGCCACTCGCTTGTATCGTTTGCACACTCCAGATTTGTTCTTGAATATCTTGTGCAGCTAGCAATAAATCACCGGCTGTCAGTACAATACTGTCTGGATTTTCTTCACGCAGTGCTTTGACTTCCTGCCAGCTATGACCAATTTTGATGATTGAATCGGTCGGTAAATCATTCGCATTCTGCGGCACGATTCTCAAATCGCCTGGTCTTGCATGCTTGTCCAGTAAGTAAGGATGATCTGAACCGGCAGCAGGTGCGATCGCCAGCAATTCTTTAATCGCATCAGAAACTCTCAATTGCTGCGCATGTTGTTCGGCTTTCCTGTTTTGCTGCTTGATAGCGGCCTGTAGCACAAGTTCTGCTTTCTGCTCATCCGTTAACGAATACCCCTTGGCCTTCCAGCGAGTCTCTATCCCGGTTCGATTATTCTTGAAATACCCGGCAGGATGCCCATCCAGATGCGCCACATAAAAACCTGATTTCTCACTGGACTTGTCACCGATAACTTTAATTCTGTGTTTGCTGCCATCCATCACCGGATGATTGCCATCAACCAAACAACCTTGAGCGCGCAGCAAGTCAGCAAATTCTATGTGCGGATCGATAGCCGGTTTCTGCTGTCTGGAAACATTCTCTGGCAGCCAACGTTGTAATGTCTGAATATCTGCTTTTGGTCCTACATACCAGGCTCGGACCTTTTTGTCCCAACGAGCACCGGCAGCCTTTGCCAAATCCTTATCACGATAAGGAACAATCAAATATTGACGAGCATTGACATCATTTTGTTGGCTCGCTCGCCTATTGGTTTGTTGGGCTTGTTGATTCTGATGAACCTGGACATTTTGCTCGACTTTCTTTTCTGAAACCGCTTCTCCCGCACTCAGCGGGTCATTTCGGATACGATTTTCATGGATTTGGGCAAGCTTGACGGCCTTTTCATGTTCATTCTTTTCTGCAGCGACATCAATGAGTGCAAGCAGATTGGTTAAATCTTGCGCTTCTTGTTTAGATTCACAGTCTTTCACCCATTGGAAAGTTTGATCATCACGCTGCATATACACGCCCCAGAATTGCGGTTCTCTATTCAGTGAATCAGCGGATAACACAGATTCAATACCATTTTCATCGGTTTGAATCGCATTACCCTGTACCTGGATCTGTCCATTCCAGTCAGCTGGAATGCTAAAGCCCAGTTTTTCTTCAGATACTTCTTCAAACTCCAGGTTATCAATGCCCCCGCCCCTCAAAAACTTGAGTGCATCGGCTACCAGAATGATGGCATCCTGATCCTTAATTGGCATGTCCTGTGTCAGATCATTAAACAATTTGATGTTGTGGGACGCGATGGTGGCCAGATCAGGGGAGAGATTCTGTAAATAGGTGGCATTGTTTTGCTTGATTTGATCCATCTTGATTGTCTCCTGCGCATCAATTCCCTGTGCAATTTTCTGTCCAATTTCCTGTTGTTGTGACAATGCCAGTACATAATCCTGGATTTTTTCAGCATCTGCGGCAGCACGAAATATCTCTATGGGATCTTCCTGTAGCGCTTTGATCCATGAACTCACATAAGCTACATGCTGTCCTGGATCATGACCAATACCCAATTCACCACTGAGTAACATGCTGGCAATCTCGGCGCGCAATTCTTCTTTGGCATAGCCTTCGCTACCGAATGGGTGCGATAGATCGCGGTTTAAGCGCAATTCATGACCGGTCCAGTGGCCCAGTTCATGCAGTGCGGTTGCGTAATACCGATCGGGTATTGGAAACTGGTGCTTGTGGGGTAAGTGGATACTGTCGGTTGATGGCCGGTAAAATGCATTGTCTGCCTCACCATGGCGAATCACGGCATTGGATGCCTGTAATATGTGCTCTGCCCGCTCCAGTGGATCCCAGTCAGGTGCTTTAACAATGAGTTCGGGTAGATTATCCATTTGTTCAGCATTAAATACGGAGGCATAAAACACTCTGGGGCGCTCAAGCCTGACCTGTTCTTTAATGGGCTGACCATTGCTATTTAGAACAGGATTCCCGTTATCATCTTCTTTGATACGCTCCTCGGTAAATTTCCAGTATTGCACGAGTGTGCTTTTTTCACCTTTACGCACCTGTGCACCCAGGCTTACCG
>WBZL01004166.1_pt1 | contig 12720 bp, 11 predicted proteins | sample 5204291 | NCBI WGS metagenome assembly WBZL01 (sample SAMN12344345, study PRJNA552823) | activated sludge metagenome | biome: Activated sludge suspended growth; feature: Nitrification reactor; material: Wastewater; isolation source: activated sludge from nitrification reactor of wastewater...
CGCGTTCGGTGTTTGTGGAGAAGACGCGGTGATCGATGACGTCTTCGTCTTCGCTCATCTGGAAGGTGTCGGTGAACACCAGCCCGTCGAACGGCTCGAACTGCGTTGCGTTTGTGAGCTCGTGGTATGTGGCTTCGATGTTGACCGCGGCGATGTAGTAGGCCAGCAGCACCATCTCGTTGGCGTTCAGCTCGCTGCTGTATTTGCGGGCCAGATCGTGCCGTTCGATCAGCCCGGAGGCGAGCAGCCGGGAGATGAAGGTGCCGGTGCCGGTGAACGGGTCGAGGACCTGCACGCCTTCGTCAGTGAGCCGGCAGCCCAGATGGCGTTGCAGGGCCTGGTCGATGCTGCGCAGGATGAAGTCGACGACCTCGACCGGGGTGTAGACGATGCCCAAGGAGTCGGCCGTTTTCGGGAGAGCGGTTTTGAAGAACCGCTCATACAGCTCGGTCATGATGCGTTGCCGGCCGGCGTGGTTGTCGATGCCTTCGGCGCGCAGCCGCACGGATTCGTAGAAGGTGTCCAGGGTGGCGCGTTCTTTGTCCAGGGCCTGGTCATCGAGGGCCTCGAGCATGGCCTGCATGGTTTGGGAGACCGGGTTGGAGTGCAGGAACTCGTAGTCGGAGAACAGCGCTTCGAACACCGGGCGGGTGATGAGGTGCTGGGCGAGCATGTCGATGGCCGCGGCCTGGTCGATGCCGGGGTTGATGGTGGCGCGCAGGCCTTTGAGGAACTGCGCGAAGGCTTGCTGTTTGCCGCTGGCCGGGTCGTCGATGACGGCGGTGATCCGCGCGACGTGGGCTTGGGCGATCTTGGCGACGTCGGTGGCGAGTTGTTCCCAGTAGGTGCGCTGCCCGACCTTGGCGACGATCCGTGAGTAGACCGCGTCGGTGAGCAGCTCTACCGGGAACGTCAGGGTGCCCTGCTTCGGGGTGAGTTTGTCGGTGTCGTCGCCGGGGTCGGTGACGGGCAATACCATGATCTGGTCGGGGCGTTTGGTGTTCAGCTCGATCTTGTTGATGGTGGCGTTGAACCGGTCATCGTGAGCGCGCAGGGCTTGCAGGACCTGCCAGACGACTTTGTAGCGTTTGTTGTCCCGCAGCGCTTCTTCCGGGGACATGCCCTCGGGGATGGCCACGGGCAGGATCACGTAGCCGTAGTCCTTACCGGGCGCGGAGCGCATCACCCGGCCGACCGACTGCACCACATCCACGACGGAGTTGCGCGGGGTCAGGAACAGCACCGCATCCAGAGTGGGCACGTCCACGCCTTCGGACAAACACCGGGCATTGGACAGGATCCGGCACACGTCGGGGTCGGTGTCGGCTTTGAGCCAGGAGAGTTTGTCGTTGCGGGTCAGGGAGTTCATGGTGCCGTCGACGTGCTCGACCTCGCAGCGAAGGTCTGGGGCGTGGTCGCCGGTGTAGGAGGCGGTGACGTCCCCGAACTTGTCCGCGAGCGCTTTGGACGCCTTGATGGTCTGGGAGAACGCCACTGCCCGGCGCATGGGTGCGGCGTCGGGCGGGAAGCCGATCACCTGGCCGGTGACCGGGTCGGTGAAGATTTTGGAGCGTTTCGCTAGCCCGTTCCAGCAGCCCACGATCCGGGCGGCGTCGTCCAGGGTGAGTTCGTTGTCGGCGTCGGCGAGCATCTGCTGCCAGCCTTTGGCGACGAACTGTTCGTCGACGGTCAGGATCAGCACCCGGTAGTCGGCCAGCAGCCCCTGTTCGACGGCTTTGCCGAACCCGAGCCGGTGGAACACCGGCCCGAACACCTCCGGGTTGTCCATCGACGCCAGCACGGCAGAGACTTCGGCGGCTTTCTGCTTGGTGTCGTCGGCGAAGATCTTCGGGGTGGCCGTCATGTACAGACGGCGGTCGGCGGGCAGGAAGTCGTTGTCGTGGACCTTCTGGAAGTGCGACTCATCAGCCCCGGCCAGCGTGACGCCGGTGGTGCGGTGCGCTTCGTCGCAGATCACCAGGTCGAAGCAGTCGAGCACCCCCTCCCCCGCTGTCTTGGACGCAGCGACGGCCGCGGCGACCTGGTCGATCGACTGGTAGGTGGAGAACACCACCCGCAACGGCGCGTCGGCGCCGGCCAGCCCGGCGAGTAGATGCTGCGGATTAGTGGACGCGGCCAGCGGCAGATCGTGCACGGACACGTCTTCGAGCCGACGGGCCTCCGCGGTGGATTTGGGATCCGAGCAGACCGCCTGGCAATGCATCCGAGTGTTCGCAGCCGCGGTCCACTCCCGCAGCGACTGCGACAGCAGCGCGATCGAGGGGACGAGGAACAGCACGCTTACCGGCCGGTCCAGCTCCTCAGCGAGACGCTCGGCGATCTTCAGCGCGGTGAACGTCTTTCCCGTGCCGCAGGCCATGATCAGCTGGCCGCGGTCATGACCGGCGGCCCAGCCCAAGAACACGTCATTGACCGCCGCCTGCTGGTGCGGACGCAGCCGGTACGGGGCGTGCACCTTCAACTGTGGGCTGGTGCCCAGCCCCACCCAGGAGACATCCCAGTCAATGGGTGAGGCTGCCATGTCGGCTAGGCCGATCCGGGACACCGGGATGGTCTGATCCACCAGTGCTGCTTCGGCGTTGCTGCCCCACTTGTCGGTGGTGGACACGATCAGCCGCGAGGTGAACCCGCGCTTACCGGAGGCGGTGAAGAAGGTATCGACATCGGCCTTGGACACCTGATGGTCCGGCCCGTACAGCTTGCACTGGATCGCGCACAAGCCTGAACCGTCGGCCTCCTCGGCGACGACATCGATGCCGGTGTCGGTGGCGGTGCCGCGGCCGGGCCAGTCCGACCACAGCCACACATTGGAGAACCGCTGCGCGAATACCGGGTCCCGGCGCAGATACTCCGCGGTCAGCTGCTCGAACAGTGCCCCCCGGTCACGGTGCGCCCCCGGGACAGCGCGAATCGCTGCCACCACATCCATCACTGAGGCCATCGGTTAATCCTGTCCTAGCGGCCGACTGCTTCGCGGTACCCACTGAATGCGTTGCGCCGTATAGATACGTTCTGCTGATCAGTCGCGGTAGCCGACGCTGCCGACTTTGCCTTGGGCGGTGTCGAGCAGTGCCAGCAGGTTGTGGGTTGTGCGGGTGGCGTCCTCGAGGGCGGTGAGGCTGGCGGCGAGCTGCTGGTGGGGGTCGCCGCCGTCTGAGTCTTGGAGGTCGAGCTGTTCGGCGCCGGCGCGTGCGGAGCGGGTGAGGCTGGGCAAGATTTCGGTGAGGGCGCCGGTGGCCGCCCGCAGGTTCCCTAGCGCTTGGTACAGCACCGGTGGGGTGATGGCCGCGGTGGTGTTGGCGATCATCGCGGCGTCGTGCATAGCGGCGTAGACGGCCTCGAAGGCTTCGGTGTATTCGTCGTACTCGTCCTCGGTGGGCATGGTGTGGTTCCTTCGCGGTTGGTTGTTGTGTGTTGATGCTGACCGGTGGGTGTGACAATCCGGGCCGTTAGCGCATGGCCCGGTTGGGTAGCCGTGGTGGCGCTTCGGGCAGCACTCCCCCGGCGCGTTCCTTCGCCGCGTTGATGGCCCACTGGATCGCTTCGACGGCGAACACCGATCGGGACCGCCAGCGGCCGGCTTGCCGGTCGGCGACCAGCGCGGCGTTGACTTTCTCGATGGTGTCGGCGCCGACTTGGAAGGTGCGGTTGATGCCGCGGGCTTCGGTGCGGTCCTCGGCTGGCAGCGTGTCGGCGATGGCGACCCGTTCACTGGCATCGAGGGCGGCGTAGGCGGCTAGGGCGGCGTCGACCCAGCGGGCGAGGGTGTCGGGGCCGGTGGCCAGGGTGTCGAGGTCTGCCATGTAGGCGCTGCGGGCGGCGTCGAAGGTGGGGCGTTGCATGTAGACCCCAACGGTGCTGCCGGTGACCCTCGATGGCTTCTTGGCCGCCGCCTTCGCGGTGGCGGTGGTGGTGCGGCCGGGGCGGGGTGTGCGGGCCTTTGTGGGCGCTGGGGCAGCCTCAGCCACGGGTTCGGGGTCTACGGCTGCGACGGTGACCGGGGTGTGGTCCAGGGCGTCGTTGTCGAGGTCGCGCAGGCTTTTGCGGCGGGCGGTCATCGGGTGCTGCCTTGGCTGATCACGGAGGCCAGCACGGGTGCCAGGGCTTCGGCGTAGTCGGCGGCGACCCCGGAGCTGGGGGCGTAGGCGCTGACGGGTAGGCCGGCGATGTAGGAGTCTTTGGCGACGATCCCCTCGCGGACGGGGGGCCGGATCTCGGCCGGCCACTTCTCCCCCAGCAGGTCGACGACTTCGCGGTCCAGCCGGCGGCGGGAGTCGTAGCGGGTGGGGATGACCGCGGCGATGTGGGCGCCGGGGGCCACGCGGCTGACCCGGCCGCTGACGAACACGCCTAAGCGGGTGAGCTGTTCGTAGGCTTCGGCCTCACACGCGACCGGGGCGACGATGGTGTCGGCGGCGGCCAGCGCAGCCAGGGTGATGACTCCCAGGGCTGGCGGGGTGTCAATGACCACGGCATCCCACTCGGTGAGCTTCGACAGTTCGGTGCGCAGCGCGGCGGTGATCTCAGGCATGTGTTCCACAGCCGCCAGCTGGGAGGTGCCGGCGACGACGTCCACGCCGGACACGGTCGGGGAGGCGACGGCGGCGTGGCCGGCGGTGGCCTCGCCGGTGAGCAGGTCGGCGGCGGTGGCCTCGACTTCGGTGTCGCGGGTCACCCCGAGCCGGGTGGTCAGGTTGCCCTGCTGGTCGAGGTCCAGGGCCAGCACCCGGGCCCCGCTACGGGCCAGGGCGTAGGCCAGCTCGGCCGCTGTCGTGGTTTTCGTGCTGCCGCCCTTGGCCAGGGCTACGGCGTACACGTGCATCGGGGGGGTCCTTTCGGGGTGGGGTCCGGGGAGGGTGTGCCCTCCCCGGCCGCGGCGGCGATGGGACAGCTGCGGGCCAGGTCGCCACTCCCCGGTTCGTGGCTCGACGCTGGTGCTGGTCATGGCTGCCTTCCGCTCGGTAGCCGGGGTGTTGTTGATGCTTTCAGGTTGGTGATTGCTGTTGATGCTGTCAAGAATTGACGAGGTTGACGAGATCGACGTGTCGCACAGCACGGGGCCGGGCCCGCTCCCCCGGCCCCGTGCTGGTGGCTCACGCGGCGGCGAGGATCTGCAGGGTGTGGGCGTCGAAGGCGTCGATTTTGCCGGTGACGGCTCGTTCGGTGTTGCGGGTGGCGCGGTCGGCGCCGCGGACCTGGGCTTGGTGGTGCAGGTAGGTGTTGGCGGCTGCGACGACGCCGTAGGCGGTGTTCTTCCAGGGGGTGACGCGCGGGTCGTGGTTCCACAGTGTGTGCAGGGCGTGAGCGTGGGTGGTGGCGTTGGCGTGGGCACGTTTGCCGGCGGCGGGGTTGGTCAGGCCGGTGTAGGTGTCGACGAACCGGTCGAAGCGGGTGTCGGTGACGGTCTGGTCGCTCAGGGCGCGCACGGCCTGGCTGAAGCTGTCGGCCACGCCGTGGACGATGCCGAGGGCGTCGCGCACGGTGGTGAGTTTGGTGAGGCTGTGGGCGGAGTGGCGGATCTTGATCCGGTCGGGCCTCTCCCCCATCGCCGCGGACAGCGTGTTGTCGCAGACCACGACTTGGCTGCCGACTTGGTAGGTGGTGGCCAGGCTGCCGTCGAGGCTGGTGGCGGCGGTGAGGAACGGCCGGAAGTCGACCCCTTCGACGCTTAGGGTGTCTTCCATTTCGATCTGCACCCAGGCCACGGCGCCGGCTTTTAACAGCCCGGCGGATCCGATGGCCAGTTCGTCGGTGTCGAGCAGGGTTTCGACGTTGCCGACCAGCCATTGCCGGTAGTCGTGGATCTGGTAGCCGGTCTTGAACACGCCGAGCACGGTGGCGGTGTCGGGGCGGACGATGACTTGGCGGGTGTCGTCGGTGATGGTGTGGGTGCCGTGGTCGTCGACCACCACGGTCTGCAGGGGTGCGGCCACGGGGGTCCAGTCGAAGAGGCGGCGGTGGACGTCGGCCACGGGGATCGGCCCGGGGTAGTGGTTGGGTTCGTCGCCTTGGTGCTCGGCGCGGTAGTGCCAGGCGGTGCCGCGTTTGGTGGTGTAGCCGATGAGGGTCTGGGTGTTGAGGTGGGCGAGGGTTTCGCGTGACATCGAGGGGTTCCTTCCGTGATGTGTTTGCTGTGGATGCTGTTGGGCTAGTTGTTTGCGTTGATGCTGTCAACGGGGGCCGGGTGGGGCCCGGCCCCCGTTGACGTCGGGCTAGGCGGTGCCGGTGCGCAGGGTGTCGAGGGTGGTTCCGGCGGTCATGGTCTGCCAGGTGGTGTAGGGCAGGCCTGCGGTGATGGCGTGGGTGATGAGGTCGGCGAGTTGGCTGTGGGTTCCGGCGGCGTTGGCCTGGGTGAGCAGGGCGAGGGCTTCGAGGCTGTCGCCGGTGATCGACCAGGCGAGGACGGCGGCGGTGGTGAGGGTTTCGCCGTCGGGGTCGATGTGGGTGAGGACCTCCCACGTGCGGTCCAGGGCGTGGGTCTGGGTGTCGGGGTCGGTGGTGAGGATGCGGGTGATGAGCGGGTCGCGGGTTTGGAACTGCTGGCAGGCGGCCGCGACGGTTTCGGCGGCCTCGCGGGTGAGGGGGGTGGTGTCGGTGAGGACGGCCACGGCGGCGTCTTCGAGCTGGCGGCTGGTGCGGGTGGTTGCGGTGGTGGTGGACATGTGTGGTGTTCCTTTCGGTGGGTGCGGTGGTGAGCCGCTGTGTTGTTGATACTTCTAACCTAGTTTGTACTGTTGATGCTGTCAACCTAGTTATTACTGTTGTGGATTGTGGCTTGGGTGCTGCTTCGGGCGCTTGTCTGTTTGGGTTACTGCGCGGCGCGTGGGGTTGTTCAGGGGGAGGGTTTCCCTGATAGACGGCGTATTGGTCGGCCGTGAAGGGGTGCTGGGTCAACCCGCAGGGCAGAGGGGGAGGAAGTTTCCGCGCGAAACAAGCGAAGGGCCTTCGGCCCGTAGCGCGTGCGGAAAGTTCCGGGGGAACTGGCCGCGCTCTGCGGGGCTTGACGCAGCGGCCCGCGGCCGAACACTGGGCCGTCAGGGAACACGACCCAAACTTCGAGTGGAATGCGTGCGCCAATGCGTGTTCGTCTCCGATCCGGGCCATGGCTTGCCCGGCTCGAAGCGCGCGCGGACCTCCTGCAGGGCTGCGTGAGGGATCGTGACCCGTAGGGCCGAGACGCCCCGGGCGGCTCGGTGAGCGTCAGCGAGTAGAGCCCGGCCCCGCGGTGGGCGCGGGGCACGCCTGGTGGGTCATGCGGTGTGGCTGGTGGTGGTCGGTGGGCTGGTGCCGTTGGCGTATTCGGCGATCCAGGCGGTGTCGTCGAGGTCAAGGGCGGTGTGCAGATCGAGGTGGAGTTGGCCGGCGAGGTCGGTGTTGGGTTGGTGGCGGTCGAGCCAGGTGTGCCAGGCGGTGCGTTGTTGTTGGTGGCGTCGGTGTTGGTTGTGCCAGTCGGTCCAGCCGCCGAGGTGTCGGGCGAGGGTGTCGGGGTTGGCGGGTCCGAGGGTCCAGCCGGTGTGGGGGGTGTTGGTGGCGAGTTGGTGGCCGGCGAGCAGTGCAAGGGCTTCGTGGACACGTTGCCGGTCGTATCCAAGTGTGAGCGCTATTTCCCGGGCGCTGAGGGGGTCTGTGGCGGCCGAAAGTAGTTCGTAGGTCTCTGAGGCTAGGTGACGGCCTAAGACCCGGAAAACGTGCCTCATTCCGTGTTGTCGGCCTCTGGCGGGTTTGGCGTGGGTGGCGAGTTCGAGGTTGAGCCGCCAGACGTCGGCGTCGCGGCCGCGGCCGGTGGAGACCCGCTGGATCAGCCCGGCCTCGGCCAGCGCGTGAAGCGATTCTGCGGCGGTGACGTGGGAGACGGCGGCTTGTTCGGCGAGGGAGCGAACGCCGATGTTGATGAGGGCTCGGCCTTGGACGTGGGCTGCCCAGATGACGGAGGACATGACGGCGCGTAGGACGGGGGAGTGGTGGTTGGCGCGTGCGTGGTCGCGGCTGTGGGTGGTGAAACGGCGCAGGGCCAGATGGATGTCATCGACGCCGGCCAGGGTGGGACGGCTAGGTGCTGCCCCCCTGTGGAGGTGCTGGCTTGTGTAAGGGATCCGGACAGTTCTTATTCCGAAGGTTTGGGTGCGTTGATTTCGCGCTTTGCGCCAGTCCCGGACGAGGGCGGTGTGGTGTTTGGTGCCGTAGGAGGCGCGTAGCCAGGGCCACCGGTTGCGCAGTGCGATTTCGACGTCGGCGAGTGTCCAGCCGGCGGCGACGGCTGAGCAGATGACGGAGTAGCGGGCTTCGCTGGGGGAGTCGAAGCCGCGGTGGGGGTGTTCACCGGTGGTGGCGAGCTGGTCGGCGGCGGTGCTGATGGAGCGGCGGGCGACTCCAGTGGGGGCTTGTCCGAGTTGTTCGGGCACCGACGGCTCTATGACGGTGTGTGCGGCGCCGATGCGGTTGCGCAGGGTGGTCCAGGCCTGCCGGTCTGGCGGCGTGTTCAGGGCGGTTACAGCGGCGTTTAGGGGGCCTACGAGCCGCTGGTGGCCGCCGGTCTTGTGGGGGGCGCCGGGGGGGCGGATGCAGCCGTGGTCGATGTTGAGCAGCGGGGAGGGGTCGAGGGTTTCCCAGCGGCGGGCCAGGGCGGTGGCTGCTTGCCGGACTTCCCAGGCGGCGGCGGGCTCTGGGAGGCGGGCGTAGAGGTGCCAGCCGCCGGTGGGGCCGCGGTCGGCGATGGGGTGCAGCCCGGCGTCGGTGAGTAGGCGCCAGGCGTCGGTGGCGTCGCGGGCGGCTGCCAGGGGCCCGTGGCCGTTCTTGGCGTCGAAGTCCAGGGCCAGCACCGGTAGGCGGCGGGTGGTGTCCCACAGCATGACCGCAGCCGGCCCAGAGGGCGGCTTGTCGGCGAGGGGGCGCTGGGCGGTGGCGGGGTAGGCGACCCGGCCGCGGCGGGTGACCATGACCCGCATGGCGGGCATGCCGGCGATCAGCGGGGCGCAGGCCTGCCATTCGGCAGCGGCGGCCGCTGTGTCACGGAAATCGGGCAGTTGGGACGGATCAGGAACTGGGCGCGGCGAAACGCGCGCAGAACTATGCCCAAACCCGGGCCGGGTGGTTATAGTGGCTCCTGACGTTGCTTGAAAACCTCGTCAGCCTTCGGTCGCCAAACTTTCGGGCTGTCGGGGTTTTCGGCTTTCCGGGGGCCTTTTGACCCCCGTCCCGCGGGTTACGCGGTCATTTGCATCTGGTCTTGGTGGATCAGCTCGCGTAGCGGGGAGTACTGCTCCATTCCGAAGTGGATGGCCAGCACGTGGGCGATCATGTCGGACTTGTGTACCCCGAGGCGTTGCGCTTCTTGCTCGACACGGTCGAACACGTCGGGGTGGACGCGCGTGGAGACGATCTGCTTGCGTGGTCCCTTGTGCGGCTGCGCCATGGATCTTTACTACCGGGCACAGCCAAGTAACTGTTAGCGACACGCCGTAAGGAGTGGACTGCCTGTCGCGGCAGAAGGAGCCTCTGCGGCCCCAAACTGACCTGGCAGCTCTTAGAGGAAGAGTGTTTGATCGCATCTGCGCGATACCCTCGGTGTGCACGGCGAGCTGGTTACTCGCGTGTTGTGTTGTTGCTGCGGCTGGTCCCTGCGTGCATCCCCCGTCACGCAGGGACCAGCTCTTCTGTTCGGCGATGGCAGCTCTGGCGGCGTGGTGCGCCGGGAGCGGGTCGTTAGTGGTCGTCATGTGATCACCGGCGGCATCCAGCCGTAGTAGTTGACGTCGGGAACGTAGCCGTTGTTGCGGATGGGCATGATCCGCACGGCGGTGTCGCTGGTGGAAATCATCTTGCCGCCGCCGATGGAGATGCCGATGTGCCCGGCGCCGCCGCCGAGGCCGCCGGCGTTGGACCACACGACGACCGCGCCGGGTGGGGGATTGAAGTCGCCGGGGTGGCGGATGGTCGCCGGGGCGTTGGTCCACACCTGGTAGGCGTACAGGTAGCCGGCGGTGTAGCCGTAGGCCAGTGTCACGAACCGCAGGCAGTGCCCGGACTGCGGCGTCCTGGTCGCATCCGGCAGGACGGTCGCGCCCAGCAGATCGTGGGCCCAGGCGATGGCTTGAGTGGCGGTACGAGGGTTGCTGCGTCCGGCGGGCATGAGCTGGTCGACTTCCTCGGCGCTGATCGCGGTGGCGGGTACGCAGTCGTCGACCGGCACGCCCGGGGGAGTAGTGCCGTCGCCGGTCAGGGAGACGTGCACATGGTCCATGTGGTTGTCGGTGGGGTTGCCCCGGTCGGGCATGGCTCGCCAGCCTTCGTCGTCGCGGGCGATGTTCCAGATCCGTTGGCGCCATACGACGTACTGCACCCCGAGTTCGCCGTGGTGGGCTTTGGCGTAGGCGGCCAGGGCGTCGCCGGTGGTTTTGCCGGCCGGGATGTCGTCGATCATGAAGTCCAGCGCGAGTCCGGCGGTGTGCCCGTAGGGGTCGGTGTCCCCGCTCCGGTACCCGCCGACGGTTGTGATGTCGAACATCTGCCCGAGGGTGTTGGCAACTACCGCGGTCTGTGCCCGCACATTCCCCAGGCCGTGGGAGGAGCTGGCAGCCGCGAGGGGGCTGTTGGTGCCGTTGCTGTTGGTGCTGCTGAGGGCGGCCACGATTTGCACGGCCGGCTTCCAGAACGGGGTGTAGTAGTACGGGTCGGCGTTGGCCTGGACGCGGTGGGCGACGATCGTGGGCTGCATTGAGACCCGGCCGCCGATCCTGGCCAAGGCGGTGAAGAAGTTTGTGGCGGAGGTGTAGGGGTCCATCCGGTCGGCCAGGCTGCCCCAGGCGCCGTTATTCCGCTGCTGGAACAGCCCGCGGCTGTCCGGGCCGGCCGCGTCGCCGTGCTCGAGGACCCGCAGGGTGCTTTCACCGATGGCGGTCATCACTCCGATCCGCTGGTCGCGCAGGCTCAACCCCAGGTCGACGGCGGCTTTCATGATCCAGGCAGCGTTGACTAGCTGGTCGTGGTCGAACCCGGCGATGGGTCCGTCGGGGACCGCGTCGGGGTTGATGGTGGCGGCCGCACCGTCGGGTGCGCAGGCGGCCGCGGTGCTGACCAGGGTTACGCCGACCAGTAAACCGGCGACCAGCACTGGGGCCATCAATGCTGCGGTCGCGGTCAGCAGCCCCTGCCGTGACTTCATTGGGAGACGGCCTCGGGGGCCACGATGCGTTCCACGACCCAGCGTTGGCCGCCGCTGGGGCTGAGCAGCAGCAGGTAGCTGCCGTTGTTGGTGGGGACCGCGACCCGGGCCAGCGAGCGAAGGCTGGCCGGGGTCACGGTCGCCGGGCCGGTGAGACGGGCGGCAGCGATGGTCGCCGGATCAGTGCCTGCGTAGTCTCGCCGGGCATCGGCGCTCAGGTGGGGTTCGAGGGCTGCCCACCAGGCGTGGGGGCTGCGCTGGGTGCGCAGGTAGTCGCGCATAGCGGCGGTCGCTGCCCGCCGGGCTGCGAGCCGGTCTGACGGCAGCAGAGTCAGGTCCGACGACGCTGATGGCGGTGCGGCCGAACCGATAGGCCCTGCCGGTTCTGTCGATGGGGGAGTGCAGCCGGTGAGCAGGATCATGGCTGCGGCGAGCCCGTGTGGGACAGGTTTCCCCCGGCGGACATGGCGTCGCGCAGGTCGTCGCGAAGGATGAACCAGGTGTCGCCGAGCTTGTAGGCCGGCAGCACGCCGGTGTTGATCCACCTCAGAACCCCCGGGCCCAGCAGCCGCGCGACTTGCGACACGCGCAGCAGGTTGGGCAGCTCGCTGAACATCTCGTCGAACCGACTCATCCGTGTTTGACCTTATCCCCAAACATAATCAAACTGCATCAAACGGCTATAAACATACTCAAAGATAGAGATGGAGCAGCAGAATTCACAGCGATGGGGAGAACCGTGCAGACGACCGGGCAGGCAGTCAGGTGACCGACCAGGTGGAAATCGGCTGGCAGGACGGGCCTCCCGGGCAACTCGAGGCGCCGTGCCCTGCCACCGGCCCGCAGAGCCCGCTTCCGATGCTCACCGCCGAGGCGGTCCTGCCGGTTGCGGCGACACAGCGGTCGGCGGTCTTGTGGGTGGTGGGCGCCCACGGCGGGGCGGGGGAGTCGACCCTGGCCGGGCTGTGCCCGGGCTGGGCTGCGGCCGAGCATTGCTGGCCCTGCACCCCCGACCAACCGTGGTGCGTCCTGGCGGCACGCACCTCGGCCAGCGGGCTGCTCGCCGCGCAGGCCGCGCTACGGCAGTGGGCCGCCGGGGACACCGGTGTGCGTCTGGCCGGGCTGGTGCTGCTGGCCGACGCCCCCGGCAAACTGCCCCCACCACTGCACGATCTGGCGCAACTGATCGCCGCAGGAGCGCCGCGCTGCTGGCTGCTGCCGTGGATCGAACGCTGGCGCTACGGCGAGCCCCACGTCACCCGCGGCGCCGATCGACTGATCCGCGAGCTCACAGCCATCACCAACACCACAAGGAGACCCCTATGACCCACTGGCCGCACATCCTGGACCTGCTGGCCGCCGTCCCTAACCCCGGCGACGGCGCCGCCCCGCCCGGGTTCGGGAAGTTCAACGACATCATGGGCTGGGCCAAATGGATCGCCCTGGGCATCCTGGTCGTCGCGCTGATGGCCGCCGGGGTACGCCTGGCGATCGCTGGGCGCACCGGTGACGGCGGGGAACACGTCAGCCACATCGGC
>WBZL01004167.1_pt1 | contig 12719 bp, 14 predicted proteins | sample 5204291 | NCBI WGS metagenome assembly WBZL01 (sample SAMN12344345, study PRJNA552823) | activated sludge metagenome | biome: Activated sludge suspended growth; feature: Nitrification reactor; material: Wastewater; isolation source: activated sludge from nitrification reactor of wastewater...
GGCTGCGCCCGCCCGGCCGGTGAGGCGATCACCGGGGAACTCGATCAGTACGAAGTCGATCGGGCCGAACACGTCGTCTTCATCGGTCACGGTGTCGTCTCTTCCTTCTCGAGGACGGATCCCGTCACTGGTCACGACCAGCGACAGCCCCACGGTACGAAGACGCGCCGAGCGCTACATCACCCTCCCAGGGTGAAGGCTCCGGTCCATCCCGGACCGGCCCGGACCGGGAGCCGTCAACCCGGGGCCGGGAACTGGGCCAGGTCGGGGCTGCCGGCCATGCACTCGATGCGCACGCCGTCGGGATCGGTGAGGTACACCACCGTCACCCCCGTGTCCGCCAGGGTGGTGGCGGTGGCGGGGTGGGCCGCACCCCCCGCCCGATCGGCCAGCTCGAAGAGCTCGGTGGCGTCATCGACCCGGAAGCACAGGTGGGTGAAGCCGAGCTGGTCCATGGGCCGGCGGGCACCGTCACCGTCCACCCGCCCGTCGTCCCAGGCCAGCAGCTCCACGCGCACGTCGTCGCGCCGCAACATGCGCGACGTGAAGCCGCCGGCGCGCTCCATGGTGGCGGCCAGCTCGTCGTCGAAGTGCATGGTGAACAGCTCGGCGAATCCGAGCACGTCCACGTAGAACCGGGTGGACCGGTCGAGGTCACGTACGCAGATCCCGACGTGGGAGAAGGTCTGGAGGGCCATCACCCCTTCCTAGTGCGGTGGGGATACGGGCGGGACATGATCTGCGGCACGGCACTCCGGCGTGAAGCACCTGCCCATGACGTACGCGTTCCGCTGACGGGCACCGCCCGCTGGCTTACCGGCCACCGATGGCTGGACGTGGGTACGATCCGGCCGGTGCACCGCCGCCGGGGGACGAGGTCGATCGTTGCGTTGCTGGCCGTGCTGCTCGCGGGGTGCGGGTCCGAGCCCGGGCCGGAGACCACCACGTGGCGGCTCGACCCCCACACCGGTGCCCCGTCCCGTTCGCTGTCGCCCAGCGCGGTGGTGCGAGGCGAGATCGGGCCAGGCCGGGTGGTCACCACGATCTTCCGGCCTGCGGTGACGTTCGAGCTGCCCGACGCCTGGCAGGTCTGGTTCGAGGGGCCGGGCTTCATCCTCATCTCGAGCGACCAGGAGGAGGGCTCGGACCTCATGCTGGCGCGACGCACCGGCATGTTGGTGGCGGCAGATCCTCGCGACGTGCCCGCCGGGCCGACGGTCGTGCCGATCGAGATGCGACCGGTGGACAGAAGAGGACCACTCGCGGAGCTTCGCAACATCCCCGACGTGGCCGTGTCCCCGGTGCCCGACATCGTGGTGGCCGGCGAGCCCCGGCCCGCGTTCCTGGCCCGCTCCACCGTGCCGGGACAGCCAACCGACCCGTGCGATGCCACCAACTGCCGCTCCCTGCCCTCCGGTGGCGAGGAGCGACCCTTCTACCTGCTGGCACCCCAGGAGGCGGTCATCGTGATCGACCTTCCGGAGGAGGACCTGTGGGTGATCCTCGGTGACTTCACCCGGGGCCCAGACGCCGCCCGGGTCACGCTCGAACCCGTGCTCGCGTCGCTGGCGGTGGACCCGTCGTGAACCGGCGCCGCGTCGCCGCACTCGCGGGCCTCGTGGGAGCGGCCTGGGCCGCGCTCACGATGGTCCCCGCCGTCCACGCCGCCGACACGGACCTGGTGACCGAGGCCAAGGGCCCGTCGGGCCATACCGACCGGGTGGTGGTGGTGCTCCTGGACCGCGAGTTCCTGGCCGCCGCCGAGGCCGCGCCGCTCGAGCTCTACAGCAAGCTGGTCTCGGGGCTCAACCGCGAGAAGCCCTCCACGCTGGTCATCGAACCCGACGTGGTGGAGCAGGGTCGTCTGCAGATCAGGATCCAGGACCTGATCACCATCGGGGTCGACGACTTCAGCGCGCTGTTGGGACCGATCCTCGCCGACACCGGGACGGCGGTGGTGGTCTTCGAGGACGAGCCGGTCGGCTCCACCACCCGCACCCCGCCCCGCATCGCCATCCCCCGTGTCGACGCGGTCCTCGCCGAGGCCGCGGCCGGCACCGCCCTGGCGGCGCGCCCCGTGTCGAACGACCCGGTGCAACGAGCGACGATTCGGATCGCTGCCAGCCCGGTGGCGAGCGAGGGGCGGATCCTGGTCCCCAGCGCACCGCTGCTCGCCGTGGCCCGTGAGCGGGAACTGACCGGGATGATGACGCTCGCCGGCGACACCGTTCGGCTGGGCGATCTCGAGATCCCCGTCGAGCCAGGCCTCGGACTCCGACCGAACTACCAACCGGCACTGCTGCCGGGAGGCGCGCAGGTGGTGTCCGCGTCATCGCTCATGAAGGATCCGCGCGGCTTCGCGGACCTGAAGGGGAAGGTGGTGGTGCTCGGCGCCGGAGAAGGCAGTGGAGGGGTGATGCTCCCGGCCCCCATGACCGGGCACGATCAACCGCGAGCCATCGTCACGGCGAACGCAATCGCCACCATGGATGCCGGCTCGTTCCTGCGCCCCGAGTCGGACTCACGGCGCCTCGTCACCGCCCTCGCCGCCGTGGTCGTCGTCGCCCTGCTGTGGGCGTTGCTCCCGAGGTGGGCCGCGGCCGGGCTGTCCGTGGCCTTGGCCACCGGGTGGTGGCTGTACGTGCAGGACCAGGTGGGCGATGGACGGGTGTTGGGTGCCGTCGGGCCGATCGGGGCCGTGGCGGTCATGGGGACCACCGTGGGCCTGGCGCGTCTGGTCGGCGCCCTGCAACACCGGCGCCGGGTCAGTCGGCTCTTCTCGCGCTACGTGCCGGGCTCGGTGGCGACCCAACTGATGGAGGGTGGGCGGGCCGAGGAGCTCGCCGCCGGACGGGAGCACGACATCACCGCCCTCTTCATCGACCTACGCGGCTTCACCCCGCTTTCGCGTCAGCTCGAACCGCCTCAGATCCGCCGACTCCTCGACCACTTCTACGAGTACGTGTGCGCTCGCGTGCTGGATCACGACGGCACGATCATGCAGTTCGTCGGCGACGAGGTGTTCGCCGTGTTCGGTGCCCCGCTCGACCGCCCCGACCACGCCGCAGCCGCGATCGCTGTCGCGCTGCGCCTCCAGAACGAGGTGGATCAGCTCGACGCCACCCTCGCCGACGACGATCTGCCCCCGGTTCGGTTCGGCGTCGGTGTCAACAGCGGCCAAGCCGTCGCCGCCCACGTCGGGACCGCCGCCCGGAGCCAGTACAGCGTTCTGGGGGACACCGTGAACACCGCAGCACGCCTGGTCAGCATCGCGGCGGCCGATCAGGTGATCGCGAGCGCGGCCACCGTCGACTCGACCGAGAACCCGGACCTCCGTCCCGTCGGGCAGGTCGACCTCAAGGGCATCGACGTCCCGGTCACGATCTACCAGTACGGCCCAGGCGAGCCGCGGGGCACCATCACCACTGCTGCCACCCTCTCACCCTGAGCACTCGCCGGCTCGAGCCGGAGCCGCGGATAGGTCGCAGCCCGTGGAGGGGCGCCGGGGGTTCCTGGGAGCGGTCCCGGCGGAGGACCTCCGCTCGGTGCGGGCGGCCATGCGTCGAAGGACCTTCGCCAAGGGCGAGGTGATCTTCCACGAGGGCGACCCCGCCGAGACGAGTCTGGCCCGGGATTGCACCGACATCACCTCGGCGATGTTCGTCCTGGATTCCCCGGCTGATGGCCTGGCCATTGCCCGTCCGGGGCGGTTCCCGTACTGTCGCACCATGGGCGTGGGGGCGGGTTGCAGCGTTCGTGGCGGCGCGTTTCGTGGCGGCGCGGCCGACGGCAACGCCGTGGCAAACATGAGCTCGGTGGGGGGACTGATGTCGACCGGCGAAACGGACTTCGGCACGCCAACGACCGAGGTGACCAGCCAGACGGTCGGCGACGCCACCAGCTACGACCAGCGGAACCCGGGCCACGGCTTCGTCGGCGACCCGCTCCCCTCCCGGCGCCACGGCGACCTGCTGTACGCCGGGATCGACTGAAGCGGTCCATGCGCCGCCGGTCGGTCGTGGCAGCGGTGGCGGTGCTGGTCGTCGGCGTGACCGGTGCCTGTTCGAGCGACGACCGGGAGGCCGCCCGCCCTGCGAGCACGACAGCGTCATCGACCACGACCACGACCACTCCCACGCAGGCTGAGCCCCCTGAGCCCCCTGAGCTCGCGTGGACGACGTGCCCCGAGGTTGGTGCCGCCGTCGAGTGCGCCGACCTGACGGTCCCCATGGACTACGCCGATCCCGATGGCCCGACCATCTCGGTGGCTCTGGCGCGGGTGCCGGCCGATCCCGACGCCGAGCGCATCGGGACGCTGGTGGTCAACCCGGGCGGACCCGGTGTGCCCAGCCTCTTCCTGGCGCCCGTGTTGAAGTCCATCGCAGACCTCGACCCGGACGAAGCCGCCGTGTTGGACCGCTTCGACATCGTCAGCTTCGACCATCGGGGCTCGGGGGAGAGCACCGCGGTCGACTGCGGCGACACCACCGACCTCGACCTGGTGGACTACAGCCCCGAGACCACGGCGGAGATGGCCGAGCTCACCTCGACCATGGAGGCGTTCGCCGCCGCGTGTGACGAGCACACCGGCCCGTTGCTCGCACACCTGAGCGCCGTCGACATCGCCCGGGACCTGGACCAGCTGCGCCGTGCCCTCCGGGAGGAGAAGCTCAACCTCCTCGGGTTCAGCTACGGGACCGAACTGTTCGGCACCTACGCCGAGCTGTATCCCGACCGGGTGCGCACGGCGGTCCTCGACAGCGCCATGCCATCGGGCCTGACCGGCGTCGAACTGTTCGCTGCCCAGGCGACCAGCGTCGAGCGCCAGTTCCAGCGATTCCTCGATCGTTGCGATGCCGCTGCCGACTGCCCCATCCCGGGCGACGACGCCGGAGCCGCCTACGACCGGCTCATCGAGCAATGGGATGCTCGACCACCATCGGTCGCTGGCGCCACCGGGCCATCGGCGAGCGAGGTGGCCACGGTCGCGGGCAGTGCCTTGCTCGAGCCCGCGTTCCCGACCTCGTTCGCCCGAGGCGTCGCGGAAGGCCTCGAGGGAGACGCGACGACGCTCCTCGCCGCGTGGGACGACTACGCCGGGACCACGAACGGGGCATCACCATCACTGGTCGGAGGCATCGCCGTGGTGTGCTCGACCGTGGAGTGGCCATCGGCCGACACGTTCTTCGACACCGCCGTGACCGAGCAGCAAACCGCCGCCCCCCGCATGGGCGAGGCGTTCCTGCGTGAGTACCTGCCGTGTGCCTACTGGGCGCACGAGGGCCAGCCCACCGGGCTCCGTACCGCCACGGGCGCTCCCACCATCGTGGTGGTCGGCAACACGAACGACCCGGTGACCCCGTACTCGTGGTCCGAACAGCTCGTCGAGGAGCTCGACGATGCCGTCCTGCTGACTCGCGAAGGAGAGGGCCACCTCGGGTGGATGTGGTCATCGTGCATCCGGCGTGCCGCCGGCCGTTACCTCGTGAGCGGGACGCCACCTGAGGCGGGAACCACCTGCCCCTCCGACCTGTGAACTGAGCCGCCCGGCCCGGCGGTGCGCACCCAGGTCCTGCTCGACGCCCGCCGGTGCGAGCAGCCGGGCGACGACCGGCCCAGCTGAGTGAGTACCAACAGGGCGCGAGAGCGGCATGGACGCCGTCGGCCTCTCCCCACCGATCGGAACCCGCCGAGCCAATGCCCGGCACGGTCAGGTTCGGTGCAGGGCCTCGAGGGCGTCGGCGAGGTCGTCGACGGTTGTCGAGCTCGAGGCGACCCGCATCACCAGGTCGTACACCTCGTCGTTGGTGGCGCCCGCCACGCTTGCGTCGTTCAGTTCCAGGAAGACGGCGGTGCTCAGCCAGCCGAGGCGCTTGTTGCCGTCGACCAACGGGTGGTTGGTCACGAGCGATTGGAGGAGGGCAGCGGCCTTGGTCCACACCGTGGGATAGGCGTCGCTGCCGCCGACGGTGGTGCGGGGCCGGGCCACGGCCGAACCCAGCAGGCCGACGTCTCGCACCGGTGGCGGGTCACCCAGGAGCTGGCGGGCCAGATCCAGGACGTCGTCGAGGTCGAGGAACTCGACGGGTTCGGTCACCGACCCAGTCGCTCGATGGCCTCGGCGTGGGCGTCGAGGATCCGGGTGGCCGCAACACCGACGCGGTCGCGATGGTGGCTGCGAGCGACGTAGTCACGAATGGCGCGGCGGGCGACGTCCTGCATCGACGCCCCTTCGGCCTCGGCGCGCTCGCGCAGGGCCCGCTGTTCGTCATCGGTCAGTCGAAGGGTCATGGCCACCCCACCACGGTATCAGCGTGATACCGCCGTCCGGCGGGGTGGACTCGACACCAGGTGGGCCGGCGGTGCGCCGGTCGTGGGATCAGCCGACGCGGGCCTGCTGGCCGCCGTCGACGGGGAGGATCACGCCGGTGACGAAGCGGCTCCGGTCGCTGGCCAGGTAGAGCACGGCCTCGGCCACGTCCCACGCCGTGCCCATCTTCGCCCCCAGGGGGACCACGGCGTCGCGCTGGCGGCGGAGCTCGTCGGGGTCCACGCCGGCGGCCTGGCTGATGCCCTCGATGGCCATCGGCGTGTCCATGAGCCCCGGCATGATGGCGTTGACGCGCACGCCCCGCTTGGCGCTGGTCATGGCCAGCTGGTGGGTGAGGGCGTTCACGCCGGCCTTCGACGTCTTGTAGGCGAGGAACCCCACCGAGCACACGGCGGCCACCGAGGAGATGTTGACCACCGAGCCCGAGCCCTGGGCCCGCAGCAGGGGCAGCACGTGCTTGCAGGTGAGCCACATGCCCTTGAGGTTCACGTCGTGGATCAGGTCCCAGCTCTCCTCGGTGAGCTTGGTGGCCCCCGTGTCGCCGGTGCCGATGCCCACGTTGTTCACGAGCACGTCGATCCGGCCGAACCGCTGGATGACGCCTTCTGCGATCGCTCGGCAGTCGTCCTCGCTGGTGATGTCGGCCTGCAGGGCGGCAGCGGTGCCACCCTCGGCCTCGATCATCGCCACGGTCTCGGCCGCCGAACCCAGGTCCCGGTCCACCGCCAGCACGGTCGCCCCGTCCCGGGCCAGGAGGATGGCGGCGGCCCGCCCGTTGCCGATGGTGGAGCCGGGGGTCTGACCTGCGCCCACCACCACCGCCACCCGACCGACGAGTCGACGCTCGACCGGATCCGGGCCTGCCAGGTGGCCGTTGGCCACGCGCGGGCGTGGGGGATCGGTGGACGGATCGACGGATGGATCGGCGTCGGTCATGCGGGCCACCCCGGGGCACCCTCGTCGCGCTCGACGCCCAGGGTGTTGAGCGCCATGGACACCAGCACGTACTGGCCCACCGTGAACAGCAGGTCGATGATCTGCTGGTCGGTGAGCCGCTCCGCCAGCGCCGCCCAGGTGTCGTCGCCGATGCGGTGGTCGGCCACCAGCTCGTCGGCGGCCCGGACCCACAGGGCGTCGTCGTCGGACCAGCCCGCCAGATCGTCGGTGGTCAACCGCCGCACCTCGTCGTCGGTGATCCCGGCCCGACGGCCGATCACGGTGTGCTGGCCGAACTCGTACTCGCTGCCGCAGCGCCAGCCCACCCGCAGGATCAACAGCTCCCGCTCCCGTTCGGGCAGCGTGCTCTTGGCCAGGACGTGACCCCCGAACACCAGCCACCGCTTCAGCGCCTTGGGGTGGTGGGCCAGCGTGGCGAAGATGTTCAGCCCGCCCAGGGCATCCACCAGCTCGTTGGTCTCGTCGTCCCGCTCCGCCGCCGTGGTCGGCGCCAGTCGCGGTGCGGAGCCCGCCGACGTCGGCGGTGGTGAACCCGGTGATTCCATGTGTCTGCCCCTTGCCCCGACGCCACCGCCGGACCAGCCGATGCTCGCACAGGATCCGTCTCCGGGATCGGCCGGCGGCGTACCCGGAGCCGACCCAGGTTCGGGGGAGCCCTCACCGAGCGCGTCTCGGCGGCCCCAGAGAGTGAATGTTCTGCGTTCTTCGCCGTTCCTGGCCATTTTCGGCGTTCGTTGTCACACCCCCTGAGGATGATGGTGGGCATGGACGAGTTCACCGGTCCCCGACCCCGGGACGAAGGCGACGCCGACGCGGCTGGTGGCGTCGCGGGCTCCGGCGGCCCAGGCGCGGGTGGGCCTGGTACTGGGTCGGAGGCCGGGACGGGTCGGGGGCGGTGGGATCAGGGCTGGCGGGCCACGGGGCCGATCGTCGGGTTGGCGGAGTCGTTGGTCGAGGCCCTCGAGGCGTTGTCGGGTCCGGAGGGCATGGACGATGTGTCGTTGGCCGAGGCGGTGACGGGGTTGGTGCGGGTGCGGTCGGTGCTCGATGCGGTCACGGCGGGGTTCGTGGGCCGTTGGGACGCGCGGTGTCTGTGGGCTGATGACGGGTCCAAGGGTGCGGGGGCCCGGCTGGGCCGCGACGCCGGGTGTCGCCGTGAGAGCGCCGGCCGGCTGGTGCGCACCGCCCGTGCCACTCGGTCGATGCCGCTGGCCACTGCCGCGTGGCGGGAGGGGCGGATCTCCACCGATCACGTCGAGCGTCTGGTCCGCGCTGCCACCCCCGAACGCGCCGAAGCGTTCGCCAAGGGTGAGGCGCATCTGGTGCACGTGGCCGCCACGTGTGACTGGTCGGTGTTCGATCACGCGGTGGCCATGTTCGTGTCCGCCACCGACGACGACCTGTTCGATCCGTCGAACCCCGACGATCTGGCCAAGCGGGACAAGCGAGAGCGGGCCCATCGCAACATGCGCCCGGTGCAGGTCGGCGATCGCTGGCACCTGCCGGGCAGCATGGACAAGACCGGCGGCCAGAAGTTCGCAGACGTGTGGGAAGCGATCCGCAACGAGCTCTGGGAAGCCGACATGGCCGCCGCCCGCCAAGCGTGTGGGCCCGACGCGTCTGCGGCGGAGGTGACCGCCAAGGCCGCGGAGATCCGCACCCACGCCCAACGCGGCGCCGACGCCCTCGTCGAGATGGCCACCCGCGCCGCGACAACCCCGGCCGATGGGCAACGGCCGAGGCCGTTGATCAGCGTGATCGTGTCCCACGACGAACTGGTGGGTCCGATCCGTGAGACCTTCAACGGGCTCGTGCTGTCACGCCTCGAGGTGGCCCAGCTGTTGTTCGAAGCCGACTTCGAACGCATCATCTACGGGCCCACCGGCCAACCCGTCGACGTGGCCAGCCCGCACCGGTTCTTCACCGGCGGCTGGCGCCGCGCCGTCGAAGTCAGAGACCGCGTCTGCCAACACCCGACCTGTGACATCACCGCCGAGTACTGCCAGGTCGACCACATCATCGAACACGCCGACGGCGGCCCCACCTCGGTGGCCAACGGTCGGCTCCTGTGCCCCCAACACAACCACCAACGCCCCGGCCGCCAACCACCCCCCGCATCCCGCCGAGACAACCCCGACCGCGGGGCTGCGTCCGGCAGTGGCTCCGCACCCGATGGCGACGACGACGGTGACCCCGACCAGCCCTGAACCAAACTGGCGTCGGAGCGACGGAGCATCACTCAGACGACTCGGGGATCGACCGGGTCGACCGGCCCCGAGGGCAGGCGGAGAACACCCCGATGCAGGGCAACCGCGGGGAGCAGCCCAGGAGGGCTGGAACACCAGCCCGGTACTGTTGGCTCGTGCGGTCCGCCCGTTGGTTCCTCGACCGCACGGACGAGACCAGCAGGAGCGCGTCATGGACATCCTCGAGGCCCTGTACACGACCCGGGCGATGCGCCGGGTCGAGGACACCCCGATCCCAACCGAGGTCCAGGCCCTGATGCTCGACGCGGCGGTTCGCGCCCCCTCGGGTGGGAACAGCCAGGGCTGGCGGTTCCTCCTCGTCGACGACCCCGCGCTGCGCGCTCAGCTCGCCCCGCTGTACCGGGAGTGCATCGACCTCTTGTGGGAACACGTCTACAAGGATCGGCCCGAAGCTGCCCGCGCCAACCCGGAGGCACCCGAGAGCAAGCAGTTCGAGAAGATCATCGCGTCGGTCGAGCACGCCGCCGACCAGTTCGCGCGGTACCCGCTTCTCCTGTTCGGCTTCACGCAGCACGACGCCAGCGGCGGGTCGATCTTCCCCGCCATCTGGAGCGCCATGCTCGCGGCACGCAGCAAGGGCGTGGGGTCGACGCTCACGTCCGTCCTCCAGTTCAAGGCCCCAGAGGTGCTCGAGCTGCTCGGCGTCCCCGCTGACGAGGGCTGGATCATGGCCGGCTGCGTCACCCTCGGCTACCCGACGGGGCGCTGGGGCGTTGCACCGCGCCGCCCGGTCGAGGAGGTGGCCCACCGCAACCGATGGGGTGCGCCGCTCGGATTCTCCGTCGACGGCCCCCTCTGGCCACCCGCCGCCACCTGATCGCACCGGACCCCGGGAAGGCTGCGCCCACGCCCACCGCCGGCTCCGGCCACCTCGTGCAGGCAGATCGGGCACCCTCGGGCCGACAGCCACGCGCGTAACCTCGCCCGACAGGTACCGGCACGCATCCACGGTGGGTTCTCGACCGCGTTTCGCGCCGGCCCCCGGGCCACTAGCTCAACTGGCAGAGCATCGGACTTTTAATCCGCTGGTTCAGGGTTCGAGCCCCTGGTGGCCCACCCACGCACCGACCTCGTGCCGGTCCGCGCCCTCGGCCGCACCGGCACGCCCGTCGTCCGCGCACCCAGCGGCCACCCCGCGCCACCGGCGCGCCACCGGCGCTTCGCCGGCCGTCAGGCGGGTTGAGCCATGAGCTGGGCCATGGAGACCAGGAGCGAGACCGACGCCACCGCCAGGACGGCGGTCACCACCCGAGGCGGTTGGTCAGCCCCTCACGCCCGCGGCGGGTGCTCCTCGTGACCGGACACCCAGGTCACGCCGCCGACCATGGTGCCGAAGCCCAGCCCGCCCCAGAAGCCGACGAACACGCCCAGGCCCACCGCCGACCCGAGCTCCACGTGGGCGGCGAGCATGCCCACGGTCGTGGCCACGAAGCCGACCACCACACCCAGCAACCCTCCGATCACCAGCGCCCGGCCCAGGCCCGTCGGCTCCTTCCATGGGTTCGTGCCAACCGCTGGATCCGTCATAGTTCCACTATGCACCAGAACTATGGTGGTGGCCAGGGACGTGCCCGGATCGAGCCCGCTGCTGCGGAATCGACCGTCGTACACTCCACCGTGCCCGCCACCCACGGAACGCCCCCATGACCGAACCCTCGCTGCAGCACCAGGCCCGGGCCCTCGGAGACCCCACGCGTCACGCCATCTTCCGCCACGTGTCCGACGCCCCTGCACCCGTGGGTGTGGCCGAGCTCACGCAACTGCTGGGCCTCCACCACAACGCCATCAGACAGCACCTCGCCAAGCTCGTGGAGGCCCGGCTCCTGGTGGAGAGCTCGGCCCGGCCCGCCGGTCGGGGTCGACCCCGACTGCTCTACACCGCCGACCCGTCCACCGACAGCCGATGGGGCGTCACCGGCCCCTACGAGCGCCTGGCCGTGCTCCTCGCCGAAGTGGTCCGCAGCGGCGACGAGCCCGAGGAGGTGGGCCGCCGCGCCGGTCGGCGGTCACGCCTCGGCAACCGCGGCCCCAGCAGCGACCCAGTCGCCGAGCTCAGCGAGGAGATGGCCCGCCAGGGCTTCGAACCCGAGGTGCACCGCGACGGGCGCCAGGCCACCATCACGCTCACCAACTGCCCGTTCCTGTCCGCCGCCGCGGCTGATGCCGACACCATCTGCAGCCTGCACCTGGGTCTGGCTCGAGGCGTGGCCGAGGCCGTCGGTGGGATCGAGGTGGGCGAGCTGGAGGCCCGCGAACCTCAGCGGGCCCACTGCCGGCTCCACTGCCACCTCACCGACGAGGGCTGACACCCAGACGAGCATCCACCCCGTCGCGTTCGTCCACGTCGCGGTGGTCCGCCACCGACGCCTCCCAGCACGGCGGGTCGCCGGCCTCACCCGTCGGCACCCATTCGAACGCCGTGCCGGTGAGCTGGGCACTGTGCACCCGGGCCACGTTGCGGGCGAGCGCCAGGGCCTGGTCGGCCCGGGGGCCGACCCACCCTCCCCCGACCGTGTCGTGGAACAGGGTGAGCCACCGGTCGAAGAGGGCCGGGGTGAACGGCACCTGCTCGTGCACCTCGGCGTGGGCGCGCATCGGGTTGCCCGAGAACCCGGGGAGGCCGAGAAGCACCCGGTTCCAGAACGCGGTGAGCTTGGGCAGGTGCTCGTTCCAGTCCACCTGCGCCACCTCCATGAAGATCGGTCCGAGCAGCGGGTCCTGCGCCACGTCCCGGTAGAAGCGGCGCACCATCTCGGCCACCTCCTCCGGCGTGTCGAGGTCACGGACCGGTGGGGTGGGAACGCGGCCCTGGCTCATGGTTCCACTCCTCGTCGATGGACGTCGGAGTGACCTTATCCAGCTGATCACAGAACTATTGACCGCGGGTCGACTCCGCAGGGTCAGCTTCCCGGAGCTTCGTCCGGCCCGCTGACGACGGGAACCGCGGGGTCATCGGTGGCCGCCAGCCCGGCGGCCGACCACCGCTGGCCGTGGGTACCGATCCGGGCCACGAAGTCGTCCCAGGACCGGTCGGCCTGGGCCGACCACGCCAGCTCGGCCAGCGCCGGCAACCGGGGCAGCAGCCGGCGGAACAGGTCGTCGGGGGTCTCCACCAGCTCCGTCCACAGCGGGGCCTCCACCCCGAGCACGGCCGTGGGGTCCAG
>WBZL01004169.1_pt1 | contig 12718 bp, 7 predicted proteins | sample 5204291 | NCBI WGS metagenome assembly WBZL01 (sample SAMN12344345, study PRJNA552823) | activated sludge metagenome | biome: Activated sludge suspended growth; feature: Nitrification reactor; material: Wastewater; isolation source: activated sludge from nitrification reactor of wastewater treatment...
CAAGCCGTGCCATAACCTCATAGGTAGCGGTGTGTCCGATCAGTTCATCTGCATAGTTTTCTTCTTGTTCTATATAGTTGTTCAGCTTCAGCGTATCTTCGACTGCCGCGGCTGCAAGGGCGGCATCCATCTTCGCCGCGGCTCCCTGCATGAGCTGGGTCGTCGTCTGCGGGTCCCCGTAGACGATGTCCGGCTCGGCCGTGGAGAGCGGGGCGCCCGAGCAGTAGCTCTCGGCAAGCACCAGGTTGATCATGCCGGAGAGCGCCAGCATCTCTGCCTGGCGTCCGTCGTTCGCCCCGGCCGCCTTCAACCCCGCGGCCGCCCGATCGGCGGACGCGCGGGCGCGGTGCTGGTCGATGTAGGTCTGCAACCAGGCCCCGTTCTGCTCGCGCACCGCTCGCAGGTCCATCTCGCGGAGCTCAGGAGGCGTCGCCCCGAACTGGAACTCATCGGAGAGATACCCCGTCGCGCCGATCATGCCGATGCCCGCGCCGCCGCCGTTGCCGCCGGCAATGGCCACCGTGAGGTCGCCAAGGGCACCGGCGTACAGCGCGGCCGCTCCCTGGAGGGAGCCCGCCAGGGCCCCCGGAGAGATCTGGTCCGGCCGGTCCGCCTTGAGCAACCGGTCGGTGGAACAGGCGGCGAGGGTGAACGCCGCCAGCGTGGCTCCAGCGCCACGCGCAAACACCCTGTGCTTCGTGGGATGCATGGGGGTGGCCATTAGTAGTTGAGGTTGATGCGGACCAGGAACTGACGCGGCTGGGCCTGCTGCACGAAGTTGTAATTCGCCGCATCGTTGCCCTGCGTCGTGTTCTCCGGGTCCCAGCTGTTGAAGTCGGTCTTGAGCCACAGGTTCCGGCCGGTCACCGTGATCGTGGCCCCGCTGGCCTTCATCAGGCTCGCCAGGCGCGGTGTGAGCGTATACGACACCGACGCCTCGCGGAGCCGCATGAAGTCCGCCTTCTCGCCGTACGCGCCGAAGGCACGCGGGCCCGCCACGGCCTTCGCCTGCTCCTCGAGGTCGAAGCCCTTCACGTGCAACGCCGCGCAATTCTGCACGAAGGCGCACTGGAAGAGGTTGTTCACGTTGTGCGACACGAACCCGGTGCGGATGTCGAGGAGCCCCGAGATGCGCAGCCGGTCCTTGAGCAGCCCGAACGAGTTGTTGATGCCGATCGTGTTCACGGGCACCGTGTACCCATTGAAGACCGCGGTGTCGGTGACCACCACTTCCGTCGGCTCGATGGTCTGGTTGCCGTTGGCGTCATTGAAGCTCGTGAGGCGCGGTCACCAGAGGCCGAAGAGCGGGTACCCGGGGCGGTTCTGGAAGCCGAAACCCGTCAGCGGCGGGATGCCCGGCGCGAGCGAGACCAGCTTGTTCTTGTTCTGGGCGTATTCGACCCCAAGGTCCCAGCGCAGCTTGTCGCTGTCCCACATCCGGGCGTTGGTCGAGATCTCGATCCCCTTGTTCGTCACCACGCCGATGTTCTCGATGCGCGACGCACCCGCACCGAGCGAACCCGGCAGCGGACGGTTCACGAGCGCGTCCGTCGTTTCCTTGTTGTAGTACGTGACCTGGAGGGAGACGCGGTTGTTGTAGAAGTTGGCGTCGAACCCGCCCTCGATCTCGCGCGACCGCTCGGGCTTGATGTTCGTGTTGCCCAGCGCGCCGAACGTCACCGACGGCACGTCGCCGCCGCCGAAGATCGACGTCGTCGTCGGCGTCAGGAAAGTCACCGAGGCCGAGGCCGTCGGCTGCTGACCCGACACGCCGTAGGCGAGCCGCGGACGAATCTGGTTGATCCACTTCGCCTCCGGCCGCTCGATCGCGACGTACGACACCGTCGCCTTCGGGTACAGGATGGCGCCGAAGTCACCACCGAACGCCGAGTTCTGGTCGCGACGGACGGCGCCGGTCACGAAGAGCTTGTCCTTCCAGCCGAACTGCTGCTCGATGTACGTCCCGAACACCACCGTCTCGATCGTCTGTTCAGAGGAGGTCTTCTGCGAGCCCGCGTCGATCGTGCGGCCACCCGGCGGCAGGATCTGCGCCTGGCTGAGCGAACCGGTCAACCGGTCACGGTTCCACTGCACACCGACGGCCGTCTTCGACTGGATGGCGTCCGTCAGCTGGAAAGTCGCGGTCCCGTTCAGGTCCACCGACCACTTGGCGTTGTTCCACTTGTTGATCTGCCGCAGCCCCTGACGGTCGATGCCGCAGCTGGCGCAGCCCTGGCCGTTGGCGATGAACGCCTCGTCGTTGAAGGCCAGCCAGTCCACACCGACCGTGCCGCGCGTGGAAAGCCACGAGGACGGACGGTAGTTGAGCGTGGCGCTGTTCAGGAACTGGTTGTTGTACCGCGACACCTGCTTCGAGAAGCCCTGGCTCGGCGGGGCGAAGCCCCAGTGGCTGCGGAGCGCCGGGTTCGGGATGCCGTACATGCCGGAGGTGATCGCCCCCTGGAGGTTGTCCCCGGTCTGCGGGAACTGCGTCCAGTTGTTGACGTAGCCGGCGTTGATGTTCAGGTCGGCCTCCTGCGACAGGGCGATGTTCAGGTTCGTGCGCAGGTTCGCCTTCGTCAGCTGGTTGGGGATCCGCTGGTCGCGCGAGATGGTCTCGACACCCCGCTCGATCTTGAGCGAGTCGATCTCGGCATCCGGCATCTTGAGCACGCCGAGGTCGTTCTCCCAGTCGCCCGAGACGAAGTAGCGCACCGTCTCCGTGCCGCCGGTGACCTGGGCGCCGTACTGCTGGCGCTGCCCCACGCCAAGGGGCGTCGTCTCCTTGTCCTCGAGCAGGTTGCGCGTGTGCACCTGCTGGATGGTGCACTGCCCCTGCGCGGCCTGCCACTGCAGGCAGTTGCGCGGGGCACCATTGGTGCCGGTCCCTGCCGTGTAATAGATGCCGGGGTACTCCGCCGGGTCGTACGACCGGCCCCCCTCACCGAAGAGGCTCCACTTCGCCGGACCGGCCTTCCCCTTCTTGGTGGTCACGACGATCACGCCGTTGGCCGCCTGCGTCCCGTAGAGCGTCGCCGCCGAGGGCCCCTTCACCACCTCGATGCTCTCGATCTCTTCCGGGTTCAGGTTGTTCAGGAAGTTCGGGCGGGCGCCGCCGATGAACGTGCCGAGGGTCAGAGATCCCGACTCCATGCGCACGCCATCCACCAGGATCAGCGGATCGTTGGTGAGCGACGCCGAGCTGATGCCGCGCACGCGGATGCGCGCGCCACCGCCCACCGAGCCGTTCGAGGCGATCATCGTCACGCCGGCGGTGCGGCCGTTCAGCACGTCCTGCATCGCCGTGATCGGGGCTTCCGTCGTCAGCTTGCTGGCGTCGATCTTGGCGATCGAGTTCCCCAGTTCGCGCGTGAGCTGCTGGCCCGTGGCCGTCGTGACGACCGCTTCGAGCTGGTAGGGCGCCTTGGCGATCGTGAAGTCGGCCGTCCCCGCCCCGCCGCCGCTCACCGTGACCGACTGCGTCGCCGAGAGATAGCCGATGCGAATGACGCGCACCTGGTAGGTGCCGGCCGAGACACGAGGGATCGTGTACCGTCCGTCGGTGCCCGTGATGGCACCGACGTTGGTGCCATCGACGCGGATCTGCGCGCCGTCGACGGGCGCCCCGCCATCACGATCGGTGACTCGTCCCGTGATGCGGCCCGTTGCCTGGGCCAGCAGGGACGAGGCCGTGGTGACGAGCAGGATCGCCAGCGTCGACCACCGTCGCTGACAGAACCAGTGCTGCATGGAGCCTCCTGGGGTGGGATGGGGAGTGTGCCGACCGAGGGGTTGGACTCGACGTCCATTTTGGATACAATCGGCGGGCAGACGATACGGCGGGTGTCGGACCTTCGCAAGAAGTGGGGACGAATCACGCCTCGCCCCCGATCCCCTCGCACCGTATCCTCCCGCCATGGCCCCTCCCTCCCCTCAGCGGCTTCCTGCCCTCGACGTCTTTCGCGGGATGACCGTCGCGGGCATGCTCCTCGTCAACAACCCCGGCAGCTGGGGGGCGATCTACCCACCGCTCGCGCATGCGACGTGGCACGGCTGGACCCCCACCGACCTGATCTTCCCCTTCTTTCTCTTCATTGTCGGGGTCACGACCCACCTCTCGCTCGAGGGTCGCCGGACCCGGGGAGCGGCCGACGCGACCCTCGTCAGGCAGGTCCTCAAGCGCGGAGGGCTCATCATCCTCTGCGGGCTCCTCCTCGCCTCCTTCCCGTGGGTCCCGCTCACGCGTGTCACCGAGATCCGCGTCCCGGGCGTCCTGCAGCGTATCGGCCTGGCCTACCTCGTGGCCGGCCTTCTCATCCTCCGAACCTCGTGGCGTCAGCAGCTTGCCGCCCTGGTCGCGATCCTCGTCGGGTACTGGGCCCTCATGACCCTCGTCCCGGTGCCCGGCTACGGGCTCGGCCCCTTCAACCTCGACGACCCCTCCGCCTCCCTCGCCGCGTGGCTCGACCGAGCCGTCTTCGGCTCCCACCTCTGGAAAAGCTCGAAGACCTGGGACCCCGAGGGACTCCTCTCCACCCTCCCCGCCGTCGGCACCGTGATCTGCGGGTCGTTTGCCGGGCGATGGCTCGGCACGCCACGCCCCCTCCCGGACCGACTCCTGGCCCTCGCCTGCGCCGGCGCCATCACCATCGTGGCCGGCCTCGTCTGGCACTGGGCCTTCCCGATCAACAAGAGCCTCTGGACCAGCTCGTACGTCGTCTTCACCGCCGGGATGGCCGCCACCACCCTCGCGACTTGCACCTGGCTCGTCGATGTGTTAGGCATAACGAGTTGGACGGCACCCTTCCACTGGTTCGGGCGCAATCCGATGATCGCCTTCCTCGGCTCGGGTGCGATGGCCCGGCTCCTGGGGTCGATCATCACCATCCCGGTGGACGGTGCGCGGGTCCCCCTCCAGCGTGTGATCTACGACCAGGCCTTCGCGAGCTGGCTGGCCCCGCGCAACGCCTCGTTGCTCTACGCCATCACCTTCGTCGCATTCTGGGCGCTCGTCCTGCGCACCCTCGATCGGCGTCAGGTGTACTTCAAGGTCTGAACCCCCGGCCACCGCGGCGGGGTGATCCAATGCCCGCCATGCCCACTCCCCGCGCCCGACACCTGACCGTCCTCGCCGTCGCCTGCATCGCGATGACGTTCGGTGCCGACGCGCAGCCCCCGCGCTCCACCAAGCGCACCAGCACCGCCACCACCGCGCGGAGCAAGGCTCGGGTCGTCCCGACAAAGGGGAGCACCAGGCGCCGCCCGGCGCCCCCACCACCGCTCGTCCCAACCACCCCCTCCGGGGGACCGGCGCTCGCCGCCGACCTCAACGCCCTCCTGCACCAGCGGGTCAAGCAAGGCACCTTCGGCGTTCTCGTCACGTCGCTTTCGCGAGGCGACACCCTCTTCTCGAACCAGGCCGACACCCCGCTCATGCCGGCCTCGACGCAGAAGCTCTTTACCACGGTCCTCGCGTTCGATCGCCTCGGCCCCTGGCACCAGCTCTCGACCGACGTCCTCCGGTCCGGCACCGTGGACGCCGAGGGAACCCTCCACGGCTCACTGGTGCTGCGTGGTGGCGGGGACCCCGCGCTTTCAGGACGCTTCCTGGGGGGATCCCCCGAAGCCCCGATGCAGGCGCTCGCGCAGATGGTTGCCAATGCCGGTATCCGCCGGGTGACTGGCGACATCATCGGGGACGCCAGCGCCTTCGAGGCCCAGCGGATCCCCGATGGCTGGCTCGCGCGTTACCTGCACGCGAGTTACGCCTCCCGCGTCTCCGCCCTCTCCCTCAACTCCAACCTGCTCCACGTCGCGGTCACCCCGGTGAATGGCAAGTCGCGCCCCGCCGTGACCCTGCGCCCCGGCCTGGGGGGGATCCGGATCCAGAACCAGGTGACCGTGCGTCCCACGAGCCGGAGCGCCCGCCTGACTGTAAGCCGCACGAAGGACGGGACCGTGGTGGCCCGGGGCTGGATCGGCGGCCGGTCGCAGCCGCGCGTCTATACGGTGGTCGTCGAAGACCCCTGCCAGTTCGCGACGGCGGCCTTCCGCACCGCCCTCATCGCCGCGGGGATCACCGTCGATGGCACCGTACGCACCCAGCCGATCGCCGGCGAGTCATCCCCGGTCGCGACCCTGTCATCGCCTCCGGTCATGCAGCTCGCCCGGGTGATGAATGGCGAGAGTGACAATCATTTCGCCGAGCTCCTGCTTCGCGCGGCGGCCCGGGGGCCGGAAGGACAAGCGACCGGAAGCGCTCGACTGGCCAACGAGCAGCTCGGGGCCCTGCTCTCCGAGCGCGCGTCCATCGCCCCTTCGGCCATCCAGATCCGTGACGGGAGTGGACTCTCCTCCCTCAACCGAATCACCCCGCGCGCCCTCACGCACCTGCTGGCGTATGCCAGCCGCGCCCCCTGGTCCCGCGAGTTCGAGCAGTCGTTACCCGTGGCCGGTGTCTCCGAGACCCTGCGCTCCCGTATGGTGGCCACTCCGGCGCAGGGAAACCTGCACGCCAAGACGGGCACCACCAACGACGTGGTGTCGCTGGGCGGATACGTGACGAGCCGCTCCGGGGAGCGGCTCGCCTTCGCCATGGTCTATAACGGCCCCGAGCGCTGGAACGCCCGCGAGACGATCGACGCCATGGGCGCGACGCTGGCGGGATTCTCTCGGTAGCCGCGCCCGCCCCGGACCAGCGAGCGACCGCGAGTCCCGATCCGGGGCCCGGTGTCGTCGCCCTACCCGCGGCGCTCCTCCAGCCGCACGCCGCGCTGGGCCAGGGCCGCGATGTACGCCGCCCCCGGCATCGCCTCGTCCGGGGTGCACACACCGGGTTGCGTCACCTGGCCGCGCACCTGCATCAGGCCGGTGATCGCCAGCGAATAGCCGGTGCACCGCATCATGGCCGAGATGCCGTGGGCCTCATCGTAGCGATCGACGAGGTTCCACTCGATGGTGTGCGGCCTGCCGCCCTGCGTCCCGCTCACCGTCACGCGCAGCGCGACCAGGTCCTTCCCCTTCTCCTTCGTGAGGCGCGGGTTCATGACGGCCACCGCCACGTCGCGGGGCCGCACCGAGACACCCTTCACCTCCACCGGCTCGAGGTCCAGGAGCCCGAGGTCGCGGATCGCTTCCATCAGCTTCGCATGCCCCGGGTATCGCAGCGTCTTGTACTCCATCGTGCGGATCTTCCCTTCGTACCGGAAGCCGAGCGTGGACAACCCACCGGCGGTATGGAACGCCTCGAGCGTGCCTAACGGTGCTGGAAAGTCGACCGGCACGATCTCGCTGAGGGCCTTCACCTGCTGGCGCTGGCCATCGCGGATGATCCACGAGAGCGTGGTGTAGTAATCCAGCACCCCCTCGAGCGAGTAGACGATCTGGTAGTTCAGCGGGGGCTCGGGGTGTTGCGGGAGCCCGCCGACATAGATACGCACCGCGTCGGTGTGATCGAGCTGCTCGATGCCATGCTGCGCCAGGATGTTGACCATTCCCGGCGCGACCCCGCAGTCCGGGATGATCGACACCCCCTTCGCCAGCGCCGACTCGTGCAGGGCCTTCTGTGCGTGGACGATCTCGGTGTTGCCGCCGAGGTCGGCGAAGTGGGCCTTCCCCGCGATCGCCCACTCGGCAAGGTCACCGTTGAAATAGTAGGGCGCGGCGCTCATGACCGCGTCGCACGCCTCGATGTGCTTCATCGCCGCAGCACGGTCGCGGACGTCGAGCTGCACCGGCACGAGGCGGGTGCCGAGGTACGGCTGGAGGAAGGGGGCGAGGTGGTCGACGCGAAGATCGGCGAGGCGGACTTCGGTGACGTCGGGATCCTGCAAGAGATCAAAGGCGCAGGCCGAACCCTGGAGGCCGGCGCCCAGAACGAGCATACGCATCGTTGCTACGGTTGTGGTGGAACCCCAATGTAGCGGGTCCGGGAAGCCACTTCCGTCCGGAATCCTACGGTGCGGTCACGCGACCGAGGATCGACACATCGGTGTCGAACTGCACGCCGCGCGGCGCCGCAGTCAACCTGACCGGGACCGGGACCGTCGCCACGCGTGCCGCGGGGACGCTTAGTCGCACACGCTCGACGCGCCCGGTGGCATCGGTGACGTCCACCGCCAGGTTGAGCTGGTAGGGGGTGCCGGTCCCGCCCTGCGACGCGTTCACCTCCAGGACCCGGCGTCCCGCATCCCACTGCCAGGTCAACGCCAACTCTGCCGTGCCGGGGCGCATGAGCCACTGGTCAAAGAACCAACCCAGGGGGCGCCCCGCGGCCTGTTCCACCGCCTGCCGGAAGTCGTCGGTCAGGGCATTCCCGTGCCGGTGCGCCGCGTAGTACGACCGGATGCCCCGGAAGAACGCGGAGTCCCCGACTTCCCGCCGGAGCATGTGCAGCACAAACCCGGCTTTCTGGTACACGAGCCCGTTCAGCACCGCGCCGACATCGGACAGCTTGAGATTCACGACCGGGGTCGTCTGGGCCATCGCCATGCCGAGCACGGACTGACGCATCCGCGCCAGGTCGCTGCGAAAGGCGCTGTCGCCATGGGCATGCTCCGTCCACAGGGCCGCGAAGTACGTCGCGAAACCCTCCGAGAGCCAGACGTGCGGCCACTCGCGCGTCGTCACGGCGTCGCCAAACCATTGGTGGGCCGTCTCATGCGCGATGAGCCCCTCATCCATCGACCGGCGCCGGAAGATCGGGTCGGCGTAGAAGATCGCCGACGCGTTCTCCATCCCGCCGTATCGCGTCGTCGATTGCACGTGGGCGAGTTTCTCGTACGGGAAGGGCCCGACGAGCCGCGCGAAGTGAGTGATCATCCCGGCAGCGAGCTCGAACGGCCCGGGCATGTACGACCGGACATCCGGCGTCACCCACACGGACTGGCGCACGCATCCCGGCAGCTCCCGTGCGCCGCACGCCGTGTCGCCGAGTTCGTACACGGCAAACGGCGCCACACCGATCACCATGACGGCTGTGTAGAGTGGCCGGGACGTGCGGTATCGGGTGACGGTCATCCCGGTGCGCCCCGGCTCCGGCGTCTCCTCCAGCATTTCCCCGTTGGCAATCACGCGATGCGTCGACGGGGCCCGCACGGTCCACGCGACGGTGGCCTTGTCACTCGGGTGGTCCACGGTGGCGAGCCACTGCCGCGCCCGGTGCGGAAAGTTGTCCCCGAAGGCGGTCCATGCACCCGATGCGGTGTCCAACCCGAGGATGAGACCGTCGTCGGGCCGACCGGCATAGCGCAGACGGACGTTGAGGGTGTCCTGTCGCCCCGCCGGGAGCGTCACCACGACCTGGGCACCGTCGCGCGTCGCCGTGGCCGGTACACCGTTCACCTGCGCCGCACTCACCTGCATCGTGGGCACGAGGTCGAGGGCCAGCGTCGCCGCACTCCCCTGGCGATGCACCCGGAGTTCGCTCGTGAAATCGATCGTGTCGGGCCGCGCCGGACGCCGGAAGTCGACCGTGAAGTCGTAGTGCAGCACATCGAACCCTGCCCGGCGCGCCCCCGTCAGGGACGCAGGCTGCGCGAGCAGCGGACCCGACACCGCCAGGGACCACAGGACGGCACGAGAGATGGCGCTGCAGTGTGACACCACGAGACAAACCCTCCAATGCTGATGTCCTTGCGCCTTGCGCCTTGCGACCTGCGACCTGCGACCCGCGACCCGCGACCCCGCGACCTCCGACCCTACCCCCGCACCCGATTCCGCCCCTCAGCCTTCGCCCGGTACAACGCCTGGTCCGCCGCCGCCAGCAGGTCTTCCGGCGACTCCACACCGGGCGAGGGAAACGTGGCCACCCCGATGCTTGCCGTCAGGTGCAACGTGCCACCTCCCCCTCGCGTGAACGCGTGCGCCTCGACCCCCTCACGCAAGCGCTCGGCGAATGCCTGGGCCCCCTGGTGCCCCGTCTCCGGGAGCACGACAACGAACTCCTCCCCGCCATACCGCGCCACCACGTCCACCGAACGGACCGCCCCCTGAAGGTACTCGGCCATCTCCGTGAGCACGTCGTCGCCCACCAGGTGGCCGTAGTTGTCGTTCACCCGCTTGAAGTGGTCGAGATCGATCAGGAGCAGCGACACCTCACTCTCGTAGCGCTTCACGCGATCGGTCTCCGCGACGAGACGTTCCGTCAGCGCGCGCCGGTTGAGTACACGCGTGAGCGGATCCGTGCGCGCCAGCTGTTCGAGGCGCCGGTTGTCCGCCTTTGTCGATTCGAGTGCCTGCGCACGCTGGATCGCGGTGACGGCGGCGCGCACGACCGTATCGGCAAACTCGAGGTCTTCCTTCGTCAGTGGTGGCTCGTGCACGCTGCGACGCAGGAAGAAGACCCCCGCCTGGTTCGGCTGCAGCGCGAAGGGGAGCGCGATGACCGATCGCACCGTCACCTTCATCCCTGCGGCGACCCATCGCGCGCGGGCGGTGGCATAGATGGGACTCGTCGCTACGTCTTCCACCAGCACCGCGCGCCCTGACTCCAGCGCCATCTGGATCTCGGGATACCGCTCCAACTCGAGTTCGAGGATCGTCTCGCTCCCTTGCTCGAATGCCGTGGCGACGACGCGTGGGCGCTCCCCGCTCCGCGCGAGGATGACGGAGCAATGCGTGAGTTCGAGCGCGCGTGCCACGCGCCGCGCGAGCAGGTGGTAGATCTCCGCCGTCGAGAGGTCCTCGCTGACCTCGTGCAGGATGTCGACGAGTTGTCGTCGATGCTCTGCCTCGCCCTTCACGCGCTCCAACTCGCGGGTGGCCTGGGCCAGCGCATCGGCCGCCGACCGCAGGATGGTGCGCATCCGCAGCTGGGCCTGGATGCGCGCGAGGAGTTCCTTCACGCGGAAGGGTTTCTTGACGAAGTCCGCGGCCCCGAGGCCGAGGGCGCGCACCGCGGTCTCCTCGGGGGGAAGGCTCGACATCATCAGGATGGGCAGGTCGCGCCAGCGGGCGTCCGACTTGATCCGCTCGAGGAGCTGGTAGCCGTCGACCCCTGGCAGGGCGACGTCGAAGAGCGCCACGTCCGGCGAGAAGTCGAGGAGGACGGTCGGCACGTCGGCGCCCGACGCGGCCGTGCGCACGTCGTACCCGTGCTCTCGCAGCAGCCAGGTGACGGTCTGCAGCACCGCCCCATCGCCATCGGCGACGAGGATCCGGGCGTTAGGCATGGCCGAGGAGGCCAGCCAATCCCTCCCACTCGATGTTCCCGCCCGACAGGATGCACACCGTACCGGGAACAACCGTGACGTGCCCCTCGAGGATGGCGGCGAAGGTGATCGCCCCGCTTGGTTCCGCGACGATCTTCGCGCGATCGAGGAGGTGCCGCATCGCCCCGACGATGCTCGCATCATCGACCGTGACGACCTCATCGAGATAGGCCTGGTGATGCGCGAACGGCAGCGAGCCGATGCGCACCGCCATGAGGCCATCGGCGAGCGAGTGGGTCGCGTCGAGGGTCACGGGCGTGCCGGCCGCCCGGGCGCGCGAGAGCTTGGGGGCCCCCGATGGCTCCACCCCGATCACACGGGTGTTGGGGCTCATCAGCTTCACCGCCGCGGCGACACCGCTCGAGAGCCCGCCCCCACCCACGGGGACGAGCACCTGCGCGACGGAAGGAAGGTCCTGGACCACCTCGAGTCCTACCGTCCCCTGACCCTCGATGATCCACGGGTGGTCGTACGGCGGGACCATGGTGAACCCGTGCTGCTCCATCAATTCGACGGCCCGGTCCATCCGGTGCTGGGTCGTGGTGCCGGCGAGTTCGATGGTGGCCCCGAGTCGTGCGGCCCCACCGCGCTTGGCCGCCGTGACGGTCGTCGGCATGACGACCGTAGCCGGGACCCCGTACAGGCGGGCGGCCAGGGCGACGGCCTGGGCGTGATTTCCGGACGACGGGGCGATCACCCCGCGGCTCCGCTCCTCCGGGGTCAGTCGGGAGAGGAAGTTCCAGGCGCCCCGGAACTTGAAGGCCCCTCCCCGCTGGAGCATCTCCGGCTTGAGGACCACGTCGCCGCGGGGGGTTTCGACCGTGAGAAGGGGGGTGCGCACGGCGACTCCCGCAAGGCGGTCGGCTGCGGCCTCGAGGTCGGGGCGCGTGATCAGGGTCGGGGACGGTGTGGTCGCCATGGGGTGTAACGAAGTGAGCCAAGCTAATGTGGCGCCTATGGTTGCCGCGCACCACGATGGGGCTTGGCCAATCTACCCCATCGCGTGCGAGTCACGCCCGTAGTTCTTGACGCCGACGGTTATAGATGAGACCGTGGGGATATGTAATCTGGGTGAAAGATTTTCAGGCCCCTTTCCCCCTCCCTCCCCACCCTTCGAGGAGCTCCTCATGTCCTACGGCGTTAAGCTCAAGCAAGGTGCCGCACGGTGGCTGACCTCACTCGCCATCATGGCAAGTGCGGCCGCCGTGTCCGCCCAAACGGCGACGACCGTCACGGGTCGTGTCACCGCCCAGGGATCGAACGAACCACTGAGTGACGTTCGCGTTCTGATCGTTGGAACCAGCGTGTTCGGCATAACCAACGCGGATGGCCGGTACACCCTTCGCAACATGCCGGCGGGGAGCCATGAGGTCCGTGTGATCCGCGTCGGCTATACCGAGCAGAAGAAGCCGGTGACCGTGACGGCGGGTCCGGCCTGCGTGAGCTGTCACTCGGCGGAGCAGGATCTGGCGGAGGATAGCGCGCCCGCGTTCACGCAGGCGCTCGAT
>WBZL01004171.1_pt1 | contig 12712 bp, 14 predicted proteins | sample 5204291 | NCBI WGS metagenome assembly WBZL01 (sample SAMN12344345, study PRJNA552823) | activated sludge metagenome | biome: Activated sludge suspended growth; feature: Nitrification reactor; material: Wastewater; isolation source: activated sludge from nitrification reactor of wastewater...
TTATGGAACCGCCTCCCTTAGCTATGGCTAAGGTCGGGAACCCATGCCTTGGCTAGGACCAAAATGCCTGACCTATCAAAAGCGACACTTATTAATTCAACGATCCTTATCCATGGCATTCCCTGCGGAACGGGACGCTGCAACGCCGGATTTTATGAAGAATCGTTTTTTTTTAAATCACATGGTCAAACCCCAGGTATCCTTTTTCCGGACCGGCAAATAAACCCCATGAAGCCGGCCGGTTCCAAAGGAAATTAACGATCGGCCGGAATATTGTTAAACAATTCCTAATTCCATGGCTCCTACCAACCTTTGCCGCCTTTCAGAGAGTATTTATGAACATAGCAATCTACCTGTTCATACACCAAAGTATCCGATCATGAAAACCGCAAGCCTCCTACTGCTGATGACCGTCGTTTTGTTTTCGGCCTGCAAGAACGATATCGACAATGACCCCGTTTGCAATGTACAGGCCGGGACCAATATGCGTTTTTTTGAATTCGAACATGTCGCTTCCGGAAAAACGTTCGTTGCCTGGACCAACCAGGACGGCCTGCTGGCCGTGGTCGACCAGCAGCTATCGTTGCCGCTGGAACAACGGACCATGCACATCAACGGCCCGATCATCCGGCTCTCAGCCAGTTGCGGCAATCTCAACAAGGGCTGGAGCTGGATCCATAAGCCCAATGCCTGGACCCTGGCGGACGCCTCCATCGAATTGTGCGACGGAAGCCCCCAATACGTGGAAGATCACCTGGATGAATACGTGGATGTGGTGGGCGCATACTGCCCCTGGAGCTCCCGGCTGAAGGCGGAGATCTCTTCCCCGTTTTGAATGAGAAATCCTATTGTTTAACCCTTTGAATAACCTGGTATGAAAAATGGACTCATCTGCTGCGTGGTAATTTCTACTCTCTTTAGCGCTACGTCCCTGTCAGGGCAAAACACCTTCAGGATCGGACCTTCTGCTTTGTTGAACGCCTCCTTCTTTGATGATAAAGTATATAAGGCATTCGGTGGCGAGATCGCCTATGAATTCGGGGTATTTACGAGGCACAGCATCAATATGGCAGGAACGATCCATTACGGGACCCATCCGAACACAATTGATCCGGCTTTCACCGAAAAGGACCTTTTGATCGGCATACAACCTGAATTCCGATTCTATTTCCAGGAACGGTCAAAAGGGCTGTACCTGGGTATCGGAGGGGACGTCCGGCATTTGCGAGCCGTCAATTTCACCCCCCCCCCCGGTTTCAGATGACCCCAAACCGACCCTTTCCGACTGGGAGCTGGATTTCGGGGTATCCTTCGGCGCCATCCTGCCCATCAGTTTCGGCAATACCATCAATCCGTTCGTCTATATCGGATACAACCCGTTCGACGGTAGCGAATACGATCTACACAGCCGGCTCGGGGTCACGCTCGGTTTTTGACACAACTTACCCTCGAGTCCGCCGACTTCGTCGTCTGAAGGCCGTAACCTTGAGCGAAGGCGGACTCACCCTCTCTCCTTTCTCATCCGCCGAAGCCTTTGGCGAAGGCTGGCTCTCACCCTCTCACCCTCTCACCCTCTCACCCTCTCACCCTCTCTCCCTACCCCCCTCCACCGTCCGCTGCCCCCGCAACCGCCGCATGCCGTACTGCACCGCCAGCAATACCGCCAGGCCGATGACATAGGATGCGACAAACATCAGCCATTCGTACTGGTCTTTTTTCAGGGCCTCCCGGCGCGCCGTCAAGCCCCAGAGGTTGACCAGCCCGCGTTTGACAAAAAAACGGGATACCAGGTTGGATGCCATAAGCCCGGCCAGGTAGCCGACCGAGAGGTTGAGAGCCTCTTGGGTGAGGAAGTTGGTTAGTTTGTTCATAAACGATTTTTGGACGGAAGATATAGAGAAAATGGCCTCAAGGGAACGGTTGCCTTTCTTTTTTGGTTGGAAAGTCGGATCTTTCAGCATCTATAAATCCGTACCTGTTGAAACCGCTTAGTCCAACCCAGATTGACCGCTTCGTTACCAAGGGCTACGTCAGGCTCGAAAACGCCTTTTCGGCCGAAATGGCCGATGTCTGCCGCAATATCCTGTGGAAAGCCGCTCAATGCGATCCCCATGACCCCGATACCTGGACAAAACCCGTCATCCGGATTGGTGAATTGGGGCTGGAACCCTTTCGCGAGGCGGCGAATACGCCTAAACTGCACGGCGCCTTTGACCAACTCGTCGGTGCGGGCGCCTGGCAACCGAAACAGACGTTGGGGTCTTTTCCCATCCGCTTCCCTTCCGATGAGCCCCCGGGCGATACGGGGTGGCATGTCGATGCGAGTTTCCCGGGGACAAACCCGGACGACTTCTTTGAATGGCGGATCAATGTCCGCTCCAAATGGCGGGCCTTGCTGATGTTGTTCCTGTTTTCCGATGTGTCCGAACTGGACGCGCCGACCCGGATCAAGGTCGGTTCTCACCTGGACGTGGCCAGGATCCTGGCGCCGGAAGGGGAAAACGGGCTGTCCTTCATGGAACTGGCCCAAAAACTCGATGCCTTGCCGGAATGCGAAGAAGTCCTGGCTACCGGAAAGGCCGGAACGGTTTATCTCTGTCATCCGTTTATCGTACACGCCGCGCAACCCCATCGGGGAAAGAACCCTAAATTCATGGCGCAGCCGCCCCTGCACACCCGGGTCGACTTCAATATTCAACAACCGGAGCAAACGGCAAATCCGGTGGAAAGGGCCATTATCCTTGGATTAAACAGGTGATCGAACAAATGTTAAATCCGGTTCACCAGGAACCAAATTCCTGCCATTTGCCATTACAACCATTAAGGCTGAATCTGCATCTGACCTTATGCCCGGCTGGGTTCCGGCTACCTTTGAAGGAAAGTCGGTTGAGGAGCTTTGGACAATTCCGATAAAATTCGATATTAAAGATTCAGGGGTCCTAAATCCGTGATCTTGGCCTGAAAACAGCATAAATGAAAGCAATTTTCTGTACCAGATAATGCATTCGTGATACAAAAGAATTTAGCCTTGATCTGTAACATTCCGGCACTTCCTGTATCTAAACCATAAAAGCCTTCAACCGCTTTGAAGCCGGAAATGGATTTTGATAACCTCTACAGCGAATATTCACCCAAAATTTTCAGGGTTTGCCTGAGCTACCTCAACGACGTTGATCAGGCGCATGACCTGACCCAGGAAACCTTTATTTCCGTCTGGCAAAACCTGCACACTTTTCAGCATAAGTCCGATATCGGGACCTGGATCTACCGGATCGCCTGCAACAAATGCCTGCGACAGATCCAGCGGGATGCCCGAATGCAAAAAGCCCCGCTGCCGGCCCGGTTGCCCGATGTTGAAACAACGGATGTTGCGCAACAGCAACACCTTTTTCTCCGCAATTGCATCTCGGAATTACCCGAACTGGAAAGGATCGTCATCGGCCTTTTTCTTGAAGATATTCCCCAGGAAAAAATTGCAGAGATCACGGGTTTGAGCCATGCGAACGTCCGGGTTAAAATCCACCGGATAAAGGAAAAACTGACGCAGAAATTCAATGACCATGGATCGTTTTGACGAAATAAAAAATATATGGCAAAGCCGTCCCGCCGGTATGCAGCCCTCTCTTTCCGGTTTTAATGAGGCCGTCAGATCCTTTCAGTCGGCCAAAAAAAGAAACGTTATCTTTCTGATCTTGCTGTCGGTGATCTGCCTGGCCGCCATGGTCTGGGTCATGGTCGATTATCAGTCTACCCTTTGGACCACCAGGGCCGGGGAGCTCATTTTCCTGGTGATGGGCCTCTACCTTTTTTACACCAAAATGAACCAACTCCGGAAGAATAACCGGGAAGAATGGCTGAGTGCCAGGGATTTTCTGGATAACCTGATGGAAAATTCCAAAAAAGAAGCCACGGATAGGACCCGGGTCCTGATTTTCATCGTCCTGGCGGTTGCTTTTTTTCTCTACCTGTACGAAATGCTGGCCGGCAGCCGGCTGAAGATGATGGCCGGGTACGGCAGTCTGACCCTGTTCCTGTTGCTGGTATGGTTTGTGTACCGACCCGTCATGATGCGCCGGCAACAGAAAAAGATAAGAAATCTGCTCACCAAAATTGACAACCTTAAAAATCAAGCTGATGAAAAAAACTGATGCCAGGCATATAAGGCTGATCGCCGTTGGAATCCTCTTAATGAATATCGGGACTGCGGTCAACTATTTTATCCGGATCAACATCGATATCGTTGACTTTTTTAAAGGGTTCGGCATTGCGCTGGTGCTGGGGGCGCTGTGGCTGTCAGCGAAGAACCGGTGGCATCATCAACCCTGAGGGTTCCTTTGTCCAACATGAAATCCTTTCCATCCGCTTGCCGTTTCTCCCCAATGCGCTATCTTCCGGCCTTCAACCAAGTGATGCCGCCGCATGAAAATCCTTTTCTTCTCCGCCAAGCCCTACGACAAATTATTCTTTGACCGGTTCAATGAGGCCCACGGGTTCGAATTGGAATACTACGAAACCCACCTGGGGCCGCATAGTCTCGGGCTCGTTCAGGGTGCGGAGGCGGTCTGCGTATTTGTCAATGACAAATTGAATGCTGAGGTGATGGCAGCGCTGCACGAAAAAGGCGTCAGGATAGTGGCTTTGCGGTGCGCCGGATTCAACAACGTCGACATGGAAGCGGCGAAGAAGTTCGGCATTGGGGTCTGCCGCGTGCCGGCCTATTCTCCGGAGGCGGTAGCCGAGCACGCGGTGGCCATGATCCTGACCGTCAACCGCAAAACCCATAAGGCCTACAACCGCGTCCGCGAACAAAATTTCTCGCTGAACGGGTTGCTCGGCTACAACCTGTCCGGTAAAACGGTAGGCGTGGTCGGCGCCGGCAAGATCGGCAAGGCCTTCATCCGCATCATGCTGGGCTTCGGCTGCAAAATACTCGCACATGACCTTTACCCGGATGATGTACTGGCCGGCAATGGGGTTGCCTACGTATCGTTGCCGGAGCTGTTCCAACAGTCAGACATCGTTTCCCTGCACTGCCCGCTGACCAAAGACAACCGCTACCTGATCAACCGCGAGGCCCTCAGCCTGATGAAGCCCGGCGTAACGATCGTCAATACCAGCCGCGGCGCACTCCTCAATACAGCCGATATCATTCACGCCCTGAAGACCAAACAAGTCGGCGCCCTCTGCATCGACGTCTACGAGCAGGAAGAAAAACTGTTTTTCCGCGACCTCTCCTCCAGCATCATCGATGACGACCAAATCCAGCGGCTCATGAGTTTCCCGAACGTGCTCATCACCGCGCATCAGGCTTTCTTTACCGAGGAAGCCCTGACGGAAATCGCCCAGATCACGCTGGATAATGTGGCGAGACTCGGTGAAAACCGGATGCCTGAAAATGCACCTTTTATGTTGACATGAAGCATGACGCCTCTGAGGGTTAACCCAGCTGCAAGTCTGTTTATTTTGGCAGTTATAGCTGGTTTTAACTATCAAATCAGCTATAACTATAAATAATTCGTATCTTACAGCCAAATTGCCGGCATCATGGAAAAAATTACTGGGCGAACGGAGGAAATAGCGCTTTTACAAGCATTAAAAAATTCTGCAAAATCCGAGTTTGCAGCAGTATATGGCCGGCGTCGGGTAGGGAAGACCTTTTTGGTTCGCACCGTTTTTGAGGGCCAGTTCAGTTTTCAGCTATCAGCTGTTGCCAATGTCGGATTAAAGCAACATCTCGTCAATTTTCACAACGCTTATCTTCGTCATAACCTTTTTGATCCGCCTCTTTTACCGCCTGCAGATTGGTTCGATGCCTTCAACCGGCTAAGCCTTGCTTTGGAAAAAACGGAAGCCCCTAAAAAAATCATTTTTCTGGATGAATTGCCTTGGCTTGATACCCCGCAGTCGGGTTTTATCCAGGCATTAGAATATTTTTGGAACAGCTGGGCCTCAGCCCGCAGTGACGTATTGCTGATTGTGTGCGGTTCAGCTGCTTCCTGGATCATTAACCAACTCATCAATAACCGGGGCGGGCTGCATAACCGGGTGACAGAACGGATATTCCTTCAACCTTTCACCCTTGCTGAAACAGAGGAGTTTTTAAAATCGAAAGGAGCCGGTTATGATCGTTATCAACTGCTGGAGTTGTATATGGTGATGGGCGGCGTGCCGTTTTATCTGGAAAGCATACAGGTGAACAGGAGCGTAGCGCAAAACATTGACAGGTTATTTTTTTCCGAAGGCGGCTTGCTGTCGGGGGAATACATGAACCTTTACCGATCGCTCTTCCGCAGATATGATAAACATACTGCCGTGGTTGAAGCGCTTTCGCAAAAAGCAGGCGGATTAACCCGAAAAGAAATCCTGAAACTGACCAAATTACCCAACGGAGGCACTACTTCATCCGTGCTGGAAGAATTAGAGCATTCGGGGTTTATCCGGCGTTATTTTCCTTTCGGGAAAGGAAAACGAGATGGAGTTTATCAGTTAGTGGATCCCTTTACCTTGTTTTATCTGAATTTTGTCAGGGATAGCAAAGCCCGATCCGGCGGAGCATGGCTAGCCCAACTCGACAGCCCAAAATGGCAAGCCTGGAGCGGTTATGCCTTCGAGTTGGTATGCTGGTATCATGTGAATGCCGTTAAAAAACAATTAGGCATATCCGGCGTTTACACCGAAGTATCAACCTGGCGAAGTCAAAAAGCAAGCCCAGGAGCGCAAATCGATTTGGTTATCGATCGGAAAGACCGGGTTATCAATCTTTGCGAGATCAAGTTTTCAATCAATCCATTTGCCATTTCAAAATCCTATGCCGAAACGCTCCGCAATAAAATCACGGCCTTTCGCATGGAAACAAATACCCGGAAAACAATTTTCCTTACCCTCATTGCAGCCAATGGACTGGTGGATAATGAATATGCACGCCAATTGGTTCAGGACAAGCTGGATATGAATGCATTATTTTAAATTCATCCCCAAATCCCCACCCGCCAAAACTTCCGCCGCGCCCGGATCAGGGTGAAATGCTCCTTTTCTTTTTGTTCAGCCCTCGGAAACAGCAAACCCAGATGAAAAACATCGATAGATACCCGGAATGCCGGATGCTGCCGGAGGGTTTTCCAGGCTTCCGCCATATCGGCCGACCAGTAGATGTCGCCGAGGACAATGACCCCGTCCGGCGCCAGATGGGGGAGGCATTGCTCCACGTATTCCAGCGTGCGGAAGCCGTTGTGGTCGCCGTCGATATAAATCAGGTCGAGCGGCGCCAGGTGGGGCAGGAGTTGGGGCAGCGCCTCCCCGAAATTCCCGTGAACGATCCGGATATTGGCCAACCCCGCCTCATGGCAGTGGGTTGCCGCCAGTTCTGCCGCTTCCCGCCAGCCCTCCACGGAGAGGAATTGCGCCCGCGGAGCCGCCGCGCCCAGGTACAGCGTAGAGATTCCCAGTGAACTGCCCAATTCCAGCATCGATTTTGGTTTTGCCCACAACGCGGTTTTGAACAACCATTGCCCCACATACGGCGGCACCGCCACCCGATTGGCCAGATAACTGAGCGACGGACCGCCCGCGGGAGCGCTGAAATAACCGGCGCCGCCCGGATTACCCGCCAACCGCCTACCCGACCGGCTTAACGTTTGCCGCAACCCCTCAATGCTGAAAAAGGCGTAATAATCCCGGGTATCCTCCAATACGTTGGCTACCCAGTCCGCTACGAAAGGGGAGTGGACGCCGTACTTTGTGCCGGCCCGGAAGTAGTAGCGAAGATAGCGGGCTAAAAGACCTGCCCATGCATTCAGTTTGTTCATGATCTGAGGAACTGAGGAATCGGGGAACGGAGGAATCGATTCTTCAATTCCTCCGTTCCCCGATTCCTCCAATTTACCGTTTCATCTCATCCACCATATCCCGGAAGCACCCGGCCTGATCTCCGCGTTCGGGGGCCTGCTCCTGTTTGCGGCCGTAGTAGAGATCCATGAAATTCTCGGCGCTGGTCCAAACGGTCTGCAGGACGCCGTAGTAGTTCTCCTTCATAGCCTGCGGGGATTGCGACCGGTAGAACAGCATGGATTTCACCTGTTCGCGCGCCACATCGCCCTTGCGCCAGGGACAGGACAGGATCCGAAAACCCTTCATCGCGAAATAGGGCGCGGTCGGTACGGCTTGTTCGTAATGCCAATCGCAGATCACCACGTCTTTCGGGATCATATCGATAGCCCGGTAGGTGTTGTTCATGCTGGCTTCCCACATGCCGATCCCGGTCGTTTTGCCGTCGATGAGGCGGTCGCCCCAGATCCAGAGCTCCTTGCCTTTGGCGGCGAGATGGTTGCGCAGCGCAGTGACCTCGCCGGCAAACAATTCAGCCGGGTCCTTGCCGCCGCAGCGCGGGCATTTGTCGTCGGCGATATAGAAGACCTCGTCCAGACCGGCGTGAAAGGCGTCCGTTTCAAAGGCTGCCGTAATCTCATCCATGATGTCGAACACAACCTGGTGTACGTCCGGGTGGAGCGGGCAATAACTCTTGCAATAAAGGCCGTCGTCATTCGGCCACTCGTATTTTTCAGGCAATTCCACATGCGGGGTTTCGTCGAATTGGGGGTACACTTTCAGCAGATTGCCCAGTGTGGAGGCCCAGGATTGGTGCCCCAGTAAGTTCACCTGCGGAATGACGCGGATGCCGGCCTTTTTGCAGGCCTGCACCAGTCGGCCGACCTGTTGTTTGGTCAGTGCATTCTCCGACCGCAACTCCGGGTGCGTGTTGTACTGATAACGGTAATCCACCCGCAGGATCAGCGTATTGATGCCGTTGGGCCCGAGGTCCTTTTCGATGAAGCCGATGAATTCGTCGAGCCCTTCCGGGTTCGGAGCGGCGATGCAAAACCCGCGAACGGGCAATTGGTCAGTGGACGAGCCCTGTGCTGCAGCCGGGCTGAACCGGCAGAATCCGGCAATAAGCAAAGCAGTTAAAAGTCGGTATTTCATGTCCTTCTCGTTTTGTTCCGTATTGCATCAGCCGGCCGTTGCCAGTCGCCGCCTGATTTTACAACAAAGGAAACAAGATGAATGGAATCCCAATAATTTAATTGCATTAAAACCCTCGCCCACTTGTCAAAAACACAATTCCCGGATCGGATAACACAATTCTCACTAATTCGCCATAAATTAGGCCCGCATTAGCCTGAATCATATGTCATTATTTGAATTGCGAGGAAAACTCACCTCCACACAGAACCTGGTCTGGGGGATCTTCGGCCTGGTATTCCTGATTGCCCTTTGGTGGGGATTGGCTGAACTGCTTTCAAGGCCGGCCGTCGGCGAAAACTTTGACGCGCCGCCCGCAGCCGATTCGCTTGGTATAGAACAAAGCGTTTCGCCGGTAACGGTCGACCCGTCCAGGCGTGTTTATCCGCTGCTGCCCCGTCCGGATCAGGTCGTGAAGGCATTTCCCCGGCTGGTATCCGATGACGATTTGATGTCGAATACCTGGCGGTCGGTCTGGTTGAACCTGCAGGGGTATTTCTGGGCCATCTTCGTTTCCATTCCCATCGGCTTCCTGATCGGTTTGTTTCCCATTTTCCGCAGCATGTTCGGCAAACAGGTGGACGCCCTTCGCTATTTACCGCTGACCGCGCTGACCGGCCTGTTCATCATCTGGTTCGGGATCGAAGACCGGATGAAGATCGCCTTTCTGGCATTCGGCATCATCGTGTACCTGCTCCCGGTAGTGGTTCAACGGATCGATGAAGTGGAGGACGTTTACATCAAGACCGTGTTCACCCTGGGGGCCAAAACCTGGCAAACCATCCGGTCGGTCTACCTGCCTTCGGTCATGTCGCGCCTCATCGACGATATCCGGGTGCTGACGGCTATTTCCTGGACCTATATCATCATCGCTGAATTGTTGAACCGGCAAGGCGGTCTCGGCGGCCTGATCTACCTGAAGCAGCGCCAGGGACAAGTGGACAAACTGTTTGCCATCCTCATCATCATCGTAGCGATAGGCTATATCCAGGACCGGCTTTTTGTCTATTTCGACAAGCGCCTGTTCCCGCATAAATATTATAAATCGGCGCTGAAAGGCCTGACGGAGGTGGAATACGGCCTGTTGATCTTCTTCGGCTCCCTGGCCCTGGCGATCCTGCTGCCGGCCTTCATCCCGGCACTTGCCGGAAAACTGGGCGTTCCGGTACTCCTGGTGGTCATCACCAGTGTGATCCTCATTCTTTTCGGGGAATTCAAGATTCAGAAAAACTACGTAGAACAGGACTAATGAGCAGCATATTCAAAGACTCCGAACTGACCAACCTGATCGAATTGCGGAACATCAGCCAAAGTTACGACGGCGGTGAATCCTATGTTATTCAGGACCTCCATTTCCTGGTGGAGGATAAGCCGGCGCAGGGCCAGTTTGTGGTGATCCTGGGCATGTCCGGCTGCGGCAAATCCACCCTCCTGCGCTATATTGCCGGCTTGCAGAAACCGACCAAGGGCGAAGTCCTGATCCATGGAAAGCCGTTGCAACCCGACATGCGGGCCGGCATGGTCTTCCAGCAATACTCCTCCCTGCCCTGGCTGACCGTCCTGGAAAATGTAGCGCTGGCGCTGGAATTCCAGGGGATGCCCGATAAGGAACGCAAGGAAAAGGCCATGGAAATGATCGAAATGGTCGGCCTGGCCGGACACGAGAACAAGTTCGCCCAATATCCGACCCTCTCCGGCGGCCAGCTCCAACGGGTGGCCATAGCCCGGAGCCTGCTCTCCAACCCCGAGATCCTGCTGATGGACGAACCCTTCGGCGCCCTCGACATCAATACCCGCATGCAGATGCAGGAATTGCTGGCCAAGATCTGGCTGGAATTCCACCCCACGGTCATCTTCGTCACCCACGATATCTCCGAAGCCGTCTACCTCGGCGACGATATTTACATCATGAAATCGCCCCCGTCCAACTTTGTCGAGCATATTGCCGTCGACCTGCCGTTCCACCGCACCTGGGAAACCAAACGACTCCCGCATTTCATGGAGTTGGTCCACGAAGTGGAAGACCGGATGGTGAAGGTGGGGAAGATGGCTTGATACTGCCACGCCGAGGCGTGGTGGATACTTGATACTGGATACTGGATACTGCCACGCCGAGGCGTGGTGGATACTTGATACTGGATACTTGATACTGCCACGCCGAGGCGTGGTGGATACTTGATACTGGATACTGGATACTTGATGCTGCCACGCCGAGGTGTGGTGGATGTTGGTAACCTGGCTCTGGATGCTGGATTCTGGCTGGTATAGCTTTCCTTAACCGTTCATAGTAGACCGTTCAATGAAGTGTTTTCGCGCCAAGGCGCCAAGACGCAAAGCTTTGATTTTCATCGCGCTGTGCACGTTAGAAATCCAGTTTATCTAAAATCCTAAACTATCGCGCAGCCTCCTCCATCCGCCAAAGCTCCCCAAGAGCGGCGGCGGGCAGCATCAATGGACCAGCATCCACCACGCCTCAGCGTGGCAACATCCAACATCCAACATCCAACATCCAGCATCCAACATCCAACATCCAACATCCAGCATCCAGCATCCAACATCCAGCATCCAGCATCCAGCATCTAGCATCCAGCATCCAACATCCAGCATCCAGCATCCAACATCCAGCATCCAACATCCGCCCCCTCATTCACATCCCAGGTCCACCCGCCCGTCCGGGTCGTTCACCGGGAAGCATTGGCCTGACAGCACCGCAGCTGGTTGGTAACGCAGCAGTTCGGGGTCCCGCAGGCTGCGCTCCAGGAAAAAAGTGATCTGATCGATCTCTTGGTCTGTTAATCCGAGGGGCCTGAAATCGGCGGCCAGCTGACCTTTGGGGACTTCCGGGTTTTCCGCCACGCCGGCATTCTTGTAGGCTACCACCTCTCGTACGGACCGAAAACTGCTGCCGTGGCCATAGAACGGGGAATCCGTAAGATTGTAAAGCTGCGGGACCTTGAATTTGTAATTATCGGTGCTGTTGCGTGTAAAACTGCCCCTGCCCAGGCGGGCGGGATCTTCGGCCGGCGCCCGGAAGGTCGGCTCGGGGCAGGCGGACAGGTCATCCATTCCCAGGGCGTAGAAATCCATGTCAGCCAGGCTGGGACCGTTATGGCAGGTAACACAGCCGGCTGAACCGAAAAACAGGATGGCGCCCAGTTTTTCTTTGTCGCTCATAGCGGAAATATTGCCGCCCAGCCATTCCTGGAAAGGCGCCCTGTTGGCCAGGAGCGTTCGTTCGTAGGCAGCAATGGCCAGGCCTGCCTTTTCCCGTGTATAGCGTTCGTTTGCGGGCGCACCGGGAAATGCCGCATCGAACAAGGGTAGATAGCCTTTTTCCCGCAAAAAATCCCAATTGATCTCCATGCGGTGGACCTTGAGGCCGGCGATCGCCTGGGTTTCGAGCCCCTGGAACCCGAGGTGGTTGTCTTCTTTGGGTGTGCCGTATTCCCACTCGGCCTCTGTCCCGGCGTTGGGGCCTGTGGCGCCGAACTGCCCGTTCCAAAGGGTGACCTCCTGGTAGGCGGCATTCATTGCGGCAGGGGTTCGCACCGGCTGACAATCGACGTCCGGTTCGGCATAAGAATCGAGTTTGGTCCTGCCTTCTCCATTCAGGCCGAAGCCGTGACCACCTTCCGATAGCCCCTGAAACCCACCTGCCTGGAAACCCGCAGCAGCAAAACGGCAGGAAGCACAA
>WBZL01004172.1_pt1 | contig 12707 bp, 9 predicted proteins | sample 5204291 | NCBI WGS metagenome assembly WBZL01 (sample SAMN12344345, study PRJNA552823) | activated sludge metagenome | biome: Activated sludge suspended growth; feature: Nitrification reactor; material: Wastewater; isolation source: activated sludge from nitrification reactor of wastewater treatment...
ACTGCCAGGCCAGCAGCACCGTCACCACTGGATAGACCGAACCCAGGACCGAGACCAACGCCAACACGCCGCTCGCGGTGGCCAAGCCGTAGAACAGATTGGCCGAGACGTCGAGCACGCCGATCGTGGCCATGACTCCAGCATCCCGAGCATTGCGAACACGCTGCCGCTTGCCTGCAGCCAGCGCGACGAGACCAGCCAGCGCCAAGAGTGACACAGTCGTCAGCCGCATCCCGGTCATCGTCATCACCGCCGACGTGCGCGAACCAAGAGCAATCGCGACCAAGCAGGTCCCGAACAAGACCGTCGCCCCGATTGCCAGCACCACTGGCCGGGCTCCGGTGTTCCCGGACAGTTCCGGGCCGCTGGCCAGCACCACACCCACCAGCGCCACGATCAGCCCGAGGTACTGCACAACCGTGGGCTGATCGCCTTGGAACAGCCCTAGGATGATCGGCCCCAACGCACCCAACGCCGTGATCGGGCTGACGACGCCGACCGCACCGGTGGCCATTGCGGCGTAGAACAGACCCAGACCCGTGAATCCACTGATGCTGGCCAGCACCGACCAGGGGATCCAGTCCACCGGCCCGGACCACGAGGCCGTAGCGGTGGCCACGACCAGCATCAGCAACAACCCGAACGCTTGTGAGATCCCGACCACGAAGAACGGCGCGTACCGCTTGGACACCTGACCTCCGAGGAAGTCAGCCGAACCCCACGCCAGGCTGCTCACCAGGGCCAGAATCGTCGCCACAGCAGGACACGCTATCGAGTTGGCGGGGTTGTGGTGCCGGGCGAACTTACAGTGGCGGGGATGGGAGCCAGCGAGACCTTCGATACGGCATTGGCCGCACTGCACGACATCGTCGTGCGGCCGGACATCCTCGTGTCGCAGGCGCCGGCGCCGGGCCGCTTGGCGCCGCACGCGTACGCCTGCACGGCGGAGGTGGGCGATCCGGAAATCGGTTCCGGCCGGTTCGTCCTGCTGCACGACCCGGCGGCCCCGGCGGCCTGGGAGTCCGACACCCGGGTGGTCATCTACGTGGAAGCCGACGTGGACGCCGAGATGGCCGAGGACCAGTTGCTCACCGACGTCGGTTGGACCTGGGTGCAGGAGAGCCTGGTAGCTGCAGAGGTTCCATACGTCGCCTTGGGCGGAACGGTGACAGCCGTGCGGTCGACCTCCTACGAGGCACTGTCCGCGCGTGGCCACGAGGCGATGGTGCAGGTGCGGGCATCGTGGTCGCCGACCGGGCTGGCCGACGTGCCCGCACACTTCGAGGCGTGGCTCGGACTTATGGAACTGTGCGCCGGGCTGCCACCCCACTACCCCGGCGTCACTCGGATAGGTGATCTTTGACACACACGCTCCGGCCAGGTCAAGTGAGGGCGGGCTCATGTCGAATGACAAGTGAAGCCCTCAGGAGGGAGGCGGCCGATGAGCAACTACGTCGTCCTACCAGATGTCACCCGCACCGAGACCACACACACAGCCAGCACGGTGGTGCTGTGCGGCACGCCGGACCTCCTGCGGCAGGCCCACAGCCCGCTGACCGGCAACCAGGTCACGCTGCTCACCGGCGCCGCGCAGATGCGTGCCTACGCCGACCGCCATTCAGCACCCGATGTGTGCGTCATCGTCACACCGCTGCCTGACGGCCCGGCCGTACCGCTGATCCGGATGTTGCGTGCCCGTGGCTGGCAGAAGGTCGTGGTGCTCAGCGGCAAGGCCGACGCCCGCGCCATCCATTCCACGCTGGTCGCCGGCGTCCGCAGTGTCCTCATCCGCAAGCAGCCCGAGGCACCCGCGGCGCCAGTCCCGCTTGCGGGCGCCGCCGCACTCAGTGAACGTGAACTCGAGGTGCTACGCATGGTGGCCGACGGTCAGACCAACCGTGAGGTGGGTGAGCGACTAGGCGTCTCTGCGCTGACCGTGAAGTCCCACCTGGCGCGCATTGCCCGCAAACTGGGCTCCGGCGACCGGGCCGAGATGGTCGCGACGGCGATCCGTTGTGGCTACATCGCCTAGCCCAGATCTCAACGTACGCGACCCGGGAAGCCCGATCCGTTACTACGGGCGGGTTTCCGGCGTCCTCAATGCCCACCGATCAACGAATTGCGACGTCGCCCGTCAGGCACGACTCTTGCCGCAGGGAGCTCAGGAAATGTGAGTGACAGGCGGAAAAGTGGCCTGTGAGTCACATAACCCGCCGTGGCGCGTCGAGCGGCCGGACCATCCAGCGCCCTAGGGTGGGTCACCGTGGGACACGACGTGCGCTGGGACGCCCCGCTGCCCGACGTGGTGGACACGCCGGCGGATCTGGCGCGGGCTGTCAAAGCGCTCGCGGATGGGGAGGGCCCGCTGGGGGTCGACGCCGAGCGAGCGGGCAGTTACCGGTACTCCCAGCGCGCCTACCTTGTGCAGGTCTTCCGTCGCAAGGCCCCGGTGCTGCTGCTGGACCCGGTGGGCATCGCCGACTTCTCGGAACTAGCGGCCCTGCTGGAGTCCGAGGAATGGATCATGCAGGCCGCCCACAACGACCTCGACTGCCTGGCTGAGATCGGATTGCGCCCGCAGCGCTTGTTCGACACCGAGATCGCCGCGCAACTGCTCGGGTTGGAGCGTGTTGGCCTGGCCTCGCTGGTGGAATCGCTGCTCGGCTACACACTGCGCAAAGGACACGGGCAGGCCGACTGGTCGCGGCGGCCGTTGCGTGCCAGCTGGCTGGAGTACGCCGCACTGGACGTCTGCCTGCTGCCCGACTTGCAGGACGAGGAGGCCGAACGGCTGCACGAAGCCGGCAAGCAGGAGTGGGCTCGGCAGGAGTTCGAGCATCAGATCCGGCAGCGGCCCGTCATCGATCCCGAACAGCGCTGGCGGCGAGCGGCAGGCGCCGGCCGGTTGCGCAGCGACGCCCAACGCGGGGTTTTGCGGGCGCTCTGGCAGCACCGGGACGCGATAGCCCGCGACCGGGACATCGCCGTGCACCGGGTGGTGCGGGATCAGGTCATGGTGGACATCGCCCGCAAGTCCCCCACCACCCCTGAGCAACTCGCCGCCATCGACAAGATCCCGCGGCCGTTGCTGTCCAACGCCAAGCAGTGGTTGCGGGTCGTCGCCGAAGGTGCCGCCGCGCCCCAGCCTCCGGCGGACCGGATCGACGGGCCGCCGGCGCGCAACCTGCGCGCCTGGGAGCAGCGCGATCCCGATGCTGCTGCCCGGTGGACACGTCTGCGCGAGCAGCTGGCTGCCCGCGCAGAGGAAATCGAGGTCTGGCCGCAAACGCTGCTGGCGCCGGACATCGTGGCCGATCTGGCATGGTTCGCACCACACGATCCCGCGTCCCGGATGACCGAGCTCGGCGCTCGGCCCTGGCAGGTCGAGCAGACCCGCGACTTGCTGAATTGAGATCTAGGACCGAGGGGTATCACGCAGGCGGGGTGTTTGTGCGCCACGTCACACGGCAACCTGCCATCGGCCATTTGCTACTCGCCAGTAACATAGAGGGAACAGCCCCACACCTGGAGGTCACCTATGCCCGGTCGCAACGTCGTCCTGGTCGACGGGGTACGCACCCCGTTCGGCAAGTCCGGCCCGAAGGGTCTCTACGCCGAAACCCGCGCCGACGACCTGGTCATCCGGGTCATGCGCGAGCTCCTGCGACGCAATCCGAACCTCCCGCCGGAGCGCATCGACGAGGTGGCTGTTGCCGCCACGACGCAGATCGGTGACCAGGGCCTGACCCTGGGCCGTAGCGCCGCGTTGCTGGCTGGGCTACCCAAGTCGGTCCCCGGCTACTCCATCGACCGGATGTGCGCCGGCGCGCTGACTGCCACCACCAACGTCAGCGCCGGGATCGGCGTGGGTGCCTACGACGTGGCCATCGCCGCGGGCGTCGAGCACATGGGCCGGCACCCCATGGGTGAGGGCGTGGACCCCAACCCGCGGTTCCTGGCCGAGAAGATCGTCGACCCCGAAGCCCTGCTGATGGGTAAGACCGCGGAGAACTTGCACGACCGCTTCCCGCACTTGACCAAGGAGCGCGCGGATGCGTTCGCGGTCGCCTCCCAGGAGAAGACCGCCAAGGCCTACGCCGACGGCAAGATCCAGCCCGACCTGGTGCCGGTTGCGATCCGCACCGCCGAAAAGGGCTGGGGTCTTGCGACCCAGGACGAGCCCCCGCGTCCGGGCACCTCGATGGAGTCACTGGCCGGTCTGAAGACGCCGTTCCGCCCCCACGGCCGGGTGACCGCGGGCAACGCGGCCGGCCTCAACGACGGTGCGACCGGGGCGATCCTGGCAGCCGAAGAGGTGGCCGACGAGCTGGGCCTGGACAAGAAGTTGCGCCTGGTCTCGTTCGCCTTCGCCGGCGTCGAACCGGAGGTGATGGGCTACGGTCCGGTGCCCAGCACCGAGAAGGCGCTGGCCAAGGCCGGCCTGAGCATCGACGACATCGGGCTGTTCGAGGTCAACGAGGCCTTCGCCGTGCAGGTGCTCAGTTTCCTGGACTACTACGGCATCGCCGACGACGACCCGCGGGTCAACCCGATGGGCGGCGCGATCGCGGTCGGGCACCCGCTGGCCTCCAGTGGCATCCGGCTGATGACCTACCTCGCCCGCGACTTCTCCGACCACCCGGAGGTGCGCTACGGCATCACCAGCATGTGCATCGGCCTGGGAATGGGCGGCACGGTCATCTGGGAGAACCCGAACTACAGCCAGGAGGCCTGAGCAATGACCGACTCCATCTCCTCCCCGATCCCGCAGTCCGACGCCGACGCCGCGCTCGACGAGTCGATCCAGTTCGCCGACGAGGTCGTCACGCACGCCAAGCTGCGCACTGCCGAGTTGCCCCTGGGCGCCGGCACCGCCGCGATCATCACGCTGGACAACGGCTTCGACCACACCAAGCCGAACACGTTCGGCCCCGGTGGCCTGCTGGAGCTCAAGAAGGCGATCACCGAGGCGCAGGCCATTCCGGGGGTGGCAGCTATCTGCGTGACCGGTAAGCCGTTCATCTTCGCGGTCGGCGCCGACCTCACCGGCGTCCCGCGCTTGACCGACCGGGGCCAGGCCGCAGCCATCGGCAAGCTCGGGCATGAGGTGCTCGGCATGCTCGGCTCCTCCAGCGTGCCGACGTTCGCGTTCATCAACGGCGCAGCGATGGGTGGTGGCGTCGAGGTCGGGCTGCACTGCCAGTACCGCACGATCTCCTCGGGTGCCGCGGCGTTCAGCCTACCCGAGGTCTTCCTGGGCCTGATTCCCGGCTGGGGTGGGGCGTACCTGCTGCCCAACCTGATCGGTCCGGCCAAGGCGGCCAAGGTCATCATCGAGAACCCGATGGCCCAGAACAAGCAGCTCAAGCCGGCGCAGGTCCTCGAGCTCGGAATCGCCGACGCCATGTTCGAACCGGCCGACTTCCTCGAGCAGTCGCTGCTGTGGGCCGCCCAGGTCCTCACCGGAGCCGTCGAGGTGGCCCGTCCGGAAATCGATCGCGGCGCGGCCTGGGACGAGACCGTCGCGGGTGTTCGGAGCGTGCTGGATGCCCGCCTGAAGGGCGCCACCCCTGCTCCGTACCGAGCCCTGGACCTGATCGCGCTGGCCAAGACCGCCAGCCGGGCAGAGGGTTTCGCCGCTGAGGACGAGGCTCTGGCCGATCTGATCATGGGCAACGACCTGCGGGCCGGGCTCTACTCCTTCGACCTGGTGCAGAAGCGCGCCAAGCGGCCGGTGGGTGCTCCCGACAAGAAGCTCGCGCGTCCGGTCACGAAGGTCGGCGTCGTGGGTGCCGGCCTGATGGCCTCGCAGATGGCCCTGCTCTTCGCGCAGCGCCTGCAGGTGCCGGTCGTCATGACCGACCTCGACCAGACCCGCGTGGATAAAGGTCTGGAGTACGCCCACGCGCAGATCGACGGCATGGCCGCCAAGGGCCGGATGAACGGCGACAAAGCCAACCGGCTCAAGGCCCTGATCACCGGTTCGATCAGCAAGGAGGCGTTCGCTGACGCCGACTTCGTCATCGAGGCCGTGTTCGAGGACATGAAGGTCAAGCAGCAGGTGTTCGCCGAGTGCGAGGCGGTCATCCGTCCCGACTGCATCCTCGCCACGAACACCTCTTCACTGTCGGTGACGGAGATGGCCAGCGGCCTGCAGCACCCCGAGCGAGTGGTGGGCTTCCACTTCTTCAACCCGGTGGCTGTCATGCCGCTGCTGGAGATCGTGCGGGCCGAAGGTACGGACGACGCGACGCTGGCCACGGCTTTTGTGGTCGGCAAGGCGCTGAAGAAGTCGTGCGTGCTGGTGAAGGACGCGCCGGCGTTCGTGGTCAACCGGCTGCTCACACGGTTCCTCGGTGAGGTGACCAAGAGCGTCGACGAAGGCACGCCGTTCGAGGTGGCCGACCGGGCGCTGGACCCGCTGGGTCTGCCGATGTCCCCGTTCACACTGCTGCAGCTGGTCGGTCCGGCCGTGGCGTTCCACGTGTCGGAGACCATGCACGCGGCCTTCCCCGACCGCTTCTACGTCTCGGACAACCTGCGCAAGGTGGTCGAGGCCGGCAAGAGCGCCATCTGGGACTACTCGACCGGCACCCCGCAGGTCGATGCGGAGGTGGCTGCGCTGTTCGACCAGGGTGATGCGCCGCTGACCGAGGAGCAGGTCCGCGCGCGGGCGCTCGATGCGCTGGCCCAGGAAGTGCAGTTGATGCTCGATGAGGGCGTCGTGGCCGAGGCGCAGGACATCGACCTGTGCATGATCCTCGGCGCCGGCTGGCCGTTCCACCTCGGCGGCATCACGCCGTACCTGGACCGGGCGGGCGTGAGTGACAGGGTCAACGGCAAGCGCTTCCTGCCCGCCGGGGTGGCCAGCCTGCCGTAACGGGGAAAGAAGCGAGGCGCCCGGCCGTGGGGTTCACCGGCCGGGCGTCTTTGTGCCCGCGCCGGTTTCGGTCATGATCCGGCCGCCTGGTGACCTCTGAATGACCGAAACCTGTCAGCCAATGTCCCGGCGGAACGTCGTCAGCCGGCCGATCACCAGGAACACCACGGCATATCCCAGCAGGACCAAGGCCCCCGCCCAAGACGGCAGCAGTTCGGCCAGCCCTGAACTCACGTAGAGGCTGGAGCCCGCGATGGCCTCCCCCGCCGCGCCGGGCAGGAACTTCGACAGGGCCTCGGTGGCATCGAACTGGGCCAGCAAGAGCCGCAGCAGGGGCTCCACGAACTGCGTGAAGACCAGCAGTACCACAATCGCCGCGACCTGGTTGGTGAGCACAGAACCGAAACCGACGCCGACCAGCGCCCACAGGATGAGAGCGACCACGGACAGGGCGATGGTGCGCTGCATCGCCGCATCACCGAGGAACGTGGGTTCGTCCAGAACCGCCAGAGCAGCAGCACCGCCCAACACCGTTCCCAGCACGCCTACCACCGCCAACACCACGGCGAACGGGATGACCGCCACGAGTTTGCCACCGAGGACCAGAGTGCGCCGCGGTTCGGCCAGCAGTGTCGGCGTGATCGTGCGATGCCGGAACTCCGTGGTGACCACCAACGCCCCCAGCACAGCCGGGAAGATGTAGCCCAGCGCCACGGCCAACGTGTAGACCGACGATGCGGCATCGCGGGGAGCCAGGACCATCTCCTGATTGGCCGGCTCCCGCATGGCCAGCGCGAACGACGCCGCCATGATGACGCCCATCACCAGCATGTAGCCGAACATGGCTCCGGCCAGCAGCCACCAGGTCCGGGTGGTCGTGCTCTTGCGCCATTCCGTGCGCAGCACTGCGGTCATGAGTGCCCCCCGGTCAGTTGCAGGAACAGGGCTTCGAGACTCGTCCCGGCAGGTGCCAGTTCGTGCAGCTCCAAATTGCGGGCGTGCGCGGCCGCGCCCACTTGCGCCAACGTCAGGTCGTAGACGATCCCCTCCGTGGACGAGATCTGCTGGGCCTGCCACTGCTGCTCGGTGACCAGCGCGCCGAGTCCGGCGGCGTCCGGGCTCACGATCCGCACCGCCGGCCGGGCCAGCGCCTCCAGGCCCTCTAGCGACGAGGCATGCACAAGCCGACCTTGCGCGATGATCACTACGTCGTCGACAGTCTGCTGGACCTCGGAGAGCACGTGGCTGGACAACAGAACCGTCCGGCCCTGCGCAGCGAGGTAGCGAAGGAACTCCCGCATCCAGGCGATGCCCTCCGGATCGAGGCCGTTCGCGGGCTCGTCGAGCAGCAGCACCTGGGGATCACCGAGCAGGGTGGCGGCCAGGGCCAGCCGCTGCCGCATGCCCAGGGAGAACCCGCCAACTCGCCGGTTCGCCGCGTCGGACAGCCCCACCATGGTCAGGACCTCGTCACACCGGCTGTCGGGCACGCCGACCTCCGGTGCATACACGCGCAGATGGTCGCGAGCGGTCCGTCCAGGGTGGAAACTCGCGGCCTCCAGGGCCGCTCCGACGTGCTGTGCGGGACGCGGTCGCTGGCCGTAGCCGATCCCGCCGATCGTCACCGTCCCGGCGTCCGGGGTGGCCAGGCCGAGCAGCAGGCGCAACGTCGTCGTCTTGCCGGCACCGTTGGGCCCGAGGAAGCCGGTGACCCGGCCCGGGGTGACCGTGAACGACAACTGGTCGACAGCGGTCACTGCTCCGAAGCGCTTGGTCAGTCCCTCCACGACCACGATGCCGTCCGCAGGATCGAAGAACATGCCTCTATTGTCCGAGCCTCGTTGCCTACGTCCGCAGGGAGGTGGCCACAGCCGCAGCGCCTACTCGGCGGGCTGCTGGACCTCGAAAGGCTCGGAGGCCGCCATCCAGCCGATCACCTGGTGTCCGATCTGCTGGGCCGTCAACCCGGTCTTCTCGAGCAGTTGCGCCCGCGTGCCGTGGTCGAGGAAGCGCTGCGGAATACCGATAGTGCGCACCGGGACGTCGAGGCCAGCCGCACGCAGTTCACCCGCAACGGCCGCCCCCACTCCCCCGACGACGCCGTTGTCCTCGATCGTGACAACCAGACGGTGCCGCTCGGCCAGCTCGACCACCTCCGCCGGCACGGGCTTCACCCAGCGGGGATCGATCACGGTCGCCCCGATTTCCTGATCAGCCAATCGCCGGGCGACCTCCATGCCGACACCGGCCATCGCGCCGACTGCCAGGATCAGCACGTCGTGGGCTCCCTGTTCGGCGAGTACGTCCAGCCCGCCGAGCGCCCGCACCGCTGGGATATCGGCGGGCACCGCTCCCTTCGGGAAGCGCACAACCGTGGGCACATCCGGGATCGTGACCGCTTCCCGCAGACTCTCCCGCAACCGCTGCCCGTCGCGGGGCGCGGCCAGACGCAACCCGGGAACGACCTGCAGGATCGACATGTCCCACATGCCGTTGTGACTGGCGCCATCGTCGCCGGTGACGCCCGCCCGGTCGAGCACGATCGTGACCCCGGCCTTGTGTAAGGCGGCGTCCATCAGCACCTGGTCGAACGCGCGGTTGAGGAATGTCGCGTACACAGCCACCACGGGGTGCAGTCCACCCATCGACATGCCCACCGCGGAGGTGATGGCGTGCTGCTCGGCGATCCCTACGTCGTACACGCGGTCGGGGAACCGCTGCTTCATGTCGGACAGGCCGGTCGGACCGAGCATGGCCGCTGTGATGGCCACCACGTCGGGCCGTTCCGCCGCGATCTCGCACATCTCCTCGGAGAACACCGACGTCCAGCTCGCCTTGGCCGCACCGGTCGGGCGTCCGGTCACCGGGTCGATGACCCCCACGCCGTGGAAGCGGTCCGCCTCGTCCTGCTCGGCAGGCGGATAACCCCGGCCCTTCTGGGTCAGCACGTGCACAAGCACCGGACCCGGGTAGCGCTTGGCTCTGCGCAGGGCATGCTCCACCGCGTCCCGGTCGTGTCCCGGCACCGGGCCGATGTACTTCAGTCCCAGGTCCTCGAACATGCCCTGCGGGGCGACCATGTCCTTGACGCCCTTCTTGAGCCCGTGCAGGGTCTCGAAGGCGGGCTTGCCGACCACGGGCGTGCGGTTCAGCGCCCGCCGGCCCCAGTTCAGGAACTTCTCGTACCCGCCGGTCGTGCGCAGCGTGGCGAGGTGGTTGGCCAACCCCCCGATCGTGGGGTCGTAGGAGCGCTCGTTGTCGTTGACCACGATCACCATGGGCCGATCCGAGCCCGCGATGTTGTTCAGTGCCTCCCAGGCCATTCCACCGGTCAGGGCGCCGTCGCCGATGATCGGGACCACGTGGCGCCGACCGAGTTCGCCGCGTGCCTGCCAGGCCTTGGCCAGGCCGTCGGCATAGGACAGTGACGTGCTGGCGTGGGAGTTCTCGATCCAGTCGTGCTCACTTTCGGCCCGAGTGGGATAGCCCGACATCCCCCCTTGCTGGCGCAACTGATCGAACCCGTCGCGGCGCCCGGTGAGGATCTTGTGCACGTAGGCCTGGTGGCCGGTGTCCCACAGCAGCGCATCGCGCGGGGAGTCGAACACCCGGTGCAGCGCGATCGTCAGTTCCACCACGCCCAGGTTGGGCCCGAGGTGCCCCCCGGTGCGCGCGACCTTTTCCACCAGGAATTCGCGGATCTCGGCGGCGAGCGTGTCCAACTGCTCGTCGGAGAGATCGCGGAGGTCCGCAGGTGTTGAGATCTGCTCGAGCACGAGATTCAGTGTACGAGGGTGGCGCCGCGGCGCCCGTTGAGCCGTCCTCGCGTTCGAAACCTGGCCGAGCCGGCGCAGTGCGGCCAGGTTTCGAACGCGACACTCCGACGATCCAATGCGCACCCACGGCGCGTCGTGTCAGAACCTGGCCACTCCAGAAGTTCTCTTCACGGGTGCGGCCAGGTTTCGAACGCCGGTTACAGCCGAGGGCGCCAGATCCTGCCGCGCATGGCCTCCTCGACCATCTGCACCTCCCGCAGCGTGCGCGAGAACTCCGCGGCCAGCGCCTCCAGCGCCACCAGCCCGGCGTCGATCTCCTCGGGCTGGACATGGTCGCGCAACTCCGAGCGGAGGTTCCGGTACACCTCCCGGGTGCCGTCCAGCGTGGCCGCTGCATGTTCCCGGGCCGCCATGGCCAGCATCAGCGGATGCTTGCGGATGGGCGAGGTGCGGAACTCCGGCGGCAACCGGTCCAGCAACCACCCCGTCACCTGCTCCTCGAAGCCGACGGGCGGCAGATCCGCCGGCCAGCCAGGAGGTGCGGTGTTCACGCCTGCATGAGCGACCGCAGGACGTACTGCAGAATGCCGCCATTGCGGTAGTAGTCGGCCTCGCCCGGCGTGTCGATGCGGACGATGGCGTCGAACTCCTTGTCGCCGGCCCGGACCCTCACTGTGCCCGGGATCGAGCCGTCGTTCAGCGCAGTCACACCCTCGACGTCGAAGACCTCCTCGCCGGTCAGGCCAAGGCTGTCGGCGTTCTCCCCGGCCGGGAACTGCAGCGGCAGGACACCCATACCGATCAGGTTGGAGCGGTGGATCCGCTCATAGGACTCGGCAATGACGACCTTCACGCCCAGCAGCGACGTGCCTTTGGCCGCCCAGTCCCGGCTGGACCCCGATCCGTACTCCTTACCGGCCAGAATCACCAGCGGAGTGCCCGCATAGTTCTGAGCGGCGTCGTAGATGGTGCTCTGCTCGCCGGTGGTGAAATCGATGGTGAAGCCACCTTCGACGCCGGGCACCAGCTGGTTGCGCAGGCGGATGTTCGCGAAGGTCCCCCGGATCATCACCTCATGGTTGCCGCGGCGCGAGCCGTAGGAGTTGAAGTCCTTGACGTCCACCCCGTGCTCGGCGAGGTAGCGGCCCGCCGGCGAATCGGCCTTGATCGCACCGGCCGGGGAGATGTGGTCGGTTGTCACCGAGTCGCCCAGCTTTGCCAGCACTCGGGCGCCGCTCACATCGGTCACGGGTGCCGGCGCGGCGGCCATGCCCTCGAAGTACGGGGGCTTACGGACATAGGTCGAATCGGCGTCCCAGGCGAACGTCGCGCCGGTCGGGGTCGGCAGGTTGCGCCAGGTGTCGTCGCCGGCGAAGACATCGGCGTACCGGCGGGCGTACATGTCGTCGTCGATCGCCTGCCGGATGACGTCCTGCACCTCGGCATCGGTCGGCCAGATGTCGCGCAGGTAGACGGGCTGACCGTCGGTACCGGTCCCCAGCGGTTCGGTGGTGATGTCCACGTCCATGCGGCCTAGCAGGGCGTAGGCCACGACCAGCGGCGGCGACGCGAGGTAGTTCATCTTCACGTCCGGGTTGATCCGGCCCTCGAAGTTGCGGTTGCCCGAAAGCACCGAGACCGCCGCGAGGTCGCTGCTCTGGACAGCCTGGCTCAACTCCGTCGGAAGCGGTCCGGAGTTGCCGATGCAAGTGGTGCAGCCGTAGCCGACGATGTCGAAGCCGAGCTTCTCCAGGTACGGCAGCAGGCCTGACTTCTCGTAGTAGTCGGTGACAACCTGCGAACCAGGTGCCAGCGTGGTTTTGACCCACGGCTTGCGGGTCAAGCCCGCTTCCACAGCCTTCTTTGCAAGCAACGCCGCGCCCAGCATGACGCTCGGGTTGGAGGTGTTCGTGCACGACGTGATGGCCGCGATCACCACGGCGCCATGCCCGATCGTGACGTCCTGTCCCTCCAGCTGCAGGCTGGCGGTGCGGGCGGCGTCCTCGGTGTAGGTGGGCAGCGCCTCGGCGAATGACTGCGCCGCCTCGCTC
>WBZL01004174.1_pt1 | contig 12704 bp, 19 predicted proteins | sample 5204291 | NCBI WGS metagenome assembly WBZL01 (sample SAMN12344345, study PRJNA552823) | activated sludge metagenome | biome: Activated sludge suspended growth; feature: Nitrification reactor; material: Wastewater; isolation source: activated sludge from nitrification reactor of wastewater...
ATATACGAGTTCTACTGGATAGGGGGGGGGTGGGATTTGATGGTAGCTCACCCACCTTGCACTCATTTAGCTGTGTCTGGTGCCAGATGGTTCAAAGACAAACAAGTTGAACAAGCTGAAGCTCTGGACTTTGTGAGACTCTTGCTGGATGCAGATATTCCCCGAATCGCCTTGGAGAATCCTGTAAGCATTATTTCATCTAAGATTCGTAAACCTGATCAGATCATTCAACCTTGGATGTTTGGTCACGATGCCTCTAAGCGTACATGTTTTTGGTTGAAGAATCTTCCGTTGCTACAGCCTACTGACGTGATCGAGAAAGACAAATACGCCAACCAGACGCCCAGTGGACAGAATAAGCTGGGGCCATCGGAGGACCGCTGGAAGCTGAGGTCGGTGACCTATGCGGGTATTGCTGAGGCTATGGCAGAACAGTGGGGTTGAGGCAGGTCGGGACCTGATAGCCAGTAGGGCTGGTAACGAGACTCACCTAAAGCCGTTTCCTCACCCACCCGCCTAAAACGGGTGATCCCCCGGCCTACCCAGACCGGGGGATCTAAATCGTAAAGATTCCGTTCAAAGGAGTCTTGGCCTACGCTCATTCCGACACAAGTGGCCTAGCGTTTAGTCTAAAAGCATGATGTCTTACCATTGGACCACTTCGGCTCTCGACACTCAACCCCTACCATGGTCTTGTTTGAGTATCGGGAGCCGAAAACTGGACTCGAACCAGTATCTTCAATGCGTTAGAACTAGGACTTCAGATTCGGAATGCCTGTTGCCTGTTCAGTCTGTGAGCAAAAGTCTGAACTTGACTACCTGAGTGCTGCCTCTACCAGTTGGGCTACCCACCCTGAATTGTTGAACCTGTTGGTTCCAGTGGGTGGAGCAGGATTCGAACCTGCACTGTCGCACGTTTAGGTTGTTATTCTGATGGGATTGTTTCCCTGATTCTAATGTTGCGGGTGCTCAACCCTTGGTTTTCGCAGTGTAATGACTGCGACCTGTTAGCCACTAAGGCTTGATCATGCACCAATCGTTGAGATTGGTTCGAAAATGTAGTCGAGTAGATTCCCGGCAATGTGCTGCTGGGTTACTTCGATCTCGTTTGCTCGGGTACGAGCTTCACGTACAGCCATGCGAACATCGTCCACCCGGTCCTCTAGGGACCGCACCACGTCTGATGGTAGAGCCCCAGAAAGTCGTGTCGTAGACCAGAACCCGACGGTCACGTCCCGGTTGTAGACCTCGGTTTGTGCAGGGTGCTTGTCGGTGGCTTCAGCCTTCAGAAGTACCGTGGGAATCTTGGTTGTGCGATGTGTTTCTACCGGCTGGGTAGCGTACACGGAACGCTGTGCGTCGTATTCCCACACTTGGGAGGGGTCAAGTACGGGTAGCTTCGTGATGAACGTGTGAAGGTCTGTGAGTTCCTTTTCCAGCCACAGAAGATATGTGGCTGGCACCCCAGTCACTAGCACCTGATTGTCCACAACGATGTCAGCTTTTGCTTCAGTGTTGGCAAAGTCCTTTGTGGCAACAAGATCAAACATGCGTTCGATGTCGGCCTGTACGTCACGGATCAGGTCCCATGAACGCACCTGTACCAGCGTTGACTCATCGGGAAGGGTATCGTCCTCATCGTTGATGGGACGGTATGACCGGGTGATCCCGATCATGAGTTGAGGGGTCTGAAGGTCGCGATGGGCTTGCGTCTCACGGGTCTTAGCTGTGCGACGTATGTCCTTTTCGACGGCGAGGATCTGATGTAGTCGAGTCATGGGAGGACCTTACTCTTTGGGACTAGGGACGGTCAAGGCGTAATTCGGATTTCTTCGGGAGCGAGAACTAATCTCGACTACTCATCACGCAGATAACAAATAGCACCAACAACACTGCAAATAGAGTGTCGAGGATCCCAGCTTCTATTCCGAACTCGGACAGGATCGTCGCCATCACTCCTACATTCAACACGAAGAGAATGACGCAGATAATCGGCAAGTGCTTTTTGCTTTTCATGCCCTTCTCCCTTTCAGTCAGTATGAGCGTGTCATCCTATACCCATACTTTCCTTGCAGCCTGCTCAGTTCTTGGAGTTCTTTACTTACATTATCATCTGCAAGGCCGTTGACCTCAATGAGGTTTGACTGATCTTGAGTAAGTTGGAGTTCATAAAATTTACGTGGGTAACGGGGGTCCTGTAGAATGAGCATAACCCTCTTGACTGGCTTACCTCTGACAGTGACCTCGTAGTAACCACATGTCCACGTTGGTTTACGCTTAAAAAGTTTCATTCGATCCTTCTGTATCAACTAGTGTAAGTGAATCGATCACGACTCGACCTCCACCAGTCGCCCGTCCTCGCAGCGGTACGGCGTGTCGGCCTTGATGCCGTCGATGCCGACCTCACCGACCACCCAGCGGCGACGGGCGAGCTTGTCGTCCCACCATGCGAGGACGATGGTGCCGTAGTCCCCGGCGGTCGCCGTGCCGCCGTACCCGGCCGTCGCGGTGCCGCGTTCCCCGGCGGTCACGGTGCCGTAGTCCCCGGCGGTCGCCGTGCCGCCGTACCCGGCGGTCGCCGTGCCGCGATACCCGGCGGTCGCCGCGCCGCCGTCCCCGGCGGTCGCCGTGCCGTAGTCTCCGGCGGTCGCCGTGCCGCGATACCCGGCGGTCGCCGTGCCGCGATACCCGGCGACCACATGGGCGCCGACCACGCCATCGACCTGACCCTGCTCAGCGAGGAACCCGGTCGCCGAAAGCCGATCGCCGACATGAGCGACCACACACCGATCCACCTTCACCTTGCCGACCAGGTCAACCAGGCGGGCGTCGGCGGGCACCTCGGCGACCAGCCACACGGCACCCGGCGACCAACTGAGCAAGGGGCCGTTGCCGCGGCCGTCGAGCAGGCCGTGCAGCCCACCGCCGCACTTGGGCGCGTCGGACCAGTCCGGTGCTGCGACCTCGGCACCGACCTCCAAGGGCCAGACGAAGTCGCCGTAAGCGCCACCGTCAGCGGCGACGGTCTTGAGCAACCAGCGGGTCATCGCTCGACTTCCCTACCATGATCGAGATCTTGTTTATGCAGATTTTGTTCATACTCGGAAAGTTCCATTCAATCTCTCACTGATGGCTCAATCATCTTCCAAATTTTCTCATCTACAGGCTTGTCATCTAACAGAGCAAAAACCAGATGGGGATTAGGTAGATCCTTGATGATCGCAGCCTGCTCTTTCCTTGTCACGTGAGGTCCCTTAGGGATTTGAGTCAAGTTCCTGTGGGCCTCGGCTTTGATTCCCTCAAACTCGTTTCTCATCCCCTTGGCCTGATCTTGTACCCAGTCATAAGTTTCGTCAGGCGCAATCTCTAGAAGTTCATCCAGGGGTTTGTTTTGTCGTAGCAGGTCCCAAATCGATTTTGGTGTTAGCTGTGTCAGTAGTCTATGTAGGTACACGTATTCATCGAGTTTGACTTTTACACGCATCCCTGAGTCAAATTCGACAACGAACCCTTCGAAATTGTCAATCTTTTTGGTGCAGAGTTCTTCTAGAGGGACAGGCTTGTAGGTTTCTGTCTTCGGGAACGGGTAACTGTCGAAAATTTCTCGGTGGGTTATGCCGTCCTTGCCCAGCACAGTTAACAGAACAACATCTTTCAGCCCATTGTAGTCAACAACGATCCGATTCTCGGGATACAGGATCTCGAACAGGTACGTGTAGCGTGGATCAAACTCGTATCCTTGCTGTAGGTACTGTTCGTGCAGAATCTTTGTTCCGACGAGGGCTTGGTCTGATGAAAAGGACCCTCGGGTAGCGAGAAACATTTCCCCGTCGATGAAGTAGCTGATGCCTAGACTTCCGTCTAGTTTGTTGGTGATTAGGTATGGTTCGTTGGGTATTGGTGGTAGTTGAAGAGTGGTTGATCCACCTAGATGTTCAGATAGGTTGAAGAACTTTGGGAACGGTTTTGAATGAATGTTCCCGTCCCGGTCTAGGATGAGACCTCTAGCGTTGAGCGTGTATTCGTCCCACGCCCCCGAATACTGGGTTTTGGGAGTGTAATTGTAGATCCATAAATCTACGTCGGGGTGCTTGCGTTCAGAGACGAGCCCATCAGAAACACGTTTGACTAGTTCGGGACAATTCATCAGTCCCAATGCCGTCTAGGGTCAGCAGCCTGCTTCACTACGACTTCGGTATTTCTCATCACCTTGTGCCATCCATCGAGCATCAACAGCTTATGATGCCCTTTTCTAGTATCAATGATAGGTCCAATGGCGTACCTACCCCCATAGGCTCTCACAGCGATTCCTTGGTGGGATGAGTGACGTTCCATTTCTCCAAATGCCGCTGAGCCCCGACGGTTCAGGGAACGTCTCAGTCTATCATCCAAATCTTCAACAACCAGTGGATCTGTGACGGGCACAAAAAACCATTCACCTTGGCGAAGATAGTTGTCTCCTAAGCCTTCTGGTTTCAGGATTTCATGTGCTTCCTCCACAGAAGTTGCCAGCTCAGGTAACTGAGAGATGAAGTGCGAGGACTCATCTATTCCTACGAGAAAGGCTGTTGTCGTTTCTGGAGCGTGTTGGCAGACCTGATATGCTGAATCTCCGATTCTATAGGGTCGCCTTCCAAAAGAGTTATTCATAGGAACCCTATACCCCTCCCACTCGAATGCCGCCTGGATCGTGGTCCCCGTAACAGGAGTATGGGAAAAATCCTCTGCTGAAATTGTGAAAAACTTATAAACCAGCGACCGATCCGAATCGGGAACAAAAGTAGCTTGGTTAAGGATTCTTGTCCTAGGCATCGAACTAGGACCCCACACGATATCTTCGATCCACCGCTCTTCCTCATGTACTGTCAGAACAGCCTGACGATGGTTTTTGTCTACGGCAACAGTGACTTCAGCGTCCCCCAACCAGAATCTGAACTTATCAGACTTCTGTCCTGTAGACATCGTGTAGATCGACTTTCCAACGGGAGGCCGAGCATATCTTTGAGCAGTCATTCCGGCTGATCTGAGAACGGATTCTAGTTTCTGAGCATTTTTGATAGTTGTCACTTATTTCCTTTAATGGTCAAAGTTACACCACGGAGGTGCCTGGTTGCCAGTTAGTTATGACTTAGCGATAGATAGTTCACACCACACATTACAGTCACAGGTTGATCCATGCGACTGTCTTCCGTCGAAATATGGCGTCACTCTACCATCTTCGCTATAGGCTGGGCAGTCCGTAGCCCACGCTACGAGAATATTAGTCGCATCCATATGCAAGTACTCTGCCTCTATCTCTAGAAGAGCGCCGTTTTCACCCACTAAAGAAAGAGTTCCCTCGCAAATACTCAATGTTGCAGCGAATTTTGCAAGCGGGCCTCTCATCAGGAACCTTCAGCAAAATCTCTGAGAGCATCCACTGCTCGGTGAAGCACGAACAGAACCGGGGCAGGAATTCTCACAGGCACCTGTCCCGGTTGATTGTAGTATTTCGGCCAAACTGCTGTCACGCCACCATCCATGTGGGGCTCCCCAGATCCTAGATCCTCTAGACGGTCAGCTATCTCAATTGGACCATGATGCACCTGCGTTCGGACCAGTCGCCCTCTCAGGTCGCGTAGTTCGCGTAATTCGATTTCACACTTGGGATTTCCACACCAACATTCTAGGTGGTGAAAGTCATCACCTTCAGCGGGGCCTTCCCCGTTTACCGTAACGGGGATCATCATGTGTTCAGGAACGTCCCACATCGGGGTACTCATCGGTTCCTCGTTTCCCTAGTTTTTGTCGCACCCACAAGTGTATGTACAGCGACGTGTTCCGTGCTTACCGTTAGAACCTATCGGGCGATGTTCGTCGCAGACATCAGCAATTTTCTGAAAGACATCTACGTACCAAGATCCATACTCTTTACCATAGAAGCCTAAAACAGCTGTTTGGGCAACACACATTGCCTCTTTCGTGTGCTTGGGACCCCCGACAGCATTTATATCCAAAACAGCTTCCCCTCGGCCCTCTAGGTAGGCTTCCCGAGCATTTTCAAGCTTATAGCTGCGCACATCTTCTAGGTAGGGGTCGACTAATTCCTTCTCGGTCAAATGAACCACAATGGCGTGAAGTTGTGGGGGAACAATCCCTAGTTCTCTGAGTTGCCAGTCTGTGGCAACAATGTTTGGTTCTTCGAACAGTTTGATTTGCCAGTCATCTGATCCCTCTATCGGCTCAACTGTTACATCGAGTTTAGCTTGAAAAGCTGTTCTATCAATCATCGGCCCCCGCCTCTGCTTGGGTTTCCGGAATTTGCAGCATCTCTTGAGCCATCTGAACTGTTGCTTCTGTTACCTCTACCCCAATTTGTGTCGCCAATTCTTGAGCACTGTCAGGATCAGAGATATCTACCTGATGTCGTTCTGCTGCAACAGCGAGCTTCCCTGCATCTTTAGCTTTAGCTACTTCTTCTTCCGGATTGGGTTTCGGGGCGAACATGCTGGCAATTCCGCCCCACAACCCTCCTTGGTTTTCTTGTGAGCCGTCGAAGAATGGACTGAACGGTACTGTCATTGACATCTCCATGTGTGAATTGAGATTACACAAACCGGGCGACGTGTGCTCAGCATAGACCGGGGGGATCGCCTCTTTCAAGAGTCTCCACCGTAGATGGGCGCTTTCTGTCCTTTTCCAGCAGCAGAAAGATGAGTGCGGTGAGAACGAAGAGGCCCATCACACCGATATCCCGACTAGTATCTCTCGTATTTCGTCTGTTAGGGCAAGCGAAGAGTAAGGTTCCAGAGAGATGGAGAAAAGGGGTTCAGAACTTGGAATATATTCCTGTGGCTTGACCGGAGCCAATGGTTTATTGTATGGCGAAAATCTCTTACGAGGCATGAATTTCTCCTTCAAAGTGAACTAAATTCAGTGAGGTAGGTGGGGGTTGAACCCACGACCTGAGGTATATAAGACCCCTGCTCTAACCAACTGAGCTACTACCTCTAGGTAGGGGTTTGTGCCCGCTGTGGGATTCGAACCCACACTGGACCGATTTTGAGTCGGTTGCCTCTGCCAGTTGGGCTAAGCGGGCAAGAACTTCTACCAAAGAAATATCTCCGTCATCTTCTTGGTAGAGCGTGTGGTTCATGAAACAAGTTTCTACTTGTTAGGGTTACATAACATCACTCTTAGTGAGATTCAACCACCATAAGTGGTTTCTCGTCTAAGGCCCCTATATGACCCTGTAAGAGGCTTAGTACTATTTGGCTATCCTCGTACCTAGAATGCGTTTACTCGCCTTAGAGAGCCCTCTAGGGGCCTCTCAGGGGATTCTAGAGCTTAGACATCCTACCAATGGAAATGAGCGCCCCGTTCGGGTATGTGAATGTGTATTCCCAGTCCATAAGACTGAAGGTTACCTTTTCACTATCGACAGTAATCGACGCCACAACCATACCCCCAATAATATCACCGGGACGTAGTTCGTTCACCTCGATAACCGGGGCGCTCTCGGTTCCATAATTGTCACGACGGGAAGGATTTTCTTCGACCCACATCCGGGCAGCCTCATCGATATCGGCCAAAATTTCGTCGCCCATCTCGTCAGGAATACCCTTCAAGGCGATGTCTCGAAATTCCTGCTCAGTGAAATCGAAACTAAGTTCAGGCATCTGCCACTCCTGCATCTGGGGTCGTTTCCGACTTTAGCATTTCGAGACGAGCTTGTGCAATAGATGTCGCCTCAGAACTGGAATCGACCAGAATACAGCGCCGAGCAAGCTTCTCTGCCGCTACTCCGGTCGTTCCCGACCCACAGAAATAGTCCAATACGAGATCGTTCTCGTTAGAAAAGATGGTAACGATACGCTCCAAGAGCGCCAACGGTTTCTGCGTCGGGTACCCTGTGCGTTCTTTGGCTGTAGTTGACAGGAAAGGGATCTGCCATACATCTGTGAGCATCCGCCCATCAGGATGGAAACCGGGTCGATCTGTTACATCTGGGGTGGCGTACGGTTCACGAATAACGTTGAACGTGTACTCAGCACCCGGTTTTGTGTACCATAGAATGTTGTCGTGTTTGCGAGACAACCTACGTTTGGATGCTCCGCCTGAATTGTATGACCAAATGATCTCGTTGACAAAATTGCCACCGAAACAATGATCCAATCGCACCTTCATTGCGTGTACGGCGTGCCAATCCAAGTGAATGAGAAAGTTTCCGCCAGAACTCAAAGCGTCCCACCCCACAGAACAGTACCCTGTTAGCCAGTCGGTATAGGTCTGTAGCGAGACCCAACGATCATCGAAAGATTCAAAATCTCGTTGAGTAAAAAACGGTGGATCGATATAGATCAAGTCCGGGTGTGGGAGTTCAGGAACGATATCTAGAGCATCCCCACAGAAGATTTTGGTCACAGACGGCCTTCCCACTCTTCTACGAATGGATCATCACCATCGTTACGTTGCTGGGCTTTCATCCCGTCGATGTAGGCGTTCAATATCACTGTTCGAGTTTTCATCTGCCCTAGGGCCTTCTTGAACTTGACCTTAGCAACTAGAGCACAGATCTCGGCAATGAGCCATATACCGACCCCGGCCAGAATTATGTATCCGCCGTCGAGAAGAAAACTAGCAGTAGTAGACAGTAAGGCCCCTATCCCGATTCCGGAGAATAGCGTTCGAAAGAAAAGGCATGATTGCGTGTATTGATACAGGGCGTCATCGGTTAGTTCATTTAACTTTGCCATAAACTCTCCCAACATGGTGGTTCATCAGAGTGCGTAAGAGAAATTCTTTCCCGCAGTTATAGCAGGTCATCGACTTGAACAGTCGGTGCTCTTCGATACAGATCGGCCTTACCATCGGGACATCTACCTCGCCTGCTTCGTTATCGACCACAGACCCACTCTAGACCGAGTGGTCGATTGTCGCAACCACCTGTCGTTTTTTCGGTAGAGAGCTGATGTTTGAGACAGGTGACCGGGGATAATTGAGGGGAGGTAGCTATGTTTCCGAATTTAGGGTCCTTGTTGGGAGCTGTTGATGCCGACAAGACCCCGTGGCTTATTTGGATGGGACTAGGTGGCTCCCTGTATGCCTTCTACTGGACATTCAGGGCATCAAGAGACTCGTTCGTCACGATGAAAACTAGGTACGCAACGGTTGCCGCTCTTGCTGCCATGTTCGTTATAGCGTATCTGGTTTTGATTTTTGTTCCAGTAGATGAGTCGGCTTGGGTTGATTTCACTAGAGGGATGGGTTTCGTTTGTTGGTTCATGGTGTGGGCTGAACCCGCTCGACACCTTGTCAGCTTTTCCAAAACGCTTGATCGATGCATCGAAGATTATCTTGCTCAAGAAGAAGCTGACAGGGAAGCTGATGAACGTCAGCGTAAGTTATTGAAATCACAAAGCCGTAATCTACCTGAGGGGACGGATCTTCACCCGTCAGACGACCTATTTTCTAGGGAAGTTGAGAAAGATGATAATGGATGAACAACATTACGTACTTTCAAACCATTATGATCTTTCTCGGGACTGTTCTTTCGGGAACGATAGCAGGCGCTGTTACAGCAATAGCTACCCGTAAGAAAACTAAAGCTGAGGCCCACAAGGCTGACGCTGAGGGAGACAAGGCTGACACAGAAGCCACAGAAATCATTACACATACGGTAACTGATTTCATGACGAAAGCTATGGCTCACGCTGAGCAGCGAGAAAAAACTCTTATCGAAGAAATCAGGAAACTACAGGAACAAGTGGAGCATCTTCAGATTACGGTCAACTCTCTGACTGAACAGATGCGCTTTCACGGAATCGAACCAGTGTATCCGCCTCCACCCAGGATTACAGGTATCTAGATTTACCCTTTTGTCGTTATGGTCTTGATGTTGCAAGCAGTTTGGCCCGTGTTGTTTTGAGGCAGTGTTGAGGGTTTCGTATGGCTATCGCCCAATATGATCTAACTCCTACACGCATTGACTTGACTTTAGTTCGTGGCGACACATGGAAGCTTCAGTTCAAGTTCCCTGTCGATGACGACAACCCATCTGGACCCGGAATAGATCTTTCAGGCTCAACATGGTTGGCGCAGATTCGTGAAACCACTCAAGATGGAACTCTTTTCGCCACATGGGACGTGGATGACACAAACCAGGCAAACGGAATGTTGATCATCAGTATTGATGAATCGATCACTGAAACAGCCACAGTGGGCAAAAAGCTTTACTGGTATGACGTTCAGCAAACGTTGAGTGGCGATGTTGCTACTCCTGTGATGGGTATGGTCAGCATCGTGGCCGATACCTCAAAGGTGTAATCGTGGGCAGCGTCATCATTGTCCCTAGCGACAACCAAATCAACGTTTCTGTACCTAATGTGGTCACGGGTCCTCGTGGGCCTGAGGGGCCGACTGGTCCAGTCGGCCCAACCGGGCCGATCGGGGCGACTGGAACGCAGGGTGCGACTGGGGTTGGCTCAACTGGTGCGACTGGGGCACCCGGCACAGATGGTGTTGACGGCGCAACTGGAGCAACAGGCGTCCAAGGTCCAGTCGGGGCTACGGGGGCAGGCGCTACCGGAGCTACAGGTGCCGCAGGGACTCCCGGCACAGATGGTACAGACGGCATAGATGGGGCTACGGGTGCCACGGGCGTTCAGGGTCCCGTAGGCGCTACGGGGGTCGGAGCCACGGGTGCTACAGGTACTGTTGGCGCTACCGGAACTACAGGTGCGGTTGGTGCTACTGGGGCTGGCGCTACTGGTCCTCAGGGCATTCCGGGTGGATGGTCAGCTAAATACAGTTGGTCCACCAATGGGTCTGTAAGTGATCCGGGTTCTGGGACCATTAAATGTAATTCTGGGGGAAACACTCTTTCAGCTAGCACGACTAGCGCCCTGGGTGATGTTGCTGCATTGTTGGCTGTGCTGGATGATTCTACGAACCCTGTGAAGGGTCACCTTATTTTGTGGCAGCCCTCTAATAGTTCTTGGTGCGTTTTTGCAGTTTCAGGCATCACTAATCATTCAACATGGTATGAGATCAGTGCCCCTATTGTCGATATTGTTGGATCATTTACTTCTGGTGCTGAGGTTTGGATTGCGTTTACACGGGCCGGAAATCTTGGTTCTCAGGGCGCTACGGGGCCTGTGGGGTCTACGGGGGCCACTGGGGTTGCCGGGGTCGCTGGTGTTCAGGGCGCTACGGGTGTTCAGGGCGCTACGGGTCCCGTAGGGTCTACAGGATCTACAGGTCCAGCAACATACGCTGAGGTAGAGGCTCCTACTCCGGTTCCGGCAGCGGAGGGTCAGCTTTGGTTCAACACTGAAACTGGCGGGCTGTATGTTGCAGTTTTGGACTCTGGCAGCGAATTGACTTTCGTTCAGGTCACATATTTTGATTCGGGGGCGACGGGTGCGACTGGTCCTGCCGGTTCTGCGGGTGCCCAAGGTGCGACTGGGGCTACGGGACCGGGGGCAACTTTGTCGAACGCCACCCCGGCCGACCTCGGTACCGCTGCGCCGGGTGTGTCGACCGAGGCGTCGCGTGCTGACCATGTCCACGACCTGCCGACAGCGGCCGATGTGGGCGCTGTTGCTTCGTCTCGTTCGATCATCGCCGGTTCGGGTCTGTCGGGCGGCGGTGACCTCACCGTCGACCGCACCATCTCCGCCGACTTCGGGTCGGGTGCGGGGAAGGTGACGGAGGGTAACGACGCCCGCCTGTCGGATGCCCGCACGCCTACTGCTCACGCTGCGTCGCACGGTAACGGCGGCGCTGACGAGGTGTCGCTCGACGCCTCACAGATCACCACGGGCACGGTCGCGCAGGCGAGGTTGGGCACAGGCTCAGCGGGAGCGGGCAGCAAGTTCCTGGCAGATGACCAGACGTACAAGACGGTGTCCGCCACCGAGACGCTTCCGGCGTCGATCATCGACGCCAAAGGCGATCTGATCGTCGGCACCGCCGCCGACACTGCGGCACGGCTGCCCGTCGGTGTGAACGGGTGTGTGTTGACCGCTGATTCGTCCGTGTCTGGAGGCGTGAAGTGGGCTGCGCCTAGTACCCCTGCGTACATCGGCGGGGCGTACCACCTGCTGACGGGCCTGCCGTCTGACCTGCCGGGGTCGCAGGTAATGGTTCCGGGGGCCAACACGCTCGTCGCCCAACTCGTACACATCCACGAACCGATCGCCGTGTCCGGCCGGTGGCTCTACGTGCAGACGGCGGCTCCGTCTGCCGTGTTCCGGCCAGCGATCTACGCAGCGTCCACGTCAACCGGGATGCCGACCGGGGAGCCTCTCGTGACATCCCCAGCCGTTGACGCGTCCTCGACCGGCTACAAGCTGGACACGTTCACGGCATCGGCGGTGATCCCTGCCGGGTTCTACTGGGAGATCACAGCCTCGTCGTCGAACACGGCGGGGTTCCGTGGCGGGCACAACCTCACGGGCCAACCCCAGGTGGACATGGGGCACTCTTCCGGCGGTACCCACTCGGTCAGGTCGTTCATCGCCTCGTGGGCCTACTCCGGCGCTGCGATGCCTGACGTTTCAGCATTCTCTTGGACAGCCCGGACCGCAATCACCGAACTGCCCCCGTATCTAAGGTGGAGGATAGAACGATGATGACCGCACGCAAATGGGATGGCGACCGCCTCGTCGAGCAGACGGTCGACAACGGCGACGGCACCGGCACCCGCACCGTGTTCGACGCTG
>WBZL01004176.1_pt1 | contig 12700 bp, 11 predicted proteins | sample 5204291 | NCBI WGS metagenome assembly WBZL01 (sample SAMN12344345, study PRJNA552823) | activated sludge metagenome | biome: Activated sludge suspended growth; feature: Nitrification reactor; material: Wastewater; isolation source: activated sludge from nitrification reactor of wastewater...
GCTCGGCGAGAACGGGCCGGTGGCCTGCTGTGCCACACCGGCGCCAACAGCGTCGATGAGCGCCTGCTCGTCGGTGGCGTAGGCGAGTGCGCAGCGCACACGCTGATCCTGCAGGGGCGAACCCTCCTGGGTCACGTGCAGCAGGGTGTAGGCGGTCTCGCCGAAGTTGGTGATCTCGGTGAGGTTGTAGTCGGTGGCCTCGCGGGCGTCGAAGATCACCTGGCCGTTGGCCGAGTGGAGGATGTCGACGGTGCCACTGACGAGGGCGTCGCGGCGGCTGAGGCCGTCCTGGATGGGACGGAACTCGACGGCATCGAGGTACGGGTACGGAGCGTTCCAGTACTCGGCGTTCTTCGTCATCTTGAACGACTCGTTGGGCACATAGCTGTCGTACACGAACGGGCCGGTGCCCACGGGCTGCGACTTCAGCGTCGCGTCGGCATCACTGGCCTCGAGCCAGGTGGGCGAGGCCATGTAGCCGGCCTGGCCGATGAGCAGGTACGGGAACGCCACCCAGCTGGTGTCGACCGTGACGACCGCCGACATCGGGTCGTCGGCCGACACTTCGATGCTGGTGACCGGACGCAGGTAGTTGCCGGTGGTGATGCCCGCCTTGGCGCGGGTGAGGTTCTCGGCGATCGCTGCGCCGTCGAACGGGGTGCCGTCGTGGAAGGTGACGCCCTCACGAGCGGTGATGGTCCAGACGGTGTAATCGTCGTTCGGGGTGATCGACTCGGCGAGGTAGGGCACCCACTGGCCGTCCTCGTTGGGCATGGCCAGCGAGTCGAAGATGTTGCGGATCACCTGGTGGCACGAGATCGCGCAGAGCATCTCGGAAGGCCGCCACGGGCTGGAGGTGTCGGCCTCGACCGCCATCACCAGCGAGCCGCCCGCTTGGGGCTCCATCGTCGCTTCGGTGGTGGGGGCCTGGGTGCCGCCGCCGTCGGTGCTGCCGCTGTCGGTGGCGGCGGTGCTGCCATCGGTGGGCGCAGCGTCGTCGTCGCCGCCGCAGGCAGCGGCCACGAGGCCGAGGCTGATGGCCGCGGCCGCGAGCAGCCTGGCCGGTCGCCGCAGCGACCGTGTCGAGTGAGTCATCCCTGGTTCCCCCATTTCGTTGTTGCCGATTGCCCCTCCGGCCGAGGGCCGTCGAGGCGCCGGATGTGACCCGGATCACACCGCAGTGAGGCGCACTGTAGTCACGTCCGTGCGCCGTCGGGCGACACGGAGGTACCGTCGCTGCTGAATGCCGGCACTCCGACCCGACTACCTGGGGGTTCCCCTTCCACAACGGTGCTCGCCGCGCCAGCGCGGCTACGAGGAGATCATGCGTCGGCACGCAGCGGCATGCGCGGCCGGCGAGCCCGCGTACCTCGACCCGGCGACGGGCCGTGCCGTCTTCACGGCGCGGTGGCTGGCCGATCGCGGCTACTGCTGCGAGAGCGGGTGCCGCCACTGCCCCTACGCGCCGGGCTGACATCGATGGCGAGCGACCGTGCGTCGTGGGGCACGCAGTAGCGTCGGAACCATGGCAGTAGATGTGATCCGAACCTTGCGCGTCGAACCGGGTGCTGCGCCGCGACTCGCTCGTTTCGACACCGGCACCACCTTCGGGTGGGACAAGGCGAAGGCCAAGGCCGAACTGGAGAAGGTGAAGGCCGAACTCGACGTGTTGCAGCAACGCCTGTTCGCGGAGGATCGGCGCAGCCTGCTGCTGGTGCTCCAGGCGATGGATGCCGCGGGCAAGGACGGCACGATCCGCTCGATCCTGTCGGGGCTCAACCCGGCGGGCGTGAGCGTGCAGGGCTTCGGCGTGCCCGGCGGCCCCGAGGCCGAACACGACTACCTGTGGCGCGCCCACGCCGCCGCGCCCGCCAAGGGGCGCATCGTCGTGTTCAACCGCAGCCACTACGAAGACGTGCTGGTGGTGAGGGTGAAGGGCTTCGCCCCCAAGCCGGTGTGGTCGCGGCGCTACGAACACATCCGCGAGTTCGAGGAGTTGCTCGTCGACGAGGGCACCACGGTGGTGAAGTGCTTCCTCCACGTGTCGCCCGAGGTGCAGCGCGAGCGGCTGCAAGAACGCATCGACGACCCCGAGAAGCGCTGGAAGTTCCGCAAGGGTGATCTCGACGACCGTGCGTTGTGGCCGGATTTCATGAAGGCCTATGAGGACGCGCTGCGACGCACTTCCACCGCGGTTGCGCCGTGGTACGTCGTGCCCGCCGACCGCAACTGGGTGCGCAACCTGGCGGTGGCCAAGATCCTGCTGCACCACCTCAAGCGCCTCGACCCGAAGCTGCCCGAGCCCGAGGAGGGCGTCGAGGGCCTGGTCGTGGAGTGACCGCACGATGGTGCCGAATCCCTCGCCGAGGCCTTTACGAATTGTAAAGTCGAACTGACATGTCCGTCACCGTCGCCACCACCCTCGAAGAAGCGCTGCAGGCACTCGCAGCCACGCCCGGCGCCACGATCGTGGCCGGCGGCACCGACGTGATGGTGGAGTTCAACTCGGGGCATCGGCCGCTCGCCGGCGATGCCGCCCTCGTGGTGGTGAACCGGGTCGCCGAGTTGTGCACCTGGCGGCACGATGGCGATGCGCTCGAGATCGGCGCCGGCGTCACCTGGTCGCAGGTGGGCGAGCTCGCCCAGTGGGTGCCAGCGCTCGCCGACGCGGCCCGCACGGTGGGCTCGCCGCAGATCCGTCACGCGGGCACGATCGGCGGCAACCTGGGCACCTGCTCGCCGGCGGGGGATGGGCTGCCGGTGCTCGCCGCGCTCGGCGCCGAGGTGCACCTCGCCTCGCTCGCCGGAGCGCGCAGCGTTCCCTTCGCCGAGTTCATGGTGGGCCCGAAGCGCACTGCCCTTGCGCCTGGCGAACTCATCACCCATGTCACCGTGCCGGTGCTCCGCGGCTACCAGGGGTACGCCAAGGTCGGGGTGCGCAACGCGATGGTGATCGCGACGGCCAGCGTCGCGCTCGTCACCGATCTCGCTGCCGGCTCGGTGAGCCTGGCGCTCGGTTCGGTGGGCCCCACGATCCTGCGTTGCCCCGAGGCCGAGGAGTTCGCCGCGGCCAACATCGATCTCGTGGCGGGCCGGGCGAGCGCGGCCACCGTCGCCCGCTTCGGCGAGCTGGCCCGCGCCGCCGCCCGCCCGATCGATGATCACCGTTCCACCGCCGCCTACCGCCGCCACGCAGTGGGCGTGCTCGCCGGCCGACTGCTGCGAAGGGCGTGCCCTGATGAGTGACACGAGCGAGATGTACACGTTGCACGTCAACGGTGAGGCCCGCGAAGTGAGGGATGCGGCCGCCGGCGAAAGCCTGCTGTTCGTGCTCCGCGAGCGCCTGGGCCTGACCGGCAGCAAGGGCGCGTGCGAGCAGGGCGAGTGTGGCTCGTGCAGCGTGATGGTGGATGGCCAACTCGTGTGCTCGTGCCTGGTGCTCGCCGCCGGCGCGGTGGGGCAGCGGATCGTCACCATCGAGGGCGTCGCCCCGCCCGGCGCGCCCACCGACGTGCAACAGGCCTTCGTCGACGCAGGCGCCGTGCAGTGCGGCTTCTGCACGCCGGGGCTCATCATGGCCACCAGTGCCCTGCTCGACCGCTCGCCGTCGCCTTCGGAGATGGAGATCCGCGAAGAGCTGTCGGGCAATGTCTGCCGGTGCACGGGGTACGGCCGCATCATCGATGCCGTGCAGCGCGTCGCCGTCCAACGCCGGGGTGGCGCATGACCACCACCGACGCTGTCGTGTTCGCCGGCACCCACTCGGGCCTCGCCGGCCGCCTAGGCGACAGCGTCGCCCGCCCCGATGGGGTGGCCAAGACCCAGGGCGACTTCCAGTTCGCGGGCGATCTCACCGCTGACGGCTTCTTGTGGGGGGCCACGCTGCGCTCGCCCCACCCCTACGCCCGGATCAAGAGCATCGACGTCTCCGGCGCCTGGCGGATCAACGGGGTGGAAGTGGTGCTCACCGCCGCCGATGTGCCGGGCAAGCCCACCTACGGCCTCATCGCCCACGACCAGCCGGTGTTCGCCGACGAGTTCGTGCGCTTCGAGGGCGAGCCGGTGGCCGCGGTCGCGGCCGACCACCCCGACACCTGCCGCCGCGCGCTGGCCGCGATCGTGGTCGAGTACGAAGTGCTGGCCCCGCTCACCGACCCGGAGCGGGCGGTGGACGGGTCGTTCCCGCCCATCCACCCCGACGGCAATGTGGTGCGCCACCAACGCATCGTGCGCGGCGATCAGACCATCGACGGGCCGATCGTGGTGGAAGGAACGTACGAACTCGGTCGTCAGGACCAGGCCTTCCTCGGGTTGGAGGCGGCGCTCGCGCTACCCGACCCGGGCGGAGCGGGGGTGGAGTTGCATGTCGCCACCCAGTGGCTGCACGAGGACCGCAAGCAGGTGGCCGCCTGCCTGGCGCTGCCCGAGGAGGCCGTGCGCATCGTGCTCGGGGGCGTCGGTGGCGCGTTCGGCGCCCGTGAGGACATCAGCCTGCAGGTGCACTGTTGCCTGCTCGCGCTGCGCGCCGGCCGGCCGGTGAAGATGCAGTACGACCGTGCGGAGAGCTTCCGCGGCCATGTGCACCGTCACCCCACCGCGGTGTGGATGCGGCACCACGCCGACGCCGACGGGCGCATCCGCCGCGTCGAGGCGCGCTTCGTGATGGACGGCGGTGCCTACGCGAGCACGTCATCCGCGGTGCTGGTGAACGCGATCACCCATGCGCAGGGGCCGTACCAGTGCGAGAACGCCACGGTCGAGGGCTGGGCCGTGCGCACCAACAACCTCCCTTCGGGCGCGATGCGTGGGTTCGGGGTGGTGCAGGCCTGCTTCGCCCACGAGGCGCAGATGGACAAGCTCGCCGTCGCATGTGGCCTCGATCCGGTGGAGATCCGGCTGCGCAACGCGATGCGCACCGGCGACGTGATGATCACCGGCCAAGAGATGGTGAACGTCGCCCCGGTCGCTCGCCTCATCGAGGAGGTGGCCGCCCTGCCGTTGCCCGCCGAGCCCGTCGGGGGGCACGACCATGACCCCATGCGTCTGCCCGGTGGGGCCGGGCGCACTGCCGACGAAGCTCATGTGGTCCGCGGCATCGGCTACGCGGTCGGCATCAAGAACTTGATGTACAGCGAGGGCTTCGACGATTTCTCCACCGCCCGCGTACGCCTGGTGGACGGTGTCGCCCACGTGAAGTTCGCCGGCGTCGAGGTGGGGCAGGGCCTGGTGACGATCGCCGGCCAGATCGCCCGCGAGGTGCTCGGGGTGGAGGAGGTGGTGATCGAGCGCATCGACACCGAGATCGGTTCGGGCGGGTCCACCTCGGCATCTCGCCAGACATGGATGACCGGTGGCGCGATCGACGGTGCCTGCCGGCTGGTGCGCGAACGACTTTTCGAGATCGTCGCCGCGGCACATGATCTCGAGCCCGTGCAGTTGGCCATCGACGGCACCGACGTGATCGACACGCTCGGCGACCTCCGCCTGCCGGTTGCCACGGCCACCGCTGGGGCGGTGATCGACGAGATGTTCGAGCACCACCATCCACCCACCGAAGACCTCGACGAGAACGGCCAGGGCAATTGCCACACCGCGTTCGCGTTTGTCGCCCACCGAGCCGTGGTGGACGTCGACCCGGAACTGGGCTTGGTGAAGGTGGTGCAGATCGCCACCTCGCAGGATGTGGGCCGCGCGTTGAACCCGCTCAGCGTGGTGGGCCAGATCGAGGGTGGCATCGCCCAGGGCGTGGGCCTCGCGGTGATGGAGGAGTTGCTGCAGGTGGACGGCAAGGTGAAGAACCCGACCTTCACCGACTACCTCATCCCCACCTTCCTCGACATGCCCGATGTCGTCATCTCGCTGGTGGAAGAGCCCGACCCCCACGCGCCACTCGGCGCGAAGGGCGTCGGCGAGCCGCCGACGGTGTCGTCCACGCCGGCCGTCGTGGCCGCGATCCGTGACGCCACCGGCCGCGACCTGTGCCGAGTGCCGGTTCGGCCGACCGACATCTGCGGCTGACGGCTCGTATCGGCTAGGTTCGACGCCATGTCCAACGAGCGCGAAATCCTCACCTGGGAGACCTTCGGAACGGCCTCCCGCGAGCTGGCCCAGATGGTGGCCGACGACTACGAGCCGGACATGATCCTCTCGATCGCGCGGGGTGGTCTGCTCATCGGTGGCGCCCTCGGCTACGCGCTCAGCGTGAAGAACGTGTACACGATGAACGTCGAGTTCTACACGGGTGTCGACGAGCGCCTCGAGGTGCCGCGCATCCTGCCGCCGGCGCCCGACTTCATCGATGCCAGCCACTTCAAGATCCTCATCGCCGACGACGTCGCCGACACGGGCCACACCCTGCGCAGCGTGCAGCAGTTCTGCGAGGGCAAGGTGGCCGAGGTGCGCACTGCGGTGATCTACGAGAAGAGCCACTCGGTGGTGAAGTGCGAGTACGTGTGGAAGCGCACCGACCAGTGGATCAACTTCCCCTGGAGCGACAAGGATCCCGTCGCCAAGCGCGATTGGTCCGTCAAAGACGCCTGAACCCGGCGTTGTGAGCCGGCCGGGCGGTGGCTAGCTTCGCCGGGGAAGGGGAGTATCCCTCGCGGTTCACCGCGACGACGGTGTCGTCATCACGGGTCGGCCATCCGACTCCGGCGCCGTCACTGCCATCCGGCAGGGGAGAGACCTTCGACAGAACTCCGTTCGTCGAATGGTCCTCCCGCCTCGCGCAGGTCGCTGTTCCCGCACGGAGCCGACCCTGGAGGTTCCCTGTGAAGTGCCCCATCGATGTCACCGTCGACCTGGTGATGACCGACCGCAACGGTGTCGAGATCGACTACTGCCCGACCTGCCGCGGTGTGTGGCTGGACCGCGGCGAGCTCGACAAGATCATCGAGCGTGCCGCTGCGCCCGCCGCCACGCGGCGCGAGCGCGACGATGATGATGACGACGACCGCCGCGGCCGCGAGCGTCACCGCGAGTACTCGTCGAAGCCGAAGAAGAAGTCGTCCTTCCTGGGCGACCTGTTCGACTTCTGAGCTGCGATACGCCAGGCTGTGCCGATGAACCGAGGAACCTCGTGACCGACATCGACGAACACGGCCGGAGTCACCCGCCTCTCGTGTCCGACGAGGTGGGCATGCTCGTCGGGTTCCTCGACCATCAACGGTCGACCCTGGAGTGGAAATGCCGCGGCCTCGATGCTGCCGGGTTGTCATCGACGATCGATTCGTCGTCGATGACGCTCGGGGGCATCCTCAAGCACATGGCGCTGGTCGAGGACGTGTGGTTCTCGGTGTTTCTTCACGGCAATCCGCGCTGTGCTCCGTTCGGAACCGTCGACTGGAAGGCCGACCCCGATTGGGAATGGGAGTCCGCTGCAGCCGACACGCCCGAAGAACTGCGCGCCCTTTGGAGCAGCGCCGTCGAGCGATCACGTGTGCTCATGGCGGAAGCGGTTGCCGATGGCGGCCTCGACCGACTCGCGAAGCGCGCCCGCCATGACGGTGCCAACCACAGCCTGCGCTGGATCATGGTGCACATGATCGAGGAGTACGCCCGCCACAACGGTCACGCCGACATCCTGCGCGAGTCGGTCGACGGCGAGACCGGCGAGTAGACGCGCCTACAGGCGGGACAGGATCTTGTTCGCCGCGTTACGGCCGCTCGCGCCCCACACACCGGCGCCGGGGAAGGTGGCGGCACCGGTGAGGTAGAGGCCGCGCACGGGCGTCTCGTACTTGGTGAGTTCCGGGTTCTTGTTGTGCAGTGCGGCGAGCGGACCGCCGGCGAACGACGTCGCGTGCCCGTGAGGCAGGTGGAACTCACGCTCGTAGCGATCGGGGGTCATCGCCCGCCAGTCCACCACGGTGTCGCGGAACCCGGGTTCGGTGAGCGTGCCGAAGAGGTCGAGCCAGCGCGACGGCTCATCGCTGTTCGCCCAACCACCGGGCAGCCCGTATGGGGTGAACAGGGCCTCCAGCGAGAGGATCTGGCGGCCGGCAGGATCGAGGCCGGGGTCGGCCACGGTGGGTGTGTTGGCCAGCAGGCCCGGCCGCTCGAGCACCTCGCCGCGGGCGATCATCTCGTAACCACGGTGCATGTCGGCCAGGGTGGGGGCGATGGCGTAGGTGCAGGCCAGGTCGTCGGGCAGGCCACCCTCGGCGGCGGCCCGCAGGTGGGGCACGCGGGTGAGCACCGCGTCGATCTTGCTCTCGTAGCCGTCGTCGTGGGGGATCGATCGCCACCGTTCGACGAGCGGCCGCGCCTGAGGCGGCGGATCGCGCAGCCACTGGAGGAAGGTGTCGTGGGGGTTGCACGCGGACACCACGATGCCGGCGGTGATCTCCGTGCCGTCCTCCAGCGTGACGCCGCGCACGTGGCGGCCCTCGCAGGTGATGGCGGCCACCTTGGTGGAGGTGCGCAGGTGACCGCCGGCGGCCTCGAACGCCTTCAGCACGGTCAGGGGCACCTGGCCGGCGCCGCCCACCGGTCGGCCGACATGGCCGGCATGGCGCATCGCGTACGTGAGCGCACCCAACCCCGAGCCGGGCAGTTCGGGCGAGATGCCCCATACCATCGGCCCCACCAGCAGGCCGGGCGCCCGCAGGGCGTCGGTGTCGAAGTAGTCGCGCATCACGTCCGCGGCGCTGCGCCTGCTCCAGCGCAGCAGGGTGGCGACACCCGCCCCCTTGCGTTCCCACACCTTGCGCGTCAGCCCGCCGAGCGACGGGGGTTCGTTCGCGGCCTCGAACACGAGACGCACCGCGGGCAGCGCGGCCTTCAGGTAGCGGCGGTAGCCCTTGGCCTCTTTGGGGTACGAGCGGGCGATCGACTCCACCGTCTGCTCCACCGAGTGGTACGAGAACCACGCCGGGCCACCCTCCCACGGGAGGTTCACCTGCGCGGGGTCGAGCTCGGCGTAGGTGAGCCCGTGTTCCGCCAGCCCCAGTTCGTCCATGATCGGTGTGGTGCGAAAGGTGACATGGTCGCAGTTGCAGATGTTCACCATCGCTCCCGACCAGTGCTCGCTCGCGGCCGTACCGCCCACGGCATGGCGGGCTTCGATCACGAGGGTGCGCAGACCCCCACGGGCGAGGTAGGCGGCGCAGGTGAGGCCGTTGTGGCCACCACCGATGACGATGGCGTCGAAGTCGCGGGTGGACATGGCGCCCATTCTGCCGGGTGCTCGGTGACACACGGGTAACGTTCGGGTGTGCCCACACGTGCCCGCCGCTTCGCGAACCTCTCCGGCCCGCAGGTGGGCCAACTGCTCACCGATCGCAGCCTTCTCGTGCAACCGCTCGGGGCGATCGAGCAGCACGGCCCCCACCTGCCGCTCAGCACCGACAGTGTGGTGGCCACGGCGGTGGCGGAGGCGGCGGTTGCCGCGGTGGGGGAGGAGCTCGACGTGTGGCTGCTGCCCACGCTGGAGTACACCAAGAGCAACGAGCACGCATGGTCGCCGGGCACGATGTGGCTGTCGGCCACCACCCTGCTCTCGGTGCTCGACGATCTCGGGCGGTGCGTGGCCACCACGCCCGCCAAGCGCCTCGTGTTCCTCAACGGCCACGGCGGCAACAGCGCACTGCTGAATGTGGCCAACCGCGAGCTGCGCCTCGCCCACGGGTTGATGACCTTCCTCACACACCCCGGGGTGCCGCCCGATCAGGGTGGTGTGTCGCCCGCCGACGAGTTGGGGATGGGGGTGCACGGTGGCACCGACGAGACCTCGATCATGCTGCACCTTGCTCCTCACCTGGTGGACATGAGCAAGGCCGAACGGCGCGTCCCCGAGGCGTTGGCGCTCAACCAGTACGTGCGCTTCGGCGGCCGGGTGAGCTTCGGGTGGATGAGCAACGACTTCTTCCCTGATGGCTACATCGGCGACCCCACCACGGCGACCGCCGAACTGGGCAAGGTCCTCTTCGACGGGGCAGTGAACGGATTCTGCGAATCGCTGCGCGAGATCAAGGCCTTCAACTACGGGCGGGCTCTGTGACCTTGAGCGAGCTGCGCGTCGACGGCGCGCGCCTGTGCCAGCGACTGGAAGCACTTGGTGAGATCGGCGCGGTGTCGGGCCCGAACGGCGAGCGCGGGTGTGCCCGGCTGGCGCTCACCGATGCAGATCGCGAGGGCCGCGACCTCGTGGTTGCGTGGATGCACGACCTCGGGCTGGCGGTGACGATCGACGCGATCGGCAATGTCGTGGGCACCCGCGCGGGCGCCGATCCGACGGCCGCGCCCGTGATGGTGGGTTCGCACATCGACACCGTGCGCACCGGCGGCCGGTTCGACGGCAACCTCGGGGTGCTCGCCGGGCTGGAGCTGATCGAGACGCTCGAGCAGCACGGCGTGCGCACTGTCCACCCGATCAGCGTGGCTTTCTTCACCGACGAGGAGGGCGCCCGCTTCGCCCCCGACATGCTCGGCAGCCTGGTGTACGTGGGCGGCATGGCCCTCGAGGACGCGCTCGACGTGCGTGCCGCCGATGACGGCGCCCGCCTCGGTGACGAGCTGCTGCGCATCGGCTATGCGGGGCCCACGCCGTGTCCGGCGCCCGGTGCGCCACACGCCTACTTCGAGCTGCACATCGAGCAGGGTCCGGTGCTGGAGGATGCGGGGATCACGATCGGTGTGGTCACGGGCGTGCAGGGCATCTCGTGGACGGAGCTCACCATCACCGGCCAGTCTGCGCATGCCGGCACCACGCCGATGCGCCTGCGACACGACCCTGGGTATGTGGCCGCGGCGATCACCACCGGGGTGCGCCGGGTGGCCCGCGAGATGGGTGGCAGCCAGGTGGCCACCGTCGGCCGTTGTGAGTTCGTTCCCAACCTGGTCAATGTGGTGCCGGCGCAGGTGACCATGACCGTCGACCTGCGCAACACCGACGAGGGGTTGCTGCGCCAGGCAGAGGCCGCGTTCGCCGAACTGTGTACGGGGCTCGAGCACGACGAGGGGGTTGGCATCGTGCGCCGCCCGCTGGCGCGTTTCGAGCCCGTCGAGTTCGATGCCGCGATGGTTGCGCTCGTGGAATCCACGGCGACGCGCCTCGGGCACTCCACCCTGCGGATGCCCAGCGGCGCCGGCCACGACGCCCAGATGCTGGCCCGCGTGTGCCCGACGGCGATGGTGTTCGTGCCGAGTGCCAATGGCCTGTCGCACAACATCGCCGAGTACACCGAACCGGCCGACATCGCCGCCGGCGCGAACGTGTTGCTCCAGGCGGTGCTCGCCACTGCCCAGGTGGTGGCCGCTCCCGACGAGCGCTGACCCGACGTGTGTGCCTATGGGCACCACGGCCTGGAGTTGCCGCACTGATAGAAACTCACCGTGGGCGTGTTCATCGACAACCCGCTGGTGGTGCTGTTCCTGGTGGTTGCCATCGGTGCTGCGCTCGGCAGCATCCGGGTGCGCGGCATCTCGCTCGGCCCCGCGGCCGCGCTGTTCGTGGGTCTCGCCGTGTCGGCGGCCGACGCCCGGCTGGGCAACACGCCGGCGATCGTTCCCCAGATCGGCCTCGCCCTGTTCATCTACACGGTGGGGTTGGCGTCCGGCCCCTCCTTCCTCGCGGGCCTGCGCCACGGGGGAGCAAGGGTGCTCGCCGGCGCTGCCGCCGTCATCGGAGCCGTGGCACTCCTCGTGCTGGCGGCGGCGTCGCTGCTCGATCTCGACCTCGGTGCGCGTACGGGATTGTTCGCAGGGGTGCTCACCAACACGCCGGCGTTGTCGGCCGCGATCGAGGGCCTCGGCAGCAGGATCGCCGACGGCACCGTCACCGACCCGGTGGTGGGTTACTCGTTGGCCTACCCGCTCGGTGTGTTGTGCATGCTGCTCGCGGCGGATCGCGTGGTGCGCCGCGCCCGCACCGAAGCGCCGGCCCCGCTACAGGGTGAGCAGCGACCGTCGGCCGATGCGGCCACGAGCGCCACGGTGCTCGTCTCGCGCCCCGATCTTCCCCCGCTGGGCGAACTGCGCCAGTGGGAGGGATGTGCGCTCGCCTTCTCCCGCGTCGAGCACGACGGGCGGGTGGAGATCGCCACCACTGCCACCCAACTCGTGCCCGGTGACCGCTGCACGCTCATCGGCGCGCCCGACGAGGTGGAGCGCTTCATCGCCTGGGCCGGCGAGCGCAGCACCCGTCACCTCGCGCTCGATCGCAGTCGACTCGACTTCCGCCGCATCTCGGTGTCGAACCGTGCCCTGGCGGGCAAGCGGATCGGCGAACTGCATCTCGAAGCGAACCATGGCGTCACCGTCACCCGCCTGCGCCGGGGCGACACCGACATGGTGGCCGACAGCGAGATGGTGCTGCGCCTCGGCGACCGTGTGCGCGTCGTCGGGCCTGCGGCCGGGTTGGCCTCGGTGGCCGAGCTGCTCGGCGACTCCGACCGCGGCCTGGGCGAAGTGGACGCGCTCGGCTTCGCGTTCGGCCTCGCCGCGGGTCTGCTGTTCGGCCTGGTCGCCGTGCCCCTTCCTGGCGGCGGTCAGCTCGAACTCGGTGTCGGTGGTGGCCCGCTGATCGCCGGCCTCGTGCTCGGCACGCTCTCGCGCACCGGCCCGATCACGTGGCAGATCCCGCACGCGGCCAACCTCGCGTTGCGCCAGTTGGGCATGCTCGTCTTCCTCGCGTCCATCGGCATCCGCTCGGGGGCAGCTTTCGAGAAGGCCGCCGGCACCGCTGTTGGTGCCCGCCTGG
>WBZL01004177.1_pt1 | contig 12699 bp, 11 predicted proteins | sample 5204291 | NCBI WGS metagenome assembly WBZL01 (sample SAMN12344345, study PRJNA552823) | activated sludge metagenome | biome: Activated sludge suspended growth; feature: Nitrification reactor; material: Wastewater; isolation source: activated sludge from nitrification reactor of wastewater...
AAATCCTGTCGACCGGCGGCAGCCGCTCGGCAATCGACAATTTCCGCGCTTTCCGCGGCCGCGAACCACAGGTCGACGCCCTGCTACGACACCGTGGCATGAGCGCGGCGCAAAACCTCGAGGACCTGGAACATGCTCACCACCACCGCCCGGCGCCTTAGCCGCGCCACCGCCATCGTGCTGCTGATCACCGGCACGGCCAGCGCCGAGACCACTTATCGCTGGGTCGATCCGAAAAGCGGCGGCACCATCATCTCTGACCTGCCACCGCCACCGGGAGCCCGTCAGGTCATGAAATATTCAAGCACGACCGGAGTGGATGAACAGCAGTTGCCCTATGCAGTTCGCCAGGCCAGCGAGAAGTTCCCGGTCGTCCTGTATACCAGCACCGGTTGCGTCACCTGCAAGCAAGCACGCAGTCTGCTCAATGGCCGCGGCGTTCCATTCACTGAAAAGATGCTCGCCAGCGAAGAAGAAATCGCCGAACTCGGCCGTCAACTCGGCGGAGAATCCCTGTTACCCAGCATCAGCGTCGGCCGGCAAAGCGCGCGCGGGTTTGCCCCGGCGACCTGGAACGAGCTGCTCGACGCCGCCGGCTATCCGGCCAACACTCCCCAGCGCGTCAAGCCCTCCAAAGGTGCCGCGGCGGAATGAAGCGAAGCACAATCCTCTCAATCCTCTTGCTCGACTGATAAAAACGGCCCGGGAGATGACTCCCGGGCCGTTTGCCGATCTGGCCGGCCGATTCGACTTGCTACGACTCAGCCGAAGAAGCAGTGCTTAGTGACCTGACGCCGAGGAAGCGCCAAACCCGGTTTCCGAACGAACCTTCTGCGCCGGATACAGCGAACGCTCAAGCTGAGCCTGCTTGCTGTTGTCCAGCTTGGAAACCACATAGATCACCACGAACGCCGCGGTCATCGAGAAGATGGCCGGTGAAGAGTACGGGAACCATGCGCTGCCTTTGGGATTCTTCAGTACGGCTTCCCACACCGATGCCGACATGATGGTCAGAGCAACCGAACTGACCAGGCCGACGATGCCACCGGCCACGGCCCCTCTGGTCGTGCAGTCCTTCCAGAGCACCGACATGAAGAGAATCGGGAAATTCGCCGAACAGGCGATCACGAAGGCCAGCATCACCATATAGGCGACGTTTTCTTTCTCGAACGCGATCCCGAGACCCACCGCAACGATGCCGAGACAGATCGTGGTGATCTTGGAAACCCGCAGTTCGTTCGCCGAATCGGCCTTGCCCTTCTTGAACACCGTCGCATAAAGGTCATGCGACACCGCCGAAGCACCCGACAGCGTCAAGCCGGAAACCACCGCCAGGATGGTCGCGAAAGCCACTGCCGAGATGAAGCCGAGGAAGACGTTGCCACCGACGGCGTTCGACAGGTGGATGGCCGCCATGTTGCCGCCGCCCCGCAGTCCATCCCAGACCAGCTTGCCATCCGGTCCGACGGCTTGCACCCCATCGACCATCTTCGGCACGTAGTAGGCTACCGGGTCCTGCGTCAGCATGACGATGGCGCCAAAGCCGATGATGAAGGTCAGGATGTAGAAGTAGCCGATCCAGGTGGTTGCCCAACCGACCGACTTGCGTGCTTCCTTGGCACTCGGAACGGTGAAGAAACGCATCAGGATGTGCGGCAAGCCTGCCGTCCCGAACATCAACGCCATGCCGACCGAAATCGCGGAGATCGGGTCCTTGATCAGCACCCCCGGAGACATGATCGCGTCGTGCTTGGCGTGTATTTCGACGGCCTTGGCAAACAGTGCCTCGGGGTTGAAATTGAACTGCCAGAGCACGGCCAGCGCCATGAAGGTGGCACCGGAGAGCAGCAGGATCGCCTTGATGATCTGCACCCAGGTGGTGGCCGTCATGCCGCCGAAGAGCACATAACACATCATCAGAACACCGACGATCATCACCGCGTAGATGTACTCGAGACCGAACAGCACCTTGATCAACTGACCGGCGCCGACCATCTGGGCAATCATGTAGAAGGCCACGACAACCAGCGTTCCGCAGGCGGCAAAGGTCCGCGTCGGTGTTTGCGCGAAGCGATAGGAGGCGACATCGGCAAAGGTGAACTTGCCCAGATTGCGCAGCCGCTCGGCCATCAGGAAGGTGATCACCGGCCAGCCGACCAGCCAGCCGATCGAGAAGATCAGCCCGTCAAAGCCGTTGGCGAAGACCAGACCGGAGATGCCGAGGAACGACGCCGCGGACATGTAGTCACCGGCGATCGCCAGACCGTTCTGAAAGCCGGTAATGCCGCCGCCGGCCGTATAGAAGTCGGCCGCTGTCTTGGTTTTCATTGCGGCCCAGCGGGTGATCCCCAGTGTCACCAGGACGAAGGCGACGAACATGGCAATCGCCACCCAGTTGGTGGCCTGCTTCGTGGTATTGCCGAGGTCGGCACCCGCCGCGAGAACGCCGCCGGTGGCGAGCAGGCCCAAGGTTAGGCCGAAAATGTTGCGTATGGATTGGCTGCTCATCTCTTGTTGGCCTCCCTGAGGATCTCGGCATTCATGTCGTCAAATTCAGTGTTGGCACGGCGAACATAGATGTTGGTCAGGATGATCGTGAAGATGATCACGCCTACCCCCAGCGGAATTCCGATCGACGTGACCATCCCGGCACCCAGCTTGCCAGCCAGCCATTCCTTGTTGAAAGCAATCAACAGGATGTAGCCGTAGTAGGCAATGATCATCAAAACCGACAGGATATAGCCGAATGAATTGCGCTTATGTACCAGATCGTGATACTTCGGATTGGCTTCAATCCGTGCAACGACGTCTTCGCTCACTATTGTCTCCTCCTCAAAAAGTTCCCACTATCGAGTCACTTACCATGACTTCCAGCACATCATAATGGTCAATACTTACTTCCTGCTTACGCCAGCAAAGGAACCCCGAAACCACGAGAGCTTGTTAAAATCCGTCCCCATCCACCTGACCCGGCCCTCCTGAATAAGAATGATTGATGCAAGCCTGCTCCCCGAACTGATCGCCAACTCGGCAAATCGCCAACCGGACGCCGTCGCGCTGACCTACGGCAAACAGTCGATGAGCTACTCCAAGCTCCAGCAAGCGATCGCTGGCTTCGCCGGCGGTCTGATCGCTCTCGGCCTGCAACGCGGCGAGCGGGTGGCGATCTACCTCGAAAAGCGGATGGAGACCGTCGTTGCGAGTTTTGGCGCCACTGCTGCCGGTTGCGTCTTCGTACCGCTGAACCCCCTGCTCAAGGCGGAGCAGGTGGCCTACATCATGCGCGACTGCAATGTACGGGCGCTTGTCACCTCGCCCGAACGCCTGCCGTTGCTGACTGCAACGCTCTCTGCATGCCATGATCTGCGGCACGTCATCCTGGTCAACGCCGACTCCTGGCCAGCCAGTACCGGCCCACTCGCCTGCCTGGGCTGGGACGATCTGCTGCAGGCGTCTTCTGCCGCCGGCCACCGGGTCATCGACACCGACATGGCGGCCATCCTCTACACCTCGGGGAGTACGGGCAAACCGAAGGGGGTGGTTCTCTCGCACCGAAACATGGTCGCCGGCGCCAAAAGCGTTGCGAGCTATCTCGAAAACAGCGCTGCCGACACGCTGCTGGCTGCCCTACCACTCTCTTTCGATGCCGGCTTCAGCCAGTTGACGACGGCATTTCACGCCGGTGCGCGCGTCGTGCTGCTCAATTACCTTCTGCCCCAGGATGTGCTCAAGGCTCTGGCGAAAGAAAGGGTGACCGGACTGACTGCGGTGCCACCGCTCTACATTCAGCTCTCGCAGCTCGCCTGGCCAGCGACCATTAACGAGCACCTGCGATATTTCGCCAATACCGGTGGGCGCATGCCACGCGAAACGCTGGCTGCCTTGCGCGCGCGCCTGCCAGCAAGCAAGCCCTATCTGATGTACGGCCTGACGGAAGCCTTCCGTTCGACCTACCTGCCGCCGGAGGAGGTGGACCGACGCCCGGATTCGATCGGCAAAGCCATCCCAAACGCCGAAATTCTCGTCCTGCGCGAAGATGGCTCGTCCTGCGCGGCCAACGAACCAGGCGAACTCGTCCATCGCGGCGCACTGGTGGGCATGGGTTACTGGAACGACCACGAAAAAACCGCCGAGCGCTACAAACCGCTTCCCACGAATACGCCGGGTCGCGATGCCGGTCTGGTGCTGCCCGAGATCGCCGTGTTCTCGGGTGACACCGTGCGCAGGGATGAAGAGGGTTTTCTCTATTTCATCGGTCGCCGCGACGAAATGATGAAAACGTCGGGCTACCGGGTCAGTCCCACCGAGGTCGAGGAAGTGATCTACGCCACTCGCCTGGTCGGCGAATGCGTTGCCTTTGGCGTCGAGCACGCAGCGCTCGGGCAGGCCATCCAGGTGATTGCCACGCCCGCCGCTGGCGACAGCCTCGATACCACCGCCCTGCTCGCCGACTGCCGTAACCGCATGCCTGCGTACATGGTGCCGGCGGGCATCATCGTGCGGTCGGGCCCCTTGCCGCGCAACCCCAACGGCAAGATCGACCGCAAGGCGCTGGCCAGTGAGTTTCTCGCGATGAAAGTGGCTGCAGATGAATAATCGAAGCTCTCCGGTACATGCAGTGATCAATCCGTTCCCGGTACAAAACGGTGAACTCATCGTCGGTGGCCTGCCGCTGTCGCGACTCGCCGCGCGTGTCGGGCAAACGCCGTTTTACGTTTACGACCGGCATTTGCTCACGCAACGAGTCGGCGAACTGCGGGCTGCTCTGCCGACAACCCTGAAACTGCACTACGCGATGAAGGCCAACCCGATGCCGGCGCTAGTCTGCCACATGGCCGGCCTGGTCGATGGCATCGACGTGGCATCGGCCGGCGAACTACAGGTTGCTCTCGACGCCGGGGCCAATCCGCGCGACATCAGCTTTGCCGGCCCGGGCAAACGGCGCAGCGAGTTGCAACAGGCGGTTGCGGCCGGCATCCTGATCAATATCGAATCGTTTCGTGAGGTTGTGGAACTGGCAGCCATTGGCGACGCGACGGGTTACACGGCACGCATTGCCGTACGCGTCAATCCCGATTTCGAACTCAAGAGTTCGGGAATGAAAATGGGCGGCGGCGCCAAGCAATTTGGTGTGGATGCCGAACAAGTCCCCGGACTCCTGGCCGAGATCGGCCGCAGCGGCCTGGCCTTTGAAGGCTTCCACCTCTTTGCCGGCTCACAAAACCTCAGACCGGAAGCCATCGTCGAAGCGCAGGGCAAGAGCTATGAGTTGGCGTTGCGCCTGGCACAGGCTGCGCCATCAACGGTCCGATTCCTCAACCTCGGCGGCGGGTTTGGCATCCCCTACTTCCCGGGCGAGCAGCCGCTCGACTTGGCACCCATCGGCGCCAATCTCGCCAACATCGTCGAACGCGCTGGCCATGAATTGCCGGCGGCCGAGCTGGTCGTCGAACTGGGGCGTTATCTGGTGGGGGAGGCCGGCATCTACGTCACCCGCATCGTCGATCGCAAGGTCTCGCGCGGTCACACCTTCCTCGTCTGCGACGGCGGACTGCACCACCATCTCTCTGCATCGGGCAATTTCGGCCAGGTGATCCGCAAGAACTACCCCGTCGCCATTGGCAACCGGATGACGCCGACCGAACTCGAAACGGTATCGGTGGTAGGCCCGTTGTGCACGCCACTCGACCTGCTGGCTGACCGAATGGCTCTGGCCACAGCACAAGCCGGAGATCTGGTCGTGATCTTCCAGTCGGGCGCCTATGGGATTACGGCCAGCCCGCAGGCCTTTCTCGGGCATCCCGCCGGAATCGAATTGCTGGTCTGAGAACCCGTGAGAGACGCTCGGCAATCCGTCAATCAAGAACGTTTTTTCTTATCGAAATATTCAGGGAGACCCTCAAGAAATGGTTCCAGGCGACGTTTACTCGATCAGGATAAACAGGAGAAACGCTCATGAAATCCGCTCTCGCTTCTCTTTTCCAGCGACTGATGATCGTCGGAACCACCCTCCTCTTGGTCAACAGCGTCGCTGCGGCCAGTTTCCTGCCGAGCAGTGCGCGTGTAGATAAAGGCCTGACGCTCTATCTGCCCAGTCCTGTGAAAGCCGCTGCTATCCCCTCCGGCACCCACATGGCGGACGACCGTGCCAATTTCCTCGGTCAGCTATCCCCGCTGGCCAGCGAACCCGTCTCCACCCAGATCAACCGTGAGAGCGTACCCTTCGACAGCAAACCTGGGCAGGGAGACGATAATGCCACCGATGAACAGCGCTTGCACACCCGGCAGAGCGATATCGAACCAAGTCAGGCCGACTACTCGACGCCGGCGCCGGGCCACATCGACAGTTCGCATGCGGAATATGGCGGCCTCCACAACACCCACGACATCACCATGCAGCACCAGGTGATCTGGGACAGTGGTCAGGACGGCGAATCCTCGTCTGCAACAGCGTTGGCCATCGTTGTGCTACTCCTTGGCGGCCTGGGATACGCGCAACTGCAGGGCAGGCCAGGCAAGCCACAGAAGCGGCGACCACTGTTTCCAGCATGAGACGTACTGGCTGACTGGCTGGCTGGAGAAGAACCTCGCCGTACAGGTAACCCGGCTCCGGCTGGCTGTCCATACGGACCAGGATCGATCTGGATTGCCCGGAGCAGTATCTGTTTGGTTTGCACGCACTTCTTGTTAGAATCGACCGGTTAAGTGATACCCAACCGCGGCAAGGCAAACCATAACCATGCGCTCGAACTCTCCCAAGCCTTTACGGGCGCCCTTCCCTGTCTTGATGACCGGCTTGCTCCTGGCCTGCACAGTCGTCCCGGCCATGGCAGACGAGATCTCTGAGGTGCGGCGCCTATTGAAACAGGGGCAGCCGGCAGAAGCCCTCACAAAGATTGATGCCTACATTGCAAGCCGGCCGAGAGAGGCACAGGGGCGATTTCTGAAGGGACTGATCCTCGTGGAGATGGACCGTCCGAGCGAAGCCTTTGTCGTGTTCAGCGAGCTCAACGAGGACTATCCGGAACTACCGGAGCCCTATAACAACCTGGCTGTTCTGTACGCCCGGGAAAAGCAGTACGAAAAAGCTCGTACAGCACTCGAGATGGCGATCAGGACCGATCCAGGCTATGCGATCGCCCGCGAAAACCTCGGTGACGTCTACGCCAGGCTTGCCAGCGAATCTTATGGTCAGGCGCTGCAACTTGATCCTGCCAACAAACTGGCGAAGTCCAAGCTGTCCAGACTGCGGGAACTCAACCTCGGTGCGTCAGGCGGCGATACCGGCAGACCGGGCACGACGTTGCAACCAGCCTCTGGATCATCGCGAACGACCGGAGCCGCGCCAAGCAGAGGGTCTGCTGCGCCGCTGCCCACCTCCAACACGGCCGCAACCAAGCCCGTGACAAAGGTAACGCCAATCGCCTCGGCCGAAATACTGCCGGAAAAACCGGCACAGAAACCTGCGGAGGCCAAAGTCGATCCTCTCCAGCACTCCTCGACCACAGTCATCGCCGAGCGAACTGCTGTGCGCCAGGACTCGGAACGAGGGGTCGAGGCAGGGGGTTGGGATTTGCTGTTCAGCCCCTACACGCTCCATTACAACCCCGACAAGGATCACAAACCCGTGGTCATGCTGGGCCTCAACAAAGCACTGGAAGGGCGCTGGTTTGCCGGTGGAGTCGTGTTCTCCAACTCCTTCGGGCAACCAAGCACCTACGTCTATGCCGGGCAGCGCTACGTCGATCCCTTCGGCTTCGAGAACTGGTACCTGCAGTGGACAGCGGGTCTCCTTTACGGTTATGTCGGTGAGTACGAGGACAAGGTACCGCTGAACTACAAGGGCTTTTCACCAGGATTGGTGCCCAGTATCGGCTACCGGTTCAACAAGTACGTGTATGGCGAACTCGACTTCCTGGGCGCTGCGGGACTGATGTTCACCGTGGTCGCCCCGCTGCCGAAGGACTGGCCCTGAGCCACCGCCGATGCTGCGCCTGTAACACAAGACCTCAAGACCTGGTGCGAAAATGCTCGTTGCGTTTGCCAGTCCAACGCTTTAGTCGCTCCCCAGTCTGCCTGGTAACCGCGTTCGCTTCCCAATCTTGAGTCTTGCCATGCTGTCGCCCTTGCTCCGCCGCCTACTGATTGCGCTTCTGATATTGCTGCTGATTGCGTCCGGTATCTGGTGGGCAAACCGCCCCAAACCGGTTGCCGTGGTGCTCAAGGAGATCGAGCGCGGCCTAGTTGAATCGACGATCGCCAATACCCGCGCCGGAACGATTGAAGCTTGTCAGCGCACCCGCCTATCGACGATTACCGGTGGCCGTATCGAGATTTTGGCGGTCAAGGAAGGAGACCGTGTCAACAAGGGCCAACTGCTAATGAAGCTGTGGAACGACGACCAGCAGGCGCAGAGCGCATTGGCCATCGCGCAGGTCGCGACGGCCCGCCACCGCATCAACGAGGCCTGCGCCGTAGCCACCAATGCAGAACGCGAAGCCGAACGGCAGTCGGCGCTGCACGCCAAAGGTTTTGTCTCGGGCGCCAGGGAGGACAGCGCGCGCACCGAAGCGCTCGCCCGACGTGCCGGCTGCGAGGCCGCCCGCGCCGACCTGGCACAAGCCGAGACCAGGGTCAACCTGACGCGCGTCGAGCAGGGACGGACGGTACTCTATGCACCATTTGCCGGTACCATCGCCAAGATTGTCGGCGAGGTCGGTGAGTTCTCGACGCCATCGCCGCCCGGCGTGCCGACACCACCGGCGATTGACCTGATCGACGATTCCTGTCTGTACGTCAAGGCCCCGATGGACGAAGTCGATGCGCCCAGGATCAGCGCTGGACAGCCGGTTCGCATCAGTCTCGACGCGCTGCCGCGGCAATCCTTTCCAGGCCGGGTCAGGCGCGTCGCACCGTACGTCTCAGCCGTTGAAAAACAGGCACGTACCGTCGATATCGAGGCCACCCTCGATGACCCGAGCGCACCGGGCAAGCTTCTGGTCGGCTATAGCGCCGATATCGAAGTGATTCTGGCGGTTCGCGATCAGGCCGTGCGCGTTCCCACCCCGGCGCTATTCGAAGGCAGTCGGGTGCTGGTCGCGGACGCAGACGGCACACTCCATGAACGCCGGATCAGGACCGGTCTCGCCAACTGGGAGTTTACCGAGGTCATCGAGGGCCTGGCGACCGGCGAACGCGTGGTGACCTCGCTCGAGCGTGCAGGCGTCAAGGCAGGTGCGCATTACTCGGTCGAAACCAGGCCAGCCGCAGCCGGCAAGTAAATGATGAGCGCGGCGCTGATCGAACTCTCCGGGATCGAGCGGGTTTTTCACCTCGGCGATAGTGAAGTGCACGCCTTGCGCCATCTCGACGTCCGCGTTGCTGCAAGCGAATACGTGGCCGTGATGGGTCCATCCGGCTCGGGCAAATCGACGTTGCTCAACCTGCTTGGCCTGCTCGACCGCCCGAATGCAGGGACTTATCGTCTTGCGGGTTGCGACGTCACCACACTCTCTGCCAAAGAACAGGCACGCGTGCGCAGCGAGCGGATCGGCTTCGTCTTTCAGAGCTTTCATCTGGTGCCACGCCTTACCGCCGCTGAAAACATCGCGCTGCCAATGATACTGGCGGGCATCGCCCCCCCCCGGCGTGCCGAGCGTGTCGCCCGCGCACTGCGAGACTACGGCCTGGAGAACCGCGCCAACCATCGTCCGGATCAGCTCTCGGGTGGACAGCGCCAGCGCGTCGCGATTGCCCGTGCAACAATCATGCAACCGGCGCTGATCCTCGCCGACGAACCCACCGGTAACCTCGATCGCAACACCGGCGAAGAAGTGATGCGTCTGCTCGAAGGACTCAACGATCAGGGCGTCACGCTGATCGTCGTCACCCACGATGGCGACCTTGGCGCACGCGCGCGACGCCAATTGTTGATGGCGGATGGTGTCCTGGAACAGGATCGATGGCGCAGCCCCAGGGTTGACTGACGCATGCGTGCTCCCGACCTGATCCGTTTCGCCCGCGACGCGGCGACCGGTAACCCTCTACGCACCTTTCTCCTGGTGCTGGCCATGGCCATCGGCGTCGCTGCCGTGGTGGTGTTGACGGCGCTCGGCGATGGCGCACGCCGCTACGTGTTGAACCAATTCGCGTCGATTGGTAGCAATCTGGTGATCGTCCTGCCCGGCCGCTCGCAAACCGGCGGCTTCAACCCCGGTAACGCCATCACCAGCACGCCACGCGATCTGACCATCGACGATGCCCAGGCACTGCGGCGCGCCAGCGCCGTGCACCGCGTAGCGCCACTGACGGTCGGCACTTCCGAGATCAGCTTCGGCGGCAAACTGCGCGAAGTCATGGTGGCTGGAACCACCGCCGAATTCATCGAGGTTCGCCGCCTGACGCTCGCGCAAGGGCGCTTCCTGCCACAGGGCGACTGGCGGCGGGGAGTATCCGAAGCCGTCATCGGAGCCAAGATACGCAATGAAATGTTCGCTCGCGAGGAGGCGCTCGGCCAGATGGTACGTATCGGTGACCGGCGTTTCCGCATCGTCGGCGTTCTAGCGTCGACCGGCCAGGGGCTGGGCATGAACACCGACGAGTTGGTGATCGTACCGGTGTCGCTGGCGCAAGCCATGTTCAACAGCAACACCCTGTTCCGCATCCTCGTCGAGGCCAGCAGCCGGGACAGTATCGACCAGGCCAAGGCACAGTTGGCTGAAATCATCCAACTCCGCCATGAGGGCGAACAGGACGTCACGATCATTACCCAGGATGCCGTCCTCGCCACCTTCGACCGCCTGCTCGGAACCATGACCATCGCCGTTGCCGGAATTGCAGCAATCAGCCTGGCCGTTGCCGGCATTCTGGTGATGAACGTGATGCTCGTCTCGGTCACCCAGCGCACCACGGAAATCGGCCTGCTCAAGGCACTCGGTGCCACTGGCGCAACGATTCGCAACGCCTTTCTGACCGAGGCGGCGATGTTGTCGGTAACAGGTGCCCTGCTCGGCTGGGTGCTTGGGCTGGCCATGGCGGCGATCATCCGCCAGCTCTATCCCGAATTTCCTGCCTTTCCGCCAGACTGGGCGGTACTGGCCGGACTCGGCACCGCGCTTGCTACCGGCATCCTGTTTGGTGTACTGCCGGCACGGCAAGCGGCGCGGCTCGATCCCGTACAGTCGCTGTCGAAACGCTGAGCTGCTGCAAGCATGATTCGCCCTGGTGACGGACTACGACTCGCCTTGCGTGCCATGACCGCACACCGCCTGCGCAGCTTTCTGACCCTCCTCGAGATCGCCGTCGGGATCGCCGCCGTGATCTTACTGACCTCGATCGGAGAAGGAATCCATCGTTTTGTTCTGGCCGAATTCACGCAGTTCGGCACCAACGTGATCAGCGTTGCTCCGGGCAAGGTCAAGACCTCCGGCCCTGCGCCGACCGGCATCCCGACCTCGGTGCGGCCGCTGACCCTGGAGGATGCCCACGCTCTCGGACGCCTGCCACATATCACGGGCATGACCGCAACCGTATGGGGCAACACCGAGATTAATGCCAACGGCCGCCTGCGCCGCACCACCGTCAACGGAGTCAGCGCCGAAATGCTGAAGGTGTTCAGCATCCGGGTCAGCAGCGGCCAGTTCCTGCCGGCCGAAGATGCCGATCACGCACGCGCCTTCATCGTTCTCGGTGCGAAGCTCAAGGAGGAATTGTTTGGCACCGGCAACCCCCTGGGTGCGCGGGTCCGCGTGGGCGGCCTAACCTTTCGCGTCATCGGTATCCTCGAGGCCAAGGGGCAATTTCTCGGTATCGATCTTGACGACGCTGCCTACATCCCGACGGCCCGTGCGCTCGAACTCTACAACCGCGACGGGTTGATGAAGATCGATATGTCATACGAGGAAGGAATGCCCGCCGCCGACGTCAGCGCACTGGTCAAGGCAACACTCACGGCACGTCACGGACGCGAGGATTTCACCATTACGACACAGGAAGATATGCTGCAGACGCTGTCGAACATCCTTGATGTTCTGACCATGGCGGTTGGTGCATTGGGCAGCATTTCGCTGCTCGTCGGCGGCGTGGGCATCGTCACCATCATGACCATCGCGGTTTCCGAACGTACCGGCGAAATCGGCCTGCTGGTCGCTCTTGGGGCACCACGCCGCACCATCCTCAGCCTGTTTCTTGGCGAGGCCGTCGTGCTCTCGGCACTCGGCGGGCTGTTCGGACTGCTCCTCGGCGTCGGAATCGCGCAGTTGCTGCACCTGCTGCTGCCGGCGCTGCCGGTGCATACGCCACTCAGTTTCATCGTCCTCGCCGAAAACATCGCGATCGCGATTGGCCTGCTCGCGGGCGTGTTGCCGGCCCGGCGCGCAGCACGGCTAAACGCTGTCGATGCGCTGCGTGCGGAATGAAATCATCTGACCATCGGATCCGCTGCCGCGCGGCGAATTCCACCCCTAATCCGACGTATCGATGGTATGAGTGACACTGCGCGTTTTTGGGGGGTGTGATTCAAAGTGATGCAAGCCCGATAATTTCAGCATTTGCCACCAGAGGGAACAGCCATGCTAGCAGCCTGTCGGCCTTTGGGCCCGCTCGCCGCCAAATATGCTAAAATGATATGGATTAGCGCAACCGGGGTTCGGCATGTCCCAATTCATTGTCACCGACCGCAAGACAGACTACCTGCTGCCC